>Ga0299913_10000487_pt1 | contig 25493 bp, 24 predicted proteins | sample RVTome_9_FD_201360 | JGI IMG/M metagenome (GOLD analysis project Ga0299913, IMG submission 201360) | Soil microbial communities from uranium-contaminated site in the Upper Colorado River Basin, Wyoming, United States - RVT155D38 (version 2) ... | reverse complement strand
CTCCGAGGTCTATTTCGACCCGTCCCAGGCGGGCGCCGAGGCCGCGGCCAAGAAGATCGCGCCGCTCTTCGACGAGGAGGGAGCGAAGCCGATGCCGCCGAGGCTCGTGACGATGGCCAACTCGGCTATGACGCTCGTGATCGTCGGCCAGCGTTTCGGCGGCTCGCTCCGGTCGATACCGGCCGACAGGACGCCCGAGCGGCAGCCGGCGGCGGTCGTCTCCAACCCCGGCCTGACGCAGGGCCTGCTCGCGGAGGCCCAGAAGCAGGTGCGCTTCCCGGTGCTGGTGCCGGGGGTCATCGAGCGGACGTCGTTCCTGCCGCAGAGCTCGCCGGTGCGGGTCTACTCGATCGCCGGTCGCAAGACCGTTCGGCTGACGTTCTCGACGGGCGCGAGCGAGTACTGGGGGATCCAGATGGTGCGCTGGCAGGGCGCGCCGGCACTCGCCGAGCCGAATCGCGCCCTGTGGATCAAGGGCCGCAAGTACGAGCTCCACTACGTCGGCCCGCACCTCCAGAAGGTCGTGTTGCGGATGCCGGACGGCACGAGCTACTGGGTCGTGAACACGATCATGCACACGCTCTCGAACGAGACGATGCTCGCGATCGCCAAGGGCCTGCGCCCAATCGGCGCCTGAGCGGACTACGATCCAGCGAGACATGGCCGACGGCGCCTCGAGAATCGCGATCTTCGGCGCAGGCTACGTCGGTCTCGTCACCGGCGCCTGCTTCGCCGACCTCGGCCACGAGGTCGCGATCCGCGACGTCCTGCCGGAGCGGATCGACGCCCTGGCCCGCGGCGAGGTGCCGATCTACGAGCCGGGACTGGCGGAGCTGCTCGGCCGGAACCGCGAGCGCCTGCGCTTCACGACCGACGTCGCCGAGGCGCTCGAGGGTGCCGAGTTCGTCTTCGTCGCCGTGGGCACGCCGCCGACGCCCTCGGGCGACGCCGATCTCTCTGCGGTCTGGACGGTCGTCGACGAGCTGCCGGCAGGAACCGACGCGATCGTCGTGATGAAGTCGACGGTGCCCGTCGGGACCGGCGAGAGGGTGCGAGTCGCGCTCGAGGCTCGAGGACTCGCCGGCGCCGGCTACGTGTCGAACCCCGAGTTCACGGCAGAGGGAAGCGCCGTCCGCGACTTCATGGAGCCGGACCGGATCGTGATCGGAGCGTCGCGCCCGGAGAACGGGGACGCGGTCGAGCGCCTGCACGCCGGCATCGACGCGCCGGTCGTGCGGATGGACGTCAACTCGGCGGAGATGGTCAAGCTCGCGGCCAACGCGTTCCTCTCGACCCGGATCAGCTTCGTCAACGAGATCGCGAACGTGTGCGAGCTCGTCGGCGCAGACGTCGAGGACGTGGCCAGGGGCGTCGGCCTCGACCACCGGCTCGGCCCGCATTTCCTCAGGGCCGGGATCGGCTTCGGCGGCTCGTGCTTCCCGAAGGACGTCTCCGCGCTCAAGCAGCTTGCCGGCAACTCCGGCTACCACTTCCAGCTGCTCGCCGCCGTGATCGAGGTGAACGAGCTCCAGAAGCGGCGTGTGATCGGCAAGCTCGAGCGCTACCTTGGCCCGCTGCGCGGCACGACGATCGCGCTGCTCGGCCTCGCCTTCAAGCCGAACACGGACGACATGCGCGAGGCCCCCAGCATCGTGATCGCGAGCCGGCTGCTCGCCGAGGGCGCCACTGTGCGCGGCTGGGATCCCGTCGCGAGCGGCGCGCAGGCGCTGCCGCCCGAGGTCGAGCTCTGCGAGACGCCTCTGGAGGCCGTCAGAGATGCCGACGCAGCGGTGATCGTGACCGAATGGCCGCAGCTGAACGCGCTGCTCCGGCCGGAAGTGCGTGACGCGATGCGCCGGCCGCTGATCGTCGACGGCCGCAACCTGCTCGATCCCGCGGCCGCGCGCGAGGCGGGCTTCGTCTACGAGGCGATCGGCCGGGCGGCTCCGCCGCTCGCGGGGATGCCGGACCTCGGCGTCGTCGCCAACGAGGCCTCGCAGTAGTGGAGGCGATCATCCTCGCCGGGGGCAAGGCGGAGCGGCTGGGCGAGGCCGCGGCGGGACGGCCGAAGGCGCTCGTCCCGATCGCGGGCCATCCCCTGGCGGAGTACCAGGTGAGCCAGCTCGTCACCGCTGGCGTCGGCCGCGTGATCGTCAGCTGCGCGGCGGGCCAGGGAGACATCTTCGAGGCGAAGCTCTCCGGGCTCGGCGCCGAGATCGTCCTGGCCGAGGAGCTGGAACGGCTTGGCCGCGGCGGCGGGCTTCGCTTCGCGGCGACGTTCCGCGAGGAGCAAGGCCCGCTGTACGCGCTCAACGGCGACGAGCTGCTCGACGTCGACCTCGCGGCGATGCTGGCGAGGCATCGCGAGAGTTCCGCCGCGGCGACGCTCGCGCTGGCGCCGCTCACGTCCGCGTTCGGGATCGTCGACATCGACGGCGAGGACCGCGTAACCGGCTTCCGCGAGGCGCCGCGTCTGCCCCACTGGGTCAACGTCGGCTGCTACGTCCTCGACGACGAGGCGCTCGCGCGCCTGCCCGAGCGTGGCGACCACGAGCTGTCGACGTTCCCGGAGCTCGCCGCCGAGGGAAAGTTGCTCGGCTTCCGCCACGAGGGCGTCTGGATCACGGTCAACACGCCCAAGGACCTCAAGAAGGCCGAGGCCTACTTCGCCGCTCACCCCGAGTGGCGCCCCCGCCGCGTCGCGGCGTAGGATCGGCCGGTGAACGACTCGGTCGACAGCCCCAACCTCGGCGCGCTGGACCCGTTCTCGTTCGAGCCGCGCCGGGTCGAGAAGCCGTGGGGTCACGAGCTGATCTGGGCGCTCTCGGACGACTACTGCGGCAAGGTGCTGTTCGTGAAGGCCGGGCACTCGCTCAGCCTCCAGTTCCATCGCGAGAAGGACGAGTCCTGGCTGATCCAGACGGGTCGCGCGAAGCTCGAGCTGGGCGAGGCAGGCAGGGCCGTCCTCGCCGAGGAGGTGGTGGGTCCGGGCGCCGCCTTCCGCTACCGGCCGGGCACCGTGCACCGGGTCACGGCGATCGAGGACACGACGATCCTCGAGGTCTCGACGCCGCACCTCGAGGACGTGGTGCGCCTCGAGGACGCGTACGGCCGCGCCGGGACCTGAGCTTCACACAGCTGTGGTAAGGTTGCGGCCGTGGAGGCGATCACCGTCGGAGCCGCGGCCGCGCAAACGGGCTGGTCGCCGCGGATGCTGCGCTACCTGGAAGAGGCGAGCCTCGTCCGGCCGCGCCGCACGAAGTCCGGCTATCGCCTCTACGGGCTTCCCGAGCTGAACCAGCTGCGGCTGCTGCGCGAGCTGCGCGCCCGCTTCGGCGTCGAGCTCGACGAGCTCGCGTTCGCAGCGCGGCTCCGGCGGGAGCCGGAGGTGCGGGCGGCCGTCGACTCGTGGCTCGCCGGCGCCGAGGATGCCCGCTCCTGGATCGACTGGGAGCAGCGCAAGCACGAGCGCCTGCTCGCGGCCTAGACTGGCCGACGACCTACAGAGAAGAGGAATCGATGGCAACGACCAAGAGGTTCGACGTCAAGGACATCGCGCTGGCGGACGAAGGGGTGCGCCGGATCGAGTGGTCCGACCGGCAGATGCCGGTGCTCACCGCGATCCGCGAGCGCTTCGAGCGGGAGCAGCCGCTGTCCGGGTACCGCGTGGCCGCGTGCCTGCACGTCACGACCGAGACCGCCAACCTGGCGCGGACCCTGAAGGCAGGGGGCGCCGACGTCGTGCTCTGCGCCTCGAACCCGCTCTCGACCCAGGACGACGTCGCCGCGGCGCTCGTCGACCGCTACGACATCGCGACCTTCGCGATCAAGGGCGAGGACAACGACACCTACTACTCCCACATCGAGGCCGCCGTCGACCACAGGCCCCACCTGACGATGGACGACGGCGCCGACGTGATCGGCGTCCTCCACTCGGCCCGCCGCGAGCAGCTCGGCGACATCATCGCCGGCACCGAGGAGACGACCACGGGCGTGATCCGGCTGAAGGCGATGGAGGCCGACGGGGCACTCAGCTTCCCCGTGATCGCCGTCAACGAGGCGAAGACGAAGCACCTCTTCGACAACCGCTACGGCACCGGCCAGTCGACGATCGACGGGATCATCCGGGCGACGAACGTCCTACTCGCCGGCAAGCGATTCGTCGTCGCCGGCTACGGCTGGGTCGGGCGCGGCGTCGCGATGCGGGCCCGCGGGATGGGCGCGCACGTGATCATCACCGAGGTCGATCCGATGCGCGCGCTCGAGGCGCTGATGGACGGCTACGAGGTGCTGCCGATGGCGAAAGCCGCCGAGGTCGCGGACATCTTCTGCACCGCGACCGGCGACAAGCACGTGATCAGCCGCGAGCACCTCGAGCGGATGAAGGACGGGACCATCCTCGCCAACACGGGGCACTTCAACGTCGAGATCGACATCCCGGCACTCAGGTCGCTCGCGAAGGCGACGCGGGAGGCGCGTCAGTTCGTCGAGGAGTTCACGCTCGAGGACGGCCGGCGGCTCTACCTGCTCGCGGAGGGTCGCCTCGTCAACATTTCGGCGGCCGAGGGGCACCCGGCCCTCGTCATGGACATGTCGTTCGCGAACCAGGCGCTCTCCGCCGAATACGCGGTCAAGAACGCCGGTGAGCTCGAGCGCAAGGTCTACGCGGTCCCGGACGAGATCGATCGGGAGATCGCCCGCCTCAAGCTCGCCACCATGGGCGTCGAGATCGACAAGCTCACCGAGGAGCAGGCGAAGTACCTGGCCTCGTGGGACGAAGGGACCTAGAGCCCGAGCAGATCCTCCGGCTCGAGGCCGACGCCGTCGTCTTCCTCGACCAGCGGCGGTTGCCCGACGACGAGGTGGAGGTGCGCTGCTCGAGCGCGACGGAGGTCGCGGGCGCGATCCGGGCGATGGTCGTCCGCGGCGCGCCCGCCCTCGGCATCGCCGCCGCCTACGGGTACGCGCTCGCCGCCGAGCGCGGGGAGGACCTCGAGGAGGCGTACGCCGTCCTGCTCGCGTCGCGGCCGACGGCCGCGAACATCGGCTGGGCGCTCGAGCGCGTCCGCGACGAGCCGACGCCCCAGCGGGCACGCGCCCTGCACGAGGAGGAGGTCGCGCGCTGCCGGCGCATGGCCGAGCACGCGCTCGAGCTCTTCGGCCCGGGTACGCGGGCGCTCACTCACTGCAACGCGGGCGGCCTCGCGACCGGCGGCTACGGGACCGCCCTCGGCGCGCTCCGCCGCGCGTGGGAAGCCGACCTCGTGCGCCACGTGTGGGTCGACGAGACTCGGCCGCTGCTCCAGGGCAGCCGGCTGACGGCGTACGAGCTCGCCGCGCTCGGCGTCCCGCACACGGTGATCGCGGACGCTGCGGCCGGCTCGTTGATGGCTGCCGGCGAGGTCGACTGCGTCGTTACCGGTGCCGATCGGATCGCGGCGAACGGCGACACCGCGAACAAGATCGGGACGTACTCTCTCGCGGTGCTCGCGGCGCACCACCGCATCCCGCTCTACGTCGTCGCGCCCACGTCCACGATCGACATGTCCGTCGCGACGGGCGCCGAGATCCCGATCGAGGAGCGTGATCCCGCGGAGCTGACCGCCAGCTTCCCAGCCCGAAATCCAGCCTTCGACGTCACCCCCCGTTCGCTGATCGCGGCGATCGTCACGGAGGAAGGGGTGTCCCGCTGAAGGCCATTCTGCTGTGTGCGGGCTACGCGACGCGCCTGAGGCCGCTGACGGAGAGCTTCCCGAAGCCGCTGCTGCCCGTCGGCGGCCGGCCGATGCTCGACTGGATCCTCGATCGCGTCGCCGAGGTCACCGACGACGTCCACGTCGTGACGAACGGCCGCTTCGCCGCCGACTTCGAGGGCTGGTCCGCGGGCCGCGTCACCGTCCACGACGACGGCACGACCTCGAACGAGGATCGACTCGGCGCGATCGGCGACGTCCGCTTCGTCCTCGAGCGGATCGGGACGGGCGACGACCTCCTCGTCGTCGCGGGCGACAACCTCTTCGACTACTCGCTGGCCGACTACGTCGCCTGGTGGCGAGGAAAAGGAACCGCGACCGCCGTCGCGCTCCACGACGTCGGCGACCGCGAGCTCGCGAAGCGGTACGCCGTCGTGGAGGTGGACGAGGACGACCGCATCGTCGGCTTCGTCGAGAAGCCAGAGGAGCCGAGGAGCACGCTCTGCGCCACGGCCACCTACGTCTACCACCGCGCGCACGTCCCGCTGCTCGAGCGCTACCTCGCGGAGGGCAACTCGCCCGACCAGCCCGGCCTGTTCCTCGCCTGGCTGCACGAGCGCGAGCCGGTCTACGGCTACCGCTTCCAGGGAGACTGGCTCGACATCGGCGACCGCACGCAGCTGCTGGAGGCGGACAACCGCCTGCGGCGGCGCCACGGGCTTCCCGAGCGCGCGGAATACGCGCTCGACTAGGCACGCTTCCGCGCGCCGGTCGGGCTTAGCCTCGACGGCGTGCTCCTCGAGCTCGTCCTGCCCCGCCGCTGCGCGGTCTGCGGGGCGCCGCGCTCCGACATCTGCGGGTCGTGCGTGGCCGGGCTCGTGCGGATCGAGCCGCCGCTCTGCGCCCGCTGCGGCGCGCCGACGGCGTGGCCGGTCGCGCGGTGCGCGGAGTGCTCCGGCCGGCGGCTCGCCTTCGCCACGGCACGGGCCGCGGTCGAGCACGAGCCGGCGCTCGTCCGCGCCTGGAAAGAGCTCGGCCTGCGGCGCGTCGCCGCCGTCGCGGCCGACCTCGTCGTCGAGCGGCTGTCGCGGCCGGACGGCGTGCTCGTTCCGGTCCCGCCCGATCCGGAGCGCCTGCTCCGCCGCGGCGCCGACACCTCCGGCGCCCTCGCCCGTGAGCTCGCGCGCCGCTGGCGGCTGCCGCTCGCGGCTCCGCTCGCCCGGGCGCACGGCCGGAGGCAGCGGGGCCTCTCGCGAGCCGAGCGCCGCAGGAACGTCGCCGGCGCCTTCGTTTCCAGGCCGGCCCCGGAGCGGATCGTCCTCGTCGACGACGTGTACACGAGCGGCGCGACGGCCCACGCGGCCGCCTTTGCGCTCCGCCGGGCCGGTGCCCGCGAGGTGCACGTCGTCACCTTCGCGCGGGCGATCCGGCGGGCCTAGGGGCGAGCGGCGCGGATCTGGGTCCGTTCCCCGCGGTAGTGGACGAGGTCGTAGACGATCAGCGCGCAGCAGACCGCAGTCACGAGCGCGAGTGCGGTGAGCGCCGACAGCTCGAGCGCAGCCGGCAGCAACGCCAGCACGGCGATCGTCGCGGCCGGCCGGCCGAAGCCGAACCAGCCGGGATGCTGCGCCGCCGAGCGGCGGATCGCCTGGACGCTCCGGACACGGAGCACTACGTGGGTGAAGAAGTACAGCGCGAGGCCGCCGCAGAGCGCGACGGCGGGAACCGTCGCAAGCGGATCGCCGACGTGCTCGATCGTCTTCTTCAGCCCGAGGGCGAAGAGGACGATGCCCGCGATCATCGGCAGGTGCAGGTAGCTGTAGTAGTCGCGTGCGAACCGCGAGCGCGCCGCGCGGCTCAGCTCAGACAGCTGCCGCTGTGCCTGCACGGCGTAGACGTCGAAGTACGCCCACCACAGCGCCGCGACGGCGACGATCGCGAGCACCGCAGCGGCGACGATGCTAGTCGACAGCGCGACGCCGGCCGCGCCGATGCCGATCGAGACGATCGACTCACCGAGAGCGATGATCACGATGAGCCCGTGGCGCTCCGCGAAATGCGCCGGCGACACGCGCCAGCCCTCGCCGCGGCCGGTGAGCGCGGCGGAGTAGTCGACCGCCAGCGCGGCGAGCCACAGCGCCGCCTGCGCGCTGCCGTCGAGAAACCCCGCCATGATCAGGAGTGCTGACGCCACGAGCGACGGCGGCGCGAAGCGCAGGACGGCGCGGAGCATGTCCGCGTCGCGCTTCCCGGCGAGCACGAAGAGCTGGAGGTGGAGGAGGCGGACGATCAGGAACGCGACGCCGAACAGCACGCCGTGCTCGCCGAACGCCTCCGGCACGGCGAGGGCGACGACGAGCATCGCCGCCATGGCGGCGACCATCGCGCTCCGCACGGTCCCCTCCTCCGGCTCGAGCACGTTCGTCAGCCACGCGTAGCCGCTCCACGCCCACCAGATCGCGGCGAGCACGAGGAGCCCGCGGCCGAGTCCCGGCCATGTCGGGTCGTCCGACATCAGGTTCGTGACCTGCGTCACGCCGAAGACGAAGACGAGATCGAAGAACAGCTCAAGGGGAGTCACCCGCTGCTCGCGCTCAGCCATCGACGGTGATTCCTACACCCGATCGGTTACAGTCAGGTCACTGACCCGGCACCCGGAAGGAGACCGATGCGACTTCAGGTGAAGGGCAAGAACCTCGAGGTGAGCGACTCGATCCGCGCCTATGCGGAGAAGAAGTTGGCCAAGCTCGACCGCCAGCTGCACGAGCTGACGCAGGTCGAGCTCGAGCTCGCCGTCGAGCGGAATCCGTCCATCGCAGCGAACCAGGTTGCGGAGGCGACCATCTGGACGAAGGGGCCCGTGCTGCGGGCGCGCGAGGCCTCGACCGACATGAAGGCCTCGATCGACCAGCTGACGGAGAAGCTCCTCCGCCAGGTCAATCACTACAAGGACAAGCGAACGCGCCGGAGCTCGCGTCACGCGGGCAACGGCGAGCCCCAGGGAGGTACCCAAGCAGTGGCCTACGAGACCGAGCCCCAGATCGTGAAGACGAAGCAGTTCGTGATGGAGCCGATGAGCGCCGAGGAGGCAGTCCTCCAGCTCGAGCTGATCGGGCACGACTTCTACGTCTTCCAGAACGCGGAGTCGAACGGCGTCAACGTCGTCTACAGACGCCGCGACGGCGGCTACGGCCTGATCGAGCCACAAGTTTGAGCCCGTTCTGGCGGCGCGAGGAGCCGCTGCACGAACGGCTCGCGAAGGAGGGCGGGCTCGTCGAGCGCGCTCCGCGTCCGTCCTGGGACGACCTTGTGGGCATCCACGGCGTCCACCGCCAGCGGGAGTACGACGCCGTCGTCGCCGTCGAGGCGGACGCGCCCGGCGACGAGCACGACTTCGTGGTGCTCGAGGAGGACGCGCTCGTCGGCGAGGAGCTGCCCGACGAGCTCCTCTCGGCCTTCGACGGCGCGCTCGAGCCGCCCTATCGCGTTCGCGCCGTCCGCAAGGCCGATCGGACGTGGGCGCTCGCCGCGGTCGCGATCCGCGTCGAGCGGTTCGAGGCCGACGGCGACGTGATCGACCTGGCGCAGCGCGAGGGAGAGCGGACGCTCGTCGTCGACGGCGAGCGCGCCTTCGGCAGCGTCCCGGCGCTCGAGCTCCTGCTCGGCGGAGAGGACGTCGTCGTCCATGCCGAGCGGCTCGACGGCGACCTCTGGGAGGTCAGGGTCGCGCCTCTCTAGCGGCTACCCTAGGCCCGATGCCCACCAAGGAATTCGGCAAGCTCGAGAAGGTCCTCCGGTTCGGCGAGGGCCGCCGCATGAAGCGCCTGCAGGAGCAGGCCGCCTACATCGGCACGCTGGAGCCGGAGTACGAGCGGCTCTCGGACGCGGAGCTCGCCGCCAAGACGGTCGAGTTCAAGCAGCGGCTCGAGAACGGCGAGTCGCTCGAAGAGCTCGTCTTCGAAGCCTACGCGGCCGTTCGCGAGGCGTTCAAGCGGCGCATGGACATCCGCCTCTTCGACGTCCAGCTGATGGGCGGGATCGTCCTCCACGAGGGCGACATCGCCGAGATGAAGACCGGCGAGGGCAAGACCTTCGTAGCGGTGCAGCCGCTGTACCTGAACGGGCTCGCCGGCACCGGCGTCCACCTCGTCACCGTCAACGACTACCTGGCGAAACGCGACGCCGAATGGACGAAGCCGGTCTATGACGCCCTCGGCGTCACCGTCGCCGCGATCCAGAACATGATGCCGTGGCCCGAGCGCAAGGCCGCCTATGACGCCGACGTCACCTACGGCACCAACTCGGAGTTCGGCTTCGACTACCTGCGCGACAACATGGCCGTCTCGCTCGACGCGACCGTCCAGCGCAGCCATGCCTACGCGATCGTGGACGAGGTCGACTCGATCCTCGTCGACGAGGCGCGGACGCCGCTGATCATCTCGGGCGAGCCCGAGGTCGCCGCGCAGACCTACTACGACTTCGCACGCGTCGTGAAGACCCTCGAGGGGATTCCTGCGGGCGACGTCGAGAAGGGCATCGAGCCCGACACCGACTACGTCTACGACGAGAAGCGCAAGACGGTCTCGCCGACCGAGCGCGGCGTCGAGAAGGTCGAGCGCGCGCTCAGGATCGAGCATCTCTACGCGCCCCAGAACGCGCAGCTCGTCAACCACCTCGTCCAGGCCCTGAAGGCGCAGTCCCTCTACTCGCGCGACGTCGAGTACGTCGTCCAGGACGGCGAGGTCAAGATCGTCGACGAGTTCACGGGCCGGATCATGGAGGGGCGCCGCTGGAGCGAGGGGCTCCACCAAGCGGTGGAGGCCAAGGAGGGCGTGCGGATCCAGGAGGAGCACGTCACGCTCGCGACGATCACGCTCCAGAACTACTTCCGCCTCTACGACAAGCTCGCCGGCATGACCGGCACGGCGAAGACCGAGGAGAAGGAGTTCGTCGAGATCTACGACCTCCACGTCGTCGAGATCCCCACGAACGTGGCCGTCCAGCGCCGCGACGAGAACGACCTCATCTTCAAGACGAAGGATGCGAAGTTCGCGGCCGTGATCGAGGACATCAAGGAGCGGTACGAGAAGGGTCAGCCGGTGCTCGTCGGCACGATCGCCGTCGAGACCTCGGAGTACCTGGCCCAGCTGCTCACGCGTGCCGGGATCGAGCACAACGTCCTCAACGCGAAGGAGCACGCGCGCGAGGCCGAGATCATCAAGAACGCGGGCGAGCGCGCAGCGGTCACGATCGCGACGAACATGGCCGGGCGCGGCGTCGACATCAAGATCGACGACGAGGTCCGCGAGCTCGGCGGGCTCTACGTCCTCGCGACCGAGCGGCACGAGGCACGCCGCATCGACAACCAGCTGCGCGGCCGCTCCGGGCGCCAGGGCGACCCGGGCGAGTCGCGCTTCTACCTCTCGGGCCAGGACGACCTCGTCCGCCTCTTCGCCGGCGACCGGATCTACAACATCATGGAGCGCTTCAAGCTGCCGGACGAACAGCCCATGGAGGCGAAGATCCTCTCCGGCCAGATCGAGGGCGCGCAGAAGAAGGTCGAGGAGCAGAACTTCGTCTCGCGGAAGAACGTCCTCAAGTACGACGACGTCATGAACGAGCAACGCCAGGTGATCTACCGGCAGCGGCGCGAGGTGCTCGAGGGCAAGGACATGTCCGAGAAGGTGCGCGAGTGGATCGACGAGATCGTCGCCGACACGGTCGCGGCCCACACCGACGCCGAGTACGCGGAGGACTGGGACCTCGACGCCCTCGCGCAGGCGATGCACGCTCTCTACGGCACCGACATCACCGTCGACGAGCTGCGCGAGGACGGCGTCGACCTCGGCTCGCGAGAGGCGCTCGTCGAGGAGTTCCGGACGGACGCGCTCGAGGCCTACGAGGAGCGCGAGGAGCAGTACTCCATCGTCAACCCCGACTCGGGCAGCCCGCTGATCCGCGATCTCGAGCGCTACCTGATCCTCCAGATCGTCGACCGCCGCTGGCGCGAGCACCTCGAGAACATGGACTACCTGCGCGAGGGCGTACACCTGCGCGCGATGGCCCAGAAGGACCCGCTCGTCGAGTACCGCCACGAGGGCCACGTCATGTTCGAGGAGCTGGGGCACAACATCCGCGAGGAGGTCGTCCAGAGCCTCTTCCACGTCCAGGTGCGGATCGAGGAGGCTCAGGAGCTCGAGCACGAGAGCGTCGACGGAAACGTCGCGTACGAGCACGAGACGGCCGCCGGGGCCGAGGCGATCGCGGCGGCCGGGGCCGCGCCGCGCCCCGCGAACCGCCTCGCCGCGAGCGGTAGCAGCGCAACCCCGCTCTCGGCCGGCGGCGCTGCCGTGGCCACCGCGCCCGCGCAGCGGGTCGCCTCGGATCACGAGAAGCTCGGCCGCAACGATCCGTGCTGGTGCGGCTCCGGCAAGAAGTTCAAGAAATGCCACGGCGCCTAGCGCGCCGCCGGAAACCCCAAGTGCCAGGCACCGGACGCGGCCGCGTCTGACAGGCAGGATCTAGACGTGTCCGGGTGCCTGACACTTGCTTTTCGGTCTACGAGGGGACCCAAGTGTCAGATACCGGACACGTTCAAGTTCGCCAAGCGCGGTCCAGCCATGTCCGGTATCTGACACTTGCGCTTGGGTCTGTGTCTCGCACCGAAGTGTCATGCACCCGGACGCGGCCGCACCTGACACGCATGACGTAGGCGTGTCCGGGTGCCTGGCACTTGCTTCTTGGGGCTACCATCCGGCTCGTGGCCGAGCAGACGCTCACGCTGGAGCAGCAGCTCGAGGAGATCAGGACCCAGCTCGCCTGGGTCCGTGATTACCTTTGACCCGGAGTCGCTGAAGGCCCGCATCGTCGAGCTCGAGGCCGCCATGGGCGAGCCCGGGTTCTGGGACGACCAGCAGCGCGCGGCCGCGATCTCGGCCGAGCACTCGCGCCTGAGCCGCAGGCTCGAGCGGTACGAGCGGCTCAGCCGCGACTACGACGACGCCATCGAGCTCTACGAGCTCGACGGGGACATGGCCGACGAGATCGAGGCGTCGCTGCGCCCGATCCAGGCTGACCTGGCGCGGCTGCAGGAGGACGCGCTCTTCACCGGCGAGTACGACGGCGGCGACGCGGTCGTCTCGATTCAGTCGGGGGAGGGCGGCACCGACTCGCAGGACTGGGCGGAGATCCTCCTGCGCATGTACCTGCGCTGGGCGGACGCGCGCGGCCTCAAGGCGGAGCTGATCGAGGCCTCGCCGGGCGAGGAGGCGGGGCTGAAGTCGGCTACGTTCACGGTCCGCGGCGAGAACGCCTACGGGATCCTGAAGGCCGAGCGAGGCGTCCACCGGCTCGTCCGCCAGTCGCCCTTCGACCAGGCGCACCGCCGCCACACGAGCTTCGCCCAGGTGATCGTCGCGCCGCTGCTCGCCGACGACGCCGAGATCGAGGTCGACGAGTCGGAGCTGCGGATCGACACCTACCGCGCCTCCGGCGCCGGCGGCCAGCACGTGAACAAGACCGATTCCGCCGTGCGGATCACGCACCTGCCGACCGGCATCGTCGTCCAGTGCCAGAACGAGCGCTCGCAGACGGCCAACAAGGACACGGCGATGAAGGTGCTTCGCTCGCGGCTCGCCGAGCTCCGCGAGGAGGAACGGGAGGCGGAGCTGGCGAAGGAGCGGGGCGCCGCCCAGAACACCGGCTTCGGCAGCCAGATCCGCTCCTACGTGCTCCACCCCTACCAGCTCGTGAAAGATCACCGCACCGACTTCGAGATGGGGAACGCCCAGGGCGTCCTCGACGGCGACCTCGACGGCTTCGTCCACGCCTACCTGCTCGCAAAGGCCGCGGGAAGGACGGTCTAGCCTGAGCCTCCGCTAGACTTCGGCCTCCAACAGCCCGGAACGGCGGCCCCCGTCCTTCCCATGAATCCGGTGCAGGAACCCATTCTCGAGGAAACACCCATCGCTCTCGCGGAACCAGAAGCGCAGGTCTTCACCACGCCCGCTCCCGGGCCGGGGGCGATGATCGTGTTCGAGGACGTCACGAAGGTCTACGAGCCGAACGTGACCGCGCTGAGCAACGTCTCCTTCGTGATCGAGAAGGGCGAGTTCGTCTTCATCGTCGGCGCGTCCGGGTCGGGCAAGTCGACCATGATCCGCCTGCTGCTGAAGGAGCTGGAGCCGACGAACGGCCGCATCGTCGTCGGCGGGCGCGACCTCGGCCGTTTGAAGCGCTCGAAGGTGCCGCTGCTGCGCCGCAACGTCGGCTGCGTCTTCCAGGACTTCAAGCTGCTGCCGAACCGGACGGCGGCCGAGAACGTCGCCTACGCCCTCAAGGTGCAGGGCGAGAGCCGCAACGCGATCCGGCGCAAGGTGCCCGAGGTGCTCAACCTCGTCGGCCTCTCGCACAAGATGCACTCGCTCCCCGACGAGCTCTCCGGCGGCGAGCAGCAGCGCGTCTCGATCGCGCGCGCGTTCGTGAACCATCCGCCGCTGCTGATCTGCGACGAGCCGACCGGGAACCTCGACCCCGACACGTCGGTTGGGATCATGCAGCTCCTCTACCGGATCAACCGCTCGGGCACGACGATCCTCATGGTCACCCACGACCGCGAGATGGTCGACAAGATGCGCAAGCGCGTGATCGCCCTCGAGGAGGGGCGGCTGATGCGCGACGAGCGACGCGGCGGCTACACGAGCGAATGAGGGCCCGCCTGCTCGTCACCGAGGCCTTCCGGTCGATCACCGCGAACGCCTCGACCGCGATCGCCGCGACGATGACCGTCCTGATCGGCATGTTCCTGCTCGGGCTGCTCGTCGCCCTCGGCACCTGGGTCGTCTCCTGGAGCGACCACGTCAAGAGCGAGCTCCTGGTGAAGGTCTACTTCACGCCGGAGCGCAGCGACCAGCAGCTCGAGGCCGTGCGGGCGAAGCTCCTCTCCGACCCGCGCGTGAAGGAGGTCAACTTCGTCTCCTCGACCGAGGCGCTCGCGCGGATGGACGAGAAGTACCCGGAGCTGACGCAGAACCTCTCCTCGAACCCGCTGCCCGACTCGTTCGAGGTGCACCCGAACCGCGCCGAGGACACGCGCGCGATCGCGCAGACGCTGGCGCCGCTGCCGGCGGGCGTCGACAAGGTCAACTACGGCGAGAAGACGGCGAACCGGATCCTCCGGGTGGCGCGCGTGATCGAGGTGGTGTTCCTCGTGGCGGTGCTGGTGCTGCTCGCGGCCTCGACCCTGCTGATCGCAAACACGATCCGGCTGTCGATCTTCGCGCGACGCCGCGAGATCGAGGTGATGAAGCTCGTCGGCGCGACGAACTGGTTCGTGCGCGGTCCGTTCATGCTGGAGGGGCTGCTGACGGGGCTGATCGGCGCCGTCGCGGCGGTCGTGCTGCTGTTGCTCGGGAAGGAGCTCGCGCTGCCGGCGATTCTCGGCCGGATCGACGCCGGCTCCGACGTGCGCGCGATCGCGTTCTTCTGGAACGCGCTCATCCTCGTCGTCGTCGGCCTCCTCGTCGGCGCCGCCGGCTCCGGCCTGACGCTGCGGAAATTCCTCAAGGTCTGACGGTCGTCGAGCTCCAGAAGCGCGGCAAGCTCGTGACGGGCGAGCCGTTCTTCACGCCCGGCAGCCCGATCCTCGTCGACCGCAAAGGGCTCGGCGACGCCGGACCCGGCGACCTTGCCGTCGTCTCGAAGGGACGCGGCCGGGCTCGCCTCGAGCAGGTGCTCGGCCGGGCGGACGACGTCGAGGCGGTGCTCGAGGGGCTCCTCGTGGAGGCGGGCGAGCGGCAGGGCTTCGAGCCGCACAGCCTCCCCGAGCAGGACCTGGCCGGACGCGCCGACTTGCGCGACCTCGTCACGTTCACGATCGACCCCGACACGGCGAAGGACTTCGACGATGCGATCTCCGTCGTCCGCGAGGAGGGCGGCGTCCGCACGTGGGTGCACATCGCCGACGTCTCGCACTTCGTGCCCGCCGCGACGCCGCTCGACCGAGGCGCAGCCGGCCGCGCCTTCTCGGTGTACGTCCCTGGCCGGGTCGCGCCGATGCTGCCGCCCGAGCTCGCCGACGAGGCATGCTCGCTGCGCCCTCACGTCGACCGGCTGACCGTCACCGTCGAGATTCCGCCCGGCGGCGGCGAGCCGCTCTTCTACCGCTCCGTGATCCGCAGCGACGAGCGCTTCACGTACGGGCAGGTCGAGGAGATCCTCGCCGGGCGCGAGCGGCATGAGCTGGCCGACGCGCTGGCGCTCGCCGAGGAGGTCGCGCTCGAGCTGCGGCGCCGTCGCTTCGCGCGCGGGGCGCTGCGGATCGAGACGCCGGAGCTCAACTTCGCCTTCGACGGGCGCGGCGGCGTCGAGCGCGCCTGGCTCGAGAGCGAACCGCACGCGCACATGCTCGTGGAGGAGCTGATGATCCTCGCCAACGAGGCGGTCGCGGGCCTGCTGGCAGGGCGGCGCCGCGAGGCGCTCTTTCGCGTGCACGAGCGCCCCGATCCGCAGTCGATCTCGCTGCTGGTGGCGAAGCTCGCGGCGCTCGAGGTGCCGACGCCGCCTGTGGCCGAACAGCTCGGGCCGAGCGACGCCGCCCGCGTGGCCGCGCAGGTGGGCGAACGGGTGATGGAGTACGTACGGCAGTCGGGGCGCGGGAGAGAGGCCTTCCCGGCGCTCGTCCTCCGCTCGCTCAAGCAGGCGCGCTACCACCCGGAGAACCTCGGCCATTCCGGCCTCGCGAGCCCGGCCTACCTGCACTTCACCTCGCCGATCCGGCGCTATCCCGACCTCGTCGTGCACCGCGCGCTGCTGCGCGAGGTCGGAGCCGGGGACGAGCCGCCCGCGGACGACCTCGACGAGCTGGCGCAGCACGCCTCGGAGCGCGAGCGGGCCGCCGCGGAGCTCGAGTACCGCGCCGACGACCTCTGTCTCGCCTGGCTGCTCCAGCGGGAGCTCTTCGAGCTGGGCTGGGAGGCCGAGTTCGAGGGCGAGATCACCGGGCTGATCGGCTCGGGCCTCTTCGTCCGCTTCGGCGACGTCTACGAAGGCTTCCTGCCGGCGCGCCGGATGCCCGACTACGTCGAGATCGACCCGCTCGCGACGGCGCTGCGGGGACGACGCTCGGGGACGGCCTACCGCCTCGGCGACCCGATCTCGGTGCGGGTCGCCGACATCAGGCGGCACGAAGGCAAGGTAGAACTCGCGCTGTGAAGGCCGAGGAGTGGGATCGCGCCGCCCCGGGCTGGGAGCGGCAGCGAGAGCGCACGCAGGTATTCGCGGGCCCGGTGAGCCGGCGGATGGTGGAGCTGCTCCGGCCGCAGGCTTCGTGGACCGTGCTCGAGGTCGCGGCCGGCCCCGGCGAGACCGGCTTTCTCGCCGCCGGGTCGGTCGAGCGGCTGATCTCGACCGATTACTCGCCCCGGATGGTCGAGGTCGCCCGTCGCCGCGCCGCCGAGCTCGACCTCCAGAACGTCGAGCTCGTCGTCATGGATGCTCAACGGCTCGACCTCCCGGACGGCGCGGTCGACGGAATCCTGTGCCGCTGGGGCTACATGCTCGTGGACGATCCCGCCGCCGCCCTCGCAGAGGCCCGCCGCGTCCTCCGCCCCGGTGGCCGCCTGGTCTTCGCGATCTGGGCGGAGGCCGAGCGGAATCCGTGGGCGACGATCCTCGGCCGGATCTTGGTGGAGCGGGGCCACGTCGAGCCTCCGGAGCCTGCGGCGCCCGGGATGTTCACGCTCGCCGACCGGGAGCTCCTCGAAGGGCTCGTCCGCGGCGCCGGGTTCGGCGACCTGTCCGCCGAGGACGTCGAGCTGACCGCCCCCTACCGGGACGTGGACGACTTCCTCGGGGTCCAGCTCGACATGGCCGCACAGACCGGCGTGATCGTCCAGGCCCTGCCCGCGGAGGAGTACGAGGAGGTGCGAGCCGAGCTCGCCCGGCGGTTCGAGCGGTTCCGCTCGGGCGAGGCGCTCCTCCTGCCCGGCGTCTCCCGGATCGTCACCGCCTCGTAGCGTCACCCGTTCCGGGGAGCCACGCGCCACAGTCCGGGCGATGGCGGGCCGGCGGCTTGGCGGCAGGCTGTGCGCATGCGCGTTCCGCTCTTTCTCCCGCTCGGCCTGGCGCTCGCCGCCTCGATCGCCTTCATGGCGCTCGCCGCGACCGGTTACTAGCCTCGCAGGCACAATCGGGCCATGGCCCGGCCCCGAGGAGAGAAGCTGATCGCCGACAACCGGCGCGCGCGGCACGACTACGAGTTGCTCGACCGCTTCGAGGCTGGCCTCGTGCTGACCGGCACCGAGGTCAAGTCGCTGCGCGAGGGGCGCGTCTCGCTCGCGCAGGCCTACGCGGACGTGCGCGACGGCGAGGCGTGGCTGCTCGGCGCCGAGATCGCCGTCTACGGGCACGGGAACATCGCGAACCACGATCCCGACCGCCCGCGCAAGCTGCTCCTCCACCGCGGCGAGATCTCGTCCCTGATCGGCAAGATCAAGGAGCGGGGGCTGACGGTGGTGCCGACGCGTCTCTACTGGAAGGACGGCCGCGCCAAGGTCGAGCTCGCGCTCGCACGCGGCAAGGAGCAGCGCGACAAGCGGCGCGACATCGCCAAGCGCGAGGCCGACCGGCAGATCCAGCGCGCGCTCAAGGAGCGAGCGGGCCGACGATGAAGACGCGGCCCGGCTCGGGCCGGTAGCCGAACCGCTCGTTGAGGCGGCGAATCGGCTCGTTCCGCTCCTCGTTCATCGTGGAGAGGCGCGCGTAGCCGTGCTCCTTCGCCCAGCGGATCTGCGTCGCCTTGAGCGCCCCGGCGATGCCGCGGCCTCGCCAGGCGCGCTTCACCGCCGTGAGGTCGTGGAAGGCGACGTCCGGCTGCGCGTCGGTCAGGCTGAACTTCGAGAAGCCGACCGCCACGCCGTCCGCGACGGCGACGAACGTTGCCTCGGGCCGGTCGCCCGAGCCGCCCATGTGCTGGCGACGCCACTCCTCGTAGTCGGCGAGCGGCTCGTCCTCCTCGCCGGGGATGTCAGGCGCGGCCTCGCGGTAGCACTCGTACATGCTCTCGATCAGCTCCGGGCGATCGGCCCAGGTGACGATCTCGACGCCGTCGGGCAGTACGACGGGCGGCGGCTCCACGTCGGCGAGGTGGAGAACGAGGCGGGCGTCGCGCGAACGCTCGACGAACCCGCGCCGGAGTGCCCACTCGAGGCTTTCGGGATCGGATTCCTCGACGTCCGAGTAGAGCGCCTCGGTTGGGAGCGAGCGGGCCCATGCGGACAGAGCCCGGTACAGCGCCGTACCGATGCCGCGCAGCCGGTGCTCGGGGAGCACGTAGATCGAGACAGCGGGATGTCTCGCCCCGGCCTCGAGACCGCCCTGTGCGGAGCCCACGACGCGGCCGTTCGCCTCGGCAAGCAGCAGGACAGAGTGCTCGAGCGCGTCCTCGTAGTCGAGGACATCGTCGAGCCCGACGCGGCGGTGCGGGAAGACCGCGTTGAAGACGTCGAGCGACGCCTGGCGATCCCGATTTGTGGCGGCGCGCCTGATCTCAACGGACATGCAGCTACAATAGGGGCACGACATACGGGGGCGACCAGGTTTCGACGTGGTCGGTTCTCCGGCTGAGCTGCAAGCCGAGGTCTCCGGTCGGCCTCGTAAAACAACCGGAACCAACAGTAAGTGCGGATAACGAACTCGCACTCGCCGCCTAACCTAGTTAGGTGACGTGTCGCCCCGAGTTGGGCCCGTGGCCCGGGAAGCGGCATCAACTAACGGGCTCGGCGCCGAGGGAGAGCCAATCGCCCGAGGCGCGACCACCAAAGGATGGCTAGCCCGTCGGTAGGTCGGCTGTCAACCGGCCGGCGGGCGAATTTCAAGGGCAGCCTAAGCTTGTAGACGCTCTGTCCGGTGCGTCCGCGGACGCGGGTTCGATTCCCGCCGCCTCCATGATTGACATTGCACAAACCCGTGGCCTTGCACGCGGTTAGGCGCGGCTCGTAGAGTCCTTCTGTGGTCCCTCGACGAGGACGGTGACGGAGTGGCAAGCACCGCTGCCGCTGAGGGTGTGCTCGCGAGCATCGGCGGAACGCCGCTAATCGAGCTCCGCCGGGTTGTATCGCCGGGATCGGCGCGAGTGCTGGCGAAGCTGGAATGGGCGAATCCGACCGGAAGCATGAAGGATCGGATGGCGCTCGCGGCGATCGAGGGCGCCGAGGCGCGCGGCCTCCTCCAGGCAGGAGACACTGTCGTCGACTACACCGCCGGCACGACCGGAATCTCACTTGCGCTCGTCTGCGCTGCGAAGGGATATCGGTTCCACGCAGTGTTCTCCGACGCCTTCAGCGACGAGAAGCGCCGCACGATGGAGGCGTTCGGGGCAACGGTCGAGGACGTGCCGAGCGACGAGCGGGGGATCAGAGAGCAGCTGATCAAGTCGATGATCGCCCGAGCAGGCGAAGTCAGCGAGCGGCCGCGGCACTGGTGGTGCGACCAGCTCAACAACGACGACGCGTTGACCGGGTACTACCAGCTCGGCGGCGAGATCTGGGAGCAGTCAGGCCACCAGGTGGACGCCTTCGTGCAGGCGGTTGCGACCGCGCACTCGATCCACGGCGTGGCCCGCGCTCTCCGGAACCACCAGGCCCGTCTCCAGGCCGTTGCGGTCGAGCCTGCCGAGTCGGCGGTGCTTTCCGGCGGGCCGACCGGGGCGCACCGGATCGAAGGCATTGGAATCGGTTTCGTACCTCCGCTTTGGCAGCCCGACGAGGTCGACGCGATCGAACAGGTCACGACCGACGACGCGATGACGATGAGCCGTCGCCTTGCGCGCGAGGAGGCCGTTTTCGGCGGCATCTCGTCGGGAGCGAACGTCGTCGCCGCGCTGCGCGTCGCGGAGCGGCTCGGGCCGGACGCGGTGGTCGTCACGGTGATCGTGGATTCGGGGCTCCGCTACCTCAGCACCGATCTCTACGCTTCTTGAACCATCCTCCGGCGATCCGCCGTCAGGATACGCTCAGCGGCTGACCGACCATCGTCGCACGGTTTGCGTAACGTCTGGTTCCGCTGACTTCGGATGAATCTCGGCGACGACGGAGGCGCGCGGCCGCTCTAGCCGCCGCCGCTCCGCCCGGCGCTCGCCGGTGCGAGCGCATCGCCCGCGAGCCGGTCGTCGGGTAGACCGAGGCGGGCGAGCAGACGGAGAGGTGCGGTTGACCGCACCAACGTCTGGTGCTGGCTCCACCGATCTCGCGTGCCGAGCGCTGTAGGTTCGGCAGCATGAGCAGCGCCGAGCTCGAGCTGTCGTCCGCAAGCCTCCCCTCGAGCCTCGAGTGGCCGAGCCGCCGCGCGCTCGTCGCCGCGGCGTGGGTCGTGGCCGCCGCGCTGCCGCTCGTCGGCCTCGTCTCGCTTCTGCTGCGCGAGCAACTCGACCCGCACTGGACGAACCACCGTGTCCACTTCACCGTATTTCTGGCGGTCGGAGTCGCGCTCTTCGTGCTCGCCTACGCCGCCGGCGGCGCGGCGAACCGCCGCGGTGATGCCCGCGTCCTGCTGATCTCGCTTGCGTTCCTGGCCACGGGTGGATTCCTCAGCCTGCACGCGCTCGGGACTGCGGGGATCCTCTTCACGCACGAGTATGCCGGGTTCAAGGTGGCGAATCCGGTCGGCCTCGTCCTCGCCGCCGTGTTCGCCCTCGCCTCCGCGTTCGTCGATCTGCGCCCCTCGTTCGCTGCGCGGGCGGTGCGGCATCGCGTGGCGCTGCGGCGTGCCGTGTTGGCCTTCATGGCAGTGTGGCTCGTCTGGACGGTCGTCGAGCTGCCCCCACTGGACGACCACGGCAGCGAGGGCGGCTCACACAGCCTCGTTGCCGGGATGGCCGGAGTCGGCATGGTCGCGTACGCCGTCGCGGCCGCCCGGTACGGGTACGTCTATCGCGGGCGGATCGCCCTCCTCCAGGCCAGTGTGATCGCCTGCTTCGTCCTGCTCGCCGAGGCGATGCTCGGCGTCGCCACGACCGGCGAGCGCGCGTGGCACGCGAGCTGGTGGGTGTGGCACGCGCTGATCGTCACGGCCTACGCGGTCGTCACCTACGCGGCTCACCGCCAGTGGCACCAGGAGCGCTTCCGCGGGCTCTACCTGCCCACGACGCGCGAGCGCGTCCAGTCGGTCAGCGTCCTCTTCAGCGATCTCGCCGGCTTCACGGCGTTCGCCGAGCGCGCGAAACCCGCGGAAGTCGCGCGCGTGCTCGACAGGTACTACGCGGCCGCGGCGCCGCTGATCACGCGTCGGTTCGGCGGCGAGCTCGAGAAATTCATGGGCGACGGGATGATGGCGACCTTCAACAGCCGCGCCGACGCACCCGATCACGCGGTGCGCGCTGCCGGCGCGGCGCTAGCGCTCCAGCGCGAGCTGACGGCGATCGCCGACGCCAACCCAGGATGGCCTCGGCTGCGCGTGGGCGTCAACAGCGGTGACGCGGTGGTGCGCGAGATGGGCGGCGACGGGTTCGTCGCCTACGTGGTCGTCGGCGACACGGTCAACACCGCGGCGCGGCTCGAGAGCGAGGCACCGGAGGGCGGCGTGCTGATCGGCGCCGAGACCCGGCGGGCACTGCCCGAGGGCAGCGTCGTGGAGGCGGTGTCGGGACTGCGTGTCAAGGGTAAGCAGGAGGAGGTCGAGGCGTATCTCCTGCGCGCGCTGCCCGGGTTGGAGTGAGCGCTCGAAGGTCAATCGCGGGCGAAGGCTGAAGGCAACGGAGCCGCAGCGACGGGGTTGACTGCGGCCGGGCCGCACGTGCCGAGAGCCCAGGAAGCTGAGCTTGACCGGCAGCTCGTGCTCCTTCACAGTCGGGTGCGCCCGGCTCGGGCTACACAGTCACGCGGCCCGGATGGTTGGAATCCGGCCTCGCTGCCGCGCCGTTCGCCTCGGCGGCGAGAGATCCTCACGACCCTCCACGTCCGTCCCGACCCGCTTCCGGGAGACGTTCCCACGCCGCGGAATGGTGAGAACGAACCACGCGCGCGGGCGCCGAAGTTGGCCGATTCCGGCGATGCCCGATACGCCCGCACGCCCTAGCGTCTCTGCCTGGAGACGGGGCCACGCGATGGAGGCCGAGCGACGACCAGGAGGCAGCAAGAGCGTATGGAGCGAACCCATTCCCCCGACGTCCGGAGGTGGTACGAAGGCGCGCTGACGGGCTCCTCGGCGCGCAGCCGCACCGTCGAGGTGCCCGCCGGCGGTCGGGTCCATCTTCTCGAGAAAGGCGCCGGGCCGCCGCTCGTGCTCGTCCACGGCTCGGGAGTCGCGGCGGGGTTCTTTCTGCCGTTGCTCGAGGAGCTGGAGGGCCTCCGCGCCTTGGCACCTGACCGTCCCGGGTCAGGGCTGAGCGACGCACTCGATCTGCCACGACGTCGCTACCACGAGACTGCCGTCGCCTGGCTCGACCGTCTGCTCGACGCGCTCGAGTTGGACACCACCGCGCTGCTCGGGCACTCGGCGGGCGGGACGCTGGCACTGCGCTACGCGCTGGCTCACCCCGAACGGGTCGGGCGGCTCGTGCTGATCGGCCCGCCGGCCTTGCCGGGAACCCGTTGCCCGCTTCCGTACCGGCTGATGGCGACACCCGGAATGGGAGATCTTCTAGCGCGGGTTCCGCCGAGCCGGAAGTCGGTGCTGCAATTCGCCAGGTTTATGGGTGAGCGGGAGACCATCTCCGCTCACCCCGACCTGGTCGACTTGTTCCTCGTCGCCCAACGCGACCAGCTCGCCGTATCGGCCACCAGGGCAGAAGTGCGCATGCTCGTCTCACCGTTCGCGCTGCTGGTGCGTTCGGCATGGCGGCGCCGCTCACGCGTGCGACCCGACGAGGTTCGCGAGCTGGCCGTGCCCACGCTGCTGATCTGGGGCGAGCGGGAGCCGCTCGCGAGCGTCGCGGTCGCGCGGGCAATGACCGAGCTGATCCCGGACGCGCGCCTGCAGGTGCTGCGCGGTGGGCACGCGCCATGGCTCGGACAGCCCGTGCAGACCGCCGCGGCGGTCGTCGACTTCGTCCGCGGAGCAGATCACCGCGCTCCACCTCTGCTCCCTGGAAGGCATCTCACGCAAGCCTGAGAGCCGGCGCGGCGACGGTGCGGCGAGGAGTGAGTGGTTTGCGCAATGTCTGGTTCCGCCCACTCGCTGGGACCGTCGCTCACTCCTCGCGACCACCCACGGGCCAACGTGCGATGCTCCCCCGGTGAGCGTCTTGGCCCTTCCCGACTCCCGCGCGGCGCAGGAGCTGGTGGCGCGGCACGCGCGGCGGACGCCGCTTCTGACCTCGCGGCTGCTCTCCGAGGAGACCGGCTTCGACGTGCGGCTCAAGGCTGAGATGTTCCAGCGGACAGGCTCGTACAAGCTCCGCGGGCCGCTCGTGAAGCTCGCCCGGTTGTCCGAGGAGGAGCGGGCGCGCGGAGTCGTCTGTTCCTCGGCCGGGAACCACGCGCAGGGGGTCGCGCTTGCGGCCGCGCTGCTCGGCGTGCGCGCGGTCGTGGTCATGGCCGAGAACGCGACGCCGTCGAAGGTCGAGGCGACGCGCGGCTACGGCGCCGAGGTCGTCCTCCACGGCACGATCTGGGACGAGGCTGACGCGAAGGCCCGCGAGCTCGTCGAGTCCGACGGCCTCGCGTACGTGCACCCGTTCGACGACGTGGACCTGATCTCCGGGCAGGGGACGGTCGGGATCGAGGTGCTCGAGGACTGGCCCGAGGTCGAGCTAATCGTGGTGCCGATCGGCGGGGGCGGACTCATTTCCGGGATTGCGACCGCCGTCAAGCGCGAGCGTCCCGATGTCCGCATCGTGGGTGTCGAGTCCGCCGACGGGCCGGCGATGAAGACAAGTATCGAGCGCGGCGAGCTCGTGACGCTCGACCGAGTGGACACGATCGTCGACGGCCTGCGCGTCAAGCGGGTCGGGGAGACGACATTCCAGCTTGTCCGCCGCTTCGTGGACGCCATCGTCGCGGTGCCCGACGAGTGGATTTTCGAGAACGTTGTCTGGACGATGGCTCACACCAAGCTCGTCGCCGAAGGCGCCGCCGCTGCGACCGTCGCCGCGCTCCGCGGTGGGCAGGTCGACGCGCCGCCCGGCACGAAGATCGTCTGCGTGCTCAGCGGCGGCAACCTCGATCTCGCGCAGCTCCGCGGGCTGCGTTGGAACTAACCCGACCCGGGGCTCCGGCGGTGCGCGAGGTGCAACCGAATCTCTGGCATTGGACGGCGACCCACCCGGACTGGGAGCCGCGAGCGGACTGGGGGCCCGAGGTCTCGTCCTACGCGATCGACGTCGGCGAGCGGCTGCTGCTGCTCGACCCGCTTGCCCCGCCAAGTGAGGTCGAGGAGCTCGCCGGCGAGCGCGAGACGGCGATCGTCCTGACGTGCCCATGGCACGTGCGTGACGCTCGGAGCCTGGCGGAGCGTCTCGGCGCCCCGATCTACGTACCGCCGCCAGACGAGGGCGACCCGAACCCGGTCGAGGGACACCTGTTCAGGGCCGGTGACCGGCTGCCGGTCGGGGTCGAGGCGTTCCCGGGAATGGAGCCGAACGACCTCGTGCTCTGGATCGAGAGCCGCCGGGCGCTCGTCGCAGGCGACTCCCTCATCGACCGCGGCGACCGCCTCGAGTTTCCGACCGACTGGGCGAACAAGGGCGTGCCGCCCGAGCAGATTCTCGAGGGGCTGCGCCCGCTGCTCGAGCTGCCCGTCGAGCTCGTGCTGCCGACGCACGGGGCGCCGACCGACCGAGCCGCCCTCGAGCGCGCGCTCTCCTGA
>Ga0299913_10000486_pt1 | contig 25502 bp, 28 predicted proteins | sample RVTome_9_FD_201360 | JGI IMG/M metagenome (GOLD analysis project Ga0299913, IMG submission 201360) | Soil microbial communities from uranium-contaminated site in the Upper Colorado River Basin, Wyoming, United States - RVT155D38 (version 2) ... | reverse complement strand
CGTGGACCTGGGCGAGGTCGCCGCCCTCGCCATGTGGATGACTTGGAAGTGCGCCATCGTCGGGCTTCCCTTCGGCGGCGCCAAGGGCGGAGTTCGGATCAACCCAATGGAGTTGTCGCGCGCCGAGCTGCAGCGGGTCACCCGTCGCTACACGATGGAGATCATCAACCTGATCGGCCCTGAGACAGACATCCCGGCCCCCGACCTGGGCACCAATGAGCAGGTGATGGCATGGCTGATGGACACCTACTCCCAGCACGTCGGTCATGCCGTCCCCGCGGTGGTCACCGGGAAGCCGCCGGCCCTGGGCGGGAGCGTCGCCCGGCGGGAGGCCACCGGCCGCGGGCTGATCTTCCTCCTGCCCCAGGCGGCGAATGTCATAGATCTCAACCCGGAGGGCGCCAGCGTGGCCATCCACGGCTTCGGGAACGTGGGCCGTTACGCCGCTGTCGCCACCGAGCAGATGAAGGCGAAGGTGGTGGCGGTCTCCGATATAAGTGGCGCCGTATACGACCCCGACGGGATAGACGTCGACGCCGTCGGGAAGTGGGTCGATGAGAACCGGTTCCTCGAGGGCTATCCCGACGCCGACTTCATCGACGGGGACAAGGTGTTCGCCCTCGACGTCGATGTCCTGGTCCCCGCCGCCATCCAGAACGTGATCCGGGCCGACAACGCCCCCGACATCAAGGCCAAGCTGATCATCGAAGGGGCGAACAACCCGATGACGCTGGAGGCCGACGACATGCTGCGGGAGCGGGGCGTGTTGATCGTCCCCGACATCCTGGCCAACGCCGGCGGTGTCACTGTCTCCTACTTCGAGTGGGTCCAGGACGTGCAGAAGTACTTCTGGACGGAGAACGAGGTCGTGGCCCGTCTCCGGGAGATCATGACCCGGGCGTTCGACGACGTGCACAGCATCGCCATCGCCGAGGATGTGGACATGCGCACCGCCGCCCTGATCAAGGGGATCCGGCGAGTCGCCGACGCCAAGCTGGTCCGGGGGGTCTTCCCCTAGCCCGCTAAGCGGTGATCTCCGCCCATGCCGGGCAGATCTCCTGGAACGAGCACCAATCGCAGAGCCGGCCGGGACGCGTGGGGAACCGTTCGGTGGCCATTGCCCGGTCGATGGCAGCCCACAGCGCCCGGAGTTGGACGTCCATCGCGTCGAGATTCTGGTCGTCGACGGGAAGGCGGTAGAGGGTGGGCCCGTTCAGATAGAGCAGCCTCACCTCCTTGGGAGTCTCGCCGAGACGATTACGGATGAGTAGGGCGTAGATCTTGAGGGCGAAGAACGCGGGTAGGGCGTACCTCTCAGGCGGGGCCCTGCCCGTCTTGTAGTCGGTGATGACCAGGGCCCCGTCCTCGTCGCGGTCGATGCGATCGAGGATGCCTCTGATCACGATCCCGTCGAGGTCCTCGGTCATGTCGAGCTCACGGTCCTCGGGGTCGAAGGTGGCTGGGTCCTCGATGGCGAAGTAGTTGGCCAGCAGCTCGAGGGACTCCACACCCCAGCTGCGCTCCTCCTCGCGATCGGTGAACAAACCCTCGAACTCGTCCTCTCCCCTGATCTCGGTCCAGGCCTCACGGAAGAGGTCGAAGAGACGATCGGGGGTGCGCTCGGAGAGCGGGTGGTCGAAGAGGCGCTGGAGGGCGAGGTGGGCGGTGGTGCCCCGCGCCTGATACACCGAGGTTGGCTCGGGAAGACGTTCGATGGCCCGGAACTTGAAGAGCTGGGGGCAGGTCTTGAAGTCTCCCGCCCTGCTTGGCGAGAGGGTCTCCAGACGGACTGGCTCCAGTTCGACGGTCATGAGGCGATCATAGGAATGGGGTGTGACAGATCCCGGGAGCGCGACAGATGAGTCTGGAGCGCGAAAACAAACCCCTGACGCCGGTTGACGCTGCCGTCCCCGCCCCGTACTTTCCTCGCCAGCCCTCCGACCGGGGGCCCGCTTTCCCGGTCGAGGCAGCTGAGAGCCCCGAGAGGGCTGAGGCTTCGGCCGAGGCTTTCTCGGGGCTTCTCGCGTCGCCGAGCCGTCCGTGGGGCCGGCGTCGCCGGAGCGCGAAAACCCGATTACCGGTCGCGAAAAACAATCAGGCCCTGGGCTTGTAACCGCCGGCGAGGGCCGCCTACTTTGCTCGTCACGCCGAAGGGGCAACCCGACGGCGGGGGACCTGAACGAGGGGAAACCCTCGGGAGGGCCCGGACCGGGAAGGGCGGTTTACCGTCCGAAGGTCCACCCCGATGTCCCCGGGTAAGACCGGAGACGCCGGGAGAGGCATGCGGAATGAGCGGGGATCCCTCGGGATCGTCGGTCAGACCGTAAGGCCACGCAAGCCTCACGGCTTGCGGGTCTCCTCGGCAACGAGGAGCGCGGTCCGAGAGGACCGCGGCGATCTTCGGATCGTACGCTGGTGGCTTCGGCCCCCAGCATCTGGTTCGACCCGGGTCCCCGGCCCGGAGAGGATCAGCACGAGAGCCCCGAGAGGGTTGCGGCTTCGGCCAAGACTCCCTCGGGGTTTCTCGCGTCCGGGGGCGGGCCGGGATGCCCGGTCGTTATCCTCGCCGCATGGGATACCCCACCAAGCACCTTTCCGAGGACGAGGTCATCGTGTCGGAGTTCCGGCCCCATTGGTCGAGGCTTCTCAAGGAGGGCCTCTTGGTCCTGCTCGCCTTGGCCCTCATGGCGATCCTGGCATACACGGACGCCCACCCCTGGATCATCCTCGGTGTGCTGGTCCTGACCCTGGCGCTCATCGCCACGGGATTGGTCAAGTGGCTGTTCACCCTGCATGTGATCACCAACGAGAGGGTGATCTTCCGCGAGGGCTTCATCGCCAAGAGCGGGAAGGAGATCCCCCTGGAGGTGATCAACGACGTCGCCTTCACCCAATCGGCGTATGAGCGCCTGTTCGGCACCGGCAACTTGCTCATCGAGTCGGCGGGGACCCACGGCCAGAGCCGGTACTCCGACATTCCCGATCCCGAGGTGGTGCAGTCGCTGATCTACCGGGTCAGGGAGGACCGGATCCGGGAGATCGAAGGGTCCCACGCTTCGTCGGCGGGGGAGTCGACGGCATCCCAGCTGGCCACGCTGTCCCGTCTCCACGACGAGGGCAAGCTGACCGATGAGGAGTTCCTCGTCGAGAAGACGAAGCTGCTGGGAGAAACCTGATGCCCCACATGCAGGACGATTTCCCGCTCCTCCTCTCCACTCTCTACGACCACGCGGTATGGATCCACCCCGACCAGGAGATCGTCTCGGTGACCGGCGACGGGACGGTCACCCGCAGCACCTACGGGGACACCGACGTCCGAGTGCGCAGCCTGGCGACCGTCCTGGGCCACCTCGGCCTGGAGGCGGGGGATGCGGTCGGCACCTTCGCCTGGAACAACCACCGCCACCACGAGCTCTACTGGGCCACCGCCAACACCGGGCGGATCTGTCACACGGTCAACATCCGTCTCTTCGCCGACCAGATCGCCTACATCGTCAATCACGCCGGCGACAAGGTGATGTTCGTCGACCCCGAACTGGTGCCGGTGATTGCCCCGATCGCCCCCAAGCTGGAGTCGGTGGAGACCTGGGTGGTCATGGGCGATCGGGCCAGCGACGAGTTGCCGGGGTCCATCGCCTTCGAGGACCTCATCGCCGATGCCGACGAGCACGGAGCGTGGCCGATCCTCGACGAGCGATCCCCGATGATGCTCTGCTACTCCTCCGGCACCACCGGGAATCCCAAGGGGGTGGCCTACACGCAGCGGTCGACCTATCTGCACACCATCTCCAACCTGGCCAACTTCAGTATCGAGCCCACCGACAACGTCCTCCCCGTGGTACCGATGTTCCACGCCGCCGCCTGGGGGTATCCCTTCATGGCGGTGGCCAAGGGGGCCAAGCTGACCTACCCGGGCCCCGATCTCTCCCCGGAGGCTCTCGTTCCCCTGTTCGAGCGGGAGAAGGTGACCTTCAGCGCGGGCGTTCCCACCGTGTGGCTGGGGATCAAGAAGTACCTGGAGGCACATCCCGAGGCCGACGTCTCCTCGATCCGGGCCTTCCTCTGCGGTGGTGCCGCGGTGCCGCGGGCCATGATCGAGTGGTATTGGACTGAACGCGGCATCCGGGTGGTCCAAGGCTGGGGGATGACCGAGACCAACCCGGTGGCGTCGGCAGCAGTGCTCAAGCCACACATGGAAGATCTCGAGCTCTCGGACCAGTTGGACCGAATGGAGACCGCGGGGCTGCTCGTGCCCGGCCTCCAGGTGAAGATCGTCGACGAGATCGGCGAGGAGCTTCCCCACGACGGGGAGGCCTTCGGGGAGCTGTTGATCCGGGGTCCGTGGATCGCCGCCGAGTACTACAAGGACGAGCGCACCGAGCAGTCGTTCGTGGACGGATGGTTGCGCACGGGCGACGTCTGCAAGATCACCCCCGAGGGCTACATCCGGATCACCGACCGGGCCAAGGACGTCATCAAGTCAGGCGGGGAGTGGATCTCCTCACTGGACATCGAGAACGAGCTGATGGCCCATCCCGGGGTGGCCGAGGCCACCGTGGTCGGTCTCAAGCACGTCAAGTGGCAGGAGCGTCCCGCCGCCTTCGTGGTGCGCGCCGAGGGCTCGGAGGTCAGCGAGGAAGAGTTGCGGGATCATCTCCGGGACCGGGTTGCCAAGTGGTGGCTGCCCGACGAGATCGTCTTCATCGAGGAGATCCCGAAGACCGGCACCGGGAAGTTCGACAAGAAGGTGATTCGGGACCAGTACTCCGACCTCTTGATGGAGTAGGGCAGAGCCCGTGGCCCCCTTCAGCTTCGCCAGGGGAACCTCACCGGCGACGGCACGAGATTCGAACGCCCGCAGGGTGGCGGCTGTCTCCTCGCTCAGGCCCAGTGACCGGTCCAGCTCTGCGGGGCCGAGGTCGAGGATGGTGGCGGTGATCACCACAGCTGCCAGATAGCTTCCGTCGCGGCTCGGGTGACTTCCGTCCGGTTGATAGAGGTTGATGTCCGGCCGCTCCTCGCGGACCATCCACCAGGCTCTCCCGGGCATGCCCTCGATATCGGCAAGTCGCCCTAGTCGATGAAGGTCGGAGTCCGCTCCAGAGCCTGCTCGTAGTCGGAGCGGCTGTGCACCGGCTCGCCGTGGGAGATGATCACCCGCTCGAAGGGCAGGTCGAGCAGCGCCCGCAAGGCGGGCAGGGCCCGCTCCTCGTGCCACGGCGTGCCCCACACCTGCAGCTCGCCCCCGAGGGTGGTGAGGGCGTCTGAGAACACGATGGTCCGCTGCTCCGGCAGCCAGAGCGGGGTCTCGTTGCGACCCCGCCCGTCGTAGAGGGCGAGGAGCCCACCGGGGAGCTGGAACCCGGGGAGCAGCAACTCCAGCTCCGTCTCCGGTATGTCGTCGCGATGGAAGACATCTGGCCCGAATGCCCGGCAGCGATAGCGCTCGACGAAGTAGTCGACGCTACGGACATGGTCCGGCTTCAGCACCACGGCCATGGTGGGCGGGTTGGAGTCGAGGCGGTCCCAGATCGCCTCTGCATCCTCGGGCGGCGCCAACGGGTCGAGGACCGCCCGCTCGCCCCTCGACTCCACGAAGGTCGAGGTGACCACGCGGTCGCCACCCTCACCCGGCTCCCAATCTGGGTGGTGCATGCGCCAGACCCACAACCCCTCGGCTACGTCGACGATCCGGAGCCCGGTCACCACACCCAGCGGGTTGCCCGCTCGGAGAACTCATCGGGACGCTCGATCACCCCGAAGGCCCTCACCGGGGTGACCCGGAACACCGACCCCTGGAGGAAGAAGTCGGCCAGCTCTTGCTGCGCTTCCGGGTCGGCCTCGTACTTGGCCGCAAACTCCTCGGCGACATCCCGGCGATCCTTGGCCGGGGTGGCCACCCCCTCGACGGAGACGACCTCGACGGTGTCGTCGGCGGCCACCACCACATTCGGGTTGGAGGCGATGTTCCTCGCCTTGAGGGAGTCGGCGGCGCTGGAGAACCAGAACTGGTCCTCGCCGCGGCGCCACAGGCCCCATACCGGCATGGCGTGGGGGGCTCCGTCGCCATCGACCGTCACCACCCAGTAGTTCCTGCTGTCGACGAGATGCTGCTCCGCCCAGGACCAGGGCAGGGTCCCTTCGGGGTCCTCGGGCACGCCATATCCGGCCATGCGGGGGCGTTGCGACGCGGGCACGGTGGAAAGCTAGTGGCCCGTCGCTAGGCGATCTCGACCAGCTCGTTGGTGGTCAGGTCGAGGACGAACTCCTTGGCGCTCTTCGAGTCGGCGATGAAGGCTGCCACCTTCTTCCCCACGGTGCGCACGATCCACCATGCGTAGTCGTCCCGGCCTGACCCCACGAACCCGGCGCGGGCGCGTCTCGCCCCCTCGACGGCCAGGCTCTCGTCCGAGAACACGCCTACAACAGTCTCGGTCGGTGCGGCGTGACCGCGCACCTCGACGAACTCCACCACTTCGTACATGGACAGCCTCCTTTCCCGTCGCCATTTTATCCCAGGTCAGACCGGGTGCAACGGGCGATCTATCCTCCCGGCGGTGAGCTCTGTCCACACCTTCTGGGGCCCCTACGCGGCCGGTCTGGCCGGGGTCGTCGGAGTATGGGGAGTGGCGATGGCGAGGAAAGAGACCATTCCCAGGCAGTTCTACTGGGCGGTGGGCGCCGCCATCGTCGGATTACTCGGCCAGGTGGTCATCGGTGTGGCCGCCATGTCGATCGGCGGCACCGACCCGGGCAACCAGCATGTCTTCTATGGCGTGTTGATCGCGATCACCTTCACGTTCGCCTACATCTATCGCGCCCAGCTCCGGAAGAGGCCCGCCATGTACTACGGCCTTCTCCTACTCTTCGCCATGGGTCTTGGAATACGAGGGATCATGACATTCGGACAGAGCTTCTGATGCTGCTCGAGGGAAAGCGGCTGGTCATCACGGGGGTGCTCACCGACGACTCCATCGCCTGGCACACGGCTCGGATCGCCCAGGAGGAGGGTGCGGAGATCGTGGTGACCGGGTTCGGGCGGGGTCTTCGCCTCACCGAGCGGGCGGCGCAACGTCTCCCTGACGGGTGCGACGTGCTCGAGCTCGACATCAACGACCCTTCCCATGTGGAGGCGCTCACCGCCGATCTCGAAGAGCGGTGGGGGCAGGTGGACGGGGCGCTTCATGCAATCGCCTTCGCGCCCGCCGACGCCCTCGGCGGCAACTTCCTCGACACGCCGGCGGAGTCGGCGCAGACCGCCTTCACGACTTCGGCGTTCTCATACAAGACCCTCGCTGTGGCGCTCCTCCCGCTGATGAAGAAGGCGGGGGGAGGTGCCCTCGTCGCCATGGACTTCGACAACAGCCAGGCCTGGCCGGCCTACGACTGGATGGGGGTGGCCAAGTCGGCGCTGCAGAGCGTCACCCGGTATCTGGCCCGCGACCTGGGCGAGCACAACATACGGGTGAACGCGGTCTCGGCGGGCCCGTTGGCGACCGTCGCCGCCAAGTCGATCCCCGGTTTCGAGAGGTTCGACGAGGTGTGGGCGGAGCGGTCACCCCTCCCCTGGGACACCGCCGACGCCGACCCGGTGGCCCGGATGGTGTGTGTCCTCCTCAGCGACTGGGCGCCGATGACCACCGGCGAGGTGGTCCATGTCGACGGTGGCTTTCACGCCGTTGCCGCCGGTCTCGGAGACTCCGGGGACGGTCAGGGCTGAGGCTGAGGCTGGGCTTGCACCTGGCTGGACACGGCCAGGGGGAGCTCCACGACGAACGTCGCACCGCCCCCGTCGGTGTCCTCGACCCGCACTGATCCCCGCATCACCTCGGTGAGGCTCTTCACGATGGAGAGTCCGAGCCCCGTTCCGCCCTTGGACCGGGTGTCCGACTGATCGAGCTGCGTGAATCGGTCGAACACCGTGATCTTGGAGGCTTCCGGGATGCCGGGCCCGTGGTCGACCACGGCCAGGAAGGCTCGGTTGCCCCGCTCCCATCCGTAGAGCTCCACGGGGGAGTCCGGGGCGTACTTGGCGGCGTTCTCGACGAGGTTGATGAGGATCCGGGTGACGTGGTCCCGGTCGGCGCGCACCGCCAGGTCGGGTGGCTGGATGGTGGTGGTGGGCTCGATGGAGACCACCCGGTTGATCTCGGCGAACAGATCCGTGACCAGGATCGACTCCAGGTGCACCGGGATGGCCCCCCGGTCGATCCGGGAGACGATGAGGAGGTCGTCGATCAGCCGCTGAAGACGGCCCGCCTGCCGCCGGGCACTGATCAGCAGCTGTTGTGAGGTGGGCTCGGTGGGAGCGAGCTCGGGCCGGTTGACGGTGTCGAGGGAGCCGATGATCGAGGTGAGCGGGCTGCGCAGCTCGTGGCTGACCGTGGAGACGAAGTCCGACTTCATCTGGGCCACCTCCTCGAGCCGGCGCGCCATCTCGGCCTGCGCCTCGTATCTCCCGATCTGGCTGAGCACCAGCCCGGCGGGAGCGGAGAGCGAGCCGAGCTGCTCGAGCTGGTCCTCTGTGAAATCGCCCACGTAGGGATCGCCGACGATGATCACCCCCACCCTCATCGACTCCACCTTGAGCGGCGCCACCAGGGCTTGCTTCAAACCCAGCTCGCGCAGCAGGATATGGGAGTCGCTGGTCTCCTCGACCTGCTTCACGTATATCGGCTTGATCGCCCTGTAAGTCTGGGAGACGACACTGGGAGCGTTGATCTCCACGGTGATCTGCTCGGTCTCCAGCGGGTAGCCGTTGACCCAGATCGGGCTCATTACCTCGAGCCGCTGCAACTCGTTGTCCTGGAGCAGGACCACACCCACCTGGGCGTCGAGGTACTTGCAGATAGTGCCGACGAGCTGGGGGACGATCTCGGCCAGCGACTCCGCCCGGGCCAGAGTGGCGCTCACGGCGTAGAGGCGTTCGAAATCGAGACGCTGCTGGAGGAGGCGGGCCTCCTTGCCGGCCGAGGTGACCGCCTCCTTCTCGAACTCGAGCCCGATGAGGGCGGTGGCCGCGCCTACGACGAACACGGTGACCACCGGGGCCACGACGTCGGCGATGGTGTCGGCCGAGCCGCTGGCCACGGCCAACTGGTAGATGGCCACCGCCACGGTGACGTTGACGAAGGCGTGGGCCCACCAGGTGAGCATGAGCCCCGAGACCGCGGCGATGCCGAACAGGATCGGCTCGGCGGTGGCGGAGAGCTCGGGCACGGTGGCGATAGTGGTGATCCCCACCACCACCGCGAGAAGCCAGCCGGTGGCCACCCAAGGGGCGGCCCAGGTCGACAGGATGCGGTCCCACCTGGTCGCGGCGGAGACGAAGAGGAGTGTGGCGAGACCCAGGGCAGGCAGATAGAACCGGGAGTCGGCGAATACCTCGCGGTGCAACGCCAGGGCCCCGATGATGATGAGCACCACCCAGGCCACGGCGGAGGCGCGTCGAACCAGCGATGCCCGGAATCGGGCCATCGCCACGTTCACCGTCGGTTGGAGGGTCTCGGTGGTCATGAATCCAGAGGTCCCAGTTGTATTGTCGGCTCTTTGCCCCTCCAGATCGAGGATTGATTTCTTGGCTTTGCGCTCCTACGCCGACGGTGACCTGTTCGCCGAGGTGCTCGGCGACGAACCGCCCCGGGTGCTCGCCTTGCACGGATGGGGGCGTCGAGGGCGGGACTTCGCCCCCGCTCTGGAGGGGATCCCGGCGATCGCACCCGATCTCCCCGGATTCGGAGCGAGCCCGGCGCCTGACGAGGTGATCGGCGCCGAGGAGTACGCGGAGGTCGTAGCCGGCCTTCTCGGCGAGTTCGACCGACCCCCGCTGCTGTTGGGGCACTCCTTCGGGGGCAGGGTCGCCGTCTGTCTCGCCGCCTCGAAGCCAGATCAGGTCGGGCCGCTCGTGCTGACCGGGGTCCCGTTACTACGCATCGCGCCGGCGCGACCAGCGCCGATCGCCTATCGGGTCGTGCGGGCCCTGAATCGGATCGGAGTCGTCTCGGACGAGCGTTTGGAGACGGAGAAGAAAAGTAGGGGATCGGCCGACTACCGGGCGGCATCCGGGGTCATGCGTGACATCCTGGTGAAGGTGGTCAACGAGGAGTACCCGGACCAGCTCGCCGCGCTCCGCTCCCCGGTGCTCCTTTTGTGGGGGGAGGACGACACCGAGGTCCCGGTGTCGGTGGCCAGAGCGGCCCATGAGATCATCATCGGATCGGGTGGCTCATCCCGCCTCGAGACCGTGCCGGGAGTGGGCCACCATCTCCCCCTCGCGGCCCCATTGCGTCTGCGTCAGGCAATCGAGTCGGTGATGTCGTGATTTGGTGGCTGGCAGTGGTCTCTGCCGTGTTCTCGGTCCTCGCCTCGATGCGTTGGCTGCGCATCGCCCAACGCGAGCACTACATCCCGGGCTCGGTGAGCCGATTCGCATGGCGGTGGTGGACGACGACAGCCGTCAACAAGGTTCTGTTCATCGTGGCTGCCATCGGGGTGGTCGGGTCATTGTGGACTGTTTGGTCCGGGTTCGTGGTTTCCCTCGCCCATCTCGGTCCGGTGGGCCTGACCCTGAAGGGGGTCACCTCCCCGCTGGTATGGACGGCGCGGCTGCGCCGTCTCGCCGCCGCTACCGGCGTCGTCCTCATCGTCCTCATCATCGGCGGTGCCCTGGCCGGCGCCCCATTCGTCGTGGTGACGGCTCTCTTCGCCCTCCCGGCCCTGGTCGATCTGATGCTCCTGGCCCTGCAGCCGGTGGAGGCGCAGTTGGGCAAGCGATGGGTGGAGCAGGCGGCGCGGAAGTTGGCTGCCATCGGGCCCGAGGTGGTGGCGATCACCGGCTCCTACGGCAAGACCTCCACCAAGCTGTACACGGCCCATCTCATCGCCCCGGCCCTCCGCACCGTGGCCAGTCCGGGCTCGTTCAACAACAGGATGGGCCTGGCCCGGGCGGTCAACGAGGGGCTCGCCCCGGGCACCGAGGTGTTCGTGGCGGAGATGGGGACCTACGGGCCCGGCGAGATCGGCGAGATGTGCGAATGGGTGACGCCCAGCGTGTCGGCCATCGTCTCAATTGGCCCGGTGCACCTCGAGCGTTTCGGCACCGAGGAGGCGATAGTCGCCGCCAAGTCCGAGATTCTCGACCGGGCGTCGACCGGCGTGATCTGTGTCGACCACCCCCTGCTCGCTCAGCTGGCTGGTGCCAGATCGGACTCGATGGAAGTCGTCGAGGTCTCCACCGGGGACCGGGGCCGGGTCCGGGTCGGGGCCGAGGTGGTCGTCGACGGTGATGTGGTGGCGCCCACGCCGGATGGGGCTTTCCCGGCCAATCTCGCGGTCGCCCTCGGGATCGGGCTCGCCATGGGGATCGACCCGTCGAAGATGGTGGGCAAACTCTCCACGCTCCCCGTTGCCGAGCATCGGCAGACCGTGGTCCGCGCCGACTCCGGGCTGGTCATCATCGACGACACCTACAACTCCAATCCGGCGGGCGCCCGCGCCGGGTTGAGCAGGCTGGCAGGGCTCGGTGCCGGGGGAAGGACCGCCGTGGTCACCCCGGGCATGGTCGAGCTGGGCCCTAAACAGTGGGAGGAGAACCGGAGTTTCGCGGCAGAGGCATCCCGGGTGGCCGATCACCTGGTGATAGTGGGGAGGACCAACAGGCCGGCGCTCCTCGATGGCGCCGCTGCCGGTCCGGCTTCGGTTACCGTCGTCGGGTCCCGTGAGGAGGCCGTAGCCTGGGTCCGGGAGCACCTGGGCCGCGGTGACGCCGTCCTCTACGAGAACGATCTCCCCGACCACTACCCATGAGCAAAACCAACCGGGCCGTCATCTTCGGAGGGCCCTCCGACGAACACGACATCTCCATCCTCACCGGTCTCCAGGTGGCCCGGGCCCTCGTCGGCATCCAGACCGTGTACTGGTCCAAATCCGGCGACTGGTTCCAGGTCGACCCGGCGCTCGAGGCGTCCGACTTCCTGCAGGGTGTCCCGCGCAAAGCAAGGCCACTCGTCTTCGTGGCCGCCCCGGGACAGGGTCTCGTGCACAAGCGGAAGCCGCTGGACATCGACGTGGTGCTCATCGCCTGTCACGGCGGCCCCGGTGAGGACGGCACCCTCCAGGGTCTCCTCGATCTCGCCGGAATCCGCTACACCGGCCCGGGTCAGGCAGCCTCTGCGCTGGGGATGGACAAGCTGGCGTTCGGAGCCGCCATGTCAGCGGCCGGGCTGCCCACCCTTCCCCGATCACTGGTCTCCACCGGGGAAGAGGCAGCGCCGGGCTTTGACGGGCCCTACATCGTCAAGCCCCGGTTCGGGGGCTCGTCGATCGGGATCGAGGTGGCGGAGGACTGGCCGACGGTGCTCGGCTTGAGGACCGCCTCCCACTTCCTCGACCAGGGAGCGGTAGTCGAGCCGTTCCTCCTCGGCAGCCGTGATCTGCAGGTCGCGGTGCGCACCTATCCCGAGTGGCAGCTCTCGGCGGTGGAGGCGCCCTCCCGCTCCGCCGAGGGGATCTACAGCTACGACCAGAAGTACCTGGCCTGGGGTGGGGAGGTGAGCGCGGGCCGGGAGTTGCCGGCGGATCTAGAGGAGTCGCTCGCCTCCGAGGTGAACCGGCTCTCCCGAAGGGTGACCGATGTCGCCGGATTGCGCGGGATCGCTCGCATCGACTACCTGGAGAAGGATGGGGAGATATTCGTCAACGAGGTCAACACCATCCCGGGATCGATGGCCGCCTACCTGTGGGTCGACCCGCCGCTGGAAAGGGCGGTCCTGTTCGAGGACATGCTCACCGAGGCGGAGGCTACGGCGACGAGGGTGTTCTCCACCGCGGGGAGCGACGGCACCGCCCTGGCCAATGCGGGGACCATCGCGTCCAAGCTGGGCTGATCGGGGGTGATCTGTTCCGGGCCTAGAGGTGGACCACCGGGCAGGTGAGGGTGCGGGTGATCCCGTCCACAGCCTGGATCTTGGCCACCACCAGCTTGCCCAGGGAATCGACGTCGTCGCTGCTCGCCCTGACGATCACGTCGTAGGGCCCGGTCACGTCGTCGGCGCTGTCCACGCCGGGGATCTCGCGCACTTCCTCCGCCACCACGGCGGCCTTTCCGACCTCCGTCTGGATCAGGACATAAGCCTGGACCAAGTTGCCTCCTATATCGCTCTTGGGGCGAGCGACACTAGCGGGTCAATATCCCTCCTGCCCCAGGCGAAGGCTGGTGATGAACTCCCGGCCCTCCTCGGGCTCGGTCTCGAACACGATGCGCTGGCCTTGGCGGAGAGTGCGGAAGACCGACCCCTTGAGCGATCCGGGGCGGAGGAAGACCTCGCTGCGGTCGGTGTCGCGCACCACGATGCCCACGCCGGTCACCGGGTCGTAGATCTTGACTACGCCCTGGTCCAAGACTCAGTGCCCCACTAGGCCTTGACGACCTTGCCGGCGCGGATGCACGAGGTGCAGACCCGGGCACGCCGGGTGTTGGACCCGTGTCTGATCCGGATCCTCTGGATATTGGGCAGCCAGCGGCGGTTGGCTCTCTTGTGGGAGAAGCTGACGGTCTTGCCGTAGCTCGGCTCCTTGCCGCAGATCTCGCAGCGGTAAGACATGAGCGCCGCGATGTTAACCCTGGTCCTCTGTCAAGTCCCATTCCACAAGTACCGTCGGGGCATGGCAACGCTGAGCCGTCTCGCCCAGGTGGGCGTGGGCGAGGTCAAGGGCATCGGGCCCGCCCGGGTCGCCATGCTCGGCAAATCGGGCATCCACACCGTGGCCGACCTCCTCCATCACGTCCCTCGGGACTATCTGGACAGGACCTCGGTGACTCCCATCGCACAGATCCCCGTGGGCCCCGAGGTCACCGTGGTCGGAGAGGTGCGCTCGATGAGCGCGCGGAGGGCGAAGGCCAACCTGCAGATCACCGAGGCCCGGGTGGGGGACGAGTCCGGGGAGATCAAGGTGGTCTGGTTCACCAAGAACTACCCGTACACGAAGGTCAAAGAGGGAGACCGGGTCGCGCTGTCCGGGGTCGTGGAGCGGTTTCGAGGTGCCCTCCAAATGAAGACGCCCGACGCCGAGGTCCTGGAGAAGACCCCGGATCGGGTCGTCACCGGCCGGATCGTCCCCATCCACCCTCAGGTGGGGAAGGTCAGCGCACCCTTGATGCGCGATGCCATCCACAACGCCTTGAAGCGATCCCGGCCAATCGCCGACCCGATCCCCGTCGAGTTCAAGGCGGCGCGGGGCCTCATGGACCGCGACCAGGCCTTCGCCTCCATCCACTTCCCCGAGATCCACGAGGACATCGGCCCCGCCCGCAAACGTCTCGTATACGACGAGCTGTTCCGTCTCGAGCTGGCCCTGGCCATGCGGAGGCGCCGGATGGTGCTCGAGGCCACCGGCATCCCCCATGCCCCCACTGGTGAGCTCTCCGGCCGGTTCCTGGACCGTCTCCCCTACCGGCTGACCTCTGCCCAGGCTCGGGTCCTCGACGAGATCACATCGGATCTGACCGCATCCCACCCCATGCATCGTCTGCTGCAAGGGGAGGTGGGCTCGGGCAAGACCGTGGTGGCGGTGGCCGCCCTTCTCGGCGTCATCGAGGGCGGGCGCCAGACCGCGATCATGGCTCCCACCGAGGTCCTCGCCGAGCAGCACTACCTGGGGGTCAACGACCTGCTGGCCCAGGCCGGCATGTCCCCCGGGCTCCGCGGCGAGGGGGAGCGCCTCGGCATGGACAGCCTCTTCTCCACCGCCGACGACCCGGCGGTCCACCTCGGGCTGCTCACCGGGTCGGTCGCCGCGGCCAACTATCACCCCGGCATCACCCGCGCCGAGCTCCTCGCCGATGTGGGCGCGGGTCAGGTCGACCTGCTGGTCGGGACTCACGCCCTCATCCAGGAGGGAGTCGACTTCGCCATGCTCGGGGCGGCGGTCATCGACGAGCAGCATCGCTTCGGGGTCGCCCAGCGGGTTCGGCTCAAGGAGAAGTCGGCGGAGGCGGATCCCGACCTCCTCATCATGACGGCCACCCCGATCCCCAGGACGCTATCGATGACGCTCTACGGCGATCTCGACGTCTCGCTGATCGACGAGATGCCTCCGGGGCGGAGCCCGGTGAAAACCACGCACCTTGGCAAGGCGGGGGAGTGGAAGACGATCGAGCAGGTGGAGAAGGAGGTGGCATGGGGCCGCCAGGCGTTCGTCGTCTGCCCTCTCGTCGAGGACAGCCCCAAGATCGAGGCGGCCTCGGCGACCAGCGAGCACAGGCGGCTGTCGGCGATGATGCCCGGGCTACGCGTCGGCCTCATCCACGGCCAGCTCCCTTCCAAGGAGAAGGAGGCGGTGATGGCATCGCTCCGGGCCGGTGAGCTCGACGTGCTGGTCTCCACGACGGTGATCGAAGTCGGCATCGACATCCCCAACGCCACTGTGATGGTCATCCTCGACGCCGACCGCTTCGGGCTGAGCCAGCTCCATCAGCTCAGGGGCCGGGTGGGGCGGGGTTCGCATCCCGGGACCTGTCTCCTGGTCGCCGACCCCGCCACCGACGATGCCGCGGAGCGCCTCGCCGCCATGGTCGCCAGCAACGACGGGTTCAGACTGGCCGAGGAGGACCTGCGGATCCGGGGGCACGGCACCGTGTTCGGCACCCGGCAGTCGGGGATGAACGATTTGGTGCTGGCGGACATCGTGTCCGACCTCGACCTGCTGGTGGACGCCCGCCGCGACGCCTTCGGCCTGGTCGACTCCGATCCTGAACTCGCCGGTCATCCCGAGCTGGCCGAAGAAGTCATGGCCCTGCTCGGGGAGACGGTCGACTGGCTGTTCATCGCGTGAGGCGGTCTTGAGGATCATCGCCGGACAGGCCCGGGGCCGCCGGCTACGCGCCCCCGACACCCCGGGCACCCGACCGGTCACCGATCGTGTGAAAGAGGCCGTCTTCTCCGCGATCGGGGCGTGGGTCGAGGACGCAGACGTCGCCGACCTCTATGCCGGATCGGGGAGCTTCGGGCTGGAGGCCCTGTCCAGAGGTGCTGCGTCGGCGGTGTTCGTGGAGAGCGGGCGCAAGGCTCTCGACGCCCTCCGGGCGAACGTGACGACACTGGGTCTGGGGGGAGAGGTCGTCGAGATGAAGGTGCAGGATTATCTTCGACGGGGCGAGGGCCGGTTCCACCTCGTCTTCATCGATCCGCCGTGGGACTTGGAGACCGAGATGCTCGACGCCGACCTGGAGATGGTCGACGCGATCCTCGCCCCCGAGGGAGAGGTCGTGGTCTCTCGCCGGCATGACGACCGGCCACCCCGCCCCCCGGTAACCTGGCGGGTGATAGCCGACAAGCGTTACGGAGACACCAGGGTCTTCCGCTACGAGAAGGGTGCGACTCGATGACGACGGCATTGTGCCCGGGGAGCTTCGATCCGCCGACCAACGGCCATGTCGACGTGGTGGATAGGGCCGTCGAGCTCTTCGACCGCGTCGTGGTGGCGGTCATCGACAATCCAGGCAAAGAGCCCCTCTTCACCACCGATCGCCGTCTCGAGCTCATCAGGGAGATCCACGGCGATCGGGTCGAGGTCACCTCTTTTACCGGCCTCTTGGTCGACCACGCCCGCGCCGTCGGCGCCGATGTGGTGGTCAAGGGTCTGCGCACGGTCGACGACTACGAGTACGAGAACCAGATGGCCCAGATGAACCGGCACCTCACCGGGGTGGAGACCGTGTTCATGCCGACGACCCCGGAATTTGGCTTCATTTCCTCGTCGCTGGTCAAGGAAGTGGCGAGACTGGGGGGATCGGTGAGCGGCCTGGTCCCCGATGTAGTAGATAGGGCTTTGAAGGAGCGATTGGCATGACTCAGGAGACAGAGCACGATCCCGAGGTCGTGGTGGACGTCAGCGAGCGTCACGAGACCATCGACATCCTCGACATCGTCGACGAGATGGTCGCCCATCTGGAGGCGGCGAAGACCATGCCCCTGTCCTCGAACGCACTGGTCGATCGCGAGCTGTTCTTCGGTCTCCTCGCCCAGCTCAAGGAGGCGCTGCCCGACGAGCTGCGCGCCGCCAGGTGGATGGTCCGGGAGCGGGAGGCGTTCATCGCCCGCACCAACGAGAAGGCGCGGGAGGTCGTGGACAAGGCCAAGGCCGAGGCCGAGAAGCTCGTCTCCGATTCGAGCATCGTCTCCGAGGCGGTGGAAGAGGCGAACATCCTGGTGAGGAGGGCCGAGGGCGACGCGAGACGGCTTCGCCTGGAGACCGAGGACGGGATCGACGACAAGCTGGGGAGGGTCGAGGGGCTGCTCATCGACATGGTCAGCCACATCAAAGCCGCCCGTGAAGAGCTCCACAGATCGCGGCCCAAGCCGCCCGACGTCCCGGTCTGATGGCAAATCGCCGGGACCTCGTCGTCGCTATCGACGACCTCATGGGTCATCCGGAGCGCCGTCGTGAGTTCTCCGGTCAGATCGACGTGTCGCTCCGAGTTGGCGACTCGGAGGTGCAAGGGCCCATGCGGGTCAGCGGAACCCTCACCGGAACCGTGGAAGGGGTGCGCGCCTCTTATCGTGCCTCGGCCGACGCAGTGCTCACCTGTGTCCGTTGCCTCGACGAATGGCCCCAGACCTTGGAGGTCGAGGGGGCGCAGCACTTCGGCAAAATCCCTGACGAGGACGGATATGCCGTTGTGGCGGGCACCGTCGACGTCGGCGCTCCCGCCACCGACGAGCTCTCGCTCGCCATACCTGCGGCGCCCGTGTGCTCTCCCGACTGCAAGGGACTTTGCCCAATCTGTGGGACCGACTTGAATGATGACCCCTGTGACGGCCATGGGGAGGAATCCGACTCCCCGTTCGCCGCCCTCAGGCAGCTGTTCGATTCCTGATACACCGAGGAGTGCGCCGACATGGCGGTGCCCAAGAAGAAAATGTCGCGTTCCCGCACCAGGAGCCGCAAGGCGGCGTGGAAGGTGCATGCCCCCCGGCCGGTCGCCTGTGAGCGATGCGGCCAGCCCAAGCTGCCCCATCGCGCCTGCCGTGAGTGCGGGACTTACGCGGGTCGCGAAGTCATCGAGAAATAGCGATCTTGGCACGCATCGCCCTCGATGCGATGGGCGGCGATCACGCCCCCCAAGAGACGGTTGCCGGCGCCGTGGAGGCCTCGGTGCGCGGAGTCGAAGTCATCCTCGTCGGTGACACAGAGGTCCTCCAAAGCGAGCTCGACGGTCACGACGTCTCGGGGATAGAGATAGTCCATGCACCCGATGTCATCGGGATGGCCGACGACCCGGCCCGCGCCCTCAGGGACAAGCCCGACTCCTCGATCAGCGTCACCGTCAAGCTCGTGGCATACGGCAAGGCCGCCGGCTTCGTCTCCGCAGGATCGACCGGTGCCGCCATGGCCGCGGCGGCCATCATCATTGGCCGGCTCAAGGGCGTCTCCCGCCCCGCCATTGCCACCATCTTCCCCACCCCCGGCACCCCGACGCTGGTCCTCGACTCCGGGGCCAACCCGGAGGTGAGGCCGGAGCACCTGGCCCAGTTCGGTGTTATGGGCTCGGTGGCGGCCGAGGTGCTGCTGGGGGTGGAGCGTCCCCGGGTGGGTCTGCTCTCCATCGGCGAGGAGAAGGGCAAGGGCCGTGAGCTCGACAAGGCCGCGTTCGACCTTCTGGAGAAGTCGCCCATCCAGTTCGTGGGTAACGTCGAGGGCCGTGACGTGGCCACCGACAAGGTCGACGTCATCGTCACCGACGGCTTCACCGGCAACGTCTTCCTCAAGACCACCGAGGGGGCGGTGAAGATGGTCACCGACTACTTCCTCGAGGCCCTCGATGCCCTGCCCGGGAAGATAAAGGACGCTGCCCTCCCCGCCCTGGCCGAGGTTAAGCAGAGACTCGACTGGGAGACCTATGGCGGGGCCCAGCTACTCGGGGTGCGGAATGTGGCAGTGATCGCCCATGGCAGTTCGTCGCGGGTGGCAGTGGCGAACGCCCTGACCATGGCCTCCGAAGGCGCGGAGCGGGACCTGCCCGGCCGTCTCGCCATGCAGCTGGGATGACCCCCCTCGAGGAGCGGCTCGGACACGGTTTCGAACGCTCCGACCTCCTCGACCTGGCCCTCACTCATCGCTCGGTCAGCGCCGAGGACCTCTCGTCCGAGGACAACGAGAGATTGGAGTTTCTCGGGGACGCCGTCCTCCAGCTGGTGGTGACCGACCTGCTCTACTACCACTACCCGGATCTCGCCGAGGGAAAGCTCGCCAAGGTGAGGGCGTCGCTGGTCTCCCGTCCTCTTCTCGCCGAGATCGCCCGCCAGCTCGACCTGGGCCCCAGTCTTCGGCTCGCTCCCGCCGAGGAGAGGACGGGTGGGCGATCCAAGGACTCCATCCTCGCCGACGCGGTTGAGGCAGTGATCGGAGCCATCTACCTCGACGGCGGGCTTGAGGTGGCCCGCCGCATCATCGTGGCGCTGCTGGGCGATCATGTCGCCGAGCGAGCCAAGAGCCCGGGGGTGAGGGACTACAAGACCAGGCTCCAGGAGATCCTGGCCCGGGGAGGAGAGCGGCCCACTTACGAAGTGGTGGGGGAAGGGCCCGATCACGCCCGGTGGTTCTCGGCTGTGGTTCTCGTCGGTGAGCGCAGGCTGGGGACCGGTGAGGGGCGCTCCAAGAAGCAGGCGGAGCAGGCCGCGGCCCGTGAGGCCATCGAGGCGATCAGTGGAGGTCTTCGCCGAGGAGAGTCTCCCTCCTCGCCCGGAGGTCGACATACCACCAGGTGAGCATGGCCCCGATCCCGGCCACGATCAGGCCCTGGGTCACGATTCCCAGGATGGCGACGAGGTTCAGGGCGAGCCCCACACCCCCGAGAGCCATCAACGGGATGGCGATGAACTGGATGAGCTGCAGGGCGATCACTCCGAACACGCCGATCAGCAGCAGATAGCCGAGGGTGGGCCACCACCGCCCCTTGACTAATCCGATGCTGCGGCGCAGGGATGCCAGGACACCGAGACGCTCCAGGGCCACGACGGGCGTGACCATGGAGGCCGAGACCAACAGCCAGATGGCGGGTCCGACGAGGATGGGGAGCAGGAAGCCGGCGATGAGCACGCTGGTGGCGTTTGGCGCGCCCACCAGCGAGGCCGGGATCATCCACAAGGTGAGACCCGCCACCAGGAGCAGGGCGCCGGCGACGGTGGCGACGAGCCAGGCCAGGAACGCCGGGGTGGTCTGTCGCAGGGCGTCCCCGAGCACGCCTCGGGGTGAGGGCCCACCGGCGATGTCGGCGGCCACGATGCGGTGGCTCGCCACATAGACGAAAGCCGCCGCCACCGCGTTGATCAACGCGGCGAGACCCGTGGCCCGGTAGAAGGGGAGCAGGAGATCGCGCATCGTCTCACGAGGGAGGGTCTGGATGAATGCGGGCTCGTTGAGGATCTTGTCGAAGACCTCGACCGCGCCGGTCACCCTGAACAAGAGGAGGGTGGCCAGCCCGGCAGGGATGAAGACGAGAAGCGCTGGTGGGGCGAGGGCGCGCCAGGTGCGCCCCAGAGTGCTCATCGAGTCGCGCAGCACCTGACCAAAGGGGCGGGGGACTACCTGCATGACCGGGGTTACCGTAACCCCTAGGGACCCGTCACTAGTCAGGAGATGACGATTTGCCCGAGCTTCCCGAAGTAGAGATCACCCGCCGGCATCTGGAGCGCGCCCTCACGGGGCGTTCGCTCGCCGAGGTTGTGGTGTCACACCCCCGCACCGCCAGGCACAATTCCTCGCCCGAAGAGGTGGAGACCCGGCTGAGAGGGCGACGGGTCACCGAGGTGGGGCGCAAGGGCAAGTTTCTGCTGGTCACCCTGGACGACGGGCAGACCATGGTGGCCCATCTCGGCATGTCGGGCAGGTTCAGCGTCGCCGAGCCTGAAGAGGAGAGGCCGGCCCATACCCACTTCGTGGCGCGTCTCGACGATGGCACCGAGGTCCGATTCATCGATCCCCGCACCTTCGGGTTCGTGGCGGCTCTCGACGAGGACGAGATGGCCGGCTCCGGCGTGGCGAGGCTGGGCCCGGACGCATGGCACGACCGCCCTGAGGCCGAGATCCTGGCGGAACGGCTGCGGGGGAGGACCGCGCCGATCAAAGCCCTTCTCCTCGACCAGGGCCCGATCTCGGGGCTGGGGAACATCTATGCCGACGAGGCCCTGCACCGGGCCGGGATCCACCCGCAGACCCCGGCTGGAGATTGGCGTCGGCTTTCGCGGGGGGTGGCACCACCCTCGACGACCTGGCCTATCTGCTCCCCGATGGCCGCGCCGGGGAGAACCTCGATCGTCTCCGGGTCTACGGGCGAGAGGACGAGCCGTGTCTTGCGTGTGGCTCGCCGATCGAACGGGTCGTGATCAGGGCGAGATCTTCCTTTTTCTGCCCTCGTTGCCAGCCGCGATGAAGGCGGTGCATGCCTTTGTCAGCGGAAGGGTCCAGGGCGTGGGCTTTCGCCAGTCGTGCCGACAAGCGGCGAGGCGTTTGGGATTGGTGGGCTGGGTGCGCAATCTCGCCGACGGGAGGGTGGAGCTGCTTTGCCAGGGCCCACCCGGGGCGGTGGATCGTCTCATCGACTGGGCCTGGACCGGCCCCAGAGGGGCCCGGGTCAACAGTGTCGAGTCCGATGTCGTGGCCGCCGACCCTCAACTCTCCGACTTCCTGATCCAGCCCAATCAGGCAAAGACCGGGGAAAACCAGGACCGCCATTAGCCTGATTCGACAATCACAGCCGTGTCTTTCGCCAGGTTGGACTCGTGTATCTGAAGACTCTCAAGCTCGCCGGTTTCAAGTCGTTCGCCGACAGGGCCCGTCTGGAGTTCCGTCCCGGGGTCACCGTCGTGGTCGGCCCCAACGGGTCGGGAAAGTCAAACCTGGTCGACGCGCTGTCCTGGGTGCTGGGGACCCAGTCGACGAAGACACTGCGCACGGGGAAGATGGAGGAGGTCATCTTCGCGGGGACGGCGACGCGGCCGGCTACCTCGAGAGCCGAGGTCACACTGGTCATCGACAACGCCGAACGAGGCATCGACCTCGACCTCGACGAGGTGTCGATCACTCGCCGGCTCTACCGGGACGGCTCGAGTGACTATGAGCTGAACGGGGTCTCCTGCCGCCTCCTCGACATCCAGGACCTGCTCTCCGACTCAGGCGTCGGGCGCCAACAGCACGTGATCATCTCCCAGGGGGAGATCGGAAGGATCCTGAGCGCATCCCCGGAGGAGCACCGCGCCGTGATCGAGGAATCGGCCGGGATCCTCAAGCATCGCCGTCGCAAGGAGCGCGCCGAGCGGAGGCTGGAGAGGACCGACGAGGACCTGATCCGACTCCGCGACCTCGTTGGTGAGATCGAGCGTCAGATGCGGCCCCTGCGTCGTCAGGCACGCGCAGCACAGAGGTATGACGACCTGAAGGAAGAGGTGACGGCACTGACCCTCTATCTGGGAGGGGTCTCGCTGAAGCGTATCGACGCGGACATCCAATCCGCCTTGTCCGAGCAGTCGGAGCTGAAACGGGGCGCGGAAGATGGCCATGCCCGAATCGAGGTGATATCTGCCCTGTTAGGAGAGCTGGAGCCGAGATCGGCGAGACTCGGCGCAGAGCTCGAAGCGGCGACATCGGCCGCTGCCCTGCTGGAGACGACTGCGGAGCGCCTCCGCCGCATCGGCTCGGTGTCACACGAGCGGGCTCGGGCCCTCAGTGGGAGGCACGAGGCGAGTGTGGAGCGACGCTCGGAGCTGGAAGCGGAGCGATCCTCTCTCCTCGCCGATCTGGAGCGTGTCGAAGTGGAGCTCGTCGAGGCCAGTTCGGCCGCCGAGGGGGCGGAGAGCCGGTTCCGCCGTCTCGAGGAGGAGGCGAGGTCGCTCGAGACCCAGAGTTCCTTGTCGCCGGAAGGTGCGGTCGGAGCGGCGCGGGGACAGATGAGCGCCCTCAAATCTGCTCTCGCTCGTGACCGCCAGGAGCTCGAGACGTTGTCCAGCCGTCTGGACGCCCTGGCGGCTCAGGAGAGTCGTGACCGCGAGGAGATCGAGCGGCTCAACGAGGAGATCATGACCCTCGACGGGGAGACTGCCGACCTCCAGGTCAGATATGAGGGACTGGCGCGACAGAGACAACGGGACCAGGAGGTCTGGGAACACGCCGTCACCACCCTGGAGCAGGCGCAGCTGGATGCTGCCACCGCAGCGACCAGGGTCGAGACGCTCTCGGAGACTCTTGGGGGCGGGGACCTCGAGGTGCGTGGGCAGATCACCGCCTCCCCTCGGGCCATCGGGGGCCTCTTCTCACTGCTCGATGTGCCGTCGGAGCTGGAGCGGGCCGTCGACGCCGCCTTGGGCCGCTGGTCTGCAGCAGTCGCCTTCGAGGACATGCAGGCCGTGAGAGACGCCGTCGAGACCGTCAAGAGCGGTGATGGGGGAGGAGTCCCCGTGGTGGCCACGATGTCGGGAGTCACCGCCGCCGCCCGGGAGCTGTCCGACGCCCGTGGGGTCGTCGCCCTCATCGACCATCTCGGCCCGAGCGCCCACACCGACCTTGCGGCAAGGCTGCTGGGCGACGTGGTGCTGGCCGAGAGTTGGTCGGCGGGATGGGACGTCGTCGCCCGCCATCCTGCGCTGAGGGCGGTCACCAGGGACGGTGACCTGATCACGGTGTCCGGGGTCCACATCGGGGCCAGGTCACACTCGGGCCCGGAGATGATCAGGTCCGCGGAGGAGGGGTTGGGCGAGGCGCGCACCGAACTGGCCCGCGCCGAGTCGATCAATGTCGCCGCCAAGCGCGACTTCGAGCGGAGTAGGGAGGCCGAGCGTGAGGCCCTGGAGGGCCTGGAGACGGCCGAAGCCGGGTTGGCGGGACGGGCCGAGGCCCTGGCCAGAATCACCCGGTCGGCCGATGCGGTGAGGGACGAGAGGGAGCGGTTCGGGCAGCGTCGGGAGCTTCTCGAGGAGGCCATCGCAAGTGCCGAAGCACGGATACCGGCACTCGAAGCCCTTATCGCCTCCCTCGAGGGCGAAGAGGCGGAGCGACTCGAGGTTTGGGAGGAACTGCGGTCGAAGCGTGACCGGTTACTCGAGGAGCTAGAGGAAGCCCGGCTCGTCTGGCACGAGATCTCGACCAGGGCGCGGACGGCAGCGGAGAGACGCAAGCTGCTCCAGGAGCGGGCGTCCACAGTCGACCACGAGCTGAGTCGACTCGGCGTCGAGGGCCTGCCCGAAGCCGACACGACCACCATGCAGCACCTAGGGGCATGGGCCCAACAGGGGGTGGCGCGGGTGGAGCAGGGGATAGCGATCCTTCGGGAGCGCCAGAGCATGCTGCGGGAGCAGCATGCGGCCGTGTCCGAAGAGCTGGCAGACGCCCGCTCCGAAGTCGACCGGCTTCGCGAGGAGGTTTCCGGGGCGAAGGAGCGTCTTGGAGAGCTGGAGGTTCACCTCACCGAGCTGAGGATGCGCCGCGAGTCGATTGCCGAGACCCTGCGGCGCGACGCGGGTGCGGACCCCGGCGAGGCAACGAAGGCCGCCCGTCCCGACGTGCCCGCGGACGCCGACCTGGACGAGCTCCTGGAGTCACGCTCGGCGGCCTTGCGGAGGCTGGGCCCGATCAATCCCCTCGCCGCCCAGGAGTATCAGTCGCTCGAGGAGCGGCACACCTTCCTCACCGAGCAGATGGCCGACGTCGAATCGTCGAGACGCGAGCTGCGCAAGGTGATCTCGGCGCTCGAGGACGAGATAGTCAGCAGGTTCCGCGAGGCATTCGAGGCGATCGCCGATGCGTACCAGCGGTACCTCACGGCCCTCTTCCCCGGGGGGCGGGGGAGGATCGGCCTCGTCGAGGAGGACGACCCTCACTCGGGCGTGGTCATCGAAGCCCAGCCCCTGGGCAAGAAGGTGAGTCAGATGAGCCTGCTCTCCGGTGGCGAGAGCAGTTTGGTAGCCCTGGCGTTCCTCTTCGCCGTGTTCGAGGCCCGCCCCAGCCCCTTCTACGTCCTCGACGAGGTGGAGGCGGCGCTGGACGACGCCAACCTCAGACGATTCCTGCGGATCGTCGACGAGTTCAGGGACCGGGCCCAGCTCATCATCGTCACCCACCAGCAGCAGACCATGGAGGCGGCGGACGTCCTCTACGGGGTGACCATGGAGCCCGGCGGCTCCTCGCAGGCGGTGCGCAAGGACATGACGGTCGTGGGAGCGGGGATCAGTTACGAGTGAGGGGGGCGGACTGCCCCGGTTTCTAGGGTGGTCGCCATGGTCGTTTGGTGTATTTGTGGCCGAGTGGGCTGGTCCAGGTGATGGTGCTGTCGAGGTTGATCAGATAGGTCCAGCCGTGGTGGCGGATGGTGTGGTCGCCGGGGCAGAGGGGGCGAGGTGGGTGATGGCGGTGGGTCCGTCTTCGGCCCAGGGGATGTTGTGGTCGAGGTCGCAGTCTTGGGCGGGGTTGCGACATCCGGGGAAGCTGCAGACGGGTCGTTGTGCGTGCACCTG
>Ga0299913_10000485_pt1 | contig 25511 bp, 28 predicted proteins | sample RVTome_9_FD_201360 | JGI IMG/M metagenome (GOLD analysis project Ga0299913, IMG submission 201360) | Soil microbial communities from uranium-contaminated site in the Upper Colorado River Basin, Wyoming, United States - RVT155D38 (version 2) ... | reverse complement strand
TCGATCAGCACCGCATCGGCCCGGATGGCACCGAAGTCCACCTCACCGTCCAGGAGCGCGTCCAGGCTGACGTTGAGCACCGCCAGATCGGCGACGGCGCCGGGGCGCAGGTGGCCCTCGTCGCCGGACCCGATGGCAAGGGCTGGACCGAGCGTGTACGCGTGGAGCGCCTCGAGGATCGTGAGCGATTGAGCGGGCCGCCAGTCGGAGCGCGCATCGGCCGGCAGTCGGCGGTGGCGAGCGGCGAAGACCCCCAGCCACGGGTTGGCCGACTCGATCGGCGCGTCGGAACCGGCTGCCAGCAGGGCCCCGGCCTCGGCGAGACTGCGCCACGCGTACGCGTCGTCCTGGCGTCCGTCCCAGCACTCGTCGATCAGGTCGCGATCGGCGGCCGCGTGGATCGGCTGGATGCTGGCGATCACGCCGAGGGCGGCGAGCCGCCACCGCTCCGACGCCCGCGTCAGCTGCACGTGCTCCATGCGGTCGCGCGGCACGTCGGGAAGCCGTGCGGGCGCGCGCTCGATCGCGTCGAGGACGGTCGCCGCCGCCCGGTCGCCGATGGCATGGATCGCGAGGCCGATGCCCGCCGGGCGCGCGGCCGCGAGCAGCGCATCCAGCTCCGCGGGCTCGACGCGCAGGATGCCGGGATCGTCATCTACGCAGGAGCGGGGCTGGAAGAGTGCGGCCGTCCCCGATCCGAGGGCGCCGTCCGCATACTCCTTCGCCCAGCCGAAGCGCATCGAGCGCCGCCCGACCAGGGGTGCGCCGGTGCGCAGGCCGCGTTCCGCCGCCGCGCGGATCGCGTCGACCGGGATCCCGAGCGTCATCCGGAACCGGCCATCCAGCACGCCGGCCAGATCCGTCAGCGTGGAGTAGGAGTCGCCGAGGTCGGCATCGGCGCCGATGCCGTTGCGGTCGGTGTAGTCGCCCGCCTCGCTGGCACCGGTCAGCCCGTACGAACGCAGCTCGGCGAGCGTCGCCTCCAGCGCCGGCCGCAGCGCCTCGCCCTGCTCGCGCGGCACCAGCCCCGAGACCAGGTCGAGCGCCGTCTCGCGCAGGATCCCGCTCGGCTCGCCGTTCGGCAGCCGCTCGATCCGGCCACCGGGCGGATCGGCGGTCGACGCCGAGAGGCCGGCAGCCCGCCGGGCGGCGGCCGATGCCCACGCCGAATGGCCGTCGTGGCTCGACAGGAACGCCGGCCGGTCCCCCACCGCCGCGTCCAGGTCGTCCGGCGAAATGCGCGCGAGGAGGGCGTCGGACCATCCCCGGCCGGTCAGCCATGTGCCGGGCTCCGCTGGCGCGGCTGCCGCGCGAAGGATCGAGAGCAGCTCCCCCGGGTCCACCACGTCGTCGAGCAGCACGCCGGAGCGGGTGCGCGCCAGTCCCACGAGATGGATGTGGAAGTCGTGCAGTCCCGGGACGACGGCGCCACCCCCCGCCTCGACGATCCGTGCGCCCGGCGCCGCGGCCGCCAGGACGTCCGCGCGGGTCCCGACGAGGCCGATCCGGCCGTCGCTGATGCCGACCGCCTCGGCGCGCAACGGCCCGGAGGGCTCGGCCGCGACCAGCACCTGCCCGCAGACGACGAGATCGGGGCGAACGTTCACGAGCCGCTGTCGCCGGTGAACCGCGGCGTCTGCACGAACCCCTTTGGCTCCGGACCCACGGCGATCCTGGCCAGCGCCACCGGCACCACCACCAACCAGTGCGACAGGAAGAGGGCGCCGCGCAGTGCTCGACCGACCAGGGCCGGCCCCCGGACGCCGACCGCCGAAAGCCCGCCGAGGGCGAGCAGGAACACCCCCATCCCGTAGCCCGCGAACAGGGATGCGGGCACGGTCCAGTCGGCCGGCCCGGGCAGCACGATGGTCAGCAGGCTGGCGATGATGGTGGTGGCGAACAACGGCGGGAGCACGAACTCGGCGGCGAACGCGGCGAAATCGGCCTTGCGGGCGAGCGGCTGCGATCCGGCCAGCAGGCCCGGCCCGTGCTCGAGCAGGCGCCGCAGGCTGCCCTCGGCCCAGCGCATGCGCTGGTGCCACAGCGCGGAGAGCGATTCGACCGCCTCCTCCTCCACCGTTGCATCGGGCGCAAGCGCAACGTGATGGCCCGCGGCCGACAGCCGGGTCGACAGGTCCAGATCCTCGGTCAGCGCTCGCGCGTTCCAGCCGCCGACGGCGTCGAGCACGGCCCGGCGCACGAACATGCCGTTGCCGCGCAGCTCGGCGGTGCCGTCGATCGCTCGGCGGCCGCCCTGGCTGGCCATGTCCATCAGCTGCTCCTCGGCCTGCGCCGCGGTCAGCCACGACCGATCGGCGTTACGGGGTCGACGCGCGACCTGGATCGCCGCCGCCTCCGGGTCCCGCTTCCAGGCACGCATGACGCGAGCCAGGAACGCCGGCTCGACAACCGTGTCGGCGTCGATCACCCCGACCACGTCGCCGCGCAGCATCGGCTCGGCGTACGCGAGGACGGCGCCCTTGGTTCGCGGACCGGCGCCCGGCTCGCGGCGCACGACGGTGATCTGCGGCGCATCGGCGGCTGCCCTGCGCGCGACCGCCTGGGTCGCATCGATCGAGGCGTCGTCGACGACGAGCACCTCGTAGTTGGGGGTGCCCTCCGCGGTGAGGTAGCGCTGGGCGATCAGCGCCTGCATGGCCACCGAGATCACGCCCGCCTCGTTGCGCGCCGGCAGCACGAGGGACACGAACGGCCCGGGACCCTCGGCGGCCGGCTCCTCGTCCGCACCGCGCCCCACGTCGAGGGCGCGCCGCACCGCGCGGCTGCCGCGCCACGACAGATATGCGACGTACAGCATCGAGGCGACGATCGAGACCTGGAGGACGCGTGCGGCGAGCGGGATGGTGATCGTGGCCCAGGCAACCAGGGCGGTGACGACGAGAACGGTGGTGGCGGCGGCCCTAGTCGCCATCGGACGACGGTCGGCGGCGTCGGCGACGTCGGCGATGCGGCGCCTCGGCCGGAGGATCCGCCACCTCCGGCGTCCCGGGCGCCGGGGCGTCGTCCAGCGACGCGGTCGGTGGAATCTCCACGCGGTCGTGCTCGTGCAGTCCGGAGCGCGCATTGCGGCGCCAGGAGGCAATCCCCGCCCAGAGCGTGATCAGCCCCAGAATGCCCATCACGACGGGAATGCCGGCGCCGGGGAAGAAGATGTTCAGCACGTCGGCGACCGCCGGGGCGAGGATCACCGGACCGAAGGACGCCAGCGACAGGAGCGTGTTGAGGATGCCGAAGATCCGGCCACGCACCCCGGCCGGCAGCTCCTCCTGGAGTGCGGTCTGCGACGGGATGGCGACGAAGGCGTACTCGAGCCCCGCGAACACGGCGATGACCACCACCATGGCGATCAGGCTCGTCAGCGGAGCGAGCGAGGGGATGACGTCCTCGATCGGCTGCACGGCGGGGCCGAAGGCCACCGTGATCGGACGCACGAGCGCCAGCGCCACCAGCGTCACGCCCATGCCGATCAGGCCGATGTCGATGATCAGCCGCTTCGGGATCCCCTTCCCGTACGAGTTGAGAAACAGGATGCCGACGACGGCACCCAGGCCGGCGGGCCCCATGATGAAGAAGAAGTCCTGGGGCGTGAGCCGGAGGATCTCCTCGGCGTAGCCGGGGCCGATGGCGCCCAGCACCCCGATGAGGCTGGAGGCGATCGCCAGGTAGGTCAGGCTCCAGGCGATGATGCGGTGCTTCCGGATGAAGCCGATGCCCTCCGTCAGCTGCGCGCCCAGCTCCTTCAGGGCGCGACCGGCCGCACCCATCGCTGCCGCCGGGTGGTCCGGCCGCACGGCCGGTAGCGGGATGATCGCGAGCGCGGCGGCGCCGAACATCACCGCCACGATCATGTAGACCGCCACCGGACCGAGCACGTTGAGCACCAGCGGACCGAGCACCCCGAAGCCGATCGCGAAGGTCGCGTTCACGGTGAGGATGAAGATCGAGTTCGCGGCCATCAGGTGCCGCCGCTCCACGATGCGCGGGATCGAGGTGAGCTCGGCCGGGGCGAAGAACGCGGTGGCAGTGGCGATCCCGAAGTTGATGAGGAACAGCAGCGGCACGTTGGCGCTCGCCGTCTCCGGCGCCACGAAGATGAAGCCCAGGGTGCCGGCCGCGCGCAGGATGTTGGTCGCCAGCAGGATCGTGCGCGCGTTGCTGCGCTCGACGAGCACGCCGCCCAGCGTGCTGAAGAGCACCGCCGGAATGAGGAAGGTGAGGATCAGGAAAGCGACCGCGGTGTTCGAACGCGTCGAGTCGTAGACCGTCGCCATGAGCGCGGCGAGGACCATGTTGCTCGCCAGCTGACTCAGTGCCTGCGCCGACCACAGGAAAACGAAGTTGCGGTTGCGGAAGACGGTCCCTGCGCCGCTCAGGTCGGTGCCGCCGGCGCCCTCCGGCGGGACGTCGATATGGGCCATCGGTCAGTCGGTCTCCGGGCCGCGCGACAGGTACTCGGTGAAGCGCCGCTCGACGTCGAGCCGGTCCATCAGGATCCGGTGCCCGCAGCCCTCGCAGACGAGGCCGATGTCCGCCCCCAGCCGCACGACCTCCCAGTCCCGGCTCCCGCACGGGTGCTCCTTGCGCAGTCGGAGCCGATCGCCGAGGCGCAGCTCGAGCGGGGAGGCCACCGTCACGCACCACCCTCCGATGCGGTGACCCCGGTGAAGTTGAAGGAGCCGAGGTGCAGCGCCGGACAGCGCGCGGCGCCGAAGAACTCGCCCGGCAGCAGCTTCGTCTCCCGGCTCGCGGCGCGCACGTCGCTGAAGGCCTCCGGGATCGACTGCGTGAAGCGGAAGTTCAGCAGCGGTGTGGTGATGCGGCCGTCCTCGATGAGGAACGTCCCGTCCTTCGTCATGCCGGTGAGGATCGCCTTCTTGGGGTGCACCGGGTTGATGTAGTGGAAGCGCGTCACCCAGATGCCTCGCTTGATGCCGCTGATGAGCTCATCGCGCGGTGCGGTCCCCGGCGCCATGAACAGGTTGAGCGCCATGGGGCCGAGCAGGTTCGGTGCCGGGAGAGCGTGGCCGGTCGAGCCGGTTCCCGCGCGAGCACCCGTGGCGGCATCGTGGACCACGGCGTTCGCGACCCCGTCACGAATGAGGTCCACCCGCCGGCGAACGACGCCCTCGAAGTCGATCGTCGACGGCAGGCCGCTCGGGTCGGCGCCGTCGTCCCAGATCGAGACGTTCTCGCCCATCACCCGCTTGCCGAGGTCCATGAACGAACGACCCTCCTCGTGCGCCAGGCCGGAGAAGCCGATGTAGGACAGGTACTCGAGCAGGCCCGCGACCGCGTACTCCTCGAGGATGACCTCATACTCCCCCGCCTCGATCTCCGCAGCGCCACGCATCCGATCGCCCTTGTCCGCCGCTTCAAGCCCGATCGCCTCCGCGTCAATCTCCCGCACGTCGCCGGCGCCGGCCTGGGCGTAGCCCGATGCCGCGCCCGAGGCGAAGCCGTCCATCATCACCGTCAGCAGCGCTGCACGAGTCGACCGGTGGACGGCGCGGATGCCGTTCGTGTTGGCCACGGCCACGGTCATCACCCCGGTCGAGAAGGAGCCGGCCGTCTCGAGGCCCTTCGCCTCCCCGGCCGCGATGACGGCGCGCGCCGCCTCCCCGCGAAGGTCGGCGCCGGCCTCGGCGGTCGCGGCCACGTAGCCGAGGTCGGGGTCGTGCTCGCTCCCATCGGGCTCCGGGAGCACGGTGGCGCGCGGGTTCGGTGCCGAACGCTGGGCCAGCGCGGTTGCGCGGGCGATGACATCGGCGATGCCGCCGTCGTCGAGACGGTTGGTGGCCGCCACGCCGGCACTCTCCCCCTCGATCACCCGCACCTGGAGCGACGCATCGTGCTCGCGGACGTTCTGGTGGATCTGGTTGTTCGCGAAGCGAGTCAGCGCGGAGTCCTGCCCGAGGTAGAGGGCCTCGGCGCGACGCCCGCCGGCCGTGGCCAGGACGCGCTCGAGCAGCGTGGCGATCTCCTCGCGGGTCTCGACTACCATCGTCCCACTCCCACCTTGACGTTGCGGAACCGCGCCGGCGCGGCGCCGTGCCCGACGTGGCCGACCTGCATCGGCTCCCCCTTGCCGCAGTTCGGGACGCCCCACAGCGTCCATTCCGAGGCGTCGCAGATGGCATCGAGGCTGCCCCAGAAGCGGGGCGTGATGCCGGTGTAGGTCGGGTTCTTGACCAGCTGCGTGCGTTTCCCGTTCTTGATGATCCAGCCCGCCTGGTCACCGAACTGGAAGTTCAGCCGCCGATCGTCGATGGACCAGCTCTTGTTGATGCTCATGTAGATCCCGTCGCGGGTATCGGCGATGAGGTCGTCGAGGGAACCGGCGCTGCCCGGCCGCAGGTTGATGTTCGTCATCCGGATCAGCGGGATGTGGCTCCAGCTCCACGCGCGCGCGCTGCCCATCGAGCGGCGCCCGATGCGCGGTGCCGTCTCGCGGCTGGTGAGGTAGCCGACCAGCAGCCCGCCGGAGATGAGCGGCACATTCTGGGCGGGCACGCCCTCGTCGTCGTAGCCGAATGTCCCCAGGCCGCCGGGCGCGGTGGCATCGGCGTCGATGTGGACCAGGTCGCTGCCGTACCGCAACGTGCCGAGCTTGTCGGTGGTCAGGAAGCTCGTCCCGGCGAACGAGGCCTCGGTACCGAACACCCGGTCCAGCTCCGTCGGGTGGCCGCAGGACTCGTGGATCTGGAGCGCCACCTGGGTCGAGTCGATGATGAGGTCCATCTCCCCCGACGGGCACTGCGGCGCGTCCAGCAGCGCCACCGCCAGCTCGGCGGTCTCCTGGGCGTGGTCGGCCAGGGCGAGCGCACGCACCGCCTCGAAGCCACCGGTCACCATCTGGCCGCCGAACGAGTTGGGGTAGCTGCGCTGCTGCATCTCGCCCTCGTTCACCGCGGTGGCCTCCAGACCGCCGCCCGCCTCGACGATGTCCTGCTCGATCCACGACCCGGTGCTGGAAGCGAACGTCTTGCGCTCGCGCCCGAAGCTCATGTTGCCCTCGCGGATCGCCACGCCGGGCACGCCGGCCATGCCGGCATCGGCCTCCATCAGGATCCGGAGCTTGTCGTCCAGGCTGACGGCGAAGGGGTCCTCCTCGAACGGGGTGCGGTAGGTGTCGATCACCGGCGGCGTGTCGTCGAGCTCCACCGGCGAACGACGGGCGAGCCCCGACGCCGCGGCGATCTCCAGCGCCTCGCGCGCCACCCGGTCAGCCTCGGCCGGCTCCAGGCTCCGGGACGAGCTGAAGCCCCACGCCCCGTCGACCAGGACACGGATCCCGAAGCCGGCGCTCACGTTCGAGGTCGCCGCCTCCAGGGCGCCGTTCTTGACGGTCAGCTGCTCGGTCTCCCGCTCGGAGGCACGCACCTCGGTGTAGCTCGCACCGCCGCGTTCGGCGGCATCCAGGGCGCGATCGATCAGGTCCTTCACGGCATCACCCGTTGCAGTGTGGTTGGGCGGGACAACAGGCTACTCGACCGGTCGGGCGGCCTGCGGTGTGAGATCGCGCTCCGTCGCGGGCACGGAAAGCCGCGTGGTCGGGGCGATGGAGAACTGCGCGTTGATCGACTGCTCGAGGACGGTCAGGATGCCGCCGGGTCGTTGCAGTGCCGACTGCAGCCCCTCCGGCGAGCCGATGGCGCTGATCTCGACCGTGCTGCCGAGCGCGACCCCGTCGATCTCGATGACGCCCGCCCCCTGGGCCGCCACCGAGCGCGCGGTGATGCGCACGTCGTCCACGGCGATCGCCTCGGCGCCGGCCCCCCGCAGCTCGTAGATCACGTCGTTGATGGCCGTGGCATCGAAGGAGCCCTCGATCGTCACCACCACCCCCTGGCCGAGCACCTCGCGCAGTCCGCCGAACGCCTCGATCCGCTCGAGCTCGGTGCGCGTGAGGTCGAGCGTCGACTGGCCCTGCACCTCGGCCAGCTCGTAGCTGCGGATCTGCTCGCGCAGATCGGCCAGCGCGTCGCCGAGCTCGACGTTGCGCGCCGAGAGCGTCTCGATCAGCGCAGACAGCTCCTGGGCGGAGAGATTCGACAGCTCGATCGGCCGCGCCTGCGAGCGCAGCTGCGCGACGAGCAGGGTGCCGATGACGACGGCCACCAGGAACAGGCTGAGCTGCGCGATCCGACCACTCATCAGTTGGGCTCCACGACGGGAGCGCCCCACCGCAGGCGGGTATTGCCGATGAAGGCCGCGAGCTCGATCTCGTCCCGCGGCTCGGAGGCGAACGGCAGGCCGTATGCCTCGATCCGGCGTGCGACGCGCTTGAGGTAGCTCGGATGGGCCAGGAAGCGGTCGTGCAGACCTTCCGGCCCGATGGCCTCGATCCGGTACGGGGGCGACAGCCGCGCCGAGTTGATGAGGATCGCCGGCCCCGCACCGTCGATCGAGGTGGTGGCCACGATGCGCTCCGCAGGACCCCCGGCTCCGCCACCGCCGGCCACCGTGATCGCCTCCGCGCCGGAGCCCCACAGGGCCGTGATCAGGTCACGCAGATCATCCACCAGCACGATGTAGTTCGTGCCACTCTCGCCTTCCGGGACCGCTCGCTGCGAGTCGGCGATCTCGACGACCACGCCAGGCCCTCGCACGGGATCGAGTCCGGTCGCCAGGCGCGCCGCGAGCAGGTCCTCATTGAGCTGGCGCAGGACCGCCTGCGATCCGGCATCGGCCTCCTGGAAGGTCTGGACGCGGGCGTCGGCGGCCTCGATCTCGGCGCGCAGGGTCTCCTGCTGGCGCTGGAGCTGCTCCGCCTCGCTGATCAGCACTCGCTGCGCCGACGTGATGAACGGCTGGGTCGCGAGGGAGCTGTTCCACTGGGCCGCGCCGACGAAGCCGATGATGGCGAGGCCGGCGGCGACCGAGATGGCCCACTGGGGTCGGGTCAGCCGTCGCCGTGGCGGCAGCCGGCGACTCACGACGCCCTCCCGGCCGCGCGGCGCGCCACCAGCACCGCGGCCCCCAGCGCGACGACCACGGCGATGCCCAGCAGCACCAGGATGCCCACGCCGTCCTCTCCCGGCGCCCCGGATCCGTCGGGGGCCGGCTCTTCCTCGCTCGGGGCGCCGTCGTCCGGCGGCGGCTCGGCGTCCGGGTCGACGCCACCCTGGTCGACCCTGCCGGGCGTCGGGCGGTCGACGTTCGACGGTGGGATCGGCTCGGGCTCGATCGCCTGCGGCGCCTCGGCCCCGAAGTCGGCGTAGAAGGAGGCGTACAGGTCGTCGGCGGGGATGCCGGTGCCGGCCTCGAGCGCCTCCGCGTCGGAGGCCCCCTCCCGATACGCTGCCGCGATGGCCGCCAGCGCCGCCTCGCCGTGGTCGCGCACGATCATGTCGACCATCGTCGCGCCCTGCGCATAGGAGAGCCGACCGCCGCGCTCGCCGATCGGGAACTGCTCGGTGATCGCCTCGAAGGCGAACAGGCCTCCGCCGCCGGCCTCCAGCTGGACGATGGCGCGCTCGTCATCGGCCTCGCTGCGCTCGGCCCAGGTCGCGAGCCCCTCGTTCAGCCAGCGCGCAGGCTCGTGGTAGGGGTTGTCCGTCGCATCGTGGAAGACGATGTGGGTCACCTCGTGCAGCATGGCGACCTCGAGATAGGACGTCGAGCCTCCCTCCAGCCACATGAAGATGGTGCGCAACTCGCTGTAGGCAGCGGCCCCGGTCCACTCCCGTGCCCCTGGGCCAAGCGCCCCGAAGAAGTCCGCCTGGGAGTCGTAGACGAAGATGTCGACCGGGCCTGCCAGGGTGGTGCCGAGCAGCTGCTCCGCCCGCGCGACGCCCTGGGCGGTCAGCTCGCCGAAGCGGAGTGCCTGGGCCTCCGAGTCGCCGTACCAGTGGACGGTCGCGTCGCCAAGCCGCGTGCTCTGCCAGTCGAGCCCCGGTCGATCGTCGACGTAGCGATGCGTCGCCTCGTCCGACACGGTCACCGTTCCGCCGTCGGTCGCCCGCCAGCGGAACGTGATCAGGGTGTTCGGGGTGAGGTAGCCGGCCGAGGTATCCCAGAGGTGGGTGGCCGACGAGGCATCCGGCTCGACCGGCGTGACGAAGCTGCCGTCGTCTCCCGGCGTGCTGATGAGGAGCTCGAGGCGATCCGGCGCCCCGCCGGCCAGCTCCACCTCGAAGGTGATGCCCTGGCCGTAGGTCGAGTCGACGGTCGTGCCGCCGAAGCCGTCGAAGCCGAACGCCGCCTCGGCGCCGATGAGCCAGGCGCAGGCCGCCAGCCCGAGCGCGCCGAGCGCGCGCGTCAGCCGTCCCACGAGACCCTCCCGAAGTCGAGCAGGCCCACCGTCAGGTTGCCGAGCCCGCGCAGGCCGTCGGCCACCAACCACCACGTCTCGCCGTATGCCCACGGGATCACCGGGGCCTGCTCGGTGGCGTGGGCCTCCACGGCCGCGTATGCCGGCCCCAGGTCGTCCGCCGGCGCGGCCGCCGCGGCCTCCAGCAGCTCCACGAACTCCGGGTCGCGCCAGTCGCCCCAGTTGCTCGCCGCGCCGCTGTCGAGCAGGAGGCCGTAGAGCGCGTGCGGCGACGCGTAGTCGGCGATCCAGCTGACGGTGAAGACGTTCGGCGGGCGCTCGTCGAGGACGGCCAGGAAGTCGCCGAAGTCCATCGTCTCGATGGCGATCTCGACCCCGAGCTCCTCGCGCCATGTGGCAACCGCCGGACCGACTCCGAGGCCGCTGCCGTTGACCACGATCGTGCCCAGGTCGGCGCGATCGTCGTAGCCCGCGTCGTCGAGGAGGGTACGTGCCTCGTCCGGATCGACCTGGAGCTCCGGTGCGAAGCCCTCGGGCCAGAGCGCCGGTGGGACGAGGCTCGCCGCCGGCTGCGACGACGCCCCCTCGGCCAGGGGCACCAGCCGCTCGCGGTCGAGCGCCAGCAGGAACGCCCGACGCACGCGCGCGTCGTCGAAGGGCGGCCGGGTAGTGTCGAAACCGAAGTAGCTGATCGTGAGCGGCTCGGCGGCGTGGAGGTTCGGTCCCAGCTCGGCGTCGTAGGCGATCCAGGTCGCGTCCCAGCCGGGCACGCCCGCCAGGTCGACCGAGCCCGCGGCGAAGGCGCTGGCCGCATCCCCGTCGATGCTCGCCACCCAGCGGATCTCGTCGATCGGCGGCGGTCCGGCGACGTAGCGCTGGTTGGCGCGGAGCACCAGGTCGCCAGCGTCCAAGCCGTCGACCACGTACGGCCCACTTCCCACGAAGGCGTCCGGCGTCTGCCAGGTGGGGGTCGCATCGGCGGTCGACGGCACCACGAAGGTGCTCGGCGTGGCCACGATGTCCAGGAAGTAGGAGGCCGGGTGGCGCAGCTCCACCACCAACGTCGTCGCATCCGGAGCGCGGACCCCGACCTCGCCCTCCGTGGCGGCCCCGGCCAGTCGCTCGGTCGCGCCGGCGACGACACTGAGCACGTCCGGCGCGGAGGCGCCCGTTGCCGGATCGAGCAGCCGTAACCACGAGCGCCGCACGTCCTCCGCGGTCAGCGGCGTGCCGTCGCTGAACTCGAGATCGTCGCGGATGGCGAATTCGTAGGTGCGACCGTCGTCGCTGATCTCCCAGCCGGAGGCGAGCGACGGATACGGCTCACCGGTCTCGTCGAGGCGCGTCAGGCCGGCATACAGCTGCAGGAGGAGCTGGACGTCACCCGCATCGGCGATGAAGGCCGGGTCGAGGGTGCCGGCGGGTCCGGCAAGGTAGCGCAATGGCGGGCCGGCCGCCGCGATCGGCGCCCCCGAGGCCCCCGCCGTGGACACGACGAGCAGTGCCGCGAGGATGGCGGCAACGCGGGTCAGCAATCGCCTGCCGGCTTCGAAACCGGGGCAGCCAGGGGGAAGGCTCGGCGCACGGCGGCTAGTATACGGTCGCCGTGCAGCACGTCCATGAACACAGGTTTCGTCCTCAGCCCGCGGGCAGTCTGAGCCTTCGGCAGTTCGTCGAGTCGCTTCGGCGCTGGACGCCGGAGATGCGCCACGTCGTCCAGATCGCGCTCACCCGCACCGAGACAGAACGCCGGCAGTACCTCCAGCAGTTCCACGCCGGCCACCACGAGCGCGAGCCGGGGCCGATGGACAGCTTCATTCGCTGGGCCTACTCGGACCCGCGCATCGACGAGATCCCGCTCCTGCTCGCGGAGGTCGAGCTGGGCGACGAGGCGTACGCGGGCGCCATGGACCACGAGGCCGATGTCCTCGTCCGCCAGCGCGCCGAGGGAAAGACGCCGTCTCAACGGGTTGCCGACTACCTCGCGCTCCTCGGCATGGAGAACAGCGAGCGAGTGCGAATGGCGATCGCCAGCCTGCTGCCAGCCGGCACGCCGGACCCGGCGGTCGCCGCGACCGTGCGCCAGATGCGTCGGCGCTGGATCGAGCTGTACGGCGACGACCCGTTCTTCGGCGAGGACTGACCGATGCGCATCTCACGGCGTGCCGCCGGATGGCTGCTCGTGACCTACGGCCTGCTGGGGTTCGTGCTCGTCGTGTCCGGGGCCCTGGTCGGCCTCGACGCCGCCGATCGCTTCGAGCGCCTGGCCACCGATGCCAACGATGCGATCACCTCGGCCGCCTCGGCGACCGACGCCGCGGCGGACTCGTTCGCAAACGTCGACGCCAGTCTGGCCGAGTCACGCACCTCGGCCGACGCCGCAGCGGCCCTCGCGCGCGAGGCCTCGGGGACGCTGACCGCGCTGGCGACCGCCATGTCGCTCTCGATCTTCGGCGCGCAACCGCTGCTGCCGCTCGCCGCGGAGTTCACCACCAGCGCCGAGCAGGCCGCCGAGCTGGCGGAGACGCTCGACGGGGTGGGGGCGTCGCTCGGTGACACGCGCACGGACGTGGCGCGCATCACACCCCAGCTCGAGCAGTTGAGCGACGAGCTGACGGCGCTGGGCGGCGGTGCAGCGCGCGGGGCGGGCACCCCGCCCCTTCGGGTGTTCGTGATCGTGCTGCTGGCCTGGCTGCTGATGCAGGCGGTTGGCAGCCTCCTCGGCGGCCTCATGCTGGTGCGGCCCCGCGCCACGACATAGCGGCAGACCGTGCGTCAATCGGCCGTACGGAGGACCCGCCGCAACCGCAGCAGCGAGCCAACGTAGAGGACGATGCCGATGCCCGCCAGCGCCCCGAGCATCCAGGGGTCGCCGACCACGCCTCGGAGCATGTGCTCCTGGAGCGTCGCGATGCCGTGGGTCACCGGCAGCGCGTAGGCGATGTACTGCGTCCACTCGGCGAAGTCGGACACCGGCAGCACGAAGCCGGAGAAGAACACGCTGGCGAGCAGGACGAGCATCGAGAGCTGGACGGCCTGGCGCTCCGAGTCGGCGATCAGCGAGATCAGCAGACCCACGCCCAGGGACGCGAACGTCAGCAGCAGGACGATCCCGGCGAACACCAGCCAGCCGCCCAGGATCGGAACGCCCAGTACGCCGACCAGGAGCAGCCCGACGATCGCGCTGACGCCGAGGCTCAGCGCGGCGTAGGCGACGTACTTGCCCACCAGGAGCTCCATCGAGGAGACCGGAGCCACCCGGAATCGGTCCATCTGGCCCGACAGGCGCTCGCGAACCATCGACAGGGCGGTGAGCGTCACGGCCAGGTGCTGAATGACGAGGGCGAACACGGCCGGGCCGAAGAAGTTGAGGACGTCGGGCTCGGTCGGCGCGATGTTCATGGTCTCCGCGTTCGTCGGTCGCGCGATGACCTCGGGAGGCACGCCCGTGACCTCCTCGCCGACCTCGGCCTCCGCGAAGCTGATACCCTCCGCTGCCGCCTGCTCGATGATCTCGGCGTTCAGGCTGCTGGTGAGGATCGAGGTCGCCAGGCCGGCGAGCTGGTGATAGACCGGGTCGACCTCGTTCCAGGCCACCCGGATCGTCGTCTGGCGGCCGGCGCGCAGCTCGGTACTCGCGCTTTCGGGCGCGATGATCAGCAGGTCGATGTCACCGTCCCGCAGCCGCTGTTCGGCGGCGGCCGGGTCGTCGCCCACGTTGCGGACGTCGAGCCGCCCAGGCGCCAGGTCGGCGTAGTACTCGGGATCGCGCGGGAAGTCGTTGCCCTGTGGGATGACGATCTCGGTCCGGAACGGCTCGCGGTATCCGGAGTAGCCGAGCCCGAAGATGAACATGATCACGAAGGGGCCGAGGATCAGGCTGGCCAGCACGCCGGGGCGGCGGACGACTTCGCGCAGCTCCTTGCCGGTGAACGACGCCATGCGGACCAGGCTCTGGCCGATCTCACGCATCGGGCATCCTCCGCGGCTCGCTCGTATCGTCGGCGGCGCCGCGCTGGGTGCGACGCTGCTCCACCAGGCTGGTGAAGACCTCGTCGAAGCTGGGCTGGTGCTCCTCGATGCCGGCCACTTCGACCCCAGCATCGCGAAGGGCATCGATGATCCGCGGCGTCAGGCTGCCGGCATCCTCCACGGTGATCATCAGCTGACGGGGAGCGGTCTGCCTGACGTTGGTGACACCGCCGACGCTGGCGAGGAGCTCCGGATCGACGGCCCGGGTGGTATCGACCTGCAGCACGTCGCCGCCGAAGACCATCTGGCGCAATGCCTCGGGCTCGTCGAAGGCGACCAGCTCGCCGTCGACGATCAGCGCGACGCGGTCGCAGTACTCTGCCTCCGCCACGTACTGCGTCGTCACCAGGAGGGTGCGGCCCTCGTCCCGCAGCTCCTTCAGCTCGTCCCAGATCGACTGGCGCAGCAGCGGGTCGATCCCCGCCGTGGGCTCGTCGATGAACAGGACGTCGGGGCTATGTACCAGCGCGCAGGCCAGCTCCAGCCGGCGCTGCATCCCGCCGGACAGTTCGCGCGCCAGCCGATGGCGTGCCTCGGTGAGGTCGACCACGTCGAGTGCCCGCCGGATGAGCTTGCGCCGCCTCCACGGACCGACGCCATACAGCGCGGCCACGAACCCGACGTTCTCCTGGGCGGAAAGGTCCTCGTAGAGGCTGAACAGCTGCGGCATGTAGGCGATCCGGCCGCGGGTTCGGCGGCTGAAGTGCATCGGGTCCTCGCCGAGGACGCTGATCTCCCCTCCGGTCCGTCCCAACGTGCCGGTCAGCATCCGCACGGTGGTCGTCTTTCCGGAGCCGCTCGGCCCGACGACGCCGAGGATGGTCCCTGGGTAGACGTCGAAGGAGAGGTCGTCGACCGCCACGCGATCCTCGAAGGCGCGGGTCAGCCCGCGCGCAGTGATGATCGGCTCAGCGGCCGGCGCGGCAGGCGCGGTGGGCGCGGACGACGCACCGGCCACTGGCGGCTGGGCCGGCGGTGTCAGCTCGGGAGTCGGCGGTATGGCAGTCACGCGGCGGCCCAATGCAAGACCCATGCCGCTGGGCAACCAAGCGCTCGGTTGCCAGCCGGACCGATGTGAATCGGTCGTGCACGTGGAGCCCTCGGCACGCGGCATGCCGTGGAGGCTCATGAAGACGGATCCACTGGAGGAAACAGAGATGGCTGAGCTGAGCAGCGAGGACCGCGACGACCTGCGGAAGGACCAGTTCGCCTACGTCGATTCGGACGGCGGCGAGCACCTGCCGCTGAACGACGAGTCCCACGTCCGCAACGCGATCGCGCGCTTCAACCAGACCGAGTTCGAGTCGAAGGCGGCGAAGGAGCGGGCTCGCGAAAAGATCCTGCGTGCCGCCGATCGCCACGGGATCGACGTGAGCGAGGACAGCAACGTCAGACAGCCGGTGGGCTGACCTGAGATGCGGTCGATCTGGAAGGGGGCCATCTCGTTCGGGATGGTCACCATCCCGGTGAAGCTCTACTCGGCGACCGAGTCGAAGGACGTTCGCTTCCGCATGCTGTGCAGGAAGCACGAGGCGCCCATCCAGGAGAAGCGGGTCTGCACCGAGGGTGGCGAGGAGCTGGCGTGGGACGATCTCGCTCGAGGCTACGAGGTGGCCAAGGACGAGTTCGTCGTCCTCGATCCCGAAGAGATCGATGCGGCCAAGCCGGAGAGCAGCACCACGATCGACATCGGCGACTTCGTGGAGGCCGTCGAGATCGACCCGGTGTATTTCGAGAAGAGCTATTTCCTGGAACCGACCGACATCGGCGCCAAGCCGTTCAGCCTGCTGCGGAAGGCGCTCGAGGAAACGGAGCGCGTGGCACTTGCCCGCGTCACGATCCGGACGCGCGAGCGCCTTGCCACGCTGCGCACCTACGAGGACGGCATGGTCCTCGAGACGATGTTCTGGCCGGACGAGATTCGCTCCACCGGGACACTGGACCTGCCCGAGGGCGCGGAGACGAAGGTGCGTCCCAAGGAGCTCGACATGGCGAGGAGCCTGATCGAGAGCCTTGCCGACAAGTTCCGGCCGGAGTCCTACACCGATGCGTACCGGGTTGCGCTGGAGGAGCTCATCGCGCAGAAGATCAAGGGCGAGACGCGTAACGCGAAACGGCGCAAGCCCGAGCCGAAGGTGATCGACCTGATGGAGGCGCTTCAGGCGAGCGTGGACCAGGCGAAGGAGGGCAGCGCCAAGCGGGGCTCGGGCCGCAAGCCCGCCAGGAAGCGCTCAGCGGCCTAGCCGGCACGCGCTCAGAACCGATCCTCGTGGTCGGAACGCTCGTCGCCCCCGATGCGGGTCTCGCCGGCACGGTCGTCCTCCCTGGCGGCGGGCGGATGGACGTCCATGCGGTAGGCCGGATCCTCGGGCGAAAGCCCATGCTCCGAACCGTAGCCTGACTCCCGCTCGGCCGTGTTCGTCGGCCCCCCAGCTGATTCACCGCCGGGATCGCCCACCTCGCCCTGCTGGGCCGGGGCTTCGATCCCCTGCCGGTAGGTGACCTGGCCGCGATCGGCCCCCTCCACCTCGCGCCGCTCGCCCGGCTCGAAGGCCTGCTCGGGCGCGTCCGGGGTGAGGTCCCCGGTGGCGCCGGTCAGCCCGCCACCACCGGGATTGTCTCGATCAGTCACCGCTGCGCCGAAGCCTCGACCTCGCCGCGCCACGCACCGGTCTCGGAGCCACGGCTCTCGATGAACTCCTTGAAGCGCTCGAGGTCGCCCTTCACGCGACGATCGAGGAAGCCGAGGGCAGAGCCCACGTTCTCGACCAGGCCCTCGGGGTCGACGTCCATCTGGAGCGTCACCCGGGTCGTCGCGTCGTCGATGCGGTGGAAGGTCACCACGCCGGCATTCTCGGCGCCCGAGGTGGCGTTCCAGGCGACGCGCTCATCGGCGTGCTGCTCGGTGATCTCGGCGTCCCACTCCTTCTCGGCGCCACCGACCTCGGCGACCCAGTGGAGATGCGTGTCATCGGTCTGGGTGACCGACTTCACGCCCTCCATGAAGTGCGGGAAGGACTCGAACTGGGTCCACTGGTTGTAGGCGGTGCTCACGGGCACCTTGACATCGATGCTTTCGACGACGGAAGCCATCTGGGTGATTCCTCCAACGGATTGCGGTTGTGCTGCCACACCACCTTGCAAGCGGTGCGCCAGACGATTCGGCATGGCCGATGCATTGAGGTCCGCCCAACCCCGCACGGAGCAGACCGATGCCGAAGGAGTGGAGCGACAAGCGCGAGCGTCAGTACGAACACATCAAGGACTCGTACGAGGATCGCGGCGTCAGCGAGGACGAGGCCGAGGAGCGCGCCGCGCGGACGGTGAACAAGGAGCGCAGCGAGGCCGGCGAAACGAAGTCGAAGAAGGACGACTGACGCTCGGCTCAGCTCCCGAGCAGGCCGTCCCGGATGACGCGGGCGTTATGGACCAGCATGCCGTCGAGCGTGTCGGCGCCCGAGCCATCGGGTCCCAGCGAGTCGGTGTAGATCGGCTCATCAACGAGCCGGGCGTCGGTCTCCTCGGCCACCGCGGCGGCGAGGCGCGGATTCACCGATGACTCGGTGAAGATGGCCGTCACGCCCTGGTCGCGGATCTCCGCGACCAGCGTCTCGATCTCCTGCGCGCTCGGCTCGGACGAGACGTCGAGCGATGGGAAGATGGACCCGACGAACACCAGGCCGTACTCGTCGATGAAGTAGCCGAGTGCGTCGTGGTCGGTGACGATCCGCCGGGCGTCCGGCGGCACCTCGTCGATCATGGCGCGGACCTCGGCATCGGCCGCCTCGAGACGCTCGATGAGCACGTCGGCCCGATCGGCGAACCCGTCCGCATCGTCCGGGGCCGCTTCGGCGAGGGCGTCGCGCGCGTTCTCGGCCATCACAATCGCGTTCGGGGCGCTCAGCCAGTAGTGCGGATCGCCGGAGGGAAGCAGCGACACCCCCGCGCTGAGGTCGCGTGCCCGATCCGCCCCGCCGATGGTCTCGAGCGTCTCGTCGAGCCAGTCCTCGAGGCCCGCGCCGCTGACCAGGATGAGGTCCGCCTGCTCCAGCGCAGCGCCCGCGGCCGGGGTCAGCTCGAAATCGTGGGCCTCGATGCCCGGCTTGAGGAGCACGGTCAGCTCGATCGCCTCGCCGCCGATCCCTCGCGCGACCGATCCGACCTGCGTCGTGGTCGCGACGACGCGTAGCCGCTCGCCGGCTGCGGGCTCGGACGGGTCGGCGGCGGCGCAGGCGACCACCGCTGCCGCGATCAGCACCCCACCGAGCATGGCGCGAACCGTTGCTTGGAGCGTCATGTGAGATACAGTATCAGTTAGCCATGAGTCGAGTCAACGGCGCGGCGGCGGCTGTCGTACCGTAGGGCCGATGAACCGACGAACCTTCGCACTGCTCACGACCGCCCTGCTGCTGCTCACCGCGTGCGTCGAGGACACCGGCCCCGACGCCGATGCATGCGCGGCACCGACGGCCGAGATCGAGCTCGACGTCTCGGCCGAAGCCCTGGATCCCAACGACCCGTCGGCGTGCCGCGACCAGGAGGTCACACTGCTCATCACGTCGACCGTGGATGGCGTGTTCCACATCCATGGCTACGACGAGGAGGTGCCCGCCACCGAGATCAGCTCCGGTGAGACTGTCACGCTCGAGTTCACCGCAGCGCGGAGCGGCCAGTTCCCGATCGAGCTGCATCCGGCGGACGACCCCGAGGGCGTCGAGATCGGCGTCTTCACCGTCCATGAGCCGTAACCCGTCGAGGGCACGGATACTCGCCGCCGCAGCGGGCACCGCGTTCCTGGCGCTCGCGGCGCCCGGTCGAGTCGCGGCCCATGCGATCGGCGGCACGTACCAGCTCCCCGTCCCGCTCGGGCTCTACCTGGCGGGTGCGGCGCTGGCCGTCGCGGCGTCCTTCGGCGTCGCCGCCGTCGTCTCCCGGGCGCCGCGCGAAGGCGACGCCTATCGGCTCCGAATCGCGCCGGCGCCGTTGGCGGGAGCGCTGCGAACGCTCCTGCGCGTGCTCGGACTGATCTGGTGGTACGGCGCGATCGTGGTCGGCTTCGCAATCGGCGACACGTTCCTGCCGGCGGTCCTGCTGTGGGTCGGGATCTGGGTGGGGCTGCCGATCACGGCGGTGCTGCTCGGAAACCCGTGGCCATCACTGAGCCCGTTTCGGACGACCTTCAACGCCGTCGAGTGGGTGGCGCGCCGTTTCGGTGCGGAGGCCGTGGATGCCGGGATCGGCTATCCCGCGCGGCTGGGGCGCTGGCCGGCGGTCGTGCTGGTGGCGGTCGCGATCTGGGCCGAGCTCATCCTTCCCGGTTCCGACGCGGCGCGTACGGTGGCCGTCCTGATGCTCGGCTACACGGCGCTCACCCTCTCGGGCATGCTCGTCTTCGGCCAGATCGCCTGGCTGCGGCACGCGGAGCTGTTCGAGGTCTATCTCGGCTGGTTCGGCCGCGTCGGCCCGGTCGGCCGGGCGTCACGGGACGAGGCACTCTGCCTGGGGTGCGCGGAGGGATGCGATCCCACCCGCTGCGTCGACTGCCCGGAATGCTCGGTCGCGGCGGAGGATCACGAGCGGGCGGCGGGGCTCCGGCCGTGGGTGACCGGCCTGACGGATGTCACGCGCGCCGGCTGGTCCGACGCCGCCTTCATCGTCCTGGCGCTGGCCGGGGTCAGCTACGACGGCATGCGCGAGACCGGCTTCGGCGCCGCGCTGCTCGACCTGCTGCTGCCGCCCGTCCAGTCGGCCCTCGGGATCACCGGCACCACGTTCCTGGTCGTCGAGACGATCGCGTTCGCCATCGTGTTCGCCGCGTTCTGGCTGGCCTTCTTCGCCGTTGTGACGGCCACCCACGCGCTCGGTGAGCCGGAGCGCCGGCCATCGCTCGCGCGGACGTCCGGGGCCTACGCGGCCACGCTGCTGCCGATCGCCGCCGGCTACCTGGTCGCCCACTACCTGACTGCCGTCATCCAGGGCGCCGTCTGGCTGCCGTCCCTGCTGGCCGATCCGTTGATGGGCCTGGCTCCCACGCTGGACTGGATCCCCACCGTCCTGGTCTGGTACCTCAGCGTGGCGGCCATCATCGGCGGCCACGTCGCGGCCATCGTGCTCGCCCATCAGCACGCGCTGCGGGACGCGCCTCGCCACCCGGTCATCGCCGGCCTGCCGATGGTGGCGCTCATGATCGGCTACACGGTGCTCAGCCTGTGGATCATCGCCCAGCCGATCGTGGTCGAGCCCGGAGCCGGCTGAGGTGGACCGATGACCGACGTCAGCCTCGCCGTTGCCTTCGCCGCCGGGGTGCTCTCGTTCATCTCGCCGTGCGTCCTCGCCCTGGTGCCGGTCTACCTGGCGTTTCTCGGCGACGCGGCCGCGGGCACGGGGACCGGCGGCGATGTGAGCATCAGCCGCTCCGCGATCCTGCCGCAGGCGCTGCTCTTTATCGGCGGCTTCAGCATCGTGTTCATCGTGCTCGGGACCTCCATCGGCCTCGTCGGGGCTCCCCTCTTCCGGATCCCGGAGGCACGCCAGGTCGCCGGCGTCGCGGTCGTGGTGGTCGGCGTGCTCACCACCGGCGTCTTCGGCCCCGTGATGGACCGCTTCAGCCTGCGCGTGGATGCGTCGTCGCTGCCGGCCACCCGCGGGATCCGGGCCGCCGCCCTGGGAGGCCTGGTGGCCATCGGCTGGACGCCCTGCATCGGCCCGGTGCTCGGCGCCATCTTCACGATGGGCGCTTCCAGCGGCTCGGCTCCGGTGGTCGCACTGCTGCTCAGCGCCTACTCGCTAGGCCTGGCCGTCCCCTTCCTGGCCGCGGCGCTTGCGTTCCCTCGGATGCGGCCGCTGGTCGAGGCGCTTCGTCGCCACCATGTCGCGGTGCGCGTGGTGACCGGGCTGCTCATCGTCGGCATCGGCGTCTTGATCTACCTCAACGCCTTCGCGCAGCTCGCCACGCTGTTCACCTTCGCCCTCTAGGCCGATGGACTGGCACGGGGCGTGCGGCTCAGGTCGACCAGAACCTGAAGGAGCATTGACACCATGAACCTCGATGGACTCACGGTCGCCGTCCTCGTCACCGACGGCTACGAGCCCTCCGAGCTCACCGAGCCGATGCGCGCGCTGCGCGAGGCCGGGGCCGAGCCGGTGGTCATCTCCGATCACGACGGCACGATCCACGGGAAGAGCGAGACGGACACCGCCACTGTCGACCTCACTCTCGAGACGGCACGGGCCGACGACTACGGCGCCCTGCTGCTGCCGGGCGGGGTGAAGAACCCGGACACGATGCGCCAGAACGAGGCTGGCGTCGCGTTCGTGCGGCACTTCGCCGAGGCCGGCAAGCCCATCGCCGCGATCTGCCACGCGCCGTGGCTGTTGGTCGAGGCCGACGTCGTGCGCGGCCGCCGCGTCACGTCCTACCCGTCGCTGAAGACGGACCTGCGCAACGCCGGCGCCGACTGGGTCGACGAGGAGGCCGTCACCGACCAGGGCATCGTCACCAGCCGAACGCCGAAGGATCTTCCGGCCTTCAACGCGAAGATGGTGGAAGAGTTCGCCGAGGGCACGCACCAACGCGCGACCGCATCGGCGAGCACCGCCGGAGCCTGAACCGCCCCACAGACGGTCGTCAGCGCTTCCGCCGGCGATGACCGCCGGAGGAGAGTAGGTCCGCCAAGCGCAGCCTTGCAGCTCGCGGTACGCTGCATGGACCGATGCCGCTTCCCGTCACGCTCGCAGCCACCTACTTCGCGGTCAACCTCGTCGTCACGATCTGGGTCGTGCGCGAGGAGGCCGGCGGTCGCGTGCCGTCGGCGTGGCTGGTGGCCATCTCCCGCACGCTCCGCTACGGGCCGCCACTGGCCGGACTGATGTACCTCGTGACGCGGGCCGGCGACTGGCCGTTCGTCCTCTTCGTCGCCGCCTTCTTTGCCACGGCCTTCTGGCTGCTCGACGGTCTCCTCAATTACCCGACCCGTCCGCCGAAATAGCGACGAAGTCAACCGAACACTTCGGTGCTGCACGGCATCTCTTCGGTAGACGCAGGGAGGAACTTCGCTGGATCTCGTGGAGCGCGCCCAGGCACGCGACCGCGACGCGTTCGAGATGCTGGTGGAACGGCACCTCGGCGATGTGCACCGCATCGCGGTGGCCATCGTCGGTCCGGCGGATGCGATGGACATCACCCAGGAGACCTTCGTCGTGGCATGGCAGCAGCTCACGCACCTGCGGAATCCGAACGCGTTCACCGGCTGGCTTCGTCGCATCTGCGTCAACAGCGCCCGTCAGTGGCTGCGCCGGACGCGACGGCGCGGCGCCATCACGCCGATTGAAACCGGTGCCGCCACGGGGCCGATGGAGCTGACAGACCACCAACCCGACTTTCGCGCTGCAGTCGAGGCGCGGGCCGTCCTGGAGCCCGCCATCGAGCGCCTGAGTCCCGAGCAGCGCGCCCTGCTCGCGCTGCACTACACCCTCGGATATTCGATTGCCGATGCGGCCGATGCACTGGGTATCCGCGTCGGGACGGCGAAGTCGCGCCTGAACGCCGCGCTCAACGCCCTGCGAAGGTCGATCGTCACCCCGGCGGTCACCGTCGAACCGGAGGCAGCACCGTGAACGACGAGCAGATCATCGGCTACCTGCGCGGTCGGCACCGCGGCAGCTTCGATCCACCGCCGGGCGCGTTGAACGCGGTGATGGCAGCTGTCGACGATGCGCCGGCCGGGCAGTCGTGGTTCGCCTCCTTCGTCCCGCTTGCGACGATCGGCGTCGCCGCCGCGCTGATCCTGGCCGTGATCTACGGCCTTGGCCCGTACACCGGCCCGGCGCCGGATCCCAGCCAGCAGCCGTCCATCGCTGCGTCCCCCACGCCCGAGGCCCCGTCCGCGCCCAGCCCGAGTGCGACTGAGCCCGATCGGACCGACAGGTCCCTCACACAGCCCGGTGACACGGCCAGCCTGCCGGCGACCGACGCCGCCGGCGAATGGGGCACGATCCAGCTCGAGCGAGGCGATGATCTCGGTGGCTACCCAGATGCCGAGATCACGGCGGACACGTTCCTGGTGGAGGTATTCGTCGTGTATGACGCCCGGCGCACCCCCGAGCCGGCGCAGTTCGGCACACCCGACTGGGCGGTCCGACCGACCGACGCTTCGCCCGATCGCTTCTTCGTCATCGAGGCCCAGCAGTTCGAGCGCGCCAATGGCATCGGCCTGCGACCGGCGATGCCGCTCGGCGTGTATCCCGGCGCGATCGACATCTTCACCACCCCGACCGAGGGCCGTATCGCCTTCGCGATCCCGGTCCGCGACGCGGACCTGCACCTCGAGCTCGTGTACCGGCTCGGCGACGACGAGCAGGTGTTTGCGCTTCGCGAGCCAGGACCTGCGCCGGAGCCGGTCGCGGTTGCCACCCCGCAGCCGACCTTCGAGGCCGCGATCGCCGAGGCGGCGGCCAAGGCGGCAGCCCTCTTCACCGAACCCGACGTCTGCGCAAACCCGGAGGACGGCTACGTGCTCAGCTTCCCGGACGCCTGGTACACCAACACGGCGACGGGCGACGTGCCGGCCTGCTCGTGGTTCACGCCATCGTTCTTCGAGGTCACCACGCCCGGAGTGACGCCCGAGGCGATCTGGATCTCGATCAACGTGTTCGACGGCCAGACCGGCTACACCAGCCTGACCGAGATCTTCCTCAACGAGCAGCTCGAGATCGGTGGCCGAGACGCCTTCCGCGTCGAGTTCAATCCGAACTCGACCGCCGATCCGGACTATCGCGGCTATCACTACGTGATCCCGCTCGGCGAGAACGGCCCGACCATCAGCGCCGGAACCTCCACGGACCAGGCCGATGACTACCTGCTCGCGAAGGCGGTGCTCGATCGGATCATGTCAAGCATCGAGTTCGCTCGCTGAGCGAGCTGGCGCCCCCGGAGGGATTCGAACCCCCGACGCCCGCCTTAGGACGGCGGCGCTCTATCCACTGAGCTACGGGGGCGGCGCCGGCACAAGGGTACCGTAAGATTCGGCGCATGCCGCGTCCGACCCTCTACGTTCGCGAGGGATGCCACCTCTGCGAGGACGCCGCCGTCCTGCTGGACGACATGCTCGGGACCGATGGCTGGAACGCGATCGACATCGCGTCCGATGACGACCTCCTCGTTCGGTACGCACACCGCATCCCGGTGCTCGTCGTCGACGGGAAGGAGCTGGCGGAGCTGGTCATCACCCGCCCCGATGTCGAGGACGCGCTGGCGGACCGATGATCACCGCCCTCCGCCGTCGCCGATGGAGCCTGGCGTGGCTCCTCCTCATCGTGGCCCTGGCCATCGGGCTGGCGTGGCTGGCATCGGTGCCGCTGCTGCGTGGCGAGCCGGACGGACGGATCGGCTCACGGGTGGGCGAGCCCGCACCCGAATTGGCGCTGGAGGACCTGTCGGGCCGAGCGTGGTCGATCGCCGATGGCGACGGCCGCCTGGTGTGGGTGAACTTCTGGGCGACCTCGTGTGAGCCATGCCGCACCGAGATGCCCGCCATGCAACGCCTCGCCGAGGCATACCCGGACGACCTGCTCATCCTGGGGGTCGACTGGGGGGAGGGCCGTGACGCCGTCGAGGACTTCGTGGCGCGCTACGGGGTCGAGTACCCGATTCTGCTCGACCCGGGCCTGGACACCTACTACCGATGGGCGGGCACCGATGGACTCCCGCGCCACTACTTCATCGGCGCCGAGGGCACGGTCCTGCGCGAGATCATCGGGCCGCTGGAGCCTGCGCGGATGCTGGCGATCCTCGAGGAGCTGCTCGAGGCCGCGGCGCGTTCCCCGGATGGATGACGGCCCTGGCTGACCGGCGCCGACCGCTCAACCTCCGAATGTCATCCCCAGCCAACCTCCGGATAGCCTCAGCATTGCCGATGACGCCTCCAGAGCACACCCGAGCGGCTGAGGCGCCAGCAGGTTGCCTGTGGGCGACAGGTGCCCGAGCCCGCGCGAGCGAGCTCGGGCACCGGCATCGGCGGTCAGCCCTCGACGACGATCGTGCCGTTCATCTCGGGATGCAGGTCGCACACGAAGTAGTACTCGCCCGGCTCGAGGGCCCCGATCTCGACCTCGTCGGTCTCGCCCTCGTTGATGATGTCGCCCTGGGCGATCGCGTCGCCACCCTCCTCGGTGTAGACGCTGAAGT
>Ga0299913_10000484_pt1 | contig 25516 bp, 21 predicted proteins | sample RVTome_9_FD_201360 | JGI IMG/M metagenome (GOLD analysis project Ga0299913, IMG submission 201360) | Soil microbial communities from uranium-contaminated site in the Upper Colorado River Basin, Wyoming, United States - RVT155D38 (version 2) ... | reverse complement strand
GACCGGCCGGTGCACCTCGCCGTCGGATCGCGCCAGACGCCGCTGCCCAGGCGGTTCCTCGGCGCGGACCTGTTCTGGTGGCTCGACCGGCTCGGCATCATGCGCGTCCCGCAGGCGCGCATCCCGAAGTGGCTCGCGGGCGACAACGACGTGCTGGTCGGCCAGAGCATCGGCAAACTCGTGCGCACCTGCGGGGTGGTCGAACGCCCGCGTGCGACCGGCGCCGCCGGCAGGACCGTGACGTTCGCCGACGGCACCACCCTGGAGGTGGCGAATGTGGTCTGGGCGACCGGCTATCGCCCCGACTACTCCTGGCTGCAGGTCCCCGTGCTGCGCGACGGCCGGCCGGTGCACACCAGGGGAGTGACGGCCTCGCCCGGCCTGTACTTCCTCGGCCTGGAGAAGCTGCACACCAGCGGGTCGTCACTGCTCGGCTGGGTGGGCAACGACGCCAGGTTCGTGGTGTTCCACCTCATCCACCACACCCGCAGCGCCGCCCCCGCCGGCTAGCCGGCGGCGAGGCCCTGGGCCGGCCCGCTGGTGCGGACCCTGGATGCAAGATCACCGGAAGTGACAAGTGAGGGCTCACTCTTGGCTTCCAGGTGAGCCCTCACTTGTCACAAGTGATGATCTTGCAGGATTGTCGGTGGGTGGGTGGATCGTTGGCGCGTGGAACTCCCGCTCGACGTCCGCGCCCAGCAGGGCGTCGTCACCAGGGCGCAACTGCTGGCTGCCGGCGTGCCGGCATCCACGATCGGTACCTGGCTGCGGCGGTCCAAGCTGGTCCGGCTCCTGCCACAGGTCTACCTGGCAGGGCCGCCCGAACCGCTGACCAGGGTGCAGGCGGCGCTGCTGTGGCTCCCGCGGGCCGCCGCAAGCCACCGAACCGCCGCCTGGTTGTACGACATGCTGCCCGAGCCCGAGCTGGTCGAGGTCACGGTGCCGCGCGACTGCAGCCGGCCAAGTCCGGAGCCGTGGCTGCGGCTCTACCGGCGGGACCTGCCGCGCGACGCCACGATGCGCCACGGACGCCTACCGGTGGTGGTGCCGGAGCGGGCCGTGCTCGACTGCATGGGCGTGCTCGGCGACAACGCGGCCGGCCGGCTCGTCGACACTGCGCTGGCCCGGCTCGTGCGGCCGGGGCGTCTGCGTCGCCACTACGTGCACAATCTCGGGCGGCACGGCAACAGCGCGGCATACCGGCAGCTGGTCCGAGCCGTGCCGGGGGCCGCGTCGCACCCGGAGCGCGTGCTCGCGCGTGCGCTGCGGCGCGCCGGCCTGGCGGGCTTCGGCGTCAACCAGCCCGTGCGCGGTTACGTCGCCGACCTGCTGCATCGCGAGTTGCGGCTGATCATCGAGGTGGACGGCTGGTCGACGCACGGCGGCCGTGAGGCGTTCCAGCGCGACCGCACCCGGCAGAACGTTCTGGTGGCTGCCGGCCATGCCGTACTCCGCTATACGGCCGACGACATCGCGTACCGGCTGCCCGCAGTGGTGCGCGAGGTCACGGCCGTCATGGCGGCCCGCCGGCAGCGCCGCGCGGGGTGACCGCTGGCGCGGCCAACCCACCGACAATCCAGCAAGATCATCAGTTGTGACAAGTGAGGGCTCACCTCGGAGCCACAAGTGAGCCCTCACCTGTCATTTCCGGTGATCTTGCCAACAAGAGGCACGGGCTAGCCGGCGGCGAGCTCGGCGAAGAGGTCGGCCGCGGCGTGCAGCTCGCGCTCGGTGTTGAAGTAGTGCGGGGAGAGCCGCACGGTGGGGGAGAGGCGCCGCTCGTCGAACTGGTTGTGGTGGGGGTCGGTGAGCGAGACGTTGATGCCGCGACTGGCCAGCACCTTGGCGACCTCGGCCGAGGGGTGGCCGTGCACGCTCGCGGTGACGATCGCGCACCGGCGCTCGCCGAGGTCGTGGGTCCGCACGCCGTCGATGGTGTCCAGCAGGTCGCGCAGCAGCGCGCCGAGGTGGTTCGTGCGCTCGCCGATGGTGGCCAGCCCGATGGCCAGCGCGTAGTCGACCGCTGCGCCGAGCCCGAGCTGGTTGGCGTAGCTGTTCTCCCAGGTCTCGAAGCGCTGCGCGCCGTCGACGAACGCGAAGTCCTGCCCGCCGGTCCAGTCGGCCGTGCGGATCTCGACGACCCATGGATCGAGCAGCTCCAACGCCTCCTGCCGGCAGTAGAGGAAGCCGGTGCCGCGCGGGCCGCGGAGGAACTTGCGGCCGGTGGCGGTGAGGAAGTCGCAGCCGACCGCGGCCACGTCTACCGGGAACTGCCCTATCGACTGGCAGGCGTCCAGCAGGAACGGCACCCCGGCCGCCCGCGCGACCGCGCCGATCCGCTCCGCAGGGTTGACCAGGCCGCCGTTCGTCGGCACGTGGCTGACGCCGATGAGCTTGGTCCGCTCGTCCACGAGCTCACCGAGGCGGTCCACGTCGAGCTGGCCGTGCTCGTCGTTGGGCACCACGACCACCTCGGCGCCGGTGCGCTTGGCCACCTGCAGGTAGGCCAGCACGTTGCTGCCGTACTCGGCCCGTCCGGTGAGGATCCGGTCGCCCGGCCGCAGCCGCAGTGAGTAGAAGATCGCCTCCCACGCCCTCGTGGCGTTCTCCAGCAGGGCGATCTCCTCCGGCCGGCCGCCGACCAGCCGGGCCAGCGACTCGTAGACGGCGGCGACCCGGTCGGCGGCCTCGTCCTTGGCCTCGTAACCACCGATCTCGGCCTCCCGCGCCAGGTGGGAGGTGACGGCGGCCAGCACCGGCGCCGGCATGAGGGAGGCGCCGGCGTTGTTCAGGTGGTTGCGGTGCGCGCAGCCCGGCGTGTCCCGGCGCACCGCCTCGGTGTCAATGCTCGAACCCGCGAGCGGTTCTTCGGCATCGATGCTCGAACCCGCGAGCGGTTCTTCGGTATCCAAGGTCACTGCGCCGTGTCTTCGTGGAAGCAGCAGGTGAGCGCGGCACCGGCGGCGCTGTTCAGCGTGCTGCCGTCGAGATCCGTGCTCGCCCGCACGATCGCACCGCCGTAGCCGCTGGCCACCGTGAACACACCCCAGTTGAGCAGCGTCGGCCGCAGCCCGCCGTCGGCGGGGAACAGCTCCGGCACGGCACGGATCCGGCGCTGTACCACGTACGGCCCGTCGGTCGCGGCCGCGAGCTGCCGGCCCCACTCGTCCGCGTCCACCGTCCAGCCGAGCACCACGCCGAGGCCGCCGTGCATCATCGTCGGCTTGAGCACGAGGTTCTCCCGCTCGGCCGTGGTGAACTCGCGGAAGTCGACGCGCTCGCCGTCCACGGTCACCGAGCCGTCCCGCACCATCCTCGTCCACGGCAGCAGCCGGTCCAGGCTGGCCAGCTCCGCCTCGTGGTGCAGGTGCCGGTGCTCCTCGTCCGACAGCATCGCCAGCGCGGCCTTGCTGCCGTAGAGCTCGGTGTCCATCGGGCAGAAGATGGCAACCTCGCCGCGCTCGGCGGCGCGCAGCACGGGGTCGACCAGCTCGGGCGCCTCGGGAGCCAGCAGATCCTCGATCATGAACACCCGGTACACCACGTCGACGTGGCGGCCGTCGAGCCACACCCCGCCGTCCTTGACCTGCAACTGCCCGAGGTGGCACGGGATCACCTCGATGCCGAGCTCGCCGAGCTGCGCGGCGGACGTGCGCAGCTGCGGCTCCAGGGTCTCGAAGCTGGCCGGCCAGTCCGCCGCCGCGATCAACGGCCGCTCGCCGGCCGCCACCCCGGACTCGGTGAGCAGCATGCCGGCGAGCTCGGCCATGGTGTCCACATAGGACAGACCGTTGGCGTCGACGAACTCGGTGACGGCTGGGTGGGTGAGGAACGCCCTGTTGAGCATGCTGTTGTCCAGGCCGCCGACGGTGCTGCCCATGTTCAGCTCCATCAGCCGGAAGTCCTCGCCGTCGTGGTAGAGGTCGGCGCGGCCGAGCCGGGTCGGCGTCTGGCTCTGGGTCCGCAGGATGGCCGTCACCTGGGCCTCGGTCATCCCGGCGGCGCGGGCGAAGGCGCCGAGATCGCCGCCGAACAGCCGCTCGGGCAGGGCGATGAGCGCGGAGTGCAGGTTGCCGAGGTCGTCTTCGAGGCGCAGCCGCTCCTGGCTGTCCAGGAACACGGGCCGGGTGCTGCACCGGCCGTTGTAGCTGCTGGGGCCGAGGTCGACGCTGCGGTGCGCGGCCACCGGCAGCTCGTCGGCGCCCATGCCACGCCGGGTGATCTCCTCGAGATACCGCTCGGTGACTTTGTTTCGGCTCAACTCGGCACGGGTCCTTTCGGCAGGTCGCGGGCGTGCGCCTTCCGGCGCAGACCGGGGGCGGTCGGGTTCAGCTCGTAGGACTGGCCTCGTCGGCCGACGGTTGCGACGGCGCCGCGACCACCGCGTCGTCGGCTGGCGGGCGGCTCGACGCGGCAACGCCGTCGGCCGGCGCCGCGGGCGCCGCAGCCGTCGCTTCGTCGGTTTCGGGGGCGTCCGGGGAAGAGGCGGTGACGGACGGCCGGATGCCCACCCATGCCGCCGCCAGCCCGACCATGGCCGCCACGCCGCACCACAGCCAGACCGCGTTGCCGACCGCGTTCCACACCGCCAGCCCGATGACGGCGCCGCTCGCCGACCCGACGCCGAACATCGCCGTGGACGCGCCGATGTACCGGCCGCGCAGCCGCTCCGGCCCGGCCATCGCCGGGTACGCGAACATGGTCGGCCCGGCGATGATCTCGGCCAGCGTCCAGACCAGCGTGCCGACCACGAACACCGCCAGGCCGAACGGCAACGCGTAGATGGCCATCCCGCCACCAAGCAGCACGAACCCGACGAATACCACGATCCGCATCGGCCAGTGCTGCACGACCTTGGTCACCAGCAGCTCGCAGGTGATCACGATGATGCCGTTGAGCGCCACCATCACGCTGAACCACCCGGTGCCCAGGCCGGCGTCGCGCATCGCGATCGGCAGCGTGCTCAGGTACTGCACGTAGACGATCGCGTTGATCAGCAACGCCACCATGAACAGCACGAACCGGCGGTCCGCCAGCACCGCGAGATAGCCGGCGCGGCGCTCGGCCGCCGCTGCCGCCGCGTCCGTCGAAGCCGAGTCCGAAGCGGCCGCCGCCGACGCCGAAGGGCGCCTGCCACGCGGCAGGGCGACCGCGGCGATCGCCGCGTAGCCGAGCGCGGCCACCGCCTCGCCCCAGAACAGCAGGTCGTAGGACACCACGATGAGTGCCGCGCCGAACAGCGGGGCCGCCGTGTTGCCCAGGTTGTACGCAAGCCGGTACATCGCGAAGATCATCACTTGCCGGTGCCTGGGGGTCAGCTCGGCGAGCAGCGTGCTGGACGCCGGCCGGTACGCCCCGCTCACCAGGCCGACCACGCACACCGCCACCAGCAGCGCGGCGTAGTTGCGCAGGTAGAGGATCGACAGCACCAGTACGGCACCGCCGGTCATGCTGAGCAGGATGGTGCTGCGCGGCCCGATGTGGTCGGTGAGGGTGCCGCCGACGATCACGCCGAGCACCGCCCCGGTGGTGTACATGGCGAGCGCGGTACCGGCCTGCACGGTCGAGAAGCCGCGCGTGGTCAGGAACAGCACCAGGAAGACCTGGATGAACGCGCCGAGCCGGTTCACGAAGATGCCGGCCAGCAGCGCCTTCGCGGCCAGCGGTGACGAGCGCCAGGTGACGAGGATGCCGGCGTCGTCGGCCGGTTTGCCGCCTGCCTCCGCGTCCGTCATGAGCGGCCCGCGCCGCGGTAGGACTCCATGACTGTCATGCCCCTCTCGTGGTCACTGCAGGCCGGCACCGGCGGGGACCGATGGTGGCCCGAGTCCGCGAAGCCGTCAATGCGCCGTCCGTCTGGCATTGCCACGGCGCTGGGACATTGCCGTCGACGTGAGGGGCTACCGCACCGGGTCAACGCATCGGGTCGACGCGCCGGCCCGCGGGCGCTCGGCCAACGGCAGCAGGTACGGCATGTCCGAGTAGCGCGTGACCGGCATCGACGGCGGCCGCCGCAGGATCTTGTTCAGCAGCACCTCGCCGTCCGCGGCGACCAGCGCGAGGCCGGCCTGGCCGACGGCCGGTTCGTGCTCCTGCATGGCGGCGTCCAGGGCCGCCACGGTGTCCCGGCCGGCGCCGCGCTCGACCAGTTCCTCGTGGACGGCGCCGGCGCAGCTCCAGCTGGGCGGCGGGTGTTAACTCCGCTACCTCCTGTCAGCCGCCGGAACTGTCAGCCACCGGAACTGTCAGCCACCGGGACCGTCAGCCGCCGAGGTTGTCCGCGCCCTGGGTGCCCGTCCCGTCGCCGGTCCGCCGGTCGTCGTCCAGCGGCACGACCCGGTGCTGCTCCATCAGGTCGGCGGGGTCGGCCTCGACGACGTCCGGATCCAGCTCGTCGAGTTCGTCCAGCTCGTCGGCCAGGTCGGCGAGCTCCATGTCGTCGGGTAACGGCGCCTGGCGCTGCTCGATCACGTCGGCCTCCGAGCCGTCGTCGGCGAGGTCCCCGGTGACGGCAGAGTCCAGCTCATGCCGCGGCATCGCGCCTCCTTCCCACCTCGGTCGCGGGCCACACCTCAGTGGCTTCCCGTGCCGCCGTCGATCGAAACCGCGGGTGCGTGCCTTCGGCCCAAAAGTCCCCGGATCCAGGAATTACTCGCCGGCACGTAGGTAACCAGTCCGGTGGGAAGGCCAAGCAGCTGCTCATGAGCCGGCTGTCGTAGTCGCAGGTGCGGCCCATGGGCGGCGGCGGGTGCTTCGGCACCCGCCGCTCCTCGTGGGCGCTACGGGCGCCAGGTGTCGTTGAGCCGGACGATGCCGCTGGCCGGGACGGTGGCGGTGCGGTTGGCGCCGCTCTCCCAGGTGACGAAGCCGGCGCCGTCCTTGCGGATGTACTTGTACTGGAACGACGTGCCCGGCGGCATCGCCAGCTCGACGCTCCACACCGGGTAGCCGGCGGGGGACAGCGGTATCGCGTTGGCGGTGTTCCAGTTCCGCAGGGCCGCGTTGTTGCCGACCAGGTAGATGTTCTGGCCGAGGCTGGTGGTGGCGTTGACCTTGAACCCCGCGCCGGCGGTGACCCTGGCGTTGGCGTGCAGCGCGATCGCGTCGCCGGCCCCTACGGTCGCGCCGAACCTGCCGTCGGAGCCGACCGTGTAGGCGATGCCGCCGTTGCAGCCGGCCGCCGGGTCGCCGTGCTGCACGTCGCAGTAGGTGCCGGCGGGCAGCGAGGTCTGGAAGGTCTGGGTGATCGGGCCGCCCTCGCGGTTGATCACGACGTAGCCCCTGGTGCCGCGGCCGAACGCGATCGCGTCGTTGCCGTTGGACCACCAGTTGGTGACGCCGGTGCCGGCGACCGCGTTGCGGAAGCCGACCATGTTGGCGATCTGCGGCCACGCGTGCTGGCAGGTCCAGCCGTTCTGGTAGCAGGCGGTGACATTGCCGCCGTTCGGCGGGCCGGCGTCGTAGCTGGCGAACTGGTACCCGGAGTACACGTTCGGTGAGCCGTACGGCCAGGCCAGCATGAAGACGTTGGCGAGGGTGTACGTCGAGCCGTGGTTGCGGTTGAGCGTCGAGCCGTTGCGCTCGGTGTCCCAGTTGTCGACGAAGCTGCGCGCCTTACCGGTCGGCAGGAACCCCCACGGCTCGCCGAAGTTGCCCAGGTAGGCCAGCCGCTCGTTGGTGAAGACCCGCTTCAGGTCGTACGCGTAGCGGAACTCGTCGACGTCGCCGTTGCCCACGTACTCGCCCGGCTGCACCGCCTCGCCCGCGCCGTAGATGACCTCCTGCACCCAGAAGACGTTGGGGTTGCTCAGCCTGGACCTGATCGCGGCCAGGTCGGCGGCCGCGATGTGCTTGGCACCGTCGATGCGGAACCCGTCCACGCCGAGCGAGCTCAGGTCGTTGAGGTACGCGGCGATCTTCGAACGGACGTACTCGCTGCCGGTGTCCAGGTCGGCCAGGTTCACCAGCTCGCAGTTCTGCACGTTGTAGCGGTCGCCGTAGTTGGTGATCGGGGAGCGGCAGGGGTGGAAGTCCTGGTTCTGGTAGTGGCCCGGGTAGTCGTACTTGGTGTAGCTGCTGCCGCCGGTGCCGACGCCCGAGCCGGCCGACATGTGGTTGACCACCGCGTCGGCGATCACCTTCACCCCGGCCGCGTGGCAGGTGTTGATCATGCTCTGCAGCGCGGCACGATCGCCGAGCCGGCCGGCGATGCGGTAGCTGACCGGCTGGTACGACGTCCACCACTGGCTGCCCTGGATGTGCTCCTGCGGCGGGGAGATCTCCACGTACCCGTAGCCCCGCGGGCCGAGCACGTTGGTGCACTCCCGCGCCACGGACGCGAACGACCACTCGAACAGCGTGGCCGTGACGTCCTTCGCGCCGGGTGGCGCGGCCTGCGCCGGCTTCGGCAGCGCGGTGGTCGCGACGCCGAAGCCGAGCACGAGCGCCGCGACGGCGGCCACCGCAGCGGCCCGCCTGCCGCGCCCGATCGGACTGACGATGCGTGTCGACGAGCATGACCGGACCACGGCGTCTCCCGGGAAACGGGTGCAGGGAATTACTTGGCACGGTAATTCGCATTTCCCGAAGTGAGCAATACTCCAAGCAGCCAAAGGCCTGCTACGGCGTGTCGGGCGAGTGGCCGGGTGGCGGCGGGGTGGCCGATCCGAGCCCGGTCCGCAGGTCCCGCTCCTGTTCCGGCAGCGGTTCTCGCGGCGTCTCACCGCGGGCGAGCCGGCTGTTGCGCCGGCTGTACAGGAAGTAGACGACGAACCCGAGCAGCATCCAGACCAGGAACCGCAGCCAGGTCTCGCCGGTGAGGAAGAGCATCAGCGCGACGCAGGCCAGCACCGACAGGATCGGCACCAGCGGCATCAGCGGCACCCGGAAGGACCGCGGCAGCTCGGGGCGGGTCCGGCGGAGCACCACGACGGCGATGGACACCAGCACGAATGCGAACAGCGTCCCGATGTTCACCAGTTCCGCCAGCTCGGCGAGCGGGATGAAGCCGGCGAGCAGCGCCACCACCGCGCCGACGATGGCGGTGATCCGGTATGGCGTGCCGAACCGCGGGTGGACCTTCGACAGCGGCCGGGGCAGCAGGCCGTCGCGGCTCATCGCGAACGCCACCCGGCTCTGGCCGAGCATCAGGATCATCATGACGGTGGTCAGACCCGCCAGCGCGCCGATGGTGATGAGATCGGCGAAGATCGGCTGGCCGACGGCCTGGAAGGCGGCCGCGAGCGGCGCATCCTGGTCGAGCTCGGTGTAGTTCTGCATGCCTACGACGACGAGCGACACGGCGACGTAGAGCACGGTGCAGATCGCCAGCGAGCCGAGGATGCCGCGCGGGACGTCGCGCTGCGGGTTCCTCGTCTCCTCGGCCGCGGTCGCCACGATGTCGAACCCGATGAAGGCGAAGAAGACCAGCGCGGCCGCGGTGAAGATGCCGCTGACGCCGAAGTTCGCGGGTGCCTGCCCGAGCAGGGTCTCCAGCAGCGGCGCCTCCAGACCGGATGCCGCCGGGGTCGGCTCGGCCGGCGGGATGAACGGGGCGTAGTTGGCGCCCTTGATGAAGAACGCGCCGGCGACGATCACGAAGAGCACCACCGCGACCTTGATCGCCACGATGATGGCGTTGACCCGGGCGGAGATCTTGATGCCGGCGACGATCACACCGGTCAGCACCAGCACGATCAGGACCGCCGGCAGGTTGAAGGTGCCCTCCCCGGCGATGGCGGCCGGCAACGGCAGCCCGAGCGTCTCCAGCAGCACGGCCAGGTACTGCGACCACCCCACCGCCACCACGGCCGCGGCCAGGACGAACTCCAGGATGAGGTCCCAGCCGATGATCCACGCGACGAGCTCGCCGAGCGTCGCGTAGGAGAAGGTGTACGCGCTGCCGGCGACCGGAACCGTGGACGCGAACTCGGCGTAGCAGAGCGCGGCGAGCGCGCACGCGATGCCGGCGGCCACGAAGGACAGCGCCACCGCAGGCCCGGCGGCGCCGTTGGCCGCCACCCCGGTCAGCACGAAGATGCCGGTACCGATGATGACGCCGATGCCGAACACCGTGAGGTCCAGCGCCGACAGTTCCTTGCGCAGCCGGTGCTCCGGTTCCTCCGTGTCCAGAATGGACTGCTCGACCGACTTCGTTCGCAGAACGCTCATGGTCACCTCGCTGCGCCCGCCTATCGAGGACCTCTCAAAGATAAAGATAAGGGCTTCCCCGAGCCGGCCGCGCGCCCACACCTCGCATCCGGCACGGCCCGTGCCGGAATGCCGGCCGGCTGTGATCGGCGGCGTTTTCGGGTGAGGATGCCGGGGTGAGCCCACGCCGCCGCCTGCTCCTCGCCGGGCTGGCGGCGGCCCTGCTGGTCGCCGCGGCCGTGATCGGCCTCCGGGTGGTCGGACGGGACGACGCCCGCCCGGCGCAGGATCGGCTCGGGCCGGTGCTGCTGGTGCCCGGCTACGGCGGCAGCCGCGAGTCGCTGACCGCGCTGGCCGGCCGGATCGGCGCGACCGGCCGCGACACCCGGGTGCTGGCGCTGCCCGGCGACGGGGTCGGCGACCTCGGCGGCCAGGTGGAGGTGCTGGACGACGCCGTGCGGGCGGCGCTCGCGGCGGGCGCGCCGTCGGTCGACGTGCTCGGCTACTCCGCCGGCGGGGTGGTCGCCGCGCTGTGGGTGGCCCGCTCGGGCGGCGCGAGCAAGGCCCGCAGGGTGGTGACGCTCGGCTCGCCGCTGCACGGCGCCCAGCTGGCCGGTGCCGGCACCGCGCTCGCGCCCGGCGCGTGCCCTCCCGCCTGCCGCCAGCTCGCGCCGGGCAGCGCCGTGCTCGGCGAGCTGGACAGGGCCGCCGTCGCGGAGCGGCTGCCGTGGCTGTCGGTGTGGACCGCCGACGACGAGACCGTGGTCCCGCCGCAGTCCGCGCGGCTGGCCGGCGCGGTCAACGTCGAGGTGCAGTCGATCTGCCCGGACGCTCGGGTGGCGCACGGGCAGCTGCCGACCGACCCGCTGGTCACCGGCCTGGTGCTGCGCGCGCTCGGGGTCGCCCCGCTGAGCGAGCCGAGCCGGTCGGACTGCGCGAGCCTGCGCGCCGCCGGCTCGTAGCGGCCGCACTCCGCCGTAGCCGCGACTCGCATCCGTATCGACGTTTACGGCGGCTCAAGACGTCGACACGGATACGAGTCGACGGAGGCCTCAGCTGGTGACGTCGCAGGTGGTGAAGTTGGCCCAGGCGGCGCCGAAGCACACCGCGACGTAGCCGAGCTGCAGCAGCGTCCCGCGCCGGATGTCGCGCCAGAAGATCGGGTCGCGGAAGAAGTCCACCCACGCCAGCCAGCGAAAGGTCGGCAGGTACGGCGCGATCGCCGCGGCCGCGTCCAGCGGCGTCAGCACCGCGCTCGTGACGATCACGGCGAGCGCGCCGAGCGCTGCGGCCAGCGCGGAGTCGGTGAACGTCGACAGCAGCAGCGCGATGGCACCCACCGCGACCATCGACAGCGAGATGTAGCCGATGGTGCCGGCCAGCCGCAGCGCGAGCTCGGCCTGGGTGAGCCGCACCCCGGACAGCGAGGTGACGGTGCCCGGCTGGTCGAGCGCGGTCTGGCCGGTGCCGAACGCCGCGACCCCGACCAGGTAGCCGGTGACCGTCACCGCGGCCACCGCGAGCAGCACGAACGCGGCGACCGCGACGAGCTTGGCGACCAGCAGCCGGGTCCGGCTGACCGGACGCACCAGCAGGTAGCGCAGCGTGCCCGTGTTGGCCTCGCCGGCGATCGAATCGCCGGCGACCACGGCGACCGTGATCGGCAGGAAGATCGGCAGCACCATCGCGAGCGCGGCCGCCGGGTAGATCTGGCCGTTGGACAGCACGGCGGACAGGAACGCCTGCGGGCCACCGCGCCCGGGCGGCGGCGCGATCCCGGTGCTCGCGAGCAGCACCGCGACCAACGTCGGCAGCGCGCACAGCAGGGCGATGTACAGCCAGGTCCGCCGGCCGCGCAGCAGCTTGACCAGCTCGACCCGGATCACCGCGACACCCGGTCGTTCCCGGCGCCGGTGCGCTCCAGCACCACCTGTTCGAGCGTGCGCCGCTCGCGGCTCAGCTCGTCGACCCGCACCCCGGCCGCCACCAGCTGCGCGTTCAGCGCACTCGGCTCGGCGTGCCGCACCACCAGCCGGCTGCCGTCGCGCGCCTCGACCCGCCCGTCGAGCAGCGCGGCCGCGGCGTCGGCGTCCGGGCTGTGCACGACCACCCGGCCGGTCGGGGTGCGCAGCGCCGCAAGCTCGTCCTGCAGCACGAGCCGGCCGTCGTCCATCACGCCGACCCTGGTGCACAGCTGCTCCACCTCGGCCAGCAGGTGGCTGGACAGCAGGATCGTGGCGCCGGCCGCGTTCAGCCCGGCGAGCAACTCCCTGATCTCCTGGATGCCGAGCGGGTCCAGCCCGTTGGTCGGCTCGTCGAGCACCAGCAGCCGCGGCGTGCGCAGCAGCGCGCCGGCGAGCCCCAACCGCTGGCGCATGCCCATCGAGTACGCCCGCAGCGGCCGCCGGTCGATGCCGTCCAGCCCGACCCTTTCCAGCGCCTGCTCGATGCGCGCCCTGCGGCCGCGGCGCGGGCCACCTGGGCCGGCGGCGTCGAGCAGCGCGAGGTTCGCCCGCCCGGACAGTTGCGGGTAGCCGGCCGGCCCCTCGACCAGCGCGCCGATGTGCGGCAGCGCGTCGGCCACCCGCCTCGGCACCGGGCTGCCCATCAGCTCGATCCGTCCCCTGGTCGGGTAGACCAGCCCGAGCAGCATCCGCAGCAGCGTGGACTTCCCGGAGCCGTTGGGGCCGAGCAGCCCGTACCGGTCGCCCTCGCGCACCTCGAGCGCGACGGACTCGACGGCGGTCGTGCGGCCGTAGCGCTTCGTCAGCCCGCTGGTGCGGATCATCGCGGGCCTCCGCTGGGCAGCGTGGCGAGCTCGGCGGCCGCCTGGTCCAGGACCGCCGGGGTGACCGCACCGGCGAGCAGGTAGCCGCCGCGCCGCACCCGCACCACGGCGAGCGTCAGCAGCGGGGTCTGCAGCCGGATCGCGGCACCCGCCGGCACGGGAATCTCGGCCGCGCCCGCGTTGCGCGCGCCGTCCAGGATCCGGGAAGCCAGGCCGCGGCTGAGCGGCACGGCGACGAACGCGCTCAGGCCGCCGCCGTACTGGCTGCCGCCGTACAGGCCGACTCCCGGCAGCTCGACCGACGGCGTCACCCTGGTGCGACCGGCCAGCACCGAGGGGGCCCGGATGGTTCCGACGCCACGCAGCACGCCGGCGATGTCGACCGCCCGGACCACGGTTCGGCCCGAGGTCGCGCTGGCCGACGGGGTGAGCACGTCGCCCGCCGGCGCCGCCAGGCTGACCTCGAGCATCCTGCTCACCAGCACCGGGCGCTCGGCGCCGCGCGTGGTGACCTCGACCCGCAGCGCCAGCCCGCTCGCCGGATCCGCCCACACGTCGACGGCACCGACGGTCGTCTGCGGATCGGCCGGGCTCAGCCGCAGCCCCGCGGCCTCGATGCCGGCCACCCGCCGCGCCCCGAGCCGGCGTACCGGCTCGCCGGCCCCGAGCGCCAGCAGTCGCCTGGCCAGCTCGGGCGCCAGCAGGTCCGCGGCCCTCGGCAGCCGGACCGGAGCCCGGCCCTCGATCCTGGTCAGCGAGTCACCCTCGTAGTCCCAGACGAACTCGCTGTCCCCGAGGCGGTAGGTGCCGCGCTCGCCGGCAGCGGTGAGGTCGTCGACCCGCCACCGGTCCGGGCCGGCGTACCAGGCGCGCATCCGGCTGGTGCCGCTCAGCAGTGCGGCCACCTCGTCGAGCTCGGGCAGCTCCGGCACGCCGAGCCGGCCGACGCTCTCGCCGTAGCCGGAGTACGGCTGCGCGGCGGAGGCGAGCACGCGCTCGCGCAGCGCGTCGGCGCCGATCGGGACCTGCCGGGAGGGCACGGCGTCGACGGCCACGCTGACCGCGAGCAGCGCGGCGGCGCCGGCCGCGACCACGACCCACCGCCGCCACCGGTCCCGCGTCACGACCGTGCTGGACACCACGCCGTTCCACGATGCCACACGCCGGCCCCGGCTCGGCCCGCGCGAACCACGGCGACTCGCATCCGTATCGACGTTCGGCGGCCCCGAAGACGTCGATACGGATGCGAGTCGCCACGCGGTCGCTCGGCTCGCCATGGTCATGGACAGCTGGCATCGTGATGGCCATGGTCAGGCGTCGGTTGCCGCGGCCAGCCGAGCTGGCGCCGTTGCTGCGGCCGCGGCCGATCGTGTGGGACGGCGTCGAGCGGCGGCTGGCCATGGCCGCCGACATCGCCGACCTGCGCGCGATCGCCCGCCGCCGCACCCCGCGGGCGGTGTTCGACTACACCGACGGCGCGGCCGACGGCGAGCTGAGCCTGCTGCGGGCGCGGCAGGCGTTCGCCGGCGTCGAGTTCCGCCCGTCGGTGCTGCACGACGTGTCCGAAGTGGACACCGGCCGGATGATCCTCGGGAAGCGGTCGAACCTGCCGTTCGGGCTGGCCCCGACCGGCTTCACCCGCATGATGCACCACGAGGGCGAGAGCGCGGTGGCCTCGGTGGCCGGGCAGGTCGGCATCCCGTACGCGCTGTCCACGCTGGGCACCAGCACGATCGAGGAGGTCGCGCAGGCCGCGCCGGAGGCGAGGAGGTGGTTCCAGCTCTACGTCTGGCGGGACCGGGCGCCGGCCAAGGACCTGGTGGCCCGCGCCGCGGCCGCCGGCTACGACACGCTGATCCTCACCGTGGACACCCCGGTCGCCGGCGCGCGGCTGCGCGACGTGCGCAACGGGCTGACCATCCCGCCGGCGCTGAGCCTGCGGACCTTCGTCGACGGCGCGATGCACCCGCGCTGGTGGCTCAACCTGATCACCACCGAGCCGCTGACCTTCGCCAGCCTCGCCTCGACCGAGGGCACGGTGGCCGAGCTGATCAACCGGGTGTTCGACCCAACGCTTGCGATGGCCGACCTGGAGTGGCTGCGCGGGGCGTGGCAGGGGTCGCTCGTGGTCAAGGGCGTGCAGAGCGCGGCGGATGCGCTGCGCGTGGTGGATGCCGGCGCGGACGCGGTGTGGCTGTCCAACCATGGCGGCCGCCAGCTCGACCGCGCGCCGGTGCCGTTCGAGCTCGTGCCGGAGGTGGTCGAAGCGGTGGGCGGGCGCGCCGAGGTGTTCGTCGACACCGGCATCACCTCGGGCGCCGACGTGGTGGCCGCCGTCGCGCTCGGTGCCACCGCGGCCATGGTCGGCCGCGCCTACCTGTACGGGCTGATGGCCGGCGGCCGGCGCGGGGTGGTGAGGGCGCTGGAGATCCTCGCCGGCGAGGTGTTGCGCACCATGCAACTGCTCGGCGTGGCCAGCGTCGAGGAGCTGCGGCCTTCGCACGTGTCCTTCCGCCGCCCCTGATGGCGTGCCTCCAAGTACCACCATTGCGCCGAAGTTGGGCCTTTAACCGCCACCATTCACTGTCGCAAACGGCACCCGACGGACACGTGGGCGTCCCAAGGCTCACCAGCCGAGCGTTGGGACGCCCACGTGCCGCGGGCAGTGCGCGTCAGCCGGCGTCCGGCCGGTTGGGGTCGGCTATCCAGGACAGGATCTCCGCCCGGTCCAGCCGGTAGGAGAAGTCCAGACCCTTGCACTGGCCGTTCATGCCGAACGACACGACCGCGGCGATGGTCCTGGTGCCCTCGAAGAAGACCGGGCCACCGGAGTCGCCGCTGCACGAGCCGCCCTTGCCCTGCGCCGGGTTGGCGGTCGTCTTGAGGTTGTACGGGGTGACCCTGCTGGCGTTCTCTACCAACCAGCCCCACGCCATCAGCCGCTCGCGGAACGACACCGGCCGCGGATCCTGGTCGCTGACGCCGTAGCCGCTGGACCGGAACCTGGTGTCCTGCTTGGCGTTCGCGGCGACGTAGGCGTCGACCGCCCCGACCCCTGGCAGGATGCCGAACTGGCCCGACGGCGGGGTGTACGGCGAGTCGAGGACCACCACGCCGGCGTCGCGGTTCTCCGGGTAGTCCTCGAAGTTGCCGAACCCGAAGTTGTCCGCGCGGCTGAACGTGACGCCGTTCTGGTACGGGTAGCCGGTCGTCGGGTCGCCGCCCCAGCCGCCGAACGCGTTCGGGTCGTAGTTGGGCGCGGCCGCCTGCTGGAAGTACACCCGGCCCTCGTCGACGCCCTCGGTGCAGTGGCCCGCGGTCACGACGACCGTCGGCGAGATCAGCGTGCCGGAACACCGGTGGCTGAACGGATCGCCGGTCGTCGGGTCCGGCGTGGTGTAGAAGACGAGCAGGCCGACGTAGTCGTGCACGAAGTCCTTCTCATAGTTGCCTGTGATCGCCGCGGCGGGGCTGGCGGCGACCGCCAATGCGCCGACGGCGGCGGCGGCCAGGAGGGCCAGGCGTTGTCTCATGCGGTAACTCCTCGGGATGCTGAGCCGCACCGTGCGGGCGCGGTTTGCTCATACTGACATCTGCTCCGAGCGGCGGCGCATTACAACTGGTGCACGGTTCTCGGTGAGCCGATCACGGCAAACGCACCCATCTGGTGACCCATTGACCGCGCGCGCTCGCGCTCAGTAGCGTCGTCGCATCCAGGACGCCACCCCCGGAGGTTGTGATGGTCGGACGGTCCAGGTTCCTCCGCGGGGCGCTCGCCATCCCGCTGGCCGCCGTGCTGGTCGGCGGGCTGGCCGCGACGATCACCGCCACGACGATGACCCCCAGCGCCACCGCGCAGCCGACGGGGTGGCAGGCGCTCGCTGCCGACCTCGACCGCATCCTGGCCGACGCGCGCCTGCGTGGCGCGCACGCCGGGGTCGTGGTGCGCGACGCGGACACCGGCGAGGCGCTCTACGAGCGGGGTGCCGTGGACCGGCTGCTGCCGGCGTCCAACAACAAACTGCTCACCTCGGCGGCAGCGCTTCAGGCGCTCGGCTCCGACTACCGGTTCACCACGGCCGTGCACGCCGTCGCCGAGCAGCGCGGCGCGGTGCTGGAGGGCGACCTGTACCTGCGCGGCACCGGCGACCCGACGCTGCTGGCCGGCGACTACGAGCGGCTGGCCGCCGGCGTCGCCGCGGCCGGCATCCGCGTGGTGACGGGACGCCTGATGGCCGACGACACCTGGTTCGACAAGGTGCGCCTCGGCAGCTCGTGGGCCTGGGACGACGAGCCGTTCTACTACTCGGCGCAGGTCTCCGCGCTGTCCGTCGCGCCGGACACCGACTACGACGCCGGCACCGTGATCCTGCGGATCGGGCCGGGCGCCGCGGTGGGCGATCCGGCGACCGTGCAGGTCGTGCCGGCAACCGACTACCTGCGGATCGACAACCGGGCGACCACCGGGGCCGCCGGCACGCCCACCACGGTCGCGGTGGACCGCCCGCACGGCAGCAACACGATCGTCGTCACCGGCTCCATGCCCGCGGGCCGGGCGCCGGCGCAGTACTGGCGGACCGTGTGGGAGCCGACCGGCTATGCCGCCGACGTGTTCGGCAGGGCGCTGGCCGCGCACGGCGTCCGGGTGATCGGCGGCCCCGGGCTGGGCGCCACCCCCACCGGCGCCAGGGTCATCGCCGACCACCGGTCGATGACGCTCGCGGAGCTGCTCCTGCCGTTCATGAAGCTGTCCAACAACGGCCACGCCGAGGTGCTGACGAAGGCCATGGGCCGGGAGCTTCGTGGTGCCGGCACCTGGTCGGCGGGCCTCGCGGTGCTTGGTGAGCAGCTCGCGACGCTGGGCGTGCCGGTCGGCAGCTACCGCATGGTGGACGGCTCCGGGCTGTCCCGGATGCAGATGCTGACCGCCGACCTGCTGTCGGACCTGCTGGTGGCGGCCCAGGGCGAGCCGTGGTTCGACGCCTGGTACGCGTCGCTGCCGATCGCCGGCGAGCCGGACCGCATGGTCGGCGGCACCCTGCGCAGCCGCATGGTCGGCACGGCGGCCGCGGGCAACGCGCACGCCAAGACCGGCTCGCTCACCGGGGTCACCGCGCTCTCCGGCTACGTCACGGCGGCCAGCGGCGAACCGCTCGTGTTCTCGATCCTGCTGAACAACTACCTGTCGGCGAGCCCGAAGGACATCGAGGACGCGATCGTGGTGCGGCTTGCCGAGTACGCCGGCGAGCTGGACCAGCGCAGGCCGCAGGTCGCGACGCCGCCCGGCCCGCGGCTGCCGGCAGACGACCCGGCGACGGTCGTGGACGAGTCCAGCCTGGAGTGCACCTGGGCCCGCGCCTGCTGAGCTCGCGAACCGCCTTTGGCGGCTGTTGGGTGAGTGATCACGAGAGTAAGTTGCACCCGCCCAAAGCCGGGCGGGACCCGATGGCCGATCATGGAGGTACCGGGTGAAGACAGTACGAAGGCACGTCCACCTCGCGGTGTTGGCCGCGGTCGGGCTGAGTGCGGCCATGCTGCCAGCCGGCAGCGCGGTCGCGCAGCAGGCCGGCCCGCAAGTCACCAGCACGATGGAGGTCGTGGCGGACGGCCTCAATGCCCCACGAGGGCTGGTCTACGACAGCACGAACGGTCGGATACTGGTCGCCGAGGCCGGTGTCGCGGCCGGCAACACCGGTCCGTGCGGGTTCGCCGAACGCGGCCTTCCCATGTGCCTCGGGCACACCGGGTCGGTCTTCCAGTACTCGCTGTCCGGGGCGCCGTCCCAGCGGATCGTCACCGGGCTGCCGTCGACCGCGTTGCAGAGCACCTCGCTGTCGGTCGTGATCGGGCTGCACGACCTGAGCCTGTTCGAGGGCCGCCTGACCGCCGTCTTCGGCACCCTGGGCAACAAGCCGTACCGGGAGTCGCTCGGCGCCGGCGCCGCCCTGCTCGGCCAGGCCGTGACGATCAACGGCACTGGCCGGGTGAAGGCGTTCGCCGACGTCCTGTCGTTCATCGACCAGCGGTACCCGAACCACCTGGAGGCCGACCCGTACGGGGTGGCCACCGGACCGTACGGGACCGTGGTGGCCAACGCCGGCGGGCACAGCTCGCAGGGCAACAACCTGCTGCACGTCAGCCACGCCGGCCAGATCACCGAGCTGGCCCAGTTCCCGGACCGCCCGGCCCTCGCCGATCCGACGGACATGATCACGTCCGTGCCCACCACGGTGGTGCAGGGCCCGGACGGCGCGTTCTACGTCGGCGAGCTCAGCGGGGCGCCGTTCTACCCCGGCGAGGCCAGGGTGTGGCGCGTCGTGCCAGGGCAGCCGGCGACGGTGTACGCGCAGGGCTTCACCACCATCATCGACATCGCCTTCGACGAGCAGGGCAGGCTGCTGGTGCTGGAGACCGGGGAGGACCCGTTCGACAGCACCCTGGACGGCGCGCTCATCAGGGTCGAGGCGAACGGGCAGCGCACCGAGTTGGCGCGGGCCGGGCTGCGCAACCCCGGCGGCATCGTGGTGGCCGGCCCTGGCGTCTACTACGTGACGACGGGGCTGGCCACCGGCGGCGGCGCCGGCCAGCTCGTCAAGATCACCGTCACCGGCTGATCCAGCCACGGCGACTCGCATCCGCATCGACGTTCTGCGGCCGCGAAAAGGTCGATACGGATGCGAGTCGCCGCATGCCGGCGTGCATCAGGATCCGGCTGTGGCCGTTTCGGTTCCACCACCCCCGCCGGGGCAGGTGTTGGCCGCGTAGCGGCTGGTCGAACACGTGCCACGGTTCTCGGCGCCCAACAGCTCCCGCGCTGCGGCGATGACATCGGCGACGTCGACGGCGAGCAGCGCCGGGTCGGGATCCGGCGCGAAGGGGTCGCCCCGGCGGGCGGCGTCGCCGCCCAGGGCGACGTGCGGGCCGTGCTCGGGCGGCCCCCAGTACCGCGGCGGGACCGGGCCGAACAGCACCACCGACGGCGTGCGGTACGCGTAGCCGAGGTGCGCGATGCCGGTGTCGCCCGTGACGACGAGCCGGGCGCCTGCCACGAGCGCCGCCAGCTCGGGCAGGTCGGTGCGGCCGGCCGCCACGGCGCCCGCCGGCAGCCCGGCCATGGCCGCGATCGCCAGCGCCCGCCCGCGCTCGGCGCCGCTGCCGGTAACCACGACGTGCTCGCCGCGCTCGCTCAGCCAGCGGGCCACCCGGGCGAACCGGGCCGGCGGCCACCGTCTGCTGCCGTACGCGGCCCCGTGGTGCACGACCACCGCACCCGGGTTGCGGCTCGGCACCTCCGGCGGGTCCAGGTACAGGTCGTCCGGGTCGCCGGGCACCCCGTGGTGCTCCAGCAGCCGTATCCATCGATGGCGCTCGTGCAGGTCGTCGACCCACGGCGGACCGTTCCAGCCGTGGCCGCGGTGGCCGATGCGGCGCGCCGGGTGCAACTCGTCGAGCAACTCGTTGCTCCGCGGCCCAGCGCCGTGCAGGTTCACCACGACCTCGGCGCCCCGCGCGCTGGCGTCGATGCCATGGCGCAGCCCGTCCTGGGGCAGCAGCCGGTCGACGCCGCCGACGAGGTCGACGAGGTCGCGCAGCCAGCCGGACGTGGCGAGCACCAGGTGGTGCGACGGCCAGTGGTGGCGCATTGCCCGCAGTGCCGGCACCGCCACCAGCAGGTCGCCGAGCTTGAGCGCCCGCAGCGCGACGACCTGCGGGGCGCTCGACCGGGGGCGCGGGGGTACCGCGGTGGGCTCGGCAAGCATGCGACGGGGTTACCCGCCTGCCCAGGCGGCACACCAGGCGGACGGGTCCCGCCACGCGGCGAAACGGGTGGTCCCGGGCGTGGCCCGCCGGCCGGGCGCTAGACCGAATGGGTGATATGCGCCCGCGATCCAGGGTCCGAAAGTGTGAGGCACGGCCGTACCGGTCACGTCAGGAGTGAGACGTTCCGATGCGCCAAAGGGGGATAGCCGTGTCACTCTTCGATCAGGTCTCGGGCCAGCCGCGGTCCGAGCTGCAGCGCGGTGCGGTGGTGACCTACCTCCGGGCCAACGGGACGGCCGCCGCGCCGTTCGCGGTGGGCGTCGTCACCGACCCGGCCATCCGCGACCCCTACACCAACCAGCTGTGGATCCAGGTGCGGTCGCCGTGGACCGACGACGGGTCGCACTGGATCACCGGCTGCGCCATCGTCGACGTCATCCCGCCGGCGGAAGCCGGGGTGGACACGGACGGCCACGAGGCCGCCTGACATCCGGGTGGCCAGGCGCCGGCGGCACGCGGCTGGTCGGCGCCATCGCTCTCAGCCACGCCGGCCGGGGCGCGCCAAAGGCCGCCGGGGCCCGCCGAACGCGGTCGGGCCGACGCGGATCAGCGCAGCCGCGCCCCGGACGCCACCAGCAGCAGCACGTCTACCAGCGCGACCACCAGCACGGCACGGAAGGCCGCGCGCGACCCCTGCCGCCGGCCGAGCAACTGGCCGACCGCGAGCGTGGCGGGCGGTACGACCAGGGCGACGACCCTGGCCACCGGGTCCGGCAGGCCGAACGCGAGCACCACCGACGCGGCCAGCACCAGCGCGGACGCCGCGACCTGGCTGCCGGTCCGGCCGAGCCGGTGCGGCAGGCCGCGCACCGCCGTGGCCGCGTCGTCGGCGAGGTCTGGCAGCGCGTTGACGAAGTGCGCGCCCGAGCCGAGCAGCACGGCCGCCGCGACCAGCCACCCCGGCGGCAGCTGCCCGCCAGGCAGGCCGAGCCCGACGAAGACCGGCAGCAGCCCGAAGGACAGCGCGTACGGCGCGACGGAGACCGCGGTCGACTTGAGCCCGAGGTTGTACGCCCACGCCGAGCCCACCGCGAGCAGGTGCACCGCGCCGGCCGCCGGACCGGACAGCAGCGACAGCGGGACGCACAGCACCGCGGCCACCACGACCGCGACGCCCACCGCGCGGCGGGAGACGGCGCCGGCGGCGATGGGCTTGTCGGTGCGTCCGGCGCTGGCGTCCCGGTCGGCGTCCGCGTAGTCGTTGAGCCAGCCGACGGAGAGCTGCCCGCTGAGCACCGCCGCGCCCACCGCGAGCAGGCCCGGCGCGTCCCTGCCGGCCACCGCGGACAGCGCCACCGCGATCGCGGTGACGGTCGCGCTCGGCTCCGGGTGGCAGGCGCGCAGCAGCGCGAGGCCGCCCCTGACCACGCGTCGCACGGCCCGCAGTCTGTCAGCCCTGAGGCACGTACTGCCGGCTTCTGTCGGTGCTCGGTGCGAACATGTGTTCGTGCCCGGTGCGGCGACGATCCTGCACGCTGACCTCGACGCCTTCTACGCGTCGGTGGAGCAGCGCGACGATCCGCGGCTCCGCGGCCGGCCGGTGATCGTCGGCGGGGGAGTGGTGCTGGCGGCAAGCTACGAGGCCAGGGCCTACGGCGTCCGCACCGCGATGAATGAGGCGCAGGCCCGCCGGCTGTGCCCGCACGCCATGGTGGTGCCGCCGCGGATGTCGGCGTACGCGGCGGCGAGCAAGGCCGTGTTCGAGGTGTTCGACGACACCACGCCGCTGGTCGAGGGGTTGTCGATCGACGAGGCGTTCCTCGACGTCGGCGGACTGCGGAGGATCGCCGGCCCGCCCGAGCAGATCGCTGCGCAGCTGCGCAGCGACGTGCGCGATCGGGTGGGACTGCCGATCACGGTCGGGGTGGCCAGGACCAAGTTCCTCGCGAAGGTGGCCAGCGGTGTCGCGAAGCCCGACGGCCTGCTCGTGGTGCCGCCCGACGGCGAGCTCGCCTTCCTGCACCCGCTGCCGGTCGAGCGGCTGTGGGGCGTCGGGCCGGTCACCTCGGGCAAGCTGCGCGACCGCGGGATCACCACCGTCGGCGAGGTGGCCGGGCTCGGCGAGTCGGAGCTGGTCTCGATGCTCGGGCCGGCGGCCGGGCGGCACCTGCACGCCCTCGCCCACAACCACGACCCGCGGCCGGTGCAGGTGGGCCGCCGCCGGCGCTCGATCGGTGCGCAGCGCGCGCTCGGCCGCTCGCCGAAGTCGCCGGACTTCCTCGACGCCGTGCTGGCCGGGCTGGTGGACCGGGTCACCCGCCGGATGCGCGCGGCCAGGCGGACCGGCCGCACGGTCATGCTGCGCCTGCGCTTCGACGACTTCACCAGGATCAGCCGGTCGCACACGCTGCCCCAGGCGACCGCGCACACCCAGACGATCCTCACCACGGCAAGGGGCCTGCTCACCACCGCGATGCCGCTGATCGAGCGGCAGGGGGTCACGCTCGTCGGCATCGCGGTCGGCAACCTCGACGACCACGACGCCGCCCAGCTCGTGCTGCCGCTCGACCGGCACTGCGGCGGTGCGCTCGACTCCGCGCTGGACCACGTGCGCGACCGGTTCGGGTCCGCCGCGGTCACCCGCGCCGTGCTGCTCGGTCGCGACCAGGGGCTGACGGTGCCGCTGCTGCCCGACTAGCGACCCGCCACCCGTACCCGGCAACTGAGCGCCGGGCCGGCAGACTCGACGAGTGGCTGGTAAGCGCAGCGCCGGCATCCTGCTGTTCCGCAGGGCCGGTGGGCAGGTCGAGGTGCTGCTCGGGCACATGGGTGGCCCGTTCTGGCAGCGGAAGGACGCGGGCGCCTGGTCGGTGCCGAAGGGGGAGTACGAGCCGGAGGAGGACCCGGCGGCCGCCGCGCGGCGGGAGTTCGAGGAGGAGCTCGGCCTGCCGGTGCCGGCCGGGGAGCTCATCGAGCTGGGTGACGTGCGACAAACCGGCGGCAAGGTCGTGACGGTGTGGGCCGTCGAGGGCGACCTGGACCCCGACGACGTCGTGCCCGGCACGTTCACCATGGAGTGGCCGAAGGGCTCCGGTCGGCTGCAGGAGTTCCCCGAGGTCGACCGGGTGGCGTGGCTGGGCCTGGACGAGGCCCGCGGGAAGCTCGTGACGGCGCAGCGGGCCTTCCTCGACCGCCTGGCCGAGCAACTCCGGGACGAGTAGGAGCTCCGGCCGGGCCGGTCACGGCAACGGTCAGCTCGGACTCCACGGCGGCCATGCCGCCGGGTGTGCCCGTCGTGAGGCCTTCGGACGCCCGAGCGGCCCTTCGGCCCCTTGCACGATATACCCCCTGGGGGTATATCGTGCAAGGTGAAGGTACCCCTGGAGGGTATAAGCCAACCGAATTGTGGGTTCGGCTGCCGGAGAGGACGGTTCGACAGTGACCAGCGATCAGGGCCGTAGCAACGAGAGCCACAGCACCGCGGTGCTGGACGTGAGCGGGCTGCAGTGGGCATCGGAGCAGAACGTCGTCGCGGCCACGCTGGGTCGCCGCCCCGGCGTGCTCGACGTCGAGGTGAACGCGGTCGCACAGACCGCGAACGTCGCCTTCGACCCGGCCAGGACGTCGTTGGTGGAGCTGCGGGACTGGGTGCGCGACTGCGGCTACCACTGCGCGGGCCAGTCGGTGCCCAACCACATCTGCGACCCCATGGCGGAGGAGCCGCGACACGCGCCCGAGCATCCGCGGCGCGCGCAGGAGCTGCCGGGGCAGGCGCCCGAAGGCGTGGAGCTCTCGCCGCACGAGGCGATGGGCCACGGCGGGCACGGCGGCATGTCGATGGCCGCGATGGTCGCCGACATGCGCAACCGGTTCCTGGTGGCGCTGCTGTTCTCGATCCCGATCGTGCTGTGGTCACCGATCGGCACCGAGGTGCTGGGCCTCGACGTGCCGGTGCCGTTCGGGCTGCGGCAGGACGTCTGGGCGCTGCTGCTCAGCCTGCCGGTGGTCGGCTACTCGTCCTGGATCTTCTTCGACGGCGCGGTGCGGGCGCTGCGGGCCCGCACGCTGGACATGATGGTGCTGGTCGCCGTGGCGGTCGGCGCCGGCTGGCTGTACTCGCTGGTGATCACCCTGACCGGCGGCGGCGAGGTGTTCTACGAGGCGGCCACCGTGCTGGCCGCGTTCGTGCTGCTCGGGCACTGGTTCGAGATGCGCGCCCGCGGCGGCGCCAACGACGCGATCCGCGCGCTGCTCGACCTCGCGCCGCCCAGGGCGGTCGTCATCCGGGACGGCGAGCCCGTCGAGGTGCCCACCGCCGAGGTCGTCGTCGGCGACCTGCTGCTGGTGCGGCCAGGGGCGAAGGTCGCGGTCGACGGGGTCGTCGAGGACGGCGAGAGCGACGTCGACGAGTCGATGGTCACCGGCGAGAGCCTGCCGGTGCACAAGGCGGCCGGCTCCGAGGTGATCGGCGCGTCGATCAACACCAACGGCACGCTGCGGGTGCGAGCCACCAAGATCGGCTCGGACACCGCGCTGGCGCAGATCGTCAAGCTCGTCCAGCAGGCGCAGAACTCGAAGGCGCCGGGCCAGCGGCTGGCCGACCGCGCCGCGTTCTGGCTGGTCTTCGTCGCCCTGGTGGGTGGCGCGCTGACGCTGGCAGTGTGGCTGCTGGCCACCGACCGGCCGTTCTCCGCGGCGATGCTGTTCGCCATCACCGTCGTCGTGATCACCTGCCCGGACGCGCTCGGGCTCGCGACCCCGACGGCGATCATGGTCGGCGCCGGGCTCGGCGCCAAGCGTGGCGTGCTGTTCAAGAGC
>Ga0299913_10000483_pt1 | contig 25579 bp, 25 predicted proteins | sample RVTome_9_FD_201360 | JGI IMG/M metagenome (GOLD analysis project Ga0299913, IMG submission 201360) | Soil microbial communities from uranium-contaminated site in the Upper Colorado River Basin, Wyoming, United States - RVT155D38 (version 2) ... | reverse complement strand
AGAACCGCCACATACCCGAGCTTGTCCGGTTGAGGTGTGCCGAATCCGAAAGCCTGGGAATCCCCCAGCGCGAGATGGACCGGCCCCTCCAGCGGGCCATCGGCCATGACAGGAAGCGCCGGGAGAACCAGCCCCAGACACACCGCCATAACTGTAAGTGAACGTCGCATGAATCCTCCTTTGGCTGCGACCCGTCGATACTCCGCCTTTCGCGGCAGTTGGGACATCGGGGATTACCCCTAGATGTGATCACCCCTCGGCTGGGTGGAAAGAGACCAATCGTCTGCGATGCGGATCGTCGCTGATCCGGTCCAAGACGCTCAGCACGGAGTATCGACTCGATCCCGTTCGAGGTTCAAGGACCGGCGGATTCCTCGGGAACCTTGATGGCATGCGCCGAAGACACTGCCGGAGACGTTGAATGGTTGCGCCATCGTCTTCGAGTCAAGCTCGGCGACGACCGATGGCGGGAAAACAACGACTTCAGGACCGGGCGAGATCCGTTCTGGTACATCACCCTGATCAATCTCACCGATCCACTCGTAGATACGAGAGATGGTTCGAAGCCAATCGGGACCGAAGCGTCGGGGGAGAAGGCTTTTCACAGGTGGATCTCTGTCGTTGGCAGTTCGATGGATCCCGAATGATGCCCGAGGTCGTGGCGTCAGTCAGCTCGATCACAACAACTTAAGAGCGCGCCCGGGTAGATCAGCAGATCGGGGAAGAAATCGCTCATATCTAAGAGCGCCGAATATCGGCATATCCTGCTCGGCCCAAAAGCCAGCGAGTACCGGTTTGAAGACACGCCTCGGGTCGAGGAACTCGGCGTCCTCGCTAGGGAAGTTCCACAGGGTGGTCGCCATAACGCCGATCCGTCTCATCTCACTTCCTGCGGCATGCATCCCTATGGCTCGACGTCGACCGGCGTCTCATCACTGGGAGCGGGTTCGGGGACCGTTGACTCCGATTCTTCGCAGTATTCGACGCCCCCGAAATGCCAGCCGCCGGACCCGTCCGACCTATACCCGATGATGGCCAAAGTCTCTCCATCGCGGACCAGCCTCACCCTCCCGGGAACCTCCGGGTATCCGGCAGGCTCCACCACATCGCCGCGGCGGATGACTCCCAGTTCCCCGAGCTCTCGTGGGAGATCCCGTTCCGCGAGATCGACGGGGTCGCCTCTTTCACCCTCGGGCATCGGCGCACCGGTCATGTCCCACTCATAATCGGCGTGCCACCCTGTGGGGTGCTCACAAGAGAGGGTGTCGTCTGTCCAGAGCCCTTCGACGTCGATCACGTCGAGCAGCGGAAGGGCCGCCCAGTCGTCCTCCGCCGGGTAGGGCCATGGCTGCTCCTCGGGGTCGTCGGTCTCCATCGGGGCTAGGCAGGTCAGCCGCAGCTCGCCTGGCGGGACCGACAGGACAATCTCGGTGATCCCGGGAGGGGCCGGCTCGTAGCCGAAGCGGTCGCTCCACAGCATCCGCTCGCCACCCGCCGAGTTCTGCACACGAAAATGCACACCGTCGGCCCGTGTTCGAACTGCGGCAGGCTCAACGCGTGTCCCCTGCTGCTCACAGACAACAACGGCACCGTCGGCACCCGGAGCATCAAGATTGATCCCGTCAGGATCACCGCACCCAGCTATCCCAACGAATGCGGCCACCCCCAGAACCAAGCGTGCCGTTCTCATTGCTCTTGGACGCCTCGTGTGCTCTCCGGGTTCCACATCAGAGCCGACATCCGCGGCACTTCCTGGCCAGCATCGAAGCGCCTGACCCCAAAGCAGGCGAAGGGAACTAACCCGAAGCCCCTCACATCACCCACGCATAACGGCACGACTGTGGGCCGATATCCAGATGAGGCGCGTCTGATCGTTCATCGATCCCCGAGGAGTGCTAACCGGTCTTGGCGTTGTCGGGTCGAGGTGCCAATCTCGGCCGCACCAAAAGGAGAAACACTCGATGGGCGATGAGCCGGTGGTGGTCCGTGGGGCGGCAGTCCAGGCGGCCTCGGTGTTCTTGGATCGGGAGGCCTCGGTGGAGAAGGCCGTCGCTCTGATCTCCGAGGCCGGTCGCAATGGCGCCGAGATCGTTGGGTTCCCGGAGGGGTTCATCCCAGCCCATCCGATCTGGTTCCACTTCCATCCCGGGACCGACCGCCAAGCCACCCGGTTCTCGGTGGAGTTGTTCAAGAACTCGGTCGAGGTCCCCGGCAAGGAGATCACCGCCCTGGCAGCCGCCGCCAGAGAGGCCGGCACCTACGTCGTGATGGGCGTGTGCGAAAAGGGCCCGGGCACTTTCGGGACCATGTACAACACGCAGGTCTTCATCAGCCCCACCGAGGGTTATGTCGGCAAGCACCAGAAGTTGGTCCCCACCGTGGGCGAACGACTTGTCCACGCTCCGGGAGGGCCCGACACCTTCGGCGTCTTCAACTCGCCTTTCGGCCCGGTCTCGGGTCTGATGTGCGGTGAGAACTCCAACCCGCTGGCGATCTTCGCTCTGACCGCTGAGGCGACGCGGGTCCATGTCATGGCTTGGCCCAACCACTTCCCCAAGATCGCCCTGCCCATGCCCGAGATCTCACTCAATGCCGCCAAGGCCTTTGCCCAGATGTCGAAGGCGTGGGTCATCAGCGCCTCGGCGGTGGTCGACGACCGCATCCGCGAGATGATCCCGTTCTCCGATGACGACCGCGAGTTCCTTTCCCGAGATGAGGTGGGTGGCGGGTCGTGCATCGTCGCCCCCGACACCCGCCTCGCCGCCGGACCGGTGGTCGGCAACGAGGAGACGATCGTCTACGCCGACATGGACCTCGACGTCGGCATCCGCATGAAGCTGCGCCACGATCTTGCCGGGCACTACAACCGACCCGACGTCTTCCGTCTACTGGTGAACCGGAGCCCCTCGCCACTCATGCAAGAGGTTCCGGCCGGCGAAATCGCCACCCCGGCCATCGAGGTGCCCCAACCAGTGGCCCTCGACTGGACCGTCGTTGAGGAGACCGAGCCCGAGCACACGTAGCCGCCGCCCCGTTGTGCCCCTGAGTGTTCGAGTCCGTCAACGCCCACTTTCGATCCTTCCCGTGGTGATTGGGGGTTGGCAGGTCTGCTCCGTCCGATCTGCAGACATGAAACTGTCTCGCGTCCCCATCACCGGAGCGATTGCCGTGTCGCACCCGAGCCATGGCGCGTGCAACCATTCAACGGTCTGATGCGTGGTTGGAGTAATGGACCTCTCCGATGAGACCATTTACACGAAGCACAAGGATGACCTGATCCGGTACGCCACGGTGTTGGTTGGATCTGCCGACGCCGAGGATGTTCTGTCCACGGTCGTCCTGAAGACGCTGGAGCGTCGATCTCTCGGGGATCTAGATGATGCCCGGGCGTACCTGTTTCGTGCGTTGTTGAACGAGGCGAGGAGCAGGGCACGTCGGAAGATCACGGCTGATGGGTTGCCCATGCCGCCAGCCGATCCAATTCGGCTCCCCGAACCGGACTACGAGGTAGCGGCGGCATTGCGCACGCTTCCTCCCCGTCAGCTCGCCGCTGTTTATCTCGTCTATTGGGAGGACCTGACCATCCGTGATGCGGCGAAGACGCTGGGTGCTTCCACCGGGGCCGTCAAGCGATACCTGCATCTTGCCCGTAAGAAGCTGAAGGGACTGATCGAGCATGGCTGATCATCATGACAACGAACGGATCCGACGAGGCCTGGCGGTATTGGTGGAGGACGCCCCCCTGGCGCCTGACTTCGACGATCTGACCACCACTCATGCTCGCCCAATCGAGACACGCAGGCCCACGCCATTGGTCGTCGCTGGTTTGGCGGCTGCGGCCGTCCTGGCGACCTTCGTTGTCGGCGGCATCTGGCTTGGCCAATCAGGAGGTTCGTCCGATCCCGCGGGCGAAACCCCGGTCTCTCCGACTGTCACTGTCGCCGATACCCCGTCGACGCTGGCCAACCTGGCAGCCGGTCAGTTACCCCGAGTCCTGATCGACGCTTCGGATTGGTCGATTGTCTATGTCGATCACTCTGAGGGCGTGAACGCTGGAGGAGAGTTCGCTGTCTCCGATATCCAGTTCAGCGACCGATCCGACCACGCCGAGCTTCGCATGAACTCGGGGTCCCACGCCGATCTTCAGGCTCTGATTGCAGACCGGGCCGACGATCACGTTCGTATTGAAGACGCACCGATCTGGGACACGAGCGCCGCGGTGGTTGACCTTGGGTCGGGATTCACCGCGATGTGGGAGAGCAACGCGGTCGAGTACGAGTTCGTCGCCCACGAGATCGTCGATGAGGAGAAATTCCGGAGACTCCTGTCTTCTTTGGTTCAGGCGAGTGAGGAGGAGTGGGTTTCTTCACTGTCCGAAGACATCGTGTCCGATCGAGCACGAGTCGTGTCGACCTATCTAATGGACGTTCCCCTACCGCCCAACTTCGACACTGAGTCATTGGAGGCGGGACCAGTCGAGCATTGGTACCAGGTCGCCGCCGAGACGATCAGTTCGGTTTCCTGTTCGTGGATCGATTATTGGATCGATGCCAAGGCAGCCGGAGACACCGAAGCGGTGCAACGGGCAGTGGACGCAATGAGCAGCTCCCACGATTGGCAGGTGCTGGCTGACATGAGCAGCGAGGGCGAATACCCCAATGTGGTATGGGAGTACGCCGACGCCATGGCCGGTGATGGAGTGATCGTCGCCGGAGACATCACCACAGTCGAAGCTTCGTATCAGCGAGCATTCGGCTGCGGAAGTTGAGTCGAGATTCCGCCGACCTGGGCTCGGGACTGGGTCACCGCAGATCTTCCGCCACCCGAACGGCCTGTTCGAGGGTGGGGGATCCCTCGACGTGGACGATCACATTGTCCGACATCTGGAATATGAGGAAGTTTCCGCCTTCGGGTATCCATGCGGCGGGTGATTCGTTCACTTCGGCCAGGTCGAGGAACGCCACGCCCGCGGTGTATCGCGTGTGCGGAGTTTGGCTGCTGTCATATCGGGCCTGCACTGCGACCGAGGTTCCGTCAATCTCGTAGACGTCCAGGCGCCAGTAGCCGGGTTCCCACACGCCAAGGCTCTCCTGCTGCTCTACGACCTGCATCTGGCCGGGGATGTCACCGCCTATCTCGACGATGTGTCGTGTCGGATTGGCTTCAATTGATTCCGCCGCAGCTAGGAGCTCTGCACGTGAGATTCCTGAGGCCTCGCCGTACAGGGGAACTCCGCCCTTGACCACCCACCACAATCGGAATGACTCGTTGTGCGTGTAGAGAGTGGCTGGTTGATCGTTGACAGTCAGATCCTCGAGGGTTGTTCCCTGGTCGTCTCCCACCCCGCAACTGCCGGGTGGGCAGGTGTCCTCGAACCGCGTAGTGGACGGCCACACAGCCATGCCGGCAGTCGCGTCAGTCTGACTTTCGCCCGCGAAAGCAAGCATCACGAGGGCGGGCGGCTGGTTACAAGTGGGTCCGTCGTCTCGCAGGTACGTGTCGACCGGGCTCTGACCCGGTAGCTCGTAGTTGAGGGCTGCGGGGACAGCCGACGCGTCAACTACGGCCGTGTAGCCGACCGAGATCTTGGGTGGGCACAACCAGCCCGGCTCATCGGAGACCGACTGGAGGGTTCCCTGCAATGACCAATAGTCGAGGACCTCTTCCGGGATCTCGGAAGTGTCGACGTTCCGATCTCCCGGTGTGGTGGCCGATGGGCCGGCTCCTTCACCGCCCCGCAACTGGATCACGGGGATTGCCACAACCAGGACGAGGACGAACGCGGCGACGGCTACCAGAGGTCTTGGTCGCCTCGAGTTGGACAGCTTGCGGTCTGGCAATGCTTCTGCGGCGCGATGGGCATCTCGGGCAGCTTCGCGCAGGCGTTCGTCGACGGTCATGAGTCCTCCTCGGTTCCAAGACGCCGCGCCAGCGTCTCCCTGGCCCGGCGTAGGTGGGTATTGACGGTTTCTTTGCTGCAATCCAAGAGCTCGGCTATCTCCGGCATCGTCATGCCCGCCACGTAGTAGAGAGCGACCATCTGGGCTTGCCGCTTCGAGAGACGAGCGACCTCATCCCATGTCTCGATGCTGGAGTCCGGCAACCTCGGTATTGGATCCCAACGGCTAGTCACAGCTGCCTTGGCGATTGCCCGAGCCTCAGCCTTGACCCGACGGAGAAACGACCATGCGTTGTTGGCCAAAACCTTCCTGACCCAGGCTTCCGGCTTGTCCAGACGGCCCACTTGATCCCAGCGTCGGTAGGCCGAGATCAGTGCTTCCTGCGCCAGATCCTCCGCACCCAGACGACTCCGTGACAGAGCAAAAGCCAGGGCGATCATGCCTGGGCGTTCCCGTTGGTAGAAGCTCTCGAACGACTCCACGCCGCGTACGACCGGAATCTCGTCTGTCGCGGACTCGGCTGTCTCGCGCTCCGTCATATCACTAACCCGAAAAGGGCCCCTTGAAAGTGTGACACCACCGCGGTGACCGGGGCTGAGCTGAAAACACTAGGAGGCCGGCTGTCGCGGAAGCGAGCCAACGAGCCTCCGCATCAAGTGAGGGCTCGTTGGCTGCGGTGGAACGTTGCCCATCAGGCCGTGATGCTCGGTTCCTCGGTGGATCGCACGCCGTTGCGGTTCCGCCACATCCTCCAGGCGAACCAGAAGACCACCGGCAGCCACAGGAAGGGGAGGGTCGCCCCGGCGATCAGCAGCAGCAGTCGACCCAGAGCCACCAGCAGGTCCCAGCTCGCCTCGAGACCCTCCCCGAAGGTGGGGATCCCACCCGGGTCGACAATGTTGACGAAGAAGGTCACGGTGCTCGAGGCGGTGCCCGGGAGCTCCTCGCCCTCCTCGTCGACCGGCATTGCGGTGACCGTGGTCCGGGTGCGCAGGTCGCGGTCGGGGACGATGTCGACGGCGAGCATCAGCGACTCACCCGGCTCCATGGGACGGTTGAGGTCGCCGAACACCACGATCATGTCGTCGATCTCGATGTCGAGCACCGGGTCGCGGACCTCGAAGTCGGTGAGCCAGGTGTCGCCTACGTTGGTGACCCCGACACAGACCGTGGTCTCGGTGTCCTTCTCCAGGGTGACTTCGCCGTCACCCGGGCAGGACAGTCCCTCGTCGTGGGCCGGGTAGGCGCTCATGCTCACCTCGATGGCCGGCCTGCTCTGCGCTTCGGTCAGGGTCAGGACGATGGTGGCCAGGGCGACCTGCTCCTGCAGGGTGCGCAGGCTGCCGCGCAGCGACTCCAACTCGGTCTCCCGGGCGAGCAGCTCGTTCTCCAACTCGACGATGGTCTCGATGTCGGCTGCCTCGGCGAGCAGGGCGCGCAGCCGCTCGACGCTGGCGGCTGCGGTGTTGATCCGGCTCTCCAGGTCGACGACCCGTTCGGTGACGTCGTCGGCCGAGACGGTCTGCGACCTCACCTCGCCGATCTCACCGAGGCGGGCCAGAGCCTCCTGGAAGCTCTCCGGTTGCACCTTGAAGGTGAGGACGCTCATCGGCTCCGGGGAGCCGACAGTGCGCTGCCCGAAGAGGAATCCTCCGAGGCTCGAGATCACCTGGGTCGCTTGCTCACCGGCTCGGCCCACCTCGGTGACGGCCACGGTGATGTCGGCGGTGTAGATGATGTCCCGGCCAAAGTCGGAGGGGAGCACCACCGGGGTGATGCCGCCATTGCCCAGGTCGTCGTCTCCCTGCGATGGCGACTCCGCTCTGCCCTCGTCGACATCCTCGGACGAGCCGGCCACCGTGGTCGCCGTCCCGCCCCCGCCACGGTCATCTCCGTCCGAAAGGACCCCGACCCCCTCCAAGCTGCCGTCCGAATCGCCACTGCAGGCGGCTATCACCAACGCCAGCACCAGAGCCAGCAGCGTCAGACGTCTCCATCTCCGATCAACTCGTCTCACGTTCACCCTCCTCGGGATGTGTGCGCTTTGGACGGCGGGCCGGGCCTCCGGGGTTCCCGGACCAACACCACGGGGGTAGCGTCCCCGAGATGACTCACGACGAAGTGCAACGCTGGCTCGACAGTTACATCACCGCCTGGCGCTCCAACGACCCCGACGACATCGCAGCCCTGTTCTCCGAAGACGCGGTCTACAGCTACCGGCCCTGGGAGAGCGATAAGCACACGGTTCGGGGCCGGGACGCCATCGTGGCCAGCTGGCTGGAGAGCCCTGACGATCCCGACAACTGGGACGCCGAGTACCACCCGTACGTGGTGGAGGGGCACCGCGCGGTCGCCACCGGCCAGAGTCGGTACCAGCCGATCGGAGAACACCCCGCTCGCACTTATCACAACGCCTACCTCCTCGAGTTCGACGACGAGGGGCGCTGCTCCTCCTTCCACGAGTTCTACTTCCTCGAAGGTCGCTGACCCGGGCGATGTCTGAGCTGCAGGGACGGGTCGCCATCGTCACCGGGTCGTCGAGTGGCATCGGGGAGGCCACCGCCCGACACCTCTCCCTGGCCGGCGCCAACATCGTGGTCAATTCGTCGACCTCACGAGAGGCGGGGGAGAAGGTGACTGCGGCGCTCCCCAACGACGCCATCTACGTCCAGGCCGACATCTCCGATCGAGATCAGGGCCAGGCCTTGGTCGATGCCACCCTTGATCGCTTCGGGAGACTCGACATCCTGGTCAACAATGCCGGGTGGACCTCGCCCGTCGACCACGCCGATCTCGATGCTCTCACCGACGAGATCATGCAACGGACCTTCGATGTGAACGTCTTCGGCACCTGGTGGCTGACCAGGTCGGCGATGCCCCATCTCCGGGAATCACCCGACGGCAACGTGGTGATGGTCACCTCGGTGGCGGGCCTCCGTCCCGTGGGGAGCTCGATCGCCTACTCGATGTCGAAGGCGGCCCTCAACCACCTCACCGCGCTGCTGGCCAAGGCTTGTGCCCCGGTGCGGGTCAATGCCGTGGCCCCCGGGCTGGTTGAGACACCGTGGACCGCGGGCTGGACAGACCTCCACCAGATGGCCCGTGACAAGCTGCCGCTGCACCGGGCCGCCCAGCCCGACGACATCGCCTTGGCCATCATGAGTCTGGTGGGCAACGGCTACCTGACCGGTGAGATCATGGTGGTCGATGGCGGGCTGACCCAGGTGATGTGAGTCAGGGACGCCCCAGCATCTGGTCGACGGGGGCGAAGTCGTCGGTCAACACCGGCGCCTCCCCGTAGAAACGCTGCAAACGCTCGCCCTGTATCCCGAACTCGGTCCCTCCCCGAGAGCGGATCATGGTCTCGATGGCGGCGATGTCGATGGCTGGGCCCGAGCCGACGAGAACGAAGTTCCCCCCGGCGTCACCGCCCAGGTAGCTGGGCGGCGCGAACAGCGCCACGTCGGGGAACACCTCGGTGAGGGTGACAGCCTCCGCCCGGATGAATTCCAGGCTCCCGAAGTCGATGACATTCATAACGTAAACACCATCGGGGGCAAGCACCCGTCTGATCTCACGGGTGAACTCCACCGTCGTCAGGTGCCATGGCACCGACGCACCGCTGTAGGCGTCCCCGATGACCACGTCGGCCGTTGCGTCGGGTATGTCCCGAATCGAGATGCGGGCATCGTCGATGATCACCGCGATCTCGTCGGTGAGCGCGAGGTGCTCTCGACCGATGTCGACGAGCTTGGCGTCGATCTCGAGGACGGTGTTGGTGCTCCCGGGACGGGTCTGCTCGATGAAGCCGGGCATGGTGAACCCGCCACCACCGATCGACACCACGTGCAGGGCGTCTCGGGCCGCGGTCACGTCGATGATGTCGCCGAACAACTTTATGTACCTGAACTGGAGAAAGGTGGGGTCGGCCAGGTCGACGTAGCTGTTGCGCACCCGGTCGAGGACGAGGGTGCGCCCGGTGTCCCGGGCCTCGTCGACATCCACGATGGCGCAGTGATAGGTGGTCTCGTACTGACAGGGCCCGTCGAATCCGAGCAAGGCGACGGAGAGGAGACCGGCGGCGGCAAGCGACATGAGTGCCCAGGTGCCCCGGGTCGACCAGATGACCACCCCGGAAACGGCCAACACCACACCGAGAACGATCACGATGGGCCGGGTGGGGAAAGAGGCGAGCAGCACGAACCCCGTGGCGAACGTCCCGAGGATCGCCCCGGCGGTTCCGATGGCCGAATAGCTGCCCACGACACGGCCGGTCTCGTCGAGCGAATCGAGTTGGATCTTGACGATGATCGGGGGCACCGCGGACAACAGGGCGGCGGGCAGGAAGAACCCGGCGAGTGCGGCCAGCACGATCGACACGGCATCGGTCGACAACGACGGGCCGATGGCGTCGATGATCAGGGGCGAGCCCAAAGCGGCCAACCCACCGGCGACCAGCAACGGGCCGGGGAGACGACCGGGGTCGCCACGATCGGCCGCCCCTCCACCGAGCCAGGCCCCGAAGGAGATGCCGGCGAGGATGACACCGATGATGCCGGTGAAGACCTCGAGACTCACCCCTAGGTAGGGGGCGAGCAGCCGAGCGGCGAGGATCTCGATGACCAGCACGGACGCCGAGGTGAAGAAGACCAGCATCCGGGCGAGGATTTGGCTCATGGCCCGTCAGGCTACGGGCGATTACTCGTCGTCGGTGAGCGGGCCGGTTCCTTTCCCGGCCTCGATGAGACCGAGGGTCTCAGCGGCGAGATTGCTGTTGTAGTCGCGGACCCGGCCGGGGCGGCCAATTGGCGAGTGGGTAGTTGCACCCCTCGTCGAATTGCCCTGGCAGCCGGGCCGATCCGGCGTAACGTGAACATCGGTCCCCAGAGGTTCCATGACCAAGTCGCTGAGTCACACCAGAGCAGATCGTGCCGTGGACCAGTTCCTGCGTCAGAGCAGGCTCGGTCGACAGCTGGGATTCAGCCATCAGCTGATCGAGGACCATGAGTTTCACGGTGACACCATCACCATCGGCGGTCGCGAGCTGGTCAATTTCGGACTCTGTTGCTATCTCGGGCTGGGTGATGACTCGAGGGTGGTCGAGGCGGCGATCGACGCAGTCACCCGATATGGCAACTCTTACTCATCGTCTGTGGCCTACACCGCTCTCCCCTTGTACGGCGATTTGAGGGAGCGTCTCGGTGCGATGCTGGATGCACCGGTGGTGGTGGCCGCCTCCACCAGTCTGGCCCACTTCGCCGCGCTGCCGGTGATGGTGAGACGCGGTGACGTCGTCATCGTCGACGCCCTGGCCCATGCCTCGATTCTCGCAGTGCTCCCCACCCTCGAGGCGAACGGGGCCGAGGTCCGCCAGGTCCCGCACAACGACCTCGCCAGGGTCTCCGATCTGGCGGCCGCGGCCACCCAACGCTCCTGGTACTTGATCGACGGTCTCTACTCGATGGCCGGTGACACCGCCCCCGCCGAAGAGTTGATGCTCCTCTTCTCCACCCATCCCGAGCTCTGGGTCTACTGCGACGATGCGCACGGTTTCGGATGGGACGGGGCCAGGGGACGGGGTCAGTTTCTCCGCAGGGCGGGCTGGCACGACCGTCTCGTGATGTCGTTCGGTCTCGCCAAGTCGTTTGGGACGATGGGAGGTGTCATCGCCGCCAGGGACGAGGACCTGATCGAGGCGATCGAAGTGACCGGTGGCCCCATGGTCTTCGGTGGCCCTCTGCCCCCACCGGTCCTGGGGGCGAGCATCGCTGCAGCCGATATCCATCTCTCCGACGAGCTTCCCGGTCTTCAAGCCGAGCTCATGGGACGGATCCGCTTCGTCGCCGAGCACTCCTCTCGCATCGGGCTCCCCCTTGGGTCCAAGGAGCTGACACCGCTTTGGTGGGTCGAGATCGGACCGGTGATGTCGACTGCGTCGGTGGTGTCCTCGCTGTTGGACGAGGGCTTCTTCGTCAACGGAGCGGTGTTCCCCGCCGTGCCCAGGGGCAGGGGCGGTGTCCGGTTCACGGTCACCCGCTACAACAGCCTCGCTCAGATCGAATCGATGTTGGATCTCCTCAACGAGGCGAGACTCGAGCACGCCGGCCACGACGACATCATCGACCTGACGGCCCTGGAGGATCCGGAGAGGGAATCAAGCGCCCAAGGGGACGACTGAACTCTCAATGAATCGCCGGCCCGGCCGATAGAGGCATGTGGGAACCCGCTTGAGCGCGGGAGGTGGCAGATGGCTGCTTCCCGCCCCGATGATTGCCCTCCTCCTCGCAGGAGCCCTGGCTGCATGGCTGCTGCCTGAGGCCGCGCCCTACATAGGCTTCTTCGGGCTGCTGGTGGGGTTGGCGACGGTGGCGGTCCTCTTCCTCAGGAGATCGGCGCTCCTGGACCGCCACGAGCGCAAGGCCTGGCGTCTGATCGCCCTGGCAGTAGCGTTGTTCTGGGCGGGCGTGCTCACCGTTGCCGGTCTCACCGAGTTGGGCTACTCGCTTCCGGCGTTTGGGCCGATCGACGCCTTCTTCCTCGGTGGCTATGTGGCCATGATCATGGCCCTCTACCAACTCGCCCGGGTCGACAGTGGGGGACGCGAGTGGGTGCTCACCCTCGTCGACGCCCTCGTTGGTGGGATAGCTCTCGCCGCACTGGTGTGGAACGCCTTCTTCCACGACCTCATGGAGAGCCTGTCGGGGGCCCCCTGGTGGGAAACGACGATCGCGGCGACCTATCCGGTCGTGGACATCATGGTGGTGGTGGGACTCCTCATTCTGGTGCTGCGACGCTCCAACTACCGCTTCGACTTGCGTTTGGTGTTCTTCGCCCTGGGGGGCGGGATCCAGGTGTCCGCCGACTTCCTCTATCTGAGCAGCAGTGTCGGCGTCGATTTCACTGCGGCCGAGCCTGCATACCCGGTCAATCTGTTGGCCACCGTCTTTCTCCTCGTGACGGCTGCGATGGTGGATCGTGTCCCCAAGAAACGGGAGTTCCCCGAGGCGCCGACACCCATCTGGGCCATCATGTGGCCCTATCTGTTGGCGGTTGGCCTGGTCGGTGTCTACCTGCAGACCTATCGGGCGCTTGACCCCGGTTCGGACGAGGTTCTCTTGCTCGATGCGGTGATCCTGATCGGCATCGTGATCTTCCTCAGACAGGTGTACGTCATCTATCGCGACCGGCACCGTGTCGATCGCAAACGAGCCGAGTTGGTGGCGTCGGTGAGTCACGAGCTGCGGACTCCGCTCACCGCGATGGTGGGGTTCCTGTCCCTTCTCGACGATCACGCCGAGGAGTTCCCCGTCGATGCCCGTCAGGAGATGATCGCCGAGGCGGCCGAGCAGGCGAGGCACATGTCGAGGTTGGTCTCCGACCTGCTAATGCTGGCCAAAGGTGACACCAGGGGGTTCAGTCTCGAGATCCGCGAGGTCAGGGCGATCTCGGTGGTGATGTCGGTGTTGCGCAACACCGAGGTGGCGGGGACCCGCATCGAGCAAGATCTCGATGCCGACGTCGTGGTGAGGTTGGACCCGGACCGGATGAAGCAGGCTCTCGCCAACCTGTTGACCAACGCGCTCAGGTACGGGGGAGACCGTTGTCTGGTGGTGGCCAAGGTCTCGGGCCGTGATCTCGTCTTCGAGGTCCACGACAACGGCGGCGGTGTGCCCACGAGATACCAGTCGTTGATCTGGCAGCATTTCGAGCGGGGCGCCCATCGTCTCGACGCCTCCACGCCTGGTCTCGGGATCGGGCTCTCGATCGTGCAGACCGTGACCGAATCCCATGGTGGGCGTGCCGACTACCGCGTCTCGGAGCGTCTCGGAGGAGCCTGTTTCTCGGTGACCATCCCGGGATGCGTGGTCGACGAAGTGGTATCCGAGGACAAGGTCCCGGCGGCCACCTAGCGGATCAGGAAGCCACCGCCCAGGTCGTCCGTGGGGTCGATCCACAGCTCGGCGCGCCCGGTGATGTGCGCCGAGCCCTCCACTTCGGGGATGACGGCCCCTTGAACGCCGACCCTGGTGGTCTCCAGGACCCTGCCGCTGAAACGGCTCCCCACGATGCTCTCGATCCGTATCCACTCGCCGACGCCGATCTCGCCCCGCTCGTGCATCACCGCGAGCCGGGCGCTGAGGCCGGTGCCCGTGGGTGAGCGGTCCAGCTCGCCATCGGCGAAGACGCAGACATTGCGGCTGTGGCTCCCCGGGTCGACAGCCTCCCCGGTGAAGATGACGCCATAGAGGAAACCCAATTCGGGGCTGTCCGGGTGGGTGACCTCACGTGACGACGAGATCACGTCCTTGATCACACGTCCAGTGTCGACCAGGGCCCGGACGTCATCGAGACCGACTCCGACATCCCCGGCTTCGATCAGGGCATAGAAAGCGCCGCCGAAAGCGAGGTCATATCTCACCTGACCGAGCCCGGGCACCTCGACCACCGAGTCGAGATCGGCGGCGAAGGACGGGACGTTTCTGAACCGGGTGGAGGTGACCCGTCCGTCTTCGATTCTCGACGTGGATTGGACCAATCCCGCGGGGGTGTCGATGCCAAGAACCGTCTCCGGTGACCTCGCCGGGATGATCCCGGTCTCCAACGCGACCTTGGCCAGCGCGATGATCCCGTGGCCGCACATCGTGGAGAACCCGTCGTTGTGGGTGAAGAGGACGGACAAATCGGCGTCGGCCGAGACCGGTGAGCCGATCCAACCCCCATACATGTCGGCGTGGCCCCGGGGCTCCCACATCAGGGCACGACGGAGATGGTCGAGGTGGTGGGTCGCATGGCGCCGTCGCTCGAGAACGGTGTCCCCGGGGATGTGGGGCAGGCCCTCGATCACAACCCGGAAGGGCTCGCCACCGGTGTGCGCATCGATGACCACCAGTGTGATCCAATCGGGTGGCGGCTCCCATTGCAGTGCAGCCCGGTGGTCCATCCGCCGGAGCCTACGATTCTCCTGCAGTGCCAACGGTCAAGGACATCGCCTCAGCCATCGCCGCGCGGACGCATCCGGAGGACACACCAGAGTGGGATCCAGTCGGCCTCCAGTTGGGCGACCCCGACGAAGAGGTTGACACGGTGGCGGTCTGCCACGAGGTGACCGAGCCTGTCGTGTCCCGCCTCGAGGAGAGCCCCGTCGACCTGCTGGTGACTTATCACCCCCTCCTCTTCACGCCGACCACCCGGCTGTTGGCTGGTCGTTCACCCGGGGCCCGCTCCTATCGGCTGATCCGCTCGGGTGTGAGCCTGCTGGTCACCCACACCGACTTCGACTCATGCCCCGGAGGCATGGCCGACTCGCTGGCGGCGTTGTTCGATCTCGGCGATGTCGCAGAGTTCGGGGGCGATCCCGCCGCGGCCTTGCCGGCAATCGGGAGATACGGGGCGTTCAACGGGACCCTGGCCACCGTCGACGCAATCGTCGTCGACGAGTTCGGGCCCGGCGGTGTTCGCATCAACGGCGATCGCGAGATGATTGTGGGGTCGTTGGCAGTGGTTCCAGGCTCAGGCTCGACTCTCATCGAAGCCGCCGCCGAGGTCGCCCAGGCGCTGGTGACCGGTGATGTGGGACATCACCGGGCCGTGGCTGCGCTCGATCTCGGGCTGGCGGTGGTCGACCCGGGCCACACCGCCACCGAGCGCCCGGGAATCAGGGCCCTGGTCGCCATGGTGACCGAAGTGGTCGGTGGCGAAGTCGTCGACCTCACCAGTATCGACCCTCGAACTTGGGACTGACACCGGGCTACCCTCCCTGGTCCACATGGAGCTGACCAGCCTCGCCGATCTCCTCGACTTGCAGGAGGTGGACCTCCAAATCGACCGCCTCCTCGATCAGCGCCAGTCGCTTCCCGAACTGGAGGACTACAAGACGGCCCACGAGCAGGTGCAGCAGAAGGAGAGCGAGCTGGACACCGATGCCGCCCATCTCAAGCAACTGGAGCTCGGTCTCGACAAGGCGGAGGGGGAGCTGGAACTGCTCGAGCTCAAGCTCGGAGAGCACGAGACCCGATTGTTCGCCGGCGGTATGAGTGCCCGGGAGACCGAGCACATGCGTCTCGAGGTTCAGAGCCTCAAGGGCCAGCGTGGAGCCATGGAGGAGAGAGTTCTCGGCATGCTCGAGGACATCGACCCCGCCCGGGCCCGTGTCGCCGCGATACAGGCGGAGATCGACCAGCTCAACGCCTCCAAGTCCGAGCTGGAGGCATCGATCAAACACCAGTGGAAGACCATCGACGCCGAGTTGGCCCGCAAGGAGGAGCGTAAGAAGGACGCACTGGCCCCTATCGACCACGACCTGCTCGAGCTCTACGAGAAGCTGCGAGGGATCAAGGAGGGGGTGGCGGTGGCGGCCTACGACCATGGCGTCTGCGGCGGATGCCACATGGCTCTCTCACCGGCGGAACAAGAGGAGGCGTTCGGCGACGAGCTTCCCCGCTGTGTTCACTGCCGGCGCATACTCGTAGCCTGAGCCATGCTCTTTTGGCACGTCGGGGCGACGCTCTGGCTCTTCCGATGGATCTTTGGGGATCCCAAGGTGGATGTCAGGTTTCTGCTGGTCGGTGCGATCCTTCCCGACCTCATCGACCTTCCGCTGGGCGCGTTGCTCTTCGCCGATCGTTACTCCACCGGAGAGTTGTGGTCTCACACACTGCTGGTGCCCACGACGTACATGGTCATCGTCCTGCTGGCGACCCGGCGGGGAAGAACACGCCGCGCCTGGATGGCGCTCGGGGTCGGCTGGCTGTTCCACTTGCTGCTCGATGGTATGTGGGTCGACCGGGATGTCTTACTCTGGCCGTTCTTCGGTCTGGAGATCCCCGCCGGGGAGGCCCCGCTCTGGTCGCTGGCATGGGAGAGAGCGCTGTCCGACCCGTGGCGTTGGGCCAAGGAGGCGGTGGGCGTGGTCTACCTGGCCTGGCTCTGGGTGGCCCTGGGGATGTCGAGCCGCGATCGGCGGCAGGCCACACTCGAGACTGGGAGGCTTCCTGACCATGTCGAAGCGGTTTAGCCCCGGGCCTGTCGCCATCCTGGCCCTGGCGGTCGCCGCCTGCGGAGGCGGGGTCGGCGACCCCGAGCCTTCGATCGCACCCGGAGAGGGGGCCGGGTCGCCGGTCGGTGCGGTCGAGGAGCTGGTTTCCGCGATCAACAGCGCCGATTTCGCCGAGGCGAGTCGTCTTGCCGTCCCTGGCCAGGCCGCTCTGGCAGCACTCGCCGAAGGGGCCGGCCTCGAAGAGGTGGCTGACGCCTTGGCGGAGGGAGACGAGGAGGTCGCCGCCAACTTCTGGGCAGGGTTCGCCCAGGGAACAGGGAGCTTTCTCACCGGCCCGGTCACTGCAGTCGACGACGGTGTGGTCACCCAGGGCGATGTCGAGTTCCACAGGATCACCGTCGAGCCACCATCGGGTGCCACCAGATCGGTCCTGGTGAAGGAGGTAGACGGCTATCGCGTCGACCTGTTCGCTTCGTTCGGCCCGGCGCTGGCCGACAAGATGATGGCCCCGGCCGAGCGTCTCCTCACCACCCGGACCGCCGATGCCCGTTTGATCCTGGCCAGGCTGCAAGACATCGTCCCCTCTCTGCTCGTCGCCGCCGAGCTGGCAGGGACACCGGGTGATGTCTCCCAACAGATCCTGGCCCTCATCGAGGTGATCACCAGGGTCGGATAGCCGGTTCAGCCCCGCAGCCGGGGAAGCACCTCGCTCCCGATCAGCTCGATGAGAGCGGGTTGATCGAGTGAGGCCATCTGAAAGGTCACGATGTCGGCGCCCAACTCGCCGACCAGCGGCTGGTAGATCTCGATGATCTCCTCGGGGGTGTTCACCAGGCTGTAGCGGCCGAGCACCTCCTCACGGGGCATCTCGTCGGCTCGCTGCCGCAGCGTCATCGGGTCAACCGCCTCGAGCCTGCCGGGCGCCCTCAGGCCTCGCCACGAGTAGAGGGCCCGCCACGCCTCGTCCTCATCGGCGGCGTACAGCGACCACCTGGTGGCCAGCACGGTCGGGTCGGGTCTTCCGGCGTCGGAAGCGGCGGAGCGCAGCGGCTCGACGACCCGTTCCATCGTCTCTGCCGGGTCCTTCACCGACGTGATCACCCCTTGTGCCTTCTCCCCGGCCAGCGTGGCCGATTTCGGCCCCCCCGCGGCCATGAGGATCGGTACCGGCCCCAGCGGTGGGGAGTAGAGCTTGGCCCGATCGGTCCGGTAGAAGTCCCCCTCGTAGGTCAGCTTCTCCCCGTCGAGCAAGCGCCTCATGATCTCCAAGGACTCGGTCATGCGCGCGTTGCGCTCCGCATAGTCGGGAAAGTCGTATCCGAGCGGCCCTTCGTTGATGTTCTCTCCGGTACCGACCCCGAGAGTGAACCGACCCTCGCAGAGACGATCGAGCGTGGCCGCCGCCTGGGCCACCACTCCGGGGTGGTAGCGGAACAGGGGTGTGGTGACCCCGGTGGCGAATTCGATGTGGTCGGTGACAGCCGTCATGGCCCCGATCGTCGAGAAGGCGAAACCGGAGGCGGAGACGTCATCCACCCACGGGTGAAAGTGCTCGGAGACCACGACCATGTCGAACCCGGCCCTCTCGGCGAGGACGGCCTGCTCCACCAAGTCCTCGGGATGCCATTGCTCATGACCGCCGAAGTAGGCGAACTTGGTCATCACCTGATATTGCCAGGTCTACTGATAGCTGACGTAAATCGGGGTGGGCACCTTGCCCATGGTGCTCTCCGGGCTGGGTGGCCCGGGCTCGTCCTCGTCGAAGAAGTTCTTCCAGCCCCAGGCCCAATGGGCGCCATCGGCGTCTTCATGCAATGCCGCCCAGGTCCCGTCCTTCTGCGGCTCGGTTCCGTCGCCGTCCATCTGGACCACCATCTGGATCTCGGGCCGTTGGATGATCTCGGCCCTGTTGGAGATCATCGTCGCCTTGAATTGGTGGACGATCATCATCTTCTGGGGCAGCCCGTTGTCGCGGACCAGGTCGGCTACCCAGTTGACCGTTTGGTTGATCTCGGCGGCGTCGACCGTGCCCACCTGGTTGAGATGGACCTGATCAGGCCGAAGCCGCCACTCGGGGTCGAGCGCCAGCCCGACGTGAGGGAGCCTGAGCAACTCCTCGAATTGAACCGCCTGGCTGAGGAAGTCGTCGCGCCCCGACTGCAGGTCGAGGATGACGTACATGTCGTTCTCCGCGGCGAACTGGATCCACTCCTGGAACGTCTCCACCGGCCACTCGAAGCTGTAGTCGCCGTCATCGGTGGGCCCGGCACTGGCCACGGAGGCGATCATCTCGAAGGTGGGGATCACCTGGGCGCCGTCTCCCCCGTAGGCCTCGATGAATTCCGCCATCCTCGCCAGGGTCTCGGCGGGCTCCTGCTCGCCGAGGGCTCCGAGGGCGGTCGTCTGGGGATGGCCGTAGAAGGAGAGGTAGCGCCTGCTCTCTTCCCTGGGGAGGATGTGGAAGCCACCACCAGGCACTTGCTGGCCGTTGGCTAGGACGGCCAGTTCCCATTCACTCGACTCCGGCATTGCACCGACGCGTCGGATGGAATCTGCGGTGTGACCCTGGAGTGCAACGCCGACCTCGGGATGTCCCAGGATGTCGCTGCCGTCGATGGCCACCACGGCCGCTCCTACGGAACGTCCCACCGCCGCAGCCAGGAGGATGGTCTCGGTGTCATTGGCATCGACCATCCAGATCGAGTCCGACTCCGTCGGCACCGCGAGCCCGACGACGATCTCGCCCGGGACGAGGTTCGGCTCCGTCGGGGTGATGGTCTGACCGGGCGGGAGGCTCTGGGGGAGGACCACCCGGTCCCGGGCGGTGATCGCCGCCACCGTCTCGACGACGGTGGTGGCGTCGGGGTCGGCCGGAAGCCTGACCTCGTCGGTCACCCCCAGGGTCTCCCGGGCCAGGTCGACGGCACCAATGACGTCGTGGCTGAGAGCCTCCGCCTCGGATGGGACGTTGACCCGCACCGACCCCACCAGGTGCACCCGTCTCGGTTTGAGCCGCCCCAACTCGGCGGCTAGTCGCGCTTCGGGAAACAGCAAGGGACCCGCGACCGCCGCGGCGAGCTGGGCGGCGGCGGCCAGCTCGTTGAGATCTCCTTCACCAACCACGACGACATCGTCGGCACAGATGAAAGTCTCCCCGGACAAGAACAGTGCGTCGGTGGCCAGCCCGCCGGTGTTGATGGCCCCACCATCCCCGGTGAACCGAACACATTGTCTCGAAGAGGGGACCGAGGTGTCGGGTGCGGAGGTCGATGCCGATTCGGTCGACCCCGGGCTCGAATCGACGGGAGTCTCCCCGAGGAATGCCGAGCACGCCCCGCCGAACATGGCAAGACAGAGAAGGGGTGCTGTTATCCGCCTCAAGAGCGGTCGATGGTAACTATGAGAATCTTGTGTAGGCGGTCTTCCAAACCAGACCGACGACGATGAGCGACGCCCCGGCGAGCCACACTCCGATGGGCACGAAGAGGCTGAGGAAGACACAGCTGGCCACGCCGAGCCAGGCGGTGGCTCTCCGTCGTTCCAAGCCCAGCACAGAGAGGTTGGTGATTCCGTAATAGAGGAGGACGGTCATCGCCGAGAAGCTCCAGGCCAGCCCGATGTCGCCGATCAGGGTCAGCGCCGTCACAAAAGCCGCCGACACCACGATGGCAATGGTTGGCTGGCTCCGGCGGCCCAATCTCGCCAGGACCGTCGGCATCTCCCCGCGCCGGCCCATCGCCAGCCAGACTCGGGACAGTCCGAGGATCAGGTTGAGGAGCACGCCGAGCATCGCGGCTATCGCACCCACGGTGACCAGTGGCATGTCGCCCAGGCCGAGCTCGAGTCGGGTGCCCCATCTCGGCCCTCCCAGAGCCCGGCCCCCGATCTCGATCGCCATATAGAGCAACGCCGAGGCCGCCAGGGTGATGATCACCGCGCGGGGGATGATGCGGGCCGGTTCCTTCACCTCCTCTCCGAGGGTGGCGATGCGTCCGTATCCGGTGTACGCCACGAAGAGGAAGGCGGTCGCCCCGAGCACGGCAGTAGCCGGCGAATCGAATGAGAGATCGGCTGCGACACCGTCCCCCTGCACCCCATCCCGGGCAAACCACAGGATGGCCGCGATGGTGAGGGTCAAGAGGACTGTGTTGGCCAGAGTGGTTCGTCTGATCCCGGCCAGGACCAGGGCCGTGACGAGCACGGTGGCCCCGATGGGGACCAGAAGGTTGTCGGTGCCCAGGTAGAGGGCCACTCCCAGGGCGGCACTGGCCGCCGACGCCGTCTTCGCCATGAGGAACAGCCAGCCGGCGGTGAAGCCGAACCACTGGTTGAGGGCTTGGTGCCCGTATTCGTAGGTGCCCCCCGCCACCGGGTAACGACCGGCCAGATAGGCCGAGGACAGCCCGTTGAACACCGCCACCACTGCCGCCGCCGGTATCGCCCAGAGAACCGCATCGCCCCACATGCCGGAGGCGAGCCCGATCGCCACGAAGGCCCCGGTTCCGACGATCGAGCCGAGACCGGTGACGATGGCGCCGCCCAGGCCGAGCTCCCGGTTCAGCTGCTGGTGGATCATCTAGAAGAGAGTCTCCGGCTCGACCAGGTTGTGGAGGTCCGGTGTGTTGTTCTTCACCGAGTTGACGCTGCGGGACACCTCGTGCTCCATGATGGTGTCGGGGTCGGTGGTCCGGAGGAGGGCGCGGGCGGCCTCGGGGTCACGCAGGTCACGATCTAGCCAGGCATCCCACACCTCGGGGACCAGGGACACCGGCATTCGGTCGTGGATCGCCGAGATCGCCCCCTCGGAGCCCTGGGTGATGATCGAACAGGTGCGGTGCCACTCGTCGGTCTCGGGGTCGAGACGGGAGGCCCAGATCCCGGCGAACACCATCGGGTGCCCGTCAGCGCGGTATACCCAGTGAGGCGTCCGGCCCTTGTCGGGTGACTCCCACTCGTAGAAGCCGTCGGCGGGGATCAGACAACGCTTGCGGGCGAAGGAGTCGCGAAAGGCTGGGGTGGTGGCGACCGTCTCCGATCTGGCGTTGATGTGGATCGACTTGCCGTTGTCGGCCCAGTGGGGGATCATCCCCCATCGCATCGACCCGAGCTGGCGTTTGCCGTCGCGCTCGGCGATAACGTACACCGGGTCGGTGGGGGCGACGTTCCAGCTCTTCTCGAGCGGCCCGGTGAGCACGTCATCGACACCGAAGTACTCCGCGTAGAAGTCGAGGTCACCGGTGATCGAGAAGCGGCCGCACATCTCTTAGGAGTCCGCCCGATTCCTCATGTGCAGCGCGAGCTGAGCGAACCGCTCGTCGAGGAAGCTGCGCAGTGGCTCGGCGATGTCGGCCCTGTCCATGGCCAACCTCATGCAACGCATCCACTCCACTGCCTCGGCCTCGCCGATCGAGAAGGGGAGATGACGCATCCGCAGCCGGGGGTGGCCCCACTTCTCCTCGTAGAGCGCCGGGCCACCCAGCCACCCACTCAGATACATGAAGAACTTGCGGCGGGTGTTCGAGGTGCTGACGGGCAACATGGCGCGGAGGAAGGGCGACTCCTCTTCTATGACGTCGTAGAACGTCTCTACCAGGGCCCAGGCCCCCTCTTCGCCCCCGATCTCCTCGTACGGGGTTGTGGCGTCACCCCACGGGTGAGCGGTCGCGGTGGGTTTGGAGGGCATCATCGGGTGCAAGTATCGCGGCGTTACGAGAAGAGTGGCGAGCCCGTCTGTAAGCCGGATTCTGTTGACGCTCTGTTGTTGACCTGGCGAAATGTGCGGAAAGTGCCGCTGACCAGGGAAAAGACTACCTCGTAATTACGCTCTTGTAATTAGTGTTTCTCGTCGTTTTGTGTCACGGATGTGTCACGAGTTGAGCCTCCCAGCTCCAGTACCGGTTTCACTCCACGATGTTGTCGTACTCGGCGTGGGTGCCGATCCAGAACCACACCAGCCCGTCATCTCCCTCCACTGCCAGAGCTCGATAACGGAGGCCCACTCTGACCGACCAGAAGCGGCCCACCTTCTTGAAATGAAGCGAAGGGTGCCGAGGATTGGCCTTTAGGCGCTCGAAGGCCGCGTCAGCCTGACGGCGAACCTCCTCGGGCAGAGACCGGTAGCACTCCCAGAATCGTGGCGAGGTCAGATGCCTCAAAGAAGCTTGGTTTTGCCCGCGGAGTGTTCACGGAGCGCCTCGTCACCGAGCTGGTCGAGCTTACCGGCCTTGATGTCTCTCTCTAGCTGCTGATCCCACAGCGCCCAGTCGTACTCGGTGAACCAGGCACGAAACTCGGCCAGCTCCTCTGGACTCAACGCCTGAACCGCCTCTTCTACCTTTTCGACTCGACTCATGGACACCAGTCTGCCACAACCTTTCCGAGTCGCCGACCTCGCAGCCCAGGCATGTTACGAGGAAAATAGGAAACCCAGACTGGGGTCCTCGAAGCACGGATCACGAATTCACCAAGAGTGATCGTGGGTATGTACAGCAAGCGCCCTGGAAGTGATGCTGTTCTGCTCGTTTCGTCAGTTTGCGTGTTATCGCGCGAGATCTGGTGTTCTGAGCGGGTGTCCTTGTTGTCGGTCCAGTGACAACCTTGGTTCCAGCGCGATTGGCACGCTCAAAATGCCGACGGCGGTGAACAAGAGCCGAGCCAGACAACGGCTCTGCGACGGCTCGGCGAGGTCACTGCCACCTCCCTCTGGTAGTGGCGCCGCCCGTACCTGAAGCACCCAACGACACCGTGACGAGATTACGGATAGCATTCAAGACAGGAGGACCCAAACAGGGTCTGGGAGCAAGGAGTAGTGAGGGACAATGAGAAGAGCTATCTCGGTAGCACTCGTCTCGGCGATGACGATGGTGGCGTTTGCGATACCAGCGGCTGCAACAGTTCATGAGATCACCGGCATGTTCTGCGCCCAGCAAGGGGGGAATCCATTCCCACCGGGGTTGTCGGGTGGATCCAATGCCGACAATTTCGCCAAACCGTTGTTCGCCACTGGGTTCGTAGAGTCCGTTGATCCAACCTTTGAAGGAGACGGAGTGAATGGCCCTGGTGTGCTGATTACCTTCGACTTCGATCATCCAGCATCGAAGCTTGCTCCACACCCGACGCTAGAGACGTTCTTCGTCGGTGACGGGACATACATATCGGCGTTCGTTCTCGACAGCAGTCACGGTTTCACCAACTGCATACGTTTGAGAAACGCATAAACGAACAATAAAGCCCCGTTCGGCCCGGTCGTAATACCGGCCGGGCCGTCGGGAGCGTTCTCGACCGCCCATAGCGGCATTCCCAGACGCTTGTCCGTCGGGCACGAAGCCGCGCGCATCCGGCAGTTCTGAGCGCACGCATCGGTGCCGTTCTCGTGTGGTTGACGTAACGGTGAAAAACGTCGTCCAACGACACGTCAGACGCCAGTTCGTATCTGTCGTCCACATGGGCTATCATCCGAACTAGCCCGGAAGTCCGGGGCGAAATGGGAAGCAGTTCTAACACACCAATTGCGGCGCGGTAGGGCGACTCTGAAGCAAGTCTTTTGAGTACGGCCTCCCGGTTGCTTCTCCCCTCGGCATCCTAGAGTACGGCCGACGTTTTTGGCCAGAACTCAAATGTGCGATACGACGCAGGCAATTAACGCCTGGGAGGCTGTGTCGACTTCTCCTGCAAGACCGCACTGATAGTTCGATTGAGGAGAGAAAGTAAGGCTTGGGATGCGGTAGGACGATCGATTCTGCCGCCATCAATGACCGAAGTAACCGGGAACTATTTAAGGAATATCAATAATGTTAAGAACAGCAAAGATCCTGGCGCTCGCTGCCGTAGTGGCGATGACCCTGGCGCTTCCGGCGTCGGCGGGCAACGCCCATTTCGTTGGCGCGACCAGCGTCGAGCGTAGCGGCGACAGCCTCACCGTGTCCGGCAAGGTTGCCGGTCTCGGCAATATCGACCAGATCCACGTCGAAATCACGGCAGACGCCGCGTGCGTCAACCCTGGAACCAAGAAGCCCAAGGCAGCGAACAAGCAGTCATTCAGCACGGAAGGCGATTTTCCGGTGCAGAACGGCAAGGCCGACTTCAGCCTAGAGCTGACGGCGAGCTTCTCGCCTAACTGCACCCCGCCGATGACGGTGGAGTTCAGCAACGTGACGGTGACGGTCACAGCCACAGGCGTGAATCTGACGCGAAGCCTCTCCGGCACTTTCTAAGTCCGGAGTCAATCCATCTAGTGAGGGGCCTGGTACACCACCGGGCCCTTCTCAAATGTCTGATGGGGGGGGAAGAGGTTATAGATCCCGGTAGCTAGAAGAGAAGGCACCACCCCCAAGGAGAAGGGCGAGAACGCCTGTCCTGAGATCGATTCCAAGTAGCTCCACAAAAGTTCCTCGTTTGGACTCGCCGGCCCTGTCCCCTGGCTGAAAAAACGAATCACGACGACTCCCCCGGGACGTCCTCCTGATCCTCGAGCTCCATCGCCGCCGATAACAGCCGATGCCGCTCCGGAGTACAGCGGAACAACTCCCGGCCGCCCTGCCAGACCGAGATCTGCCCATTCGGGTCGTATTCATGCATCCCGGTGGTCGTCGGACTGCTCGCGGGTTCGGTCGGAGCCGCTCTGGTGAGCCAGGTCTTTGCCTCGGCTGACCGCCGGCGTGACAACTACGCCGAGGCTGTAGCT
>Ga0299913_10000482_pt1 | contig 25580 bp, 27 predicted proteins | sample RVTome_9_FD_201360 | JGI IMG/M metagenome (GOLD analysis project Ga0299913, IMG submission 201360) | Soil microbial communities from uranium-contaminated site in the Upper Colorado River Basin, Wyoming, United States - RVT155D38 (version 2) ... | reverse complement strand
ATCGTCGGATCCACGACGCCGGTCGGTCGGATGAACTGCTCGGCGACGTTCTCGGCACGCTCCGTCTCGTACGGGCCGGGGGTCGCCGACATGTAGACGACCTGGCTCATGTGATCCTCGAACTCCTCGAAGGTCAGCGGCCGGTTGTCGAGCGCCGATGGGAGCCGGAAGCCGAAGTCGACGAGGATCTCCTTCCGGGTCCGGTCGTTCTTGTACATCCCGTGGACCTGCGGAATGCTGATGTGGCTCTCGTCCATGATCAGCAGGAAGTCGGTCGGGAAGTAATCGATGAGCGTCCACGGCCGCTCCCCCTCCTCACGCCCGGCCAGGTGGCGGGAGTAATTCTCGATCCCGGAGCAGAAGCCCACCTCGCGCATCATCTCGAGATCGAATTGCGTGCGCTGCCGCAGCCGCGCCGCCTCGAGCTCGCGGCCCTGATCGGCGAGCCAGCGGACGCGCTCTTCCATCTCGGACTCGATCTTCTCGACCGCGACGAGGAGCTTCTCGCGCGGCGTCACGTAGTGCGTCGCGGGGTACAGGTTGACCTCGCCGCGCTCCGCCAGGACCTCGCCCGTGAGGTCGTCGATCTCCACGATCCGCTCCACCTCGTCGCCGAAGAAGTCGATCCGCACGACGTACTCCCCGTGCGGCGGCTGCACCTCCAGCACGTCGCCGCGGACCCGGAACTTCGCGCGACCGAGCGCCGCGTCGTTGCGCTGGTACTGCAGGTCGACGAGGTGCCGGAGGATCCCGTCGCGGCGGTAGTGGCCACCGCGCTTGAGACTGATGACGGTGGCGCCGTAGTCGACGGGCGCGCCGAGACCGTAGATGGCGGAGACCGAAGCGACGATCACGACGTCGCGACGCTCGAAGAGGGCGCGCGTCGCGTTGTGCCTCAGCCGATCGATCTCGTCGTTCCGGGACGAGTCCTTCTCGATGTACGTATCGGTCCGGGGCAGGTAAGCCTCGGGCTGGAAGTAGTCGTAGTAGCTGACGAAGTACTCGACCGCGTTGTCCGGGAAGAACTCCTTGAATTCTTGGTAGAGCTGCGCGGCGAGCGTCTTGTTGTGCGCCATCACGAGCGTCGGCTTCTGGACCGCCTCGATGAGCTTCGCCGCAGCGAACGTCTTGCCAGTGCCGGTTGCGCCCAACAGGACCTGGTGCTTCAGCCCGCGTTCCACGCCGTCGACCAGGGAGGCGATCGCGGTCGGCTGATCGCCCGTCGGCTCATACGGGGCGTGGACCTTCAGGTCGGGCATGGGACTCGATTCTAGCGGCGATCCTGACAGGGGCCATCAGGGTTCCATCGGTCCCATGCGAACCGCCCCCAACGGCCTATATCGGTACCAGGGGTCCCTTCCTAGCATCGCGAGTGGCTGCCCCCGCCACCTGAACCCGATACGAGTCCGCGGCCCACCACTCGATGATGCCCACCCATTCGACGACCCCTGCGCCGATGCCGGCCCCGCCGGCCGCTGCGGCGCGCCATCGAGAGCGAGGCCAGGCCCTCGTCGAGTTCGCCGCGGTCCTCCTGCCGCTCCTCGTCGTGGTCGTCGGCATCGTCCAGTTCGGCCTGATCTTCGGGGCGAACGTCTCGCTCACGAACGCCGCCCGCGAGGCGGCCCGCGAGGCGACGATCCATCGCTACAACGCGGCGAACGGAAATTCGGCCGAGGGTGTCACGCGCTGCACCGATGCCGTGGACGCCGCCACCGCGGCCTTCGGCTTCCTGAGCTCCAATAGCCCGCACTTCTCGGCGAGCACACCCTGTCCGGGGGGCGTCGACCTCAACGGCGACGGGCTCCACGACCTGTGGCAGAACGGCGACGTGGAGGTCTCGTTCTGCGCCGGCGGCACGCCGGCGGGAAGCGAGTGCCCGACGACCTCGGACTCGGCGACCTACTGCACCACAGACTCGGGGAAGGGCTGCCTGGTGCGCGTCCAGCTCACGTACAACCAGGCCCTCGTCGTGCCGCTCCTGGACGCGATCCTCGACTCCGACGGCAACGGGCTCTTCGAGATCCGGGCCGATGCGGCCATGGTGATCAACTGATGACCGCCGCACCGCGCGGGCAGGTCCTTGTCATCGTCGCACTGGGCCTCGTCGTCCTCCTCGCGCTCGCCGGGGTGGCGATCGACGTCGGTCGGCTGATGGCCGAGCGCCGGCACATGCAGACCGCCGCGGACGCCGCCGCCCTCGCCGCGTGCCAGTCCCTCAAGGACGGCGCGGTGGCCGATGTCGCGGCGGCGGTGCAGCGCGCCCGGAGCGTGGCGAGTGTGAACATGGATGGCTCACCCTCGGGGACGGTCGGCAGCATGGCCGACCCGGCCGTCTACGAGGACCAGGACGGCAGCGGCTTCCTGGATGCCGACGAGCTGGTGAGCGGCGTCGTCGTCGCCACGACCTCGGTCCGCGTGGCCATCTCCGGGGACGTCCGCACCACCCTCGCCAGCGTGGTCGGCATCCCGACGCTCGGGGTCGGCGCCCGTGCCCACTGCACCCTCGAACAGGAACCGGCGCTACCGCTGGTTGCCCGCCGCTACGACGCACCGCCGGGGCCGGGTGGATCGTTCATGGACGTGCTCGCCACCGAGTCGACCAGCACCATGGGGCAGGTCGACGCCAACCCATTGGGCTACGACGGGCGCACGCCCGCCGGGGACGGCGTCGGGTTGAAGGGCCCGGCATTCGAGATCTACGGCACCGGGAGCAAGGCACACAACAGCTCCGAGTTCCGTGGCTTCATCAACCTCGACATCCGCGACTTCCGCGACGTCACGTCCCGCGACTACTACAACGGCGCCGAGCCGGGCACGAACGAGAACGTGATGAAGGCCGAGCAGGCCGCCTACGTGATCACCGGGTACCCGGGGCCGGCGTTCCCGACCGCCGTCCAGCCGCCATCGGGGGCACTCCAGGTGGCGACGCTGTCGGGGCACAACACCGGGCACCTGGTCGACGCGTTCGACGAGATCTTCGACCCCGGGGACCGCATCTTCCTTGCGGTGTACGACGGCACCGTCCGCGCGATCCCGGACTTCTCGATCACTCCGCCCTCGCGGATCACGCTGCCGGCCACAACCGGCTCCCCCACCGACGGGCCGACGTTCTCCGTCTCGCGGAACGACCAGTTCACCGGGTCGGTCGAGCTCACACTGGTGGGAGACGAGGATGCCCCCGATCCCGCCGACAACATCCTGCCGGTGCCCGGGACGGGCGCCCCCGCGGCCGGAGAGATGAACGAGCCCATCTTCAATCCCGACAACTTCCTCTTCGCCTCAAACGAGTCGAGCCGCAACGTGGTCATGGAGGACTTCTCGACGAACGCCGTGGCGCCGGGCATCTACACGGTCTGGGTGCAGGGCGAGTCGAACGTGCCGTACAAGGGCCGCCGCCACCCCGTCCCGGTCCACGTCGGCGGCGCCACTCGCAGCTTCCACCTCGCGAACTCGTCGCTCAGCGCATCGGCAGATGCCTACGGCGACGCGGTCACCTACACGATCCGCGTCCGGACCGACGGTTGGACGGTGGGAGGCCCCGCGACGACCGTTGCGCTCAGCTGGGACCCTGCGTCGCTCAGTGACTGCATCCTCAATCCCGTCACGCCGCCGGCGGGGATGACCGTGAGCTTCAGCGCCCCATCGGTCACCCCCAGCGGTGGGCAGGGCGCACCCTCGACGATGACCGTCGACACCGATGGGCTCGCCAGCGGCTGCTACCTGTTCACCGTCCGCGCCCACGCCACGAACAGCGCCGGCGAGCCGGTGACGCGCCTCGCGAACGCGACCCTCTACGTGGTGTCGGAGCCGACCGATGGCGAGTACGTGGAGATCATCGGCTTCGCCGCCTTCGAGATCGAAAGCGTCGTCTCCAACACGATCACCGGGCGCGCCATCAGCCCGATCTGCGGAGATCCCGACTGTGCCGAGCTGCGCGCCGTCCAGCGCGCCCGCCTCATCCCCTGGTCCTGACAATCCCGTAACGGAGAACTGCTCTCGTGGAGCTCGAGTATTCCGACCGCAACAGCCGACGTTCGAAGGTCTACATCGCCGTCGGCATCGTCGTCGCCCTGATGGTGGCGGCGACCGTCTACATCGCCCTGCAGGCGAGCGGCCTCACGGACCAGGGGGAGGTCGAGATGCGCCAGGTCGTCGTTGCCGCCGTCGAGATCCCCGGTCGCAAGGCGATCGAGGAGGCCGATGTCGTCATGCGCAACGTGCCCGTCGACCCGGTGAGCGACACGGCGTTCGCGTCGCTCGACGAGGCACTCGGCCGGATCGTCGCGGTGCCCGTGATGCCGGGACAGCTCATCACGCCGAACCTGCTCGCCTCCACCGACCAGGGCGCGACCTTCTCCATCCTGCCGCCCGGCGAGGAGTTCAGCGAGTCGATGCCCGATCTCCGCGCGGTGAGCATGACCGTTCCGGACGACCGTGCGGTCGGGGGCACCCTGGCGCCCGGCCAGCCGGTCGACCTGATCGCCACGCTCGGCGTCGCCCCGTCCGAGGAGGAGCCGGTCGAGGGCGGCGAAGGCGAGGAAGGCGAGGAGCCCGCCCCTGCGGACGGTCCGCAGCGCGTCGCCGGCCCGTCGACGAAGACGACGCTCCAGCAGCTCGACATCCTCGTGCGGAACGGCAGCCTTTACATCCTCCGCACCGACCTGGCGACCGCGGAGAAGATCACGCAGCTTCAGGCGGCGGGCGCGCAGTTCACGTTCGTGCTCCGGGCCGACGAGGACGAGCGCGTGGCCGAGACCGAGGGTTCGACCCTGGATCGGCTGCTCGAGGAGTTCGGCTTCCCGGTGCCCGAGGAGGCCGAGCTGCCCTAGGGCGCTCGGAGCGCCGCCAGGGCGAGCTCCACCTGGCGGCGCGTCTCCTCGATCGGCGCGGAGCCGTCGATCACGACGTCCGCGGCCGCGACCTTCTCGTCCTGTGACGACTGGTTCGCCAGGCGCCGGCGCGCGGCGGCCTCGTCCATGCCGCGAGATGCGGCGAGCCGCGCGATGGCATCGGCCTCGTCACAGCGCACGACCCATACCTGGTCGCACGCATCGGCCAGCGGAGACTCGAGGAGCTTGATCACCTCGACGGCGACGACCTCCTCGCCGCCCTCCGCCAGCTCGGAGAGGCGTGCGCGAATCGCCCCTCGCACCCGCGGATGAAGGATCGCCTCGAGGTCGGCGAGCGCATCGGCGTCGCTGAACACGACCCGCGCCAGCTCACCGGCGTCGTACGTGCCGAACCGTCGCTGGATGGCGGCGCGCGCGTCCGCGTCGTTGTGCCGGATCTCCCGGGCGATCACGTCCGCGTCGACCGTCGCGACCCCCCGGTCGCGCAGCATCGCCGCCACGGTGCTCTTCCCGCAGCCGATGTTGCCGGTCAGGCCGATGACCTTCATGCGGTGACCGATGCTACCGGCTCCGGCTGGCAGTGCGGGCAGAAGTGGGTGCTCCGCTGCCCGATCACGATGCGCTCGATGCGGCGGCCGCATCGGTGACACGGCTCGCCTGTGCGCCGATAGACCGCCAGCCGTTCAGCGTTCGCCCCGGGCTCACCATCGGCGCCGACGTAGTCGCTGAAGCTGGCACCCCGGTTCTCGATCCCCTCGCGCAGCACCTGGCGCACGGTCCGATGCAGCCGTCGCACTTCGTCCGGCGTCAGCGTGTCTGCCGTCCGCAGCGGGTGGAGACGGGAGCGCCAGAGGGCCTCGTCCGCGTAGATATTGCCGACGCCGGCGATGAACGACTGGTCGAGCAGCAGCGCCTTGAGCTTCGCCGATCGGCGCGACAGCCGCTCCGCGAACCGCTCCGCGGTGAAGCCGCGGCCGAGCGGTTCCGGCCCGTGCCCGCTGAAGACCTCGCCGATGCGGTACTGCTTCGTGCCCTCCGCCACCTTGCGCGATCGGGCGCCGCGGCCCGCCCCGACGCTCCGCAGCCCGCCGCCCGGCCAGAGCCCGATGCGCCCGAACTTGCGGACGTCGCGGTAGCGCAGCTCGCGGCCGTCGGCCAGGCCGAACACGACTCGCGAGTAGGGGTCCGGCGGTGTCCCCGGGTCGGCCACGATGAGGGCGCCGGTCATCCGGAGCGCGACCGTCATGACCCTCCCGTCGTCGAGATGCAGCAGGACGGTCTTCGCGCGTCGCGCGACATTCCGGATCGTGGCGCCGGCGATCTCCGCCTCGAACCGTTCGGGCGGCTGCGGATGCCGAATTGTCCGCTCCCAGTGGACGGTGGCGTCCTCGATCGTTGCGCCCGCCACCCATCGTTGGAGATCGCGCGCGACGGTCTCGACCTCGGGGAGTTCCGGCATGCGCGGAAGTGTGCCCGATCGAGGGCACGCGAGTTCGCTGGCCGCGAATGCGCTCGCCTAGGGAGCGTCGCTGCCGGAGGACGCGGGAGTGCCCTCCTCTTCGAAGCAGAGGCTGAGGAGGTCAACGGCACCGATCGCTGGCTGGACGAATCCGCAGCCGATCCGCTCCGACACGAAGAACGGGAACACCGGGTACCCGGTCGGGATCACGAGGACCTCCTCGTCGACGATGTGCTCCGCAAACCTGGCGGCGCCATCGATTCGATCCTGGCCCTGGAGGTCCTGGAGCCGAACGAGCTCCGCGAGGTTCGCCTCGCCGATCCACGGGACGTCGCGGAGCCCACCGATCAACGCCACCGGGTCCGGGACGTCCGCGCCCGTCCCGAATGGCAGCAAATCGATGACGCTGTCGGGCTCAAAAGCGTCCCCGGGCATGTCCTCCTGGCGCACGATGGTGACCACGATGCCGATCGCCTGCAGCTGCCCGGTGAGCGCGACCTCGAATTCGCGGCACGGGCCACATCCCCACTCCGTTGGATAGCCCTGCATCGTGATCTCGAATGTCCGGCCATCCATCAGCTCCAGCGCCGCCTCCACATCGGGAGGCGCCACGTCCGAGTCGATGGCACCGGAGCCTGGGACGCTCGGCACGAGCAGGTCCGCGGTCGGCACCGTCGAAAAGATGCTGCTGATCGCGATCCGATCGAGGCCGAGCGCCACCGCCCGTCGAATGTCCGGAGCCGCGAAGACCGGCCGCGATGCGTTCAGCGCGAGGTAGTCGACGCCCAACCGCGGCGCACCGAACCATCGTTGATCGCCCCCGGCGGCGTTTGCGCTCGTCGGCCCCCACTCGTCGGCAATGACGCTGCCGGGTCCCGACACCGGGTTGTCCCCCGCCAGCATGGCGGCGTCGAGAAGGCCGCGCTGCACTTGGTCAACCGCTCTCGCCGGCTCCACGTTCATCTTGACCGCGATCGCATCGAAAGGCTGTGCGCGAGGTCCTTCGTAATTGGGGTTCTTGCGAAAGATCACCAGGCGCCGCGGAAGCCTCTCTGCCAGGTAGTAGGGTCCGGCTCCGGCGACCGGCGGGTCGGGGTTGAGCCCGCTGCGAAGAGCGGGCGTTCCAACGGGGACCGGACAGGCCTGGGGGAGCGCCAGGCGCTCCAACAGGTCCGACGACGGCTCCTCGAGCGTGATCGTCAACCGGTCGTCGTCCACGCCGATCCCGCTGACGTGATCGGCTTCCCCCGCGCGGTACTCGCCGACGCCGACGATGTCACCGAAGAACAACGGCCCCGGGTCGCCGTCACCGAAGACCGGGGACAACATGCGCTCCAGGGTCGCCCGGAACGTCTCGGCTGTCACCGGCTCGTTCGACGGGGGCGAGAACGCCAGACCTGACCTGATGCGGAACGTGTACGTCCGACCGTCGGGACTGACCGCCGGCATCCCGGCAGCTGCCTCCGGCCTCAGCTCCCACCCGGCTGGCGCCGGCTCGTCCGGGTAGGAGAGCAAGCCGGCGCAGGTGACGTATAGGGCCTGGTGGACCTCCCACGTCCAGCTCAATGCTGGATCGGGAGCCGGATCCCACCACGGGGTCCCATCGGCGGACACCGTCAGGACCGTCCCCTCGAGGTCGGCGATGGCCTCGTCCACGGTCGGGCCGACGGCAACCATGAGCTCGTCGTCGCTGGCGGCGACGGCCAGAGTCGCATGGCCCGTGTCGATCTCCTGGTCCTGCCGGCCGGTGACGAGGTCGATGCCGGTCAGAACCCCCGTATGCTCGTTGGTCACCCACATCGTCCGCTCGGTCGCGACCATCTCGCCGACTCCCGGCTGCAGGGAATACGCCGTCTGACGCCCGGATCGGTCGACACGCCAGACCTGCCCGACGCTGGACAGTGCCGACCATGCATCGCCCCCGCCGACATAGATGTTTCCCAGCCAGGTATCGGCTGACAGCTGGATCGGGCTGAAGGTCTCCTCGTTGGTGACCGCATCGATGTGACCGATCCACCCCTCGCGCCAATACCACAGCCCGCCACCGCCGAACGACACGCCCCACGCGTCGACGTCGAGCCGCTCCTGGATTTCCCCCGTCTCGGCATCGAGGCGGATGACCTCCGGGATGTCCGGGCGCGTCAGCCAGACCGAGCCGGCGCCGACCGCGACGTCGTAGGCGGGAAACTGGTCGAGTTCATCGGTGCCGAAGGTGAATTCCGCCGGAACGCCCGTCCTCTTATCGATTCGAAGGACGCGCGGCTCCGCCAGGTCCGTCACCCACAGCGACCGGTCGTCGAAGTTGAAGCCACTGACTTCGACCACCGGAATGTCGATCGACTGCGCGATCTGACGCTCGACCGGATCGACGCGATTGAAGGCACGTGGATTCTCCCCGACGATCCAGAACGACCCATCGCTGAAGAATGCGATGTTCCGGGGCGACACGATCGGGGTCGTTTCCCTGAGCTCGCCGGTCGTCGGATCATAGAAGGCCAGGAGCGGCAGTCCAGCGTCGGCCAGCGGATCCGCCCCGTCGCTCGGCGTCGCCGATGCTGCCGACGTCGGCTGTTCAGGGTCGGCGAACGGCCCTCGCCCCCACACCGCCGCAACGATCGCGACGAGGAGCGCCGTGGCTCCCAAGGCGGCATATCGCGTCCGGTCCATGCCATGGGCGCCGTCGCCCGACGCAATCCGGTGGCCCTTGGCACGGTCGGATGGCATGACGACCACGACCCGGACGGTCTCCCGGTATCCCTTGAGCTTGACGGCGTGCGCATCGACGTACGCAATCCCGTCCATCTTCGCCGCGAGGTGGATCACCGCCTCGGATGCGAGCGTCTCCCCCGCTCCGGCCTCCGCGCACAGGCGAGCGGCGAGGTTGAGAGCCGTGCCGCGATAGCCGTCCCCGACCGGGACCGCCTCGCCGGCGTCCAGCCCGATCCCGACGCCACGTGGAAGCCCCGCATCCGCGAAGCGGAACTGGAGGTCGATCGCCGCCCGCAGGGCCTTTCGCGCCGAGACGAAGACCACGAGCGCTTCATCGCCTCGGAGCTCGAGGAGGCGGCCGTCACGGGCGGTTACGACCTCCGCCACGAGCTCGGCGAACCGAGACGCAAGCGCCGCGGCTGCCTCGTCCCCGTGCTCGCGCGTATACGTCGTGTATCCGCGGATGTCAGCGATCAGGAACGTCCGCAGCTCCGTTTCGGGCGCGGTCGGTGGGGTCGCGTTCCCATTCGCGGGATGCGTCTCGCCGGGGGCAGGGTCGCGTGGCTCGGGCACGTCGTCCTCCGTGGGACGGACAGCGGCCACAGTGTACGGGGCCCGGCAACGGCGTCGGCTGTTCGGCCGAGCGGCTAGGAGACGAGCTCCGCCGCGACCTCCTCGTCGGCTTCCTCGCGGGCGACCTCGATCGCGGTCTTCTCCATCCGTCGCCACGTGCCGTCATCGGCGCGCAGGTATCGGTCCATCTGCTCCCAATTCTGGCCGACCTTGAGGTCCACCTCGAGCGGCACATCGAGCGGAAGCGCGGACTCCATGACCTCCCTGGCCAGCGATGCCAGGGCGGGCAGCTCCTCCTCATCGGTCTCGAAGACGAGCTCATCGTGGACCTGGAGCAGCATCCGCGATCGGAGCCCACGCTCCGCAAGGGCGGCGTCCATGCGGACCATCGCGATCTTCATCCCGTCGGCGGCCGTGCCCTGGATCGGCATGTTGATCGCCATCCGCTCGCCGGCAGCGCGCAGGGCTCCGTTGCGCGCCGTCAGCTCCGGCAGGTATCGGCGGCGCCCCAGCAGGGTCGTGACGAACCCCTGGTCGCGGGCGAGGATCTTCATCTCGACGGTGTAACGACGGATCCCCTCGTATGCGGCGAAGTAGTCGTTGATGAAGCGCTGCGCCTCGTCGCGGGGGATCTTCAGCCGTTCGGCCAGGCCGTAGTCGCTCAGCCCGTACGCGATCCCGTAGTTGATCATCTTCGCGACGCTCCGCTCCTTCGGGCCGACCTGCTCCGGGGCGAGGCCGAGGACCCGGGCGGCCGCGGCGAGATGGATGTCGGAGTGCGACGCAAAGTCGGCCTTCAGTCCCGCATCCCCCGAGACGTGGGCGAGGATCCGCAGCTCCTGCTGTGAATAGTCGGCTCCCAGCAGAAGCCGATCCGGCGGGGCGACGAACGCGCGACGGATGCGGCGCCCCAGCGCCGTGCGGATCGGGATGTTCTGGAGGTTCGGATCGGTGCTGGACAGCCGCCCGGTCGCGGCCACCGCCTGCTGGTAGGTGGTATGGAGGCGGCCCTCGCCGTCCACCAGCGAGGGCAGGGCGTCGACGTACGTGGACTTCAGCTTCGAGACCTGCCGATGCTCGAGGATCAGGCTCACGACCTCGTGCTGCTCGCGGAGCTCCTCCAGGACCGATGCGTCCGTCGAGCGGCCGGTGCGCGTTCGCTTCGTGGCCGGCAGCGCCAGCTCGTCGAACAGGACGACCTCCAGCTGCTTCGGCGAGCCGATGTTGAACTCGTGCCCGACGAGCTCGAAGATCCGCGACTCGAGGCCGCCGAGCTGAGCGGCGAACTCCTCGTGCATCGCGGCGAGCGCCTCGCGGTCCAGGAGGACGCCCGCGAGCTCCATGCGCGCCAGCACCGGCACGAGGGGCATCTCGACCTCGGCGAACAGGTTGGCGAGTCCGCCATCGGTCAGCTCCTGCTCGAGGCCGGGCGCCACGAGGAGCGCGGTCATCGCCTCCGCCGCGGCGCGGCGCGCCATCGCGCGCTCCTCCGCCCCGGTGTCGGGGCTCAGCGGCTTCTCCGGCAGTGTCGCGCCGAAGCGGGTGGCGGCCACGTCGTCGATCGTCTGCGCGCGCAGCGCGGGATTGCACATGTACCCGGCGACGAGCGTGTCGAAGACCGTCCCGTTCAGGTCGAAGCCGCGATCCGCATGGAGCGTCGTCAGGAGCTGCTTGAGGTCGTGGCCGATGCGCCGCCGATCCGCGCGCGAGAACCAGGCCGGCAGCCGCTCGGACGCGATGCTCGATGGATCGCACGGCACGTACCACGACGTGCCGTCAGCGCCGGCCAGCGCGATCCCGTGGAGCTTTCGCTCGAGTGGGCGCCCGCTCCCCGCCGCCCACCCGAGGCCGATCGCGTCGCCATGCGCCTCGAGCCAGGCCTCCAACTCCTCCATCTCCGCATCGGTGCGGACGATCCGTGGGTCGACGTGCTCGATTGCGCCGCCGGGATCGGCGAGCGGGTCCGGTCGGGTGTGCGGCCGTCCATCCGCATCCGCCGGCGCGGCGCCGCCCTGGAGGAGATCGAGGCTGAGCTGCAGCCCGCCCTTCGTCTCCTGCTCCGGACTGTCGTAGCCAGTCGGGGCGATGCTCGAGGCCGGGAGGCGATCGATGAGCGATCGGAACTCGAGCTCGCGGAAGCGCTGCGCCACCGCCCGACGGTCGTATCGGCCGGTCCGCGCCTCGTCCAGCCCGAGCTCCACCGGGAGATCGGTGAGGATGCGGCCGATCTCGCGGGACATGAACGCCGACTCGCGATGCTCCGCCAGTCGGTCGCGCATCTTCCCCTTGACCTCCTCGAGGTGCTCGTAGATGCCGTCGAGGGTGCCGAACTGCTGGAGGAGGCTGCTCCCCGTCTTCTCGCCCACCCCGGGAACGCCGGGGATATTGTCCGACGTGTCGCCCTTCAGGGCCTTGTAGTCGAGCATCTGGTCCGGGCGAAGGCCGTACCGCTCCATGACCCGCGCCTCGTCATAGATCACCGTGGCCGCCACGCCCATCCGCGTGGTGAGCAGCCGCACGTGGTCGTCGACGAGCTGGAGCCCGTCGAGGTCGCCCGACACGATCATCGTGTCGATCCCGGCGGCGGTCGCCCGCTTGCTGAGCGTGCCGATGACGTCATCGGCCTCGTAACCCTCGAGCTCGCGGATCGACATGCCCATCATCTGCGCGATCTCGCGCACGATCGGGAACTGCGCTCGCAGGTCGTCCGGCATGCTCGGACGGCCCTTCTTGTAGTCCGGGTACGCGTCGAAGCGGAACTGCGGCTTCCCGACGTCGAAGCTGAGGATCGCGTAGTCCGGCTTCACGTCCTGCATGCCGCGAAGCACGATCTGGAGGAAGCCGAAGACCGCGTTCACCAGGGTGCCGTCGGACATCGTCAGCGGCGGCAGCGCGAAGTAGCCGCGGTACACGAGGCTCGGCCCGTCGATGAGCATGAGGAGAGGTCTGCGATCGGTCATGGACCCATCGAGTCTAGACCGATGGCGCCCTTCCGGCCGCCCCATCGAACGGCCGGTTCGCCGCCGTAGAATCGGCGGGATGCACGCCCGACGCACCGTCGACCCCTACGCCGTCCTCGGCGTGCCGCGCGGCGCGACGCCGCTGCAGGTGGCGCGCGCCCATCGGCGCCTGGCGAAGCGCCACCACCCCGACCTCCAGGGCACCGCGGAGGGCGTCGCAGATGCCGCCGAGCGCATGCGCCGCATCAACGAGGCGTGGGCGATCCTCTCGAATCCGATCTCGCGTGCTGACTACGACCGATCCCACCCGTCGGCGGGCACGCCGCTCGCCGGCCACTGGGGGCCGTCACGCACCATCATCCATCCGTCACAGCCATCGTCGACGCGGACGTGGGCGACCTGGCGCGCCAGCGCCGACGCGACGCGCGCCGCACCCCGGACGGTCCGGGCGCCCGGCGAGGTCGTGATCCCGCGGACGCGGCGTCCTCCGCGACCGCAGCCGGCTCCGGCCACGTTCCGGGATTCCGGATGGGCCGCGATCATCGTCGCGGCGGTGCTGGTCGTGCTCCTGCTCGGAGCGATTGCCGTCGGCCGGCTCGCGCTCTGAAGCGGCTTCCGGGCCCCTCGAGCCCGTCAGCCGGCGCGCGGGACGAGGATCCAGCGCAGGAGCGCCGCACCGACCATCAGGGCGACGCCGGTGAAGAGCACCATCGGCCAGGGCGAGCGCTCCGCGGGAAGCGCCGTGCGCTCGCCATCGTCATCGTCGCCGGCGGCGAACTGGTCGATCGACGCGCCCACCGATTCGCGTGCGAGCGGGCGGCTCTGGCCGTCAGTGGACTCGGGCGACTCCTCTCCGTAGGCGGGAGCGCCGCCGTCGGTCGCGGGCTCCTGCTCCGCGGCGCTGCTCCGCAGCACCTGGGCGAAGGAGGAGGCGGCATCCTCACCGCCGGCCGCCTCCAGAGCCGAGTCGCCGCCTGACGATGCCATCCCCTGGAACGCCGGGCCGGCCGTACCGATGACGCCGACGATCGCCAGCGCCGCACCGGCCGTCATGGCCGGAGCGAACAGCCGTCGGATCCAGCCGCCTCCGCCGACCGCGGCGGGCGCATCGGCGACGGGCGGAAGGAGGCGGAGGGGCCGGGAGGGAGCGACGTCGGGAAGCTCTGCCAGGGAAGCGCGAAGCGCACCGAGCTCGGTGAGGGTCTCGGTGCAGCGAACGCAGGTGGAAACGTGCGACGCGAGCGCCGCATCGGTGGTGGCGTCGTCGTCGAGCGACGCCAGGGCCGACAGGCGCTCGTCGTCCGGGTGATTCGGGATCAACATGCCATCGCTCCAGACGCCTTCATCCCGTGAACAGTTCCCGGTGCTCGGCCATCAGCTCGCGCAACCGGAGCCGTCCGCGGTGGATCCGGGACTTCACCGTGCCGAGCGCCGACTGCGTCATCGCCGCCACCTCGTTGTAGTCCATGCCGTAGACGTCGCACAGCACGACGGCGGTTCGCTGATCCGCCGGCAGCCGCCGCAGCGCCACCTCGAGGTGTCGGTACAGCTCGCTCTTCGTCGCCTCTGCCACCGGGTTCACGGCCCCTGGGTCCGGCAGCTCGGGCGCTCCCTCCTCGGGATCCGGCAGCGGGCTGGACGGCCGCCGTTGCTGCCGGCGCAGGATGTCGTAGCTGGCGTTGGCCGTGATCCGCAGGAGCCACGATCGGAAGATGCCTCCCCGATATGACCCGATCGCGCGATACGCGTGCATGAATGCGTCCTGGGTCGCGTCGGCGGCCTGGTCGGCGTCGCTCAAGAGCCGCCAGGCGAGGCCATAGCAGGCGCTCTGGTAGTGCTCCATGAGCTGGGCGAAGGCCGTCCGGTCGCCACCAGCGGCCCGAGCGATCACCGCCGCCTCGTCAGGCAGCGGCGGCGTGCGGGTGGCCGAGGTGCGCTCGGAGGCGTCGGTCATCGGCTTCCTATAATGACCGCTCCCCGCGCCGGAGTGGCGGAATCGGCAGACGCGTCGGTCTCAAACACCGATGAGCGCAAGCTCGTGTGGGTTCAACTCCCACCTCCGGCACCATTTCAATCCGCGCCGAGGGCGGGCAGTTCGGCACGTCGGTGTCGCGAGGCTCCGGTATGCTCTGCCACCGGAACGTTTTGCCGCAGTCGCTGAGGGGGAGATCGCCACATGAACCTTCGAGTGCCCTGGGTGCTGCTCGTCGCGGTACTCACCAGCTGCGCGGCGCCCGCGACCGACGGTGCCAGCGCCGCCGCCACGCCAGCCTCGAGCGAGTCGATCGGTCCCATTCAGTCCTCGGTCAGCTCCGCGAGCCCGGCCGCCTCGCCGGACGCGAGCGCGCTACCGAGTGGCTCGTACGGGCCGGTCTGGGGGCTGGATCCCGCTGCCGCATTTCCCGACCCGGCCAACTGCGAGAACCTGGCCGGGGCTCCGACCCAGGAATTCGGCGAGAACGTGGCGTGGAGGATCTCGCATCCGAGCGATTGGTCGACACAGGAGTCCTACCTCGGCGAGTGCATGTGGTTCGGTCCGGAGCCCTGGGAGCAGGACCTGGAAGACCCGGCTCCACCCGCCGAGGTGGCGATCGTGGTCAGCGTGCTCGACGGCAGGGTGACGCCGAGCAGTCCCGAATTCGAGGGTGGCTCGGTGACGCGCGAGCAGGAGTTCACGGTGGCCGGCGCGCCTGCCGTGCGCTACGAGATCTCCGGTTCCGACGGTGAGTTCCTGGTGGGAGACGGCGTGATCTGGGTCCTCGGCGTCGAAGGGGAGCTGCCGGACTTCGACCAGCCGGCGATCCGCAATTACCTCGTCATCTACACGAGCTCGTCAGATCCCGGTGCCCTGGGCCAGCATGTCGAAGTCCTCGACCGAATGGTCGCGACGCTCGAGATCCTCACGCCGTGACCGTCTAACCGGACCGACCGGCATGGTCTCCGCCAGCCCGGCGGGGGCGATCTTCAGTCTTGCGGGGCCTCGATGGCGCCGACTTCAACCGCCGCGTCACCCGCCAGGGGCAACGGGTCGCCGCCTGCTGTCGATCCCAGGCCAGCGCCGTTGTCGCTCAGCACGGACATGGCGCTCGCTGCCGCGATCTCCAGATCCGGCCCACGCCCGATGACCTCGACCTGCATGCCGTCAACCTCCAGGCACGCGCTGACCTCCCACTTCATCAGGTCGCCGGGTCCGGACTTCACGCACGCTCGTACGGTGTCAGCGACGTCCAGCTCGCGCAGTCGCTTCATGTTGGGTCCGAGTTGCATCACAGATCCTTTCGCGGCGTGACCGCCTCACCCTCCGGCAAGCGTATTCTCGTAACTCGGCAGTTCGGGGCTGATAGGAAGGAGCCGCTCGAGGGAATCGCGCAGGCCCTGGCTGGTCACGACCATCTCGTCCGTGCATTCACTGAGGTTGGGTTCGGTTCCCGGCGTGAATGGGCCGTAGGCTCGCTCGATTGAACCGTCGTCCTGACAGACGACCAGATATGGCAGGTTGTCGTACACGACGCGCACGAATTCGGGACGCATGGCATCTCCTCATAAGGCGTGGACCGGGCGAGCTCGCCCGGTCCACGTAAAGCCTCGAGATGGTCCGTCCGGCCCTGCAGGGCTTTCCGAGCATCACGCTCCCGCGACGGGTACATCCCTGTGCCTTCTCAACGCTTGCACGTCGCGCGCCACGCGCCGCAGCCAGCACCTGAAGATTTCTTCACGTTGCCAAGCCGGGGCCACGGCGGCGTGTTGCGCATGGGCACCCGCAATCGCGGTCAGGCTGTCAATTCGCGCCGTGGCGGTGCATGATGCGCGGCAACGGTGGGGTGGCGGGAACCCGGCTGCCAGGTCCGCGGCGCGCGTCCCCGAGAACCGGTCGCCCTGACGCGTGCCGACAGCCAATGGCGAGACCGACCCCGCCCGCGGAGGTATGTGCCCATGGCACCACGTCGGGCCAGGTTCTTCGTCGCGCTCGCAGCGGCAGCAGTGATCGCGAGCATGAGTGCCGCGACCGCGCTTGCCGGCGAGATCACCGGCAACGGGAGGTTGCTGGAGGTCAAGGCCCATTCCATCTGCGCCTTCTCCGGCCAGGAGGATCTGCAGTGGTTCACCGATGACTTCCAGACCGAGCGGAAGCCGGTGCCCACTCGGGGCGATCCGGGACACGCGCAGTCCTGGGGCCAGATTCCGCACCAGTTCCGGCCACCGCCGGGATCAGAGGAGCATCCGGGCAATTCGTGCAACGGCAACCACGGCTTCCTCGCCGGGGGTCACTGACGCGCGACTGACCTAGGGATCGAGATCGGTGCGGTCGCCCGGTCGCTCGTCACCGGGGCCGCCGGTGGCCGCGCCGATCACCCACAGGGCCGCGGACACCACGGCGATGAAGCCCCCGAGCACGCCGGTCAGGACGAGAGCCTCTGCCATTGCGAGACTCGCGCATGCATCGCGCGGGCCAGCCGACGCGTCGCGGTGCCCGCCGGCACCACCCCCCCAAGGGTGCGTGTCCGTTTAGCTCGTGGCGGCGGGCGTCCGCTCCTCCGTGGCGTAGACCGACAGGACGGCTTCAACCGGCGTCCATTCGTGGTCGCGCCCGCAGTCAGGGCAGTCGAGGAGAAGGTTGACGGGCTCGAGGTCGTCGAGCGCCGAGACGTTCATGCCCGTCGGCACCAGGGCATCGGTCGCCGGACACGAGATCAGCACCGCAGCCATCGAATAGATCCCTCCGTGCGATCCATCCAATAACACGTCGAGTTCCCCCAGCGTCGATTTCCCCAGTGTAGTGAGCCTGCGCCTCATAGTCACGCCCGTCGGGCCCATCGGCGCGGTGTCTGCGGGACGGAAATGCAGAGCGCATGCCAGCCGACGGGGTCGGTGGTATGCGACGTGCCTTGTCCGTGCGCATGGCACGCAAGCAGCGCAGGACAAAGCTCGCGCAAGGGAGTCGAGCCGCGCGCCGGCGGCGCGCGACGCAGGACGCCGCCGCGGCCGCGTCGCCGACGACACCGGCGCCCGCGGACGGACTCACGGCGACGGCTGATCGGCAGCCGGCGCCACGCACGCGCCGATATCCGTGGGCGGTCGCCGCGATTGCCGGTCTCGTCGTCGTTGCCGTCCTGGTGAGCGGCCGGTGGCTTGACGGGCCCGCCGATGTCGTCGCTCCGACGCCCGTTCCATCCATCGTGGTCGGCGAGCTCGAGGGCGTGGTCATCACTCCCCCGCCGACGCCGGAGGCGATGTCCCCGACCCCAGAGCCGACGGCGGCGCCGACTCCGGCCGCGACGAGCCTCGCCACCGTTGCCACGCCGCCGCCCACGCCGGTCCCCGCGACTCCCGCGCCCGTCACTCCGGCACCACCGACACCGGCGCCTGCAACGCCGATCCCGACCGCGGCGGTCGCCGTGACGACCGAGCCCACGGCGGCGGTGGCGCAGTTCTATCGGCACGCTGTCGACGGAGCGTTCGACGCCGCCTATGCCCTGTGGAGCGAGCGGATGAAGCGCGAGTTCCCCCGAGAGGCGAATCTCGACGGCCGATTCGACGACACCGCAGCGATCACGTTCACGCAGCTGCGCACCGTGGCCCTGGACGGCGGGAGCGCCATCGTCCAGGCGAACTTCGTCGAGGAATACGAGTCCGGCGGCTCCCGCGAGTTCATCGGCTATTGGGAGCTCGTGCTGGTGGACGGAGCGTGGCTCCTCGACTTCCCGCACTACTGAACGCGAGCCGCGACCCGGCTAGAATTGCGCCCGGTCCCCCTGTTGCGAGGGTGGCCGACCGGCCGTCGGCGTTCTCACCGCCGGCGGCCATCTGCATGCTAGGCTTGCGCCCGCCACCGGCACCCAGCTTCAGGAGCCCCACGCGCCGATGACCGAGGAGACCGTCGACTGCTTCAACTGCGGCCGCGCCAATCCTGAGTGGGCCCAGGTCTGCCGATCCTGCGGCGTCGCACTCCGTCACGGCGAGGCCCGCGTGGTCCCGACCGGCCCCTTCCCGACGGACCAGACCTCGCTGATCTCGATCGGGGCGGTCGTCGGGACGATCCTTGCGGCCGTGCTCATCGGCCTCTTCGTCTCCGGCCTCAACCCGACTGAGCCCAGCGTCGGCCAGCCAACACCCTCGCCGAGCGCGTCGGCCGAGGAGAGCCTCGAGCCGACGATCGAGCCGCTCCCGTCAGAGACTCCGGCGCCGACTCCGACGCCCACACCGGCCCTGCGCGGGACGCTGGCCTTCGGGACCGGCCTCGACAACGCCGGCAACGTCGCGGGCGCGACCGATACGTTCACGCCCGGCTCCAGCTTCGCCTATGCGCTCACCACCCCCGAGGGGCCGGGTGCCACGCCGATCCGCAACGAGATCACGCGTCTCGAAGACGGGGAGGTCGTGGCGAACGACGAGCTGACGGTCGATCCGGCCGACGCGATCATCGGCTACAACCTGGGCAGTGCCGCTGGGTTCATCCAGGACTGGGGGGTCGGCGAGTTCCGCTGGCGCGTGTACGTCGGCGACGAGCTCCTTGCGGAGGCCACCTTCCGGCTGGCCGAGGGCTGATCAGCCCTAGTCCCCGTCGCTCGCCGCGATCTCGGCCCAGGCATCGGCGTACAGGCGGGCACGGACCGGGAGGTAGCCCGGGTAGCCCTTCCGAGCGTTGGCGACGACGGCGGCGTCCACGGTGACGACGGCGAGCGTGTCCGTTGTCTCCAGCAGAGTCTCCCCCTTCGGATCGATGGCCACGCTCGGGCCGCCGATGAGGACGCCCTGCTCCGGGTGGGGGCGGTTCACGCTGAGGACATAGCAGCAGCTGGTCATGGCGTTCGCGCGCCAGACCGTCTTCCAGCGCTGGTATGTCTGCTCCTCGGTCGCCCGGGGGTTCAGCATCGCCGTGACCCCCTGCGCTCCCAGCAGGTGCGTGCCCTCAGGCCGGTTGTTGTCCGAGCACAGCTGGAGGCCGATCGGAACGCCGAACGCGTCGATCCGCCGTGGCGGCTGCGTGCCCGGCTCGTAGTGGCTGGTCTCCCAGAAGCCCTCTTCCTCGGGCAGGTGCAGCTTCTCGTACCTGGCCGTCAGCGTTCCCCGGGCATCGAATACGAGCGCCCGGCTCGTGCGGCGCCCGTCCTCGGCACGGTGGATGATCCCGCCCACCAGGCCGATTCCCGCCTGCGCCGCCGCCTCCGCCTGCATCCGCGCGCGCGGTCCGTCCATCGGCTCCGCGTCGTCCTCTCTGACGTCCTTCGTTGCCGGGCTCCACGCGTTGAGCGGCAGCTCCGGCAGGACCGCGATGTCGGCGCCGCGCTCCGCGGCCTCGGCGAGCCGGTCGGCCAGGCGGCCGGCTCCATCGGGCTCCCAGAACACTTCGGAGATGAGGGCGATCGTCAGCTTGCCATCGGTGCGGGTGGGAGCGGTAGCGGTCATGCGCCGCAGCCTACTGGTTCGGAGCGCTCAACAACCCGATGAAATACGACGCGTTCCGCGTCACGTCTCCATAATCCGCGGCCCGCAGGCTGCCAGTCGCGTTGTACCTGGCCAGGAATCGCTCGGCCGCTTTCCTGCCGTCGCTCCGCCCGCGGCCGGTGGAGGCAGGCGTAAAGAAGGGCGTGTCGAGGTAGATGCCGACGGTGAACGGCTTGCCGGTCACCGTGGTGAACGTCCTGCCCTCGCATCGCCGCGCCAGGGCCAGCAATTCCTCGTACGTCATTGGGAGATGGTACGGGTCGTGGCTCTACCCGAGGAACTCGCGGACGAGGTTCTGGAAGTGGTAGACGCCGTTCTCGCGCTTGGCGGAGAAGCGGCCGGTGTCGTACGCCCGCGACCGGAGGCCGCGCTGGACCTGCTCGCAGATGACGATGTCCTCCTGCTGGATCTCGTCGGAGAAGGCGATCGTCTGCTGCATCGACTCCCAGCCGGGTCCCGAACCGGGCTCCGCGAAGAACCACTCGAAGATCGTCAGGGTCCGATCCGGCCCCAGCGGCAGGATGACGTTCGAGGACATGTTGTCCTGGTAGATGTTGAACATCGTGTTCGGGAACAGCCAGTAGTACAGGGCCGAGTCCTCGGCGCCGGGCTGGCGCAGGTAGCGCCGATCCACCCCGATCTCCTCGCCGGGCTTCAGCTCCCGGATCGGCGCGTGCTGCTTGCTGTAATAGCGGAACTCCTCGACCCGGTAGGCGTCGTAGTCGAGCTCTTTGTAGAGCTGCGGGTGCGCGATCGGCAGGTGGTAGCCCTCGAGATAGTTGTCGACGTAGACCTTCCAGTTGCAGTCGATCACGTAGTCCCGGCGCTCTACCAGGCGCATGGAGTCCACGTCGTAGCCGGCGGCCGCGACCTCCGAAGGAATCGCGCCCATCATCTCGGCCAGCGGCGGCGCCGACGGATCCAGGTTGACGAAGACGAATGGCCCCCACCGGTCCACCCGGACGGGAACCAGGCCGAAGTCCTCCTTCGCGAAGCCCTCGGTGTCCTCCATCTCCGGGCAGGCCCGCAACGTCCCGTCCAGGCCGTAGGTCCAGCCGTGGTAGCGGCATTGGAGCGACTTGCGGTTGCCCTTCGAGAGGGCCACCTGCCCCGCCCGATGGCGGCAGACGTTGTAGAAGGCGCGGAGCTCGCCATCGGTGCCGTGGGTGATGACGACCGGTTCGTCGAGGACGGTCACGGGCACGAAGTCCCCGACCCGCTGCAGATCCTCGGCGCGCGCGACGAGCTGCCACGTCCGCCCGAAGATCCGATCCTTTTCGAGCGCGAGGACGTCAGGGTCGAGGTAGAAGCGCGAAGCAAGGGTCGCAGCGCGGCTGAGCGGCGTGCTCGGAAACGTCGAGGTCATGCGCGGAGTGTAGCGAGCGCCCTGACGCTCAACGGTACCCGCCCTTGCCGCGCTTCTCGAGCATGTGGAACTTCAGGCGCTGCTTCCGGGCCTCCGACTTGTCGGTCCCGTCATCGTCGCGCTGTTGGCGTTCGTCCGGCGACATCGGCATCCAATCGTCGAGCCGCAGAAACAGCCGCCGCCACCAGGACTTGCGCACTCGGCCCGTCACCGACCGATGATCCGATGCGGCCGTTCGTCGCGTCAAGGGCGCCTGCGCGGGCCGAATTCCTTGCCGCAACGCGCACCGAAGTGCTACAACGTGCCGGTCCAAGGGACCGATGTGACGCCGCGGAGCCGGCGTGCCTCACTGGAGGAGATAGAGCCGTGAACACATTCCGACGGCTGGCAGTCCTGCCGGTCGCCATGCTGGTCCTGGCGGCATGCCAGGGCGACGGGGGTGGCAACTTCGAAAGCGTCGAGGACCTTGCGGGCCAGACGGTCTGCGTCGGAGAGTCCACGACCTACCTCTTCTGGATCGACGGGACGCTGAGCCTGCCCGAGGGTTCAGGCGAGATCGCCGAGGTGCCAGAGGGCCTCGAGGCCACCACCCTGCCGACCGACATCGACTGTGCCGAGGCCTGGCGCTCCGGTCGCACCGATGAGTTCCAGGGCTGGCTGACGGCGCTCCCGACGGCGCAGGGCGCCATCGACGAGGACTATCCGGTTCGGCTGCTTGGCGACCCCGTCTTCTACGAGCCGCTCGCCGTGGCGTTCGATGGGTCCGTCGAGGACAACGACTCGCTCGTCGCGGCCGTCGACCAGATCGTCGGTGACATGCACGCCGACGGCACGCTGAGCGACCTGTCCGACCAGTGGTACGAAGGCATCGACTACTCCGTCGCCGAAGGCCAGGAGCCAGGGGAGCCGAGCGGTGAGGGCCCCGCATGCGAGGGCGAGACCGACGGCCACCTCGCGGCGGTCTGCGAGGCTGGCGTGATCGTCGTCTCGACGGATCCCGCGTATCCGCCACAGTCGTTCCTCAACGAGGAGACCGGCGAGTACGAGGGCTTCGACATCGACGTCGCGCGCGAGATCGGCACGCGGCTCGGTGTCGACGTCGAGTTCACCGACCCGACCTTCGATGCCGTGGTTGCCGGCAACTGGGGCGGCCGGTGGGACATGAGCGTCGGCTCTGTGACGGTGACGACCGAGCGGATGGAGGTCCTGGACTTCACGCAGGCGTACTACTACACGCCGGCGCAGCTGTCGGTCTTCGACGACTCGGCGTCCGGGGAGGAGTAAGGCACCCGGTACGGGGGCGGGCCGTTCCCGTCCCCGTACTCACGAGGACATACCATGACGGCGGGCTTGGGCACGGAGGCGGTCACCCCGCAGACGATCGTCGAGCAGGTGGCTGCGTCGCGACGCGCCGCTCGGACACGCTGGCGGCTGATCTTCGGGGCCGTCTGGGTCGCTCTGGTCGTCACCATCGGCGGGGGGATGTGGCTGGCCTCCGGAGCCGACTTCGACTTCGTCGTGCGCTCCGGGCCGGTCATCGTCCTCCAGGGCGCCGGAGCCACGATCCTCGTCTCCGCCGTCTCCATCACGCTGGCGACGATGCTGGCCATCTTCGGCGCCCTCGCGCGCCTCAGCGCGAACCCGGTCCCGAATGCCATCGGCTCCTTCTATGTGTCGCTGTTCCGCGGCACGCCGCTACTGCTGCAGATCTACTTCGCGTACTTCGCGCTGCCGCAGCTGGGCCTCGTCCTGCCGGCACTGATCGCGGGTATCACCGCGCTGTCGCTCAACTACGGGGCGTACCTGACGGAGATCTTCCGGGCGGGAATCCAGGCCGTTCCGCGCGGCCAGCGGGAGGCCGCACAGGCGCTCGGGATGCCGGAGCGGTTGCTCATGCGGAGGATCGTGCTCCCGCAGGCGACCCGAATCGTCATTCCCGCGATCGGCAACGACTTCATCGCGATGCTCAAGGACTCGTCCCTGGTCGCAACCATCACCGTGCACGAGACGCTGTTCATGGCGCAGCGGATCGGTCGGAGTGCGTTCGAGCCCGTGGCCGCTCTGCTCATCGCGGGCGCCGTGTACTGGACCCTGACGATCATCTTCAGCTTCTTCCAGGAGCGCCTGGAGCGCCGTCTCGCAAGGTCGGACCGATGACGGAGACCCCGCTCCCCAACCACGGTGAGCGCGAGGCGCCGTCTCGGTCCGGGTACTCGGACGTGCTACCCGCGCACGTCGGCGAGGTGATCGTTCGCGCCATGGGGATCGAGAAGTACTTCGGCGACAACCACGTCCTGCGCGGCGTGGACCTCGACGTCCGCCAGCGCGAGGCGGTGATGCTCCTGGGCCGATCGGGCTCGGGAAAGACGACGCTGCTGCGGTGCATCAACTTCCTCGAGGAGCCGACCGTCGGATCGGTCGAGATCGACGGCCTGAAGCTGGGCGCCGATCCCCTCCGCTCGCGCAGCCGGGAACACCAGGAGCAGATCCGCCAGATGCGACTCCGGGCCGGAATGCTGTTCCAGGACTTCAACCTCTTCCCGCACATGACGGTGCTGGGCAACTGCATCGAGGCCCCAACCCGCGTTCGCGGCATCCCCGAGGACCAGGCGGTGGCCACCGCCGAGAAGTTCCTCGACAAGGTCGGGCTGCGGGACAAGCGCGACGAGTACCCGTCACGCCTCTCGGGTGGGCAGAAACAGCGGGCGGCGATCGCACGGGCGCTGTGCATGGAACCGAAGGTGCTCCTGTTCGACGAGCCGACATCGGCGCTCGACCCGGAGCTTATCGGCGAGGTCCTCCGTGTGATGGAGGACCTCGCGCACGAGGGCACGACGATGATCGTGGTCACCCACGAGATGCACTTCGCGCGGCAGGCAGCCGATCGCGTCGTCTTCATGGACGAGGGCGTGATCTGCGAGCAGGGACCGCCTGAGCAGATCCTGGATGCGCCCGAGAAGGACGCAACGAAGCGGTTCCTGCGGCGCTTCCTGATCCCCTAGCCACCGCGCAGCCCGGATTGGCGCGTCAGTCGTCGGAGGCGACGATCCGGCGCAGGTCGGAGGCGCGGTCGCGCAGCTCGCGGAAGTAGTCGGACGAGGTGATCTCCTCCACGCGACGGGCCTGGCGGGCCTCGTCGATCTCGATCCGCAGCTCGGCAACCTCCGCACGCAGCCGATCCTCGCGCGCCCGGACCTCGGACGCCATCCGCGCGAAGGTGCGCGCCAGCACGCCGAGCGCATCGTCGCGCGCGCCGACCGCCTCCAGGGATGCGGGCTCGAAGGTGCCGGCCTCGAGCGCACCGGCAGCCGCGATGACGTGTTGCACCTGCTCGAGGTACTCGAGCTCCAGGTCGCGCAGCCGCTTCCCGGCCAGGGAGGCATTGACCCGGGCGCGCAGCAGCGACGCATTAAAGGGCTTTGGCAGGTAGTCGGTCGCCCCCATCTCGATGCACCGGACGGCAGCGTCGAGCTCGTCGATGCCGGAGATGACGATGACCGGCAGGTGGCGATGGGCGTCGTTCGCCTTGATGGCGGCCAGCGTCTCGAAGCCATCCATCTCGGGCATGACGAGATCGAGGAGGACGACGTCGAAGGACTCATGCGCGAGGAGCTCGAGGGCCTCGCGGCCGTTGGCGGCCTCCTGGGTCTCGTGACCCTCGCGGGCGAGGGCGGCGTGCAGGACACGGCGGTTCATCTCGCCGTCGTCGACGACCAGGACGCGGCCCCCGCCCCCGTCAGGCGCCATCGGGGCCACCACCGGCAACCGCATTGCGCTCGTGCACGACACCGGAGCGCGCCACGAGCAGCAGGGCGCCGATGGCCTCCACCCGCGGCTCGCGATCCGCGACGTCGCCCGCACGGGCATCAGCCTCGAGAGCACGACAGTGAGCGGCCAGCTCGGTGGCGCCGACGGTCATCGCGTTCGACTTCAGGGAGTGGGCGGCGCGCGCGAGGGTGACGGCATCGGTCGCGGCGCGGAGCTCGCCGAGGTAGAGGTCGGCATCGGTCAGGAAGGTGTCCAGCAGCTCGACGTACAGGGCCGCGTCGCCGCCGGTCATGGCGCGCAGCTCGTCGAGGGCGGTGCGCTCAAGCGGCTCAGGCATCGGTCCGGGCCGTGGTTCGACGAAGCGCCTCGGCCAGCTCGGCGGGCCGGATCGGCTTCGCGATGTAGTCGTCCATCCCGGCCTGGACGGTCATCTCGCGATCCTCGGCCAT
>Ga0299913_10000481_pt1 | contig 25605 bp, 44 predicted proteins | sample RVTome_9_FD_201360 | JGI IMG/M metagenome (GOLD analysis project Ga0299913, IMG submission 201360) | Soil microbial communities from uranium-contaminated site in the Upper Colorado River Basin, Wyoming, United States - RVT155D38 (version 2) ... | reverse complement strand
GGGTGTAGGCGTCCGCCGTAACCGACCCGACGATCTCGCGACGAGCGACGGCGTCGGCGGTGAGCGAGCCCGTCTGCTCGCGACGAACGGTCGCATCAGCGGTGATCGAACCCGTCTGGGTGCGCACGATGACCGCGTCGCCTGAGAAGGCGAAGGTCGATACGCCCTGGACGAAGGCGTCGGCGGTGAACGACCCGGCCTGTGCCCGCAGAACGATCGCGTCCGCGGTGAACGAAGCGTGGATGAAGGCATCCGCGCTGAAGCTACCGGTCTGCGTTCGGAGAACGACTGCATCGGCAGTCGCCTGACCAGAGACGAAGGCGTCCGCCGTAAACGACCCAATGGTTGCCCTGGAGACGACCGCATCACCGGTGACCGAGCCAGCCTGGGTGCGTACGACAATCGCGTCGGCTGTGAACGATCCGGTTGCCTCACGGACGACGACCGCGTCGGCCGTGAACGACCCCGAGATCGCTGCTTCGATCGTCGCGTCGGCTGTGAAGGCCCCGGCGATCGTCGTCCGGATGACGGCGTCGGCCGTGGCGGAGCCTGCCTGCGTTCGCAGGATGCCTGCATCGACGGTGAAGTCGCCGGTCTGCTCGCGCCGACTGGTGGCATCTGCCGAGAACGAGCCCTCGACCGTGACCATCCCAGGGTCGATGACGGCGTCAGCCGTGAACGAGCCAGACTGCGTTCGGAAAATCGCGGCGTCGACCGTCAGCGACCCGGCTTCGATCCGCCTGATCGTTGCGTCGAGGGTGGGGCCCGGGCCGTCCGGCACGCGCCCCCCGTCATCCACAACGGCGTCAACGGCGAACGAGCCAGCTTGCTCCTGCTTGGCGACCGCATCTGCGGTCAGCGAGCCTGTGGCCTCGATGGCGATGATCGCGTCGGCGGTGAACGAGCCCGGGATGGCCGCGTCCGGAATCTCAAGCTCGACCCAGCTAATCGCTACGCCACGTCGGTTGTCTGGCGCGCCCCCGCCACCACCGGGGTTCAGCTCAATCCGGAGGTCGGCGTAGTCGGTGATCGAGTCGGCCTCGGTGCCGGTGAGCGTGACCTCAGTGGTCGCCTCGACGCCGGGGTTGATCGAGCCAGAGGCGATAACCGTCACGCCCTGAAGCAACTCCCACGCGAGCGTGGTTGCCGTTCCGGTGGCGTCCGAGCCCATCGGGTGAGACCCGGAGTCCTCGTCGATCTGGAAGCAGCGGATGCGCAGGACGTGGCCGGTCGAGACTTCCGGGTCAGTGACGGACGACAGACCGAACTCCGACAGGTTGCTGCCGGTCGGGTTGTTCTGCGAGTAGATGTAGTCGGTGTCTGACGGGGTCGACTCGTCGATGTTCTGATGGCGGTTGCCCGCCGTATCGACCGGCGTGGCCCCGAGCATCGCGTAGACGACATCGCTGTTCGGACGTGCAAACTGCGCCATCAGAAGCCCGCCTCGACGTTGCCGAACCAGAAGGTCCGGAGAACGACGGCGTCAGCCGTGAACGAGCCCTCAACAACGGTGCCCCCCGAGGCGAGAAGGGCATCGGCCGTGACGCTACCGGTAATCGCCCGCAGGATGACAGCGTCAGCTGTGAGACCGCCGGTCTGGGCTCGCAGGATCGTGGCGCTTGCCGTGAAGGAGCCGGAGACGAGAGTGGACTTCAGGGCGTCAGCGGTGAAGGACCCAGAGATCGCCCTGAACAGGACCGCATTCGCGGTGAGGCTGCCGGAGACGATCTTGAAGATGGCCGCGTCGGCGCTAATCGAGCCTGTCTGGCCGCGCCTGATGACTGCGTTTGCGGTGAATGACCCGGCCTGTGCCCGTCTGGTGACAGCGTTCGCCGTGAACGAGCCTGAGATCGTCGACTTGATGACGGCGTTGGCGGTGAACGAACCTCCGACCGTCGTCGGGCCAGAGACGATGACTCTAGGGCTGCGCTGCTGGGGCTGGGGCGGACGATAGAACAGGCTCATCAGCGATCACCGAGCACGACAAAACCGGGGCCCGAAGGCCCCGGCTCAATCGTCTTCAGCTTGCGCTGATGGGTGTTCATCGGGGTGGTATCCCCTTCATGTCGACCATTGGATTGGTCGAGCGGTCAGGTCAGTCGACTTCTTGGAAAGTGATCCCTGCGTCCCAGCTCGTCAGCGTGGTCGGTGTGCCGACGATCTTCAGGATCACGGCGATCCCGTCCTGTACCTGAACACGCTCGTCGGGGGTCGGCACCCACAGCCAGCCATTGAGGTTGTTGAAGCCGTCGTAAATCAGCGGCGTCACCGTTCCGGCGCCCTCGGCCGTGGCATCGGTGCCCGCCGAGGATGCCGCAGCGGACGTGGAGCCGGTGATTGCCGACGCGGCGCCGCCGAGGGTGTGGGGCACGGGCGTCGTCGAGGTGTAGGTGCCGAAGGCCGACGCCTTCTGGGCGATCATAATCCCGAGGTTCTGACTGGTGGCCGTGCCGTGCTGACCTGCCCACGCCCGCAACAGCTCAAGGTGCGAGGCCCGAGTGCCGATGGCTGCGGCGGCACGGATGATCACCAGCGTGGCGTCGGCCACGATCGTCTGGTTCTGCATCGTGACCGAGTAGATGTGACCCATGGGGCCTCCTCAGTGTGCTAGAAGCTGGGGGTAGGGCGTGGACTTCGGGACGCGCCCGGCAGCTGCTGCGGCCTCAGTGAGCGTTTGGCTAAACGTCAGGAACGTGTCGCCCGAGGCACCACCGGAGGTTCCGGCGTAGTAGAGAGTCATGTTGCCGCCACCCAGAATAGGAGCGTCGGGACTGTCATCTACGTAAGCCCTAATCCGCAGACGCTGCCCATCAGACACCGCCACGTCATCGCCCGCGACCAAAAACGACACTGCTGCCTCGCCAGCACCCGCGGCCTCAACAGTCGATGCCGCCGCCCATGTGATGGGGTTCGTGCCATCTCCGTTTACAACGCTGATCTCAAGACGAAGCCCCGCGTTCTGCGAAGTAGAGTTTTCTTTCGCCCGAACGTTGCAGCGGACGGCTCCGCCCAGCGTGAACGCCGTAAGCGGTTTCGTGAACCAGTCGACGACGGTGCCGCCAGCGGTGTCGGTTATTTGGATCGGGGCAGTCCAACCCGCAACCGTATTCGTTACATCAGTTTGTACACCAGCGCCACGGCTGGTCCATGCCTCACGGTTCTTGTTGGCGGGGGCGTAGTAGACCTTGACACGGATACGATCAACAGTGAAGTTCGCAAGGGCAAAACTGGACCAGATGCGCACACCAAAATCCGGGTCTTCCGCAATCGCCTCAGTCAGCATTGCGCCCCAGTTGTCGTCTTGCCCACCCAAGGTATGAACAATCTCAGCGCCACCTGCGCTCTCGGTGTCCTTCGATGACCCGATCAACGCCCCGGCGTCATCCTGCAATTGTGCTGTCATTTTCTGACCGCCGGTATCGGCGTTCCACTCGACTTCAACCTCCACTCCGCGTATCGCACTGCCTGCTGGAATGGACAGGCCGAGATTGCGACACACGAGGTAGTCCGTCCCGCTCCCAGCATTCAGGGCAGAAGCGAACACGTCGTCGCTTACCGCAGCGTTGCTCGGGTTTGACCATGCTGCGGCTCCTGATCGGTCAACGTTCTCGTAAGTTCCACCCGCTGTGAACCCCGTGTCGCTGACTGTCTCACCAAGTCCTGCCGTATCAGTCAGGAATATCTGCGACCCGGCAGGCTCGCTGACGAAGGTCAGGTCCTCGGTGAGCGTCAGGTAGGAGTCGCCGAGAACGCCTTCCGACAAGGCACTGTAAAAGAAGTCGAAGGAGTGGCCGCTGACCATATCGCCGCTGCCGCCACCCGTCGTGTCGTCACCAAAGACACGAGCGCGGAGTCGATCGCCGCGCTTGCACGCGATTCCGGCGGCTGGCGTCTCGGCGAAGTTCGCGGCAGCAGCCGACGTTCCGAGTTCGATCGTTCGAGCTGTCTTATCAATGAGCGTGATAGCGCCCGTCGCACCGTCGATGACTTCGAGGATGCCATTGATCGAGGCATTGGCGGCCATGTTGGATTCCGACGCCCACAGGTTCCAGGTGATCGAACCCGAGATGGTCACGTCAGCATCGAGGGGCGCGCTGATGAACGCAACGGTGGCTGTCCCAACAGCGACCTCAACGCCGTTCGTCGGGCCAGCGACTGTCAGTGTTCCGTGGGAGGTCTGTGACCCGATCCGTCCCGTGCCCAGACGCTTGTTGACCCAGCCGGATGTGGTGCCATTAAGTCTCGCGTCATTGTTGCCAGTTGAGTAGTCGCTCCCCGGGTCACCCCCTATAGTAGAAATCAGGAACAACTGCGTCGCCATCAGGCCACCAACCTATGAAGCCGAGCCCTGAGCCCACGCCACGGTCGGCGCTTCTGAGTGCCGTTCAGGTTGTACCAAGGCCAGCCGTCGATCCAGAACCAGATGCGCTTCCACCACGGAGTTTGAAGCGTGTCGAATCGCTGGCTGTGGTCCGAAACAATCTGCTCCAAGGCCCCTATTCGTTTTTTGGCCGACTCGTGGATGAGGCGGCACTCCTCGGAGCAGTACGTCTCCATTAGACCATTGCGCCGGTACAGTCGATCGACCAGATGCCAGTACCGGTTTGCGCGACTGCATTCACGTTCCGCACGTTCTTGCTGAGACCGGCAACCGTGAACGTGTACGTCACGATGACGCCGTAGCCGCCATTTGAATCGGGGATCGTGGGATACGGTCCCGGCGTCTGGTCGTTGTGGCAGATCGTCCAGCGGTACCCGTTGCCCATGGCGACGGGGTTGGCTTGCCACGAGTTGCCATGCGAATCAGACAGCGTGACCGTCAGGCCGAGCGACGGGGCGTTCACGAACGCCTTGAAGATGTGCTTGTTGACGCCGCTGCTGACGCTCCCGTCCCAGACGATGCACATCGTCGTGCTGATCGTGGAACCAGCCGTAACCAGGCCGGTTCCAGTTCGCGACTCCGAGTCATCGGGACCCCAGCCGCAATCTGTCGGGTTGTGAACGCAGGTGTCAGGGTGAGGTGTCCCGTCGAGGTCGTGGGTGCAATAGAAGGGATTCTGGTCATTGAGAAAGTAGTCCGGCGACTGCTGCTCAACGATGTCTTGAATCTGTAGGTGATCGACCGCGAACGCCAACGCCCGCGGCGGCGCAGCGATCACTGAGTGCACGCCGAACAGCGCCGCGATCCAGATGACAGCGAGGATCAGCGGAAGCTGACGGCGGATCACAGGTCGCCCCCGAGGACGTTGCTGACCGGGGTTCGAGGATCATCGGCCTTAGCGATCCACGCCTCCCAAGAATCGCAGTACGGCAGGCCCGAATGGTGCAGGCCGTTGCGGTAGTAGACCGTCTCGGTGTCGCCACGATGAGCGAGCGGCGGGGTGCTGCTCTCGCTGATCCCGCCACCGAGCCACTCCGCCCGACAGTTGAAGATGAGATAGAGCTGGCGACCGCCATACGAGGTGGACGAGAACGTGAACGAGCCACGGTTGTCGAACGGCGCGGCTGGGTCACTTGCGAGGTGCGAGACCAGAGCCAGCGTTGGTACTGCCGGGGCTGCTGCAACTGTGCTGGCAGACAGAAGCAGGGCGGCGAGGATGAGCGGAAGCTGACGGCGGATCATGCGACCGGGACCGCGACCGACGCGAATGTGTACAGACCGCCGTTCTTGCGGAACCCGATGATGTTGAACCGATAGGTCCCTGGGAAACCGGGCAGGCCGATCGGGCTCTGGCCCGCCCGCCACTCGAACGAACCGTCTGCGGCAGGCCGGACAGCGGCGTAGACGCAGCAGCCTGGATTGGCAAGTCCGAAGTGGAGCAGGCCGTCCTTGTGGACGGCCGCTCGGAACTCAGTGCCGCCAGAGATCGTGTAGTCCTGACCGATCGAGACCGACGACGGGGTGACCGTCATCACGGGCTGCGCCTTGGGCATATCGATCCCCTCTCCTCTACTGTCTTGGCCCCTTGGCTCGGACCATCAAGACCCCGAGCTGGTCGACGTCGTCTCCGCCGACAACCGCGCCGTCGGGCATGACCCACAGCCGAACCATCGATCCGTCGTGACACTTCTTGCCGATGCCGTAGGCGATGATTTCATTGCTGCCCCCGGAGCCCGCGATGCCGATATGGCGGGCGGTGTAGTAGGGCTGATCGCCCTCGTTGACCCGAACGGTCAGGGCGATGCTGGAGTCTTCCTTGCGGCGCAGCAGCCACCAGCCTGGGCGTCGCATCCAACTGGCGTAGACCGAGTGCCATTGGTGTAGTTCAACATCGATGAAAACGACAGCCTGGGTGTCATCAACGAGCATCAGATCGTACGGAGCGGCCACTACACGGTTCCCATCGCGGCAAGGCGAGGCCTGGCACGGCGAGGCGCGGTCGGGCATGGCAAGCCGAGCCTGGGCATGGCAAGGGAGGGGCTATTCATCCGAGTAGCTCCTCAATTCTTTGTCGACTCAAAGTCGGCAATCCCATCTCGTCATTGACCCGTTTTCGCTCGGCACTCACCTCTGGGTCACGATGCAGAACCTCACGCAGGAAGTGCTCGTGCCTGATCTCGACCTCTGAAACATGACCAATCTGAACTCGGGTATCGACGAAGATTCGTGCGCCCGCGGCCTTTGCGTCCTGGCAAAACTGGAGATCCTCTCCGAACATGCCAGTCCATCGGAAGAACTCTGGTGGATTCATCTGGGTCCGCACGTCGTATGGTGGCATGGGACCACCAGCGATCATCTCGAAGACGCGCTTGTGGATGATCACGAAGGCCATCCCGGTGGCGTCGACCTCGACAACGTCGGTGTCCCAGTCCTCGAGATAGTTGTAGGCGCCAGAGGTCGGACCTTCGCGCATGAATAGCGTGGGCTGGTAGGGCGCCGATCGTCGGAAGCACAGGCCGCCCATGATGTCGGCGTCAACCTCCTCGCGTGAGGCCACCAGCCGTCCGATCATGTCCGGCTGCCAGATCATGTCGTCGTCGATGAACATCAACCAATCACCGCCCATGCGCTGCACGGCGGCGTTGCGCTGGAGCGGCAGGATGTTGCCCTGGATGATCGAGCGACTGATGTATCTGCCCGGCGGTATCCACGTCCAGTCGTTGTGCACGAGGGCCGTGGCCGTGGCGGTGTTGAGATGATCACGAACCGGGGTGGCGATCGTCCCGACGCAGTCACGATCGTCGCCACTCGGGAAGGTGCCGAGGAGTTTCAGGTCAGCAAAATCGACCTGGCTCTTCAATGTGTCCTCCAGGTTGAACCCTTGAGAGGTTAGCTAGCGTTTGCCGCCGAAGCCAAAGATTGGCCCGCCCGTGAAAAACCAGACCAACCCGGCGAGAACGCCGATGGCCCAGCCCCACTGGATGAAGAAGTTGCCCACGATCTGAGCGATCGGAGCGGGCAACGACTTGATGATCGGCCCGAGCAGGTAGACCAGCAGCGCCCCGACGGCGATCGCGATGACGACTGCAATGATGATGGCTTCGATGCTCATTTGTCTGTCCTCGTCAACTCGACCGTGACCGCAAAGCCACGCTCAGTCAAGACATCGATGATCGCAGCCTCGACTTCCGACACGGTCGGCTCAGCGGGTTCGATCGGCCGATTGGCTCGCGAGACGTCCCAGCTGACTGGATCACGAAGAACGATTCGGCCACTGAGGCTGGCGATGATTCGCCCGGGCTTGTCATCCATCAGGGGGCCGTGACCGTCACTGACTCGGTCGCGACACTCGAGTCATCGGCAGCGTCGTTAAGCCGGACTGTCCAGCTGCCGTCTTCTGGGAAGACGTAGTTATTGAACTCGTGCGTGCCCTCGTCGTTGGTCCCGAAGACATAGCTCCGACCGATCTCGTCACCACCCAGCTCAAAGGTCAGGTAGTAGCGGATCTCAGGGCTCGCCGGGTAGTTGTCCGTGTCGTAGCCAGTGTCGGTGTTCTGGTCGGCTTCCTCGACGAGGACCTTGCACGCAGAGATCACCGCAATCGGCTCGGTGGGCGTGCAGGTGAGCGTTGCCATTTCATCTCTCCTCTAGTGCAAGCGCCGCCTTGTTGAAGAGCCAGCGCAGTTTGTCGCGTCGATTGTCCTCAGCGCAGAACATCTGCGACTGGAAGTACGCCTCGTTGACGAGCGTTTCGTACTGTTCCCAGGACAAGCTGAGGGCCTTGTCTACCAGCTCCTCGACCGTGTCCCCGAGGATGGCTGTGTCGTCGTTGATCAGGTACTCCGTGAAGGTACTGTTGAGCAGCGGCCGAAGGAACAAACACGGGGTTCCGAGTTGCATGCTCTCGTTGATCAGCTGCCCCCAGGTTTCCCGGCGCTTGCTGACAAACGTGAACATCGAGTCGACCAGATGGTTCTGGGTGGCAATCATGCTGGGCCAGCCATCAGAATTGCCGTAGCCGTACATCGGCATCCGCCAGCCGGTGCGGTCCTGCCATCGCTCCCGCATTTCGACTGCCGCCTCGTGCTCGGGTTTCAGACCATCGTTCCGCTCACTCTCCAGGTTGTTGATGTAGAGCTTGACCTTCTTCTCGTCGAAGCTCTGGCGCAGCTCGCCGGAGGTCTTCTTTTCGCGAAGAATGGTCGGTCGGGAGAAGTACAAGATCCGGTACTTGCCGGGTGACTTGCGGTGGTAGGTCAGGTCGTGGCTGATGATGTAGTCGGCGGGAACTGTCCGCCACGCTGGCTCGTGATCGCTGTTCGCGGTCAGGAGCATGAGGACGTCCTTCTCACCCCGCTGGCGCCAGATGGCCATGAAGTCCGTGACCAGCTGCGTGCAGGGCACGAGCATGATCATCGGCTCCATCGCCAGGTACTCGGCCCAGCCCACGATCCGGGCCACCCTGGCGTGCTCCCCGTTTGACGCGAAGAAGTTGATCCGACCTGCCGCCAGCTCCTGGCTGGGCAGAACCACCTCCAGACCGATCGCAACGAGATCGTTCACCAGCGTCTTGTTGACGCTGATGTGGTAGTTCGTGACAAAGACCTTCATCGCAGGTACTTCGCGTTGCCATCGAGCCACGGCCACCAGTCATCACCGCGCTTCAACAGGGCCCTGTCGAAGGGGACCCCGATGTGAGCGGCGATGTTCGTAAGCTGGAGCTGGGCATCGGCCACCAGGGCTTCGTACAGCACCCAGTAGGCGCCGGGGATCGAGGCCAGTGTGGCAATCGCCTGGGGCCATTCACTGATGGCCTGTTCCTGGGTGTAGGTACACCCCTGGCGCCAGGCTGAGAAACTCTGGCAATCAGGGCGACGAGTGATGACAATCGGAATTTCGCCCTTGACGTCCTCGGCGGTCCACCACCACTCCCCGAGGGGCAGCGACAGATGACGAACGGTCAGCCCGGCTGGCTCACACAGTCGGTGGACATTGACTGCCAGTGCCCGCGTTCCAGAGCCCTCTGGCCCACAGACGACGATGTCTGCCTTGTTTCTGATCAGCGCCGAGTCGATCACGACAAGGCTCGATCGATCAGCCTGGTCCGTGACTCGTACCGGGCCTGGTCTTCGGTGAAGTGTTCGACTGCATCTTCGTACGTCTGGTCCCAGGAAACGTGGCGGGAGTCGGTAAAGATCGGATGAAGGTGCTCAACGTAACTTTGCATCGCCCGGGCATAGACACCGCGTCGAGCGGCTGTGTAGAACTGTTCGGTGTCAGCGAAGTTGTGATGGTACCCAGGATGAAAGGCTTTCCCTGGAGCATCGAACACCGCCCGATCGAGATACGACGTTCGGACCAGGGCCTGCGTGCCGTTCTGATTCCGAAGGTCGTTGACAACAACAACCTCTGGACCACCTGCCATGACTTTGAGAGCCGATGTCAGCCAGCCAGGGTGATGGATAACATCGTCTGAACCGAAGAAAATAGTCTTGGCCTCACCGGCGTGGCGGATGAGCTTGTTCATTCGGGTGACGTAACGCCGATCATCGGTATCAGCGTCGTCGAGGAACCATTCTCCCAGGCCGGTGAGGACCTCTTTTGATTCGTCATCACTGACACAGAACAGAATCGTGTGATCCTCACCCGTGGCGAGGTGGATCTCTCGTACCACGCGCTCCAGATGCTGCGGTCGATTGAGCGATGGGATCAGGATCGCGGTCGGCAGAAGGTCATCCACGGCGGAGCGTCTCCGACGCCCACCAGTCGATCTCAGGCTTCCAGCCTGGAACATCGTTCTCGCCGATGTAGACCTCTGCGTCGCCGTAACGCGCCGGACCGTAGTACGCCTCAAGGCCCAGGTGTTGGACCATGTCGTTGACGGTTACTGCGTTCCGGTGTCCCCCTCCGACGTCCCAGGGCTGGCCTGTGTCGTACCGCTTGAAATCATCCAGCTGAGTGAGAACGAGTCGAACGTAGTCGGCCACGTGAAGTAGGTCGCGCCACTGATAGCCGTCCCCGTTGACCACCACTTTGATCTTACGCCGACTGGCTTCGAGGAACCAGGCGACCCAGCCTGACTCTGTTGATCCTTCCTGATCAGGACCATACACAGTCCCAGGACGATTAACCACAACAGGAAGTCCATATGCGCTCCTGTACTCAAACGCCCAGGTTTCGACCATGCGCTTCGCGGCGCCGTACGGCGTCATGCCGTCGCGAGCCTTCACTGAACTCGTGATATGGATCGGGATGGCGCGGCGCCGGGCTTGTTCGAGCATGTTGACAGCTGTCAACACTGTGTCGTCAAAGGTCTCCAGCGGGCTGGCCACACTGCCTGGCGTGGAGCAGGAACCCGCGAGATGGATGATCAGATCTGGGTGAAACTTGCCGACGAGTCGCTCTACGGTGGATCGAACCTCGAGATTCTGGCCAGTCTTCCGGTCGGCCCGGAAAACGGCATCACCCCGAACATCGAGGGCCCTCGCAACATGCCTTCCGATGAACCCAGCAGCACCGGTCACCAGGATGCGACTCACCCCTGCTCCTCGATGAAGTGCGCAACGGTCCGCCGGACGCCTTCTTCGAGGGGGACGAATTCCTCGGGCTTGACCCCGATCGAGCGCAGTGTCGACGGGTCGCCCAGGACCACTGACCGCTCATCCTCGCCGGGTCGCATCGGTAGGTGGTTGAACGGAACGACCGCCCCGGTCTGGGTCAGGATTTCCTCGACCACCACCTGAGCGATCTGGTTGACCGTCGTTTTCCGACCTGTCCCGGCCGAGAAGGTCGTGCCGTCAATCGGCCCGGCCTCAACGAGCGCGCGGAGCGGACCACCGTCTGCGGTGCTCTCGAGCGCAGTCACAAGGACCTTGGCCACGTCGGCGACGTAGATCATGTCCATGATCTGTTCGCCGTCGCCGTAGACCTCGATTGGCTCTCCCGCGAGGGCCCGACAGATGAAGCTCGGCATGATCTTGCGGACCTTGCTGGGACCGTAGGGTGCAGCCGGGGTCTGTCGGGGACCATAGGCATTGAGTGCCCTGACGACGGCGATCCGCCCGTCGCGATACCGATTGAGCATGTCCGCGAAGCGTTCGATCGTGTTCTTTGAGATCGAGTAGGTGTTGTTCATCCAGTAGTTGCCGACCGCGATATTGACCATCGGCAAGCCGTACTGAAGCGCCGCTTCCATGACGTTGAGCCCGCCCAGGATGTTGGTGGCGGCGGCCGGGCGTGGGTTCTTGATCGTCTCCTGGGTCCCGAGAACTCCCGCCAGGTGGATGATCCCATCGGCGTGGGCGACGGCCTCGGTTACTGCCACCTCGTCACGAATGTCGCCCAGGACAACCGTCGCGCCCTCGACGCCCGGCCGCCATCGAGTGTCCAACACCGAGACGGCATAGCCGCGCCAGAGAAGCTCTTCAACAACGTATCGCCCAATGAAGCCGTTGCCGCCACTAACGAGGACTGTACGCATCAACATCCCTCAGATGAGTGAGATGAGATGGCGGAGCCCCTGCCGGGGGGACAGGGGCTCAACGCCAGGCAGCGCGCCTGGGCAGCGCGCGGAGAAATCAAGTTGCCTAGACTGTACGCCTTGGCGTGGCAGGCCACGGCTGGGCCGGGCAAGGCATGGCGAGCCAGGGTTGGCCTCGGCAGGGGAAGGCATGGATTGACGAGTTAGGTCTCGTCATAAGAAAAGTTGACCGTCTCCTGCGTCCAGTTGCCAGGCCCTGCATCGGACTCCACTGCGAGCTGCATGACGAGGTACTGGGTCGTGGCGTTCGTCGCGGTGTACGACGTTGCGTCCCAGGGCGCCTTGTTGCCAGCGGTGAAGTTGGTGAAGGTCGTGTTCGCAATGGTCGAGGTGGCGTTGGTCGGGGTCACCCCGGTGATGTAGGCGGCGGTGAAGTTCAGGGTCGTCGAGGCCATCACCGCGCCATCGCCCCAGACCATGAAGTTGGTGACGCCGTTGGCGGGGGCTGTGTCGACCTTGAGCTTGACCCACTTCTCGTAGGACGCGGTGCCGACTGTGATCGGGTTGGCGGTTCGGTTGCCGAGGGAGTTGGTGGCGTTGTCGGCGCTGATGAAGTCAACGCCCGATACGGCACCAGATTCGGTGCCAGCGCCGGAACCCGTGTACACCCTCACGCTGAGGCTTGCAGCCATGAATGTCTCCTATCTAGTGGTTACGCGGCGGGGACTGGGGCCTTGGGCGCAGGCTTCTTCGCGTCCATGACCTCTCGGGCGGTCGGTACGTCGGCCAGCGAGACGGGCCCGACAGACGAGAGGGCAATGAGCGAGTCGTACTGATCCCCGTCCAGGGGTGGAAGGCCGTCCTGTCGACGGGCCTCGTTGGGGGTTTTCCAGCTGATCCGGCCCAGCGCGCGCTCGTTGATCTGTGCGCGCGTCAGGCTCTCCTTGAGATTCAGCCGGGTGAAGCGGAAGGCGAGGTTGTTCTCAGGGCCGCCATACGTCGGGTCCCAGACCACCTCGCGGGTCAGGTACTCCTGGATCAGCCCCAGCAACGGCCGAAGACCGCGGTCTTCGGTCTGCTCTGCCTGGATGTCAGCGGTCGCACGGTTGATGCTGTCGGTAATCGCGATGTCCTGGGGCGACAGGCCGAACACGGCACAGATCTTCCGGACCAGGTACATCTGCCATTCCATGAACTGCATCTCGCGGTTGTCGCCACGGAACGGGATGAACTTCGCTTCCTTTGTCCCGCCGATGAACGCCATCGCACCTCTGCCCGCGACCTCGGCGTCCCAGTAGCGCTTGAATGCAGTCACCTGGTCTGGTCGTGCACCCTGGCCCAGGTCGAGCATGCCATCGGGCGCAGCGTTCGTGACCTGGCGATGGTTGTACATGTGGCCGGACAACTCGGACTCGATCGCCATCTGGAGCGTCTCGAGCTTGGACAGCCCGACCTTCCGGTAGGTCGCGGGGCTCTCCATCATGTAGATCAGATCCTCGTTCCGGAACGAGATCGGCGTGTCGAGCGGCTGGCGATAAAAGAAGTAGCGCGGCTCGTCAGGGTCTCCCGCCCAGTAGGCGTTGACCTTGATCTTCGCCCCGTCGACCGGCCACAGACCGACGAGTGTTCGATTGAGCGTGCGCTCCTTCTCGATGACCCCTGCGTCGAGAACGAGAATGTCTTCGACGATCGGTTCGATGAAGCTCCGCCAGCTGTCCTGGGCCGGGTTGGGCTGGTTGAAGCGAGCCTTGAGTTCGTTCATCAACGCCAGGTTCGGCTCAGGGCCATCCGGGTCGAACTTCACAACCTCCCAGTCTGACTGGCTGATCTGGCTCTTGCGGACGTTGATCGCAGCCCTGATCCACTCCGATCGCTCAGCCCATGCTCGATACCGTGGGGCGTGCTCCTTCCCGACTCGGCCCCGGTCGCCGAGCGTGTTGGAGGTAACGGTGGCGGCGGTTCCCGGGTCGGGGACCGGGCGGGTGCGGAAGGCGTTGGTGATGTTCTGCCAGAGCCCCATCAAGTACCCCAGTCACGCAGGTGATTCGCGACCAGCCGGTCATGGTGCTTGGCGACGTAGTCGTCAGTCAGACCGCGGTTAACGATGTCCATCGCCTCCTCGTAGGTCAGCCGCTCGGTGTCGAGTGCGCCCATGAGGGTGCTGATGTAGGGCGCGACCGAGCGCTCGCCGTCGCGGAACTTCAAGGTGTTCGGGTCGGTGTCGTCGGTCTTCTCGGAGTCAGGCCAGAAGAGGGGCATCAGTGCCTCCGAACAGAACCGAAGAAGAACCCTTGACCGGCGAGGTCGAAGGAGAAGCCGAGCGCATCAACGAAGTCATCGTGCCCCTTCGGGAAGCTCAGCAGCTCGCGCTCGAAGTCCGTGTCTTCGAGTGAGGCATGGTGGTGGACCTTGTGGGCCTCGTACTTCGCGGCGACGGCCCGGGCCCGTGTCACCTTGTCGGCGTCGGACTTGCGCCCCTCGATCGGGATGCGGGGGTAGTCCCGCATCACGGTCTGAACGAGCGTCGACTGGAACATCTGGTTCTCGCAGATCACAAGCGCCATTCCTGGATAAGCCAGCCACCCGTCGAAGATGAACTCCGCGTGACCTGCCTCACGACGATCGCGATAGACGGACAGCACGTACAGGTCGCCCGTGTCGTTGTTCTCCGCAGTGATGACCCGTGCGGTGTAGTCGGCGGACTCTCGCTCGGAACTGGCGAGGTCCACGCCCATCCGGATCGTGTACGAGGCATCAGCCGGGAGCACCCGGAAGTAGTCGAAGTTGCGCTTCGCGAAGATGTTCCCGGCCATGAGGCCACTGATGTCGTTCTGGTACGCGCACGAGAAGAGCGCCGTGCCCATCGCGGATCGCTCTTCCTGGAGCTTATCCAGGGGCCAATACGACGGCCAGTAGGAAAACTCGCGACCATCTTCATCCTGTTCAATCGCCTTCACCGTCAGCGAGTCCCAGCCGCGACCGCCCTTCTCGGGCTCGTCGGTGAGCTGCTGGTACAGGTCGTCCTCGGCCCAACGGGTGCCGAACACGACGATCACTCCGCCCGGCACAAGGCATGGCCGGAGGGTTTTCCAGAACCAGGTGTTGACCTTCTCGCGTGCCTCGGGGGTAGCGGTGTTCTCTTCGTCGAGGATGTCATCACACACAATCAGATCGAAGCGCTTGGAAATGATCGCTGACCCGGCGCCACCGGAGTACAGGGTCACGTCCTTCGAGCCCATCCAGCGGCTGTCTGCCCTGATCCACTCGACGTCAGTCCACTTCGCGGAGGATTTCAGGTTGCCGAACAGCTCGTGCTGTTGAGCGTTCTGCTCGAGGACGTGGCGGATAGCCCGGGAGAAGTCGTTCGACTGTTTGGCCGTGTTGGACACGAGCCCGATCCGCGCGTCGGGGTGGGTCGAGATGTAGTGACTCAACCAGATCGTGTTGCCCCAGGTCGTCTTGGCGCTGCCTCGAGGCATCAGGATCACGCAGTTGCGGCGCCGGTGGACGTGATCGTTGATGAACTCGATCATCCGGCGATGGTGATACTCGGCCGGGTAGCCGAAGACGTACTCGCCGTAGGCGTAGACGTCAGTCGGAGCGAGAAAGCGAAGTATCTGGTCCTGGAGCGCCTGCGCCTGGTCCGGCGAGAGCTGCTCTGGGTCGAATGGCATTGAGAAGCTCACGAAGCGCGTCTCCGTCGGTGGCGGCGGACAGATTGATGCCCAGGTTGCGGTTCTCGTTGATGTCCGACGGCTGGCCGGTCAGGACCAGGACCTTCTCGATCAGGATCGCCAGGTCTCGCGGGTTGTAGCGGACCGTCGGGCGGTAGACGATCTCGCCCCGAGCGTCACGCAGAACCATGCCCCCATCCATGACTGGCTCGCGCGCCTGCATGTCTTCCGCGACCTTCAGGATGCCTGCATGGATGACCTCGAGGGCGTCCATGTGGATGTCGGCGATCTTCTTCGCTCGCCGATCAGCGACCACCTCGAGGCTCTTGTCGTCAACCTGGCGCCGGAACTCGTTGCGTCGGACCTCCCAGCCCTCAGCTCGAGCCCTGCGGGTCAGCGTCGAGGCGCTCTTGATACCGAACTCACGGGCCAGATCGCTCAGGGTCTGGTCGCCTTGGATGTACTTCTCCTTGATCGGGATGAAGTCGTAGACCCGCGGGGCTGGCATCAGTCACCCCCGAGGAAGTCGGCGGCGATCAGCTCCAATGCCTGCCACGCCTGGGTGTCTCCACCGGCACTGGCACGGGCACGGGCAAGGGCGTCGTCGACCACGGCAGCGGCACTGACGGGTAGCCGGAAGACCCGTTCGACCCAGGGCTCCTTGTCTCCCTGAGCCACGGGCTGCGGCGGGGTCTGGAGCCTGTCCCAGTCAATCTCCTCGCGACGCGCTGCGACCATCTGCGCCAGCTGGGAGCGCCGGAACGGGAGAACGCGCTCCAGCTCGGCCATGGGCCGACGCGAAGCAAGGTCCGCAACCAGTGCCGCCAGACGGCCTTGATCTGGCTGCCCACGGAGTTCATTGAGGACGATCGTGAGCGCCTTGGCGTCATCATCATCAACCTCAACGATGATCACGGGAACGGTCTTGAGATCCTTATCCTTCGCGGCGCGCCAGCGGTTCTCGCCGTCGATGATCTCGAATGGCGTGGCCTCTTCGTTGACCAGGCGGACGGTGATCGGATCAATGAACCCGAAGCGCTCGATCGAGACCAGCGCCTTGTCGTAATCCTCCTGCGACATCCGATTCGGGTTCCAGGCGTTCGGGTGCAGTTCGTGGACGAAGACTGTCCGGAATTCGAGTTCGTTCATCGAATCAGCGAGTTCGCGACATCACGGCGTGCTCTGGCGGTGGCGATGCCGTCGCTGATCTCGACCTCGGTCACAAGCTGGGTTGCCCCCAGGAGGCGCTCCATGATCCATGGCGCCAGGCGCTCAGGGGTCGTCTCGTTGAACTCGTGGATCATCTCGTTGAGATCCCGGTCGTGCCATTCATCGAGCACGACCCGCAGTGCTGTCGCGAGTTCCTCCACTTCGGTGGGGTCGAGATCACGGCCTGAGAGCCGCTCGACCTGAACTGTCCAGCGGTGACCATGCTGTCGCTGGCACCGTTCTCGGGTCGGAACCTGGTGCGACGCATCGAACCAGCCACTGACCCGTACGAAATGCTCCACGCCCGCCCCTCCGGTGACGTATGGTGGCCCTGGGCGCCTGGGCGTTCCACGCTTCAGAACGACGCCGGGCCCGAGGGAGTCGAGTTGCGTTGGAACCGCGACCCGGCACTACAGGCCCTGCTGAGTGTCCGAGCGGCCCAGGCGCTCTCTTCAAACAAAAAAACAGACGAGGCGACAGCCTGCAAAACTGTCGCCCCGTCCGTTCGGGGCTGCTCGGAGTCGTAGCCCGCATCAATAGATGACAGTGATTTCCCGAGCGTGCCCTATTCAGTTGTGGCGCGAGTCTAGCGGACCCGGGGTATCGCTACTAGCCCTTCAAATGCAACGACTGTGCCAATCAATGCAACGTTCACCCTGGTTCGTCCTCGAGCGCCACGCCTGCGCCATCGATCCATTTCTCTTTCTTGAAGTCGTAGCGCCAGTCGAGCTGGACCTTGTCAGTGACAATCCAGTGCAGCTTGCCGTCAACGTCAACGGTCAGCACCGATGCGCCCTCGACCGCGAGCACAATCACTGGGTGGCCCGAGGTGATATGCGTCGCCTTGATCGCTGGGTTGAAGATCGCGACCCCGTCACTCATGCTGCTCGTCGCCTCCCGCGTTTCGATGTCGATTGGTCCGTAGTCGGTCTCAACCACCGTTGCCATATTCCGCCCTCGCCTGGCTCGAAGAGGGGGTGGTGCTCTTCGCGGTGCCCGCTGTGCGGACAGTACCCCCGGCCAGACGCTAGCACGATGAGATGGCCGTGCTCGGGCTCATCAGAACAGGGTGGACCGTTACCGGCGTCGGACTGGCGGCTCACGTGATGGCGTCCGCGATGATCGCGACCAGAACCAGAGCGATGACTGACACAATGAGCGCGACTGTGGCCATCACCAGCAGCATGCACCCAAAGTTGCGGAACCAGATGGTCACAGACGGCTTCCCGTCACCATGCTCATCGTCCGCTCACGCTTCCTCAAACTCCGCCAGATTTTCGGCCTGAAGCACGGCCATGGCGCCACGAGCCTTGTCGATGGTGGTGTTGCCGAGGAACGCCAGTGCCTCCGGCGTCGGCTCAACACCCGCTTCCTGAAGGAGCGCGAGCCGCAGCAGCCAGCGGTCTTGCTCGGTGTTCCGCGGGTTGACCAACGTGTGGATCAGGCCGCGAAGACCGGCCTCCGGGCCCGGACGAGGAATCACTTCGATCGCTTCGTACGCTTCAGGGTCTCATGGCCCTCGACGATCGCGATCACCTCTGACTGGGCGAAGCGCGCCGTCCGGATCGTCTGGCCAGCCTTATTGAGAACCTCAACCATGAGCCAAGTCTCGTTGCGGCCAGGGAAGGTGGCGTCGACCGTCGAACCATCCTTCTCGGCCTGGATCTTCTCGATCGCTATCCCTGTCGGGACGCGGTACTTGATCTCCCAGAAGTCGCCCTTCATTCGGCCTCCTCCCCGGTCGGGAGCAGGCCGTCGGTCCACTCGGCCACGCGCTTCACCTTCTCTTCGCGCTCGTAGCCCTTGCTGTCTGACTTCCAGATGATGGCGCCCTCTTCGCGGGCGACCTCCTCGGAAAAGTCTAGCGACGTGTCGCGGAAGCCACTCACGCCCGAGAAAACGGCGAGGATGCTTGACTCCTTCGACCGACCCTCATACACACGAAGGGTGCCGGACAGAGCGCGCTCGCTCGCCTGGTAACGACCTTCGCCGGTCGGTGGGCTCCAGGGCCCAAAAGAGACGCGCGACTCATCCGGCACACTGATCTTGAACGTCTTCTCGCCAAACACGATGATCGTCTTCATTTCGCCTTCCTGATGGGACGCGAGGCCCCGGACGTACCTCCAGACACGTCCGGGGCTGCGTCTGCCCCGACGATCGCCGGGTCGGAGCTGGGGATTTCACGGAATCCCGCCAAGAGGGCCGAGACCGTCTCGCGAGCGACTGACATATCTGTCGTCCAGGTGGTGTTGGGCAACCAGGTGCCCTTCAGGGCCTGGCGGCTGTAGACCTCGACGGGTTCTGTCATTGCGTTGATGTTGCGTAGGAATTCGCGTGTAGTGACCCGTTTCATGTCAAGCAAGGGTCCTCCTTGTCTGACATCTTGTCTGACAAAGGCGCCGTTGTCAAGCAAGGCTGCGGACAGTTGCTAGGAGGCCCAGGATCGTCGCGCCGACACAGGCCATGAAGGTGATCGCCTGGGGGAGGGTGAGCGGAAGGAACGGCGGGATGTCGAACGCCCCGCTGAACAACGCGAACAACGGTAGCGCCGAGAGGATGACGCAGCCGCCGACGAACACGGCCCGCACTTCACGATGCCTTCGCGGGCTCGTAGTGATCGACGCACAGCCGGAAGGTCCAGGCCACAGCCTCGCGCGCGGTGCGCGGGGGCCAGCTGATGTCCTTGCCGCAGGCAGCGTGCGTACACATCCGGGCGCCCATCCGGTCGCCTCGAGAGGGCACGCGCAGCCAGACCTGCTTGTAGGTGCCGTCTGGCTCGGGTGTGGCGTTGGTCACCTGAACGGCGGCGATGTTCCCGCCGAAGATCGTGTCGCGACCCTCGACGAACTTGCCCCAGGCCTTGTCGTTGTCGATGACGGTAGGCTTGCGGTCGCGGAACATGAACTCCATCTGGTCTGACGTCAAGGCGTCTCGACCCTGCGTCATAACCTCCTCGGCCACGCGCGCGCGTGTGCGAGTGCCGTTGACCCACTCCCAGACCGGCACCGAAAAGAAGATCAGTCCCGGGGCTGGGATGAAGGCGTACGGCCCAACGAAGTAGAACGCGACTCCGAGTCCCACGACGACGTAGCCGATGACGATTACGAGTCGTGAGACTCGGAGGCCCATGCTCACGGGATCAGTCGCCCACCAGGAGCGAGCGCCCGATGTTGCGGGTGGCCGGGTCAGGAACGAACTGCTCCTGCTGGACCACGCGGTAGGTGCCCTTGGGAACCTTGATGGTGTCGTGCTCCTCGTGAACGAGGTCCACGTCACGCACCAGGTTGAGGAAGCGCTGATTGTCCTTGTCGGACAGCAACGTTGCCTCGGACTCAGGGGCGTCGATCACGTGTGCGTGACCAGTCACCTCGCCATACGCGAGGACAAGTCGCCCGGCATCACGTGCGACCTTGCTCAGTCGCACCGGGAGCCAGGACCGCGGGAGGGGCTGCTCAATGAGCAGGACGTCTCCCTGACGGTAGGTCGTGGCCATAGGCCCTCCGTTCACCACGATCACCGAACCGCCCAGGGGTTCCGTCATGTCGTGTTGTCAGACAACGTATCACCATTGTCAAGCGTTGTCTAGCGGTTCCTTCGCTCCACGTTGACGCCGAGGCCGCCGAGCTGCGCGTTCATCCGCGCGAGGATGGCCACGAGCGACATCGCGATGTCATCCCTGAGCAGTCGGCCGCCGTCTTCTACCCGGCGCTCGCGGGCCCACTTCGCGTAGGCGTCCACGACCTGCGAGGTGTCAGCCCGGTGCTCAGACACTGGTGCCGTTCCAGGTCTGAAAAAAGGCGGCGGCGATGAAGTTGGCGTCGCCGGTGACGGTACTGCCGATCGTGACGTTGCTCGCCGTGGTGACCGACCCAGACCAGAACGGGATGTCGAGCGGGGGGAAGAGCGGGGGCGGCATTTCGTCGAGGTTGCGTCCGCGCACCCACTCGGTGTAGGCGCCTTCGACCTGGGCTACATCGACCCTATGGGCGCTCACGATCGACCTCCAGCTCGAAGCGGATGGTCACGAGGTTGCTGCGCAGGAAGGTCTGCCAGGACTGACCGAAGGTTGTGATGTCGAGGTCCTGGTGGGGCTGGACATCGACCGTGCGGATCTGGCCCCGGCCGATCTCCCACACTTCGTCGCGGGTTAGCAGGATCAAGACCGCTTCTTCCCCGAGCGCTGGAGCTTGAGGCGGCGGGAAAGCAGCAGCTCTTCGAGCTGCGCGTTGAGGCGAGCCAGGTCCGACAACGGAAGCTGGGCGACGGCCTCCAGGATCGCGTCGAGGTCGGGCTCCTGGGCTGGGGCTGCGACTGCGGTTCGTCGTGGGCTCATCCATCCTCCTTGTCCCTCGCGATCTGGTCGATCGCCTTGGTCACGGCCTCGGCTCCGGCTGGGTCGGCCATGATCTTATCGAGCTGACGTTTGACTGTGGCCGACATCCGCACGCCCCGACGAACGAGCTTGCCCTCGGCGTCGTAGGTGGGCTCAGACACGACGATCTCGCTCCTGTCAGGGAACGGGTTGGCGTTGAGGTACTCCGCCATCTGGCGAAACTGGTAGCGGCACAGAATGCAGCCGAACTCGTAGAACCGGAGCGGGTGACGCCAGCCAGGATGGATCGGCCAGCGATGGAAGATGGTCACTACCAGGCGCCAGAGATGGACTCGCCAAGGGGTCTTCACCAGCGGAGCGTGACGAGGTCGCCGGGCCGGGGATAGTCCCCAAGAATGACCGCGTTCCAGATATGGGTCCCGCCGAAGCCACTGTGTGGCGTGTTGGGCTCAAGCCAGACCCGGATATGGGTCCCGCCGAAGCCACTGTGTGGCGTGTTGGGCTCAAGCCAGACCCGGACCGGCGTGGGCCGCCCGTGTGGACGAGTGATCCAGGCGCGGAGGCCCGTTCCCGCCTGAAGCGCCTCGTCGGGCAGGGCGTCCACCGGCCAGACCTGCGAGTTGTTGGTGACCACGAATCGGAATGTTCGGGTTTGGTTGATCCACTCCTCGTAGGCGTGACGGGCCGCGTCGGTGATCGGAATCTTCATCGTTCGGCCTGGCCATAGCGGACCATGTGGACGATGTAGTCGATCACGACACCCTCCCAGTCCCGGGCGAAGATCCCAGCCACGAGACAGCGCCAGTGGTAGCGCAGCCAACGCAGCTTGTAGCAGAGTGGGTCATTCGACAGGAAGATCGTCAACGAGCTTCTCGTACTCGGCGACGATGGCTTCGGCCAGCTCTGTCATGCCAGCCTCGTCGCGATGGGATTGGAGGCAGAAGTCGAAGTGATGATCGATCGCGGCGACGAGCCGATCTACATCGATCTTGCGGGCCTTCTTCACGGCGTCGGTGATGACCATCTTGTTGGCGTAGCTCGAGCCCTTCCACCAGCTCTCGTTGGCGGCCATCCTCCGGGCCCACTCGAAGTCTGAGCTGGTCCGGTCGACCCGACGCTGAAGGAGCCGCATCTGTTGGTCGCGCTTCGCGGCATGGGCGTGATTCTGCTCGCGGAGACGCTCGATCATCCGCTCCGCCTCAGCGAGGGTTGTGGGCTGGCTGTCATCCATTGACCGGCTCCGTGGCGGCAGGGATGGCGGCGAGGGCGCGGATGACCTCGGCGAGATACACCGGCTCGGCCCCATCGCGGTTCCAACGGAGATAGACACCGCGCCGGTCCATCCCTCGGTGAACGTCGCCGCTTCCGAGCGTGGCGTCCGCCTCCACAAGTCGGAAGGCTTCATCGACCATCCACTCGTCGGCTCGCAGTCCCGTTTCTGAGTCGAGCCAGCCCCTTTCGTCCCACGGCACGCCGAAACCGTCCTCGCTGACAGGTTCGTGTGACACGGCGGGTCCGCGCTCCCCGTCCTGCGTCTCCGTCGCGCTGTGGTCGCTCCACCGCCGGTCACAGAGAACGCAACCGTTCACCGATTGCTTGAAGTGCCGCTGGTCGCTGGCGGCAGGGGTGAGCCCCACGCCATCGTCCGGCATGATCCGCTGGCCGTCCTCGTAGAACCCGTCGCTGGCGGCAGGGGTGGCGGCGAGGGCCGATCGAAGGCGCTTCATCGCATCGGCGAGATCGACCGTCTCTGCAGGCCGAATGCCTGCCGTGCCACGACCGACGACCCGCTCCATCAGGTCGTCCCATTCATTGAGCACGTCGGTTCCGGCCGCTCGCAGTCCCGGCTCGTCAGTCGTGGCGGGCGGTTCCTTACTCGTTGATCACCCCGATCGTTGGGAAGGCCTCGTTGAACTGGGGGCCACGGGCCCAGCGCAGGATGCGGATCTCACGCCCGCGCTCCCAGGCGTTCCAGGCCTTGATCGAGAGGGCCGCAATGACGTTGATATTCATCCGCTCTTCGCGGATCTTGAGCCGATCGGCTATGACCGCCTTACGGAGCATGTATGGCCCAGTGCCCTCGCGCATCTCCGCGCCGGATAGCATCTGGCTCCAGAACTCGTTGGCCTTCGCCAGATCGCGCTTGGCTTCGAGGAAGTGGAGTCCGCCAGCAAGGCTGCTCGAGTAGGGGACGACACCAAACATCCGCTTGGAGATCCGGACGCTGTCACGGATGCCGGGATTGTCTCTGAGGTAGGCAACCAGTTCGTCGGGGCTGAACGGGTCACGGGTTTGGCTCGATGGAGCGAATCCTGGGTTCTTCTCGAACCAGCGCGCGTAGCGGATTGCTGAGGCGAGGGTTGTGGCGTTGGCCTCGCCCATGATGGAGAGGACGTCGCCGCCAGTCCGGACCAGGCCAGAGTCGATCGTCCTGATCGCTTCAGGGCTGACGCCGCGCTCGACGTAGAACACCTGTGAGGAGCCCGACACGACGACCGCCCAGAGTCGGTGCTGGCCGTCAACGAGCTTGCCGTCCCTGTCGAACCGGAGCACTGAGCTGTGCCAGTTGCCCGCAGTCATGTCGCGGGCGTACTGATCGATCTTGCCGGTCCTCGTCCGGCGGTTTTCGCCGGATGTCTCGAGATACGCCGATGCTTTCGTCGGATCGATCTGCTCGACCGCCATGGTCGTTCCGATCGCGGGAGTGGTCTGGATCATGTTGACCTCCGTGGAACCCTGGCTGGGTTATGCCGGTTGCGTACCGGCGTCGCATCCCGGGGCCGTGACGCCCCTTCGGTCCGGCAAATCACGGCGCCGGTCACGACCGCTGTGAGCATTGTCCGAGTTTGTCAGACGTTTGTCAAGCGTTGGCGCGAGCAATCTTCTCAACCGACATAGCGGCGCAGGACCTCGAGCGCGGCGCGGGCCTCGGCCTGGGTCGGGCCAGTTGGCTCAGGCTCAGGCTCAGGCTCAGGTTCAGGGTCAGGGTCAGGGTCAGGGTCAGGCGTTGGTTCAGGGGTCGAGGCCGGGGCGATGGGTCCGGCCTTCGCTCTGGCCTCCTGCGCCGTCGTGCCCCGGCCGAACACGTCGACGTAGCCCGTGTACTCCCCGTCGGGATCGGAATGCCCGGAATACTGGCCGATCGTATGGTGCCCGGTTTCGCCCTGCCAGGTGTCGCCGGACTTCGAGAGGACCGGGGCCAGCGCTAGTTCGGGCAGGCGGTCCACGGCCCACCAGACCTTGACAAAGCCCCCGGAGTCGGCGAGCTTCACCGCGACGTCGAAGTACGTCCACTTGCCCCAGGCGATTGGCCCCAGGGTCTTCCGGCTCATCGTCCCGTTGATCCGATCCACGACGGTCCAGTTGCCATTGAGCGTGGAGATCGCCACGATCGGCGAGCCCTTCATCTGCAACTGGAGGATCAGGTTCCGGCCGGTCTGCTTGAGGTCGGCGGGCAGGAGATACAGGAAGCCCGTCGTGACGTGCGACGTGGAGCCCTTCGGCAGCTCGCGCCCGGTGGTCATGGTGGCGTGGCCATCACCGACGCCTGCTCGGTTGATGTTCTTGAGCACAATCCGGGCCGGGTTCCGCGGGTCCGGGACGCCCTCCCACATGTCGGCGTTGGCGTTGGCCGGGTCGGATGCCTTCGCGAAGTCCGGGAGCGCTTCGCCCTTGGCGAGCTTCCGGCGCGGGATCGGCTGGCGCAATCCTTCGATCAGGGGCATGACAACACCTCCATTGACTACTGAGCTAGTCGGGCGGAGGGTAGTCCTTGGCCCGAGGAAAAGCCATCGCCGCCAGGCACTAGGAGATCTCGGACCAGTGGAAGGTCACGACGTCGTTGGCGAAAACAGGATCGACGATATTGACCGTCTGGCCATTGAAGGTGAACGGGATGTCGATCGTCTGATCGCCGCGACTGACCGTCACCCGCGTCACCACCTGCCCGCGCACCCGTGGTAGGGGCTGACGCCAGGTGCCGATCCGATCAGGAAGCGTGATCGTGAACTGGAGGTCCAGAACGGCCGCCGCCCAGTTCTGGTAGGCGTTCTCGATCTCTGGCGTAATCGCGGCCCGGTGCTCACTCACGTCCGAAATGCCGCCGGGCCTCTCGGCTGAGGCCCCGATCGACGATGTCGACGAGCACCTTCCGATACTCCGGGTCCTCGAGCAGGGTCCACAGCGCCGACGGCTTGTCGGGACAATTCGGGTCGGGCGGGCTGTGGACGCCACATGCCGCGCAGAAGGTGTGCCCAGTCTGCTGCTCGTGAGTCCAGCTGTGCGGGTGGTCAGACACGGCGCCGCAGGACCGCGAAGAACGCTTCGATCCGCTCCCGCCAGTCGAGACTGTCGACGTGGAGCACTCGCTCGCCGTACCCATCACCGGTGGTCTCCCACCAAATCACCCGAAGATCTGGATCGTCGAGATCCCTCCGTCTCGCCCGGGCCTCCTCGAGGCTGTCGTACCGACCAACGACGTTGCCGGTGCTGGTATCAAGCAGCAGGAACATCACTTCTTCTTCTTGCC
>Ga0299913_10000480_pt1 | contig 25611 bp, 24 predicted proteins | sample RVTome_9_FD_201360 | JGI IMG/M metagenome (GOLD analysis project Ga0299913, IMG submission 201360) | Soil microbial communities from uranium-contaminated site in the Upper Colorado River Basin, Wyoming, United States - RVT155D38 (version 2) ... | reverse complement strand
GTCGGGCCAGTACAGCCAACCGAGTGCGCGGGCCAGGCGGGTGATCATGCGGTACCGCGTCGCCGGCTGCAGCCCGGCCCACAGCGGCGGCCGGTCGACGGCGTCGACGACCTGCGCGGCATGCGTCAGGCCGGGGTGGAACGTCTGGATCCCCAGCAGGTCGACGACCGGCAGCGGGGCGTTGTAGATCGGCAGCTCGACCGTGGCCGTCAGCTGCGCCACGGTCAACTGCTCAGCGCGCTCGGCCGACCGGCGCAGACAGGCGACGAGGGAGCCCAGCAGGTCGCCGCCCTCGTCAAGTCGGCGGCGGATCGTCGTTTCGTTCCAGGCCTCGAGTCCGCGGCGGTCCGCGATGCCGTCGAAGACCGGCCGCCGACCCGCGACAGCGTCGTCGATCGCGGACAGACCCGTCGCCGTCATGACGTCGAGGTGGGCGACCGTCTGTGCCATCGTCCACCCGCGTGTGGGGGCGCGCCACGCCGGGCTGTCGACATGCGGGCGCAGCCGCTGGTACAGGTCGGCGACCTCCCGCAGGTCCGCCGCGAGTACGGCGGGGTCGAACGCTGGCGAGCCGTCGCCGAGGACGACGGTGCCGACATGGCTGTCACGCATGGCGGTGCCTCCTCACATCCGCAGGCCCGACGGGTGCGGCGTCGCCGCTGGCGGGCTGGGGTTGGTGGCGGCGTTGGTACCGCCACGCCACCCACCACACGACCCCGACGACCATCAGCACGTCGCCGAACCCGGCGATCGCCGCCCACGGCAGGTCGATGTCGCCGGCCTGCAGGTTGTTGAAGAATGCTCCCAGCGGGGTCAGCAGCGGCCACAGCACCACGATGTTGCCGACCAGGCGGTAGGCCACGGTGTACACGACCCCGAGTCCGAGCAGGAACCACAGCTCGCCGACGCCCATGCCGTACCCGACGTGGTACCCCGCGTACAGCACCGCGCCACCGGCGACACCGGCGACGATGCCGAAGCTGGCTTCGAGGCGGCCCTGGACGAAGCCGCGGAAGAAGACCGCCTCGAACAGGCCAACGACCACGGACATGACCAGCAGCGGCACCCAGTCGACTGGTGCGGGCAGCCGGTAGCCCCACAGGGTCACCGCGAACTGCACCGCCGCGAACAGCACGGCGAGCGCGATCGTCGCGGGCAGGCGGTGCAACCCCAGACCCAGTGTGGACAGCGGCCGGTCCCGCACCCACGTGGTGTAGGCGATGGGACCGGCGGTCCCGACCAGCAGGCCGGCGGCGAACGCCAGGAACAGCCCGACCACGTTGGCCTGGGTGAACCCGACGAACGCCAGGCGGAACAGCCCGACCACCGCGGCGTACAGCGCCACGACCGTGAGCAGGTCCGCGCGGTCGACCCGCCCGCCGACCCACGGGCCGGCACCAAACCGCACCGCCGACACTGCCGTGAGCACGACCGCCGCTACACCGACGACTGCACTCCACACCGGCAGCGCCAGCACGTCGAGCAGCAGCAACGCGCCGCTCACGAACGCGACCCACACGGCCGGCACCCATCGCGGCCACGCGACCGCCTCGTCGGCGGCCGGACCCCGCGACGACGCTTGTGCCGTCGTTGTCGACATGGTCCACATGCTGGTGCTCCTCAACGCCCCTGCGCTCCCACGGCCGGGTGGTCAGCCGTCCGGAGGGGTGTCCCAGTCGAGGCAGGGCCGGGTGTAGCGCTTCGACCACCAGCGCTCGCCTTCACCGGCGGGTCGCCATCCCTGGTCGACCACGGCGTGTTCGAGTTCGTCGAGTCGTGCGCGCATCTCGTCGCCGAAGGCGTCGTCGGGCGTGATGCGGTCGATCGGCAGTTGCAGCGGCAGCACCGGGAACGTGCCGGACGTCACGGTGAACGCACCCCACCGCGGGTCGCCGCTGCGCGCCCGACCGACGAACCGGTACGTCTGGGTGCCGTGCTGGCCGGTCATGGTGGTGGCGATGCTGCGCAGCATCGACGTGTGCCCGGCGTCCTCGACATCGATCTCCAGCACGTCCTCGTCAGCAGTCGTGGAGAACCAGCGCTCTTGAGCGTCGTCCCACCACTGCGACCCGTCGTCGTTGTAGTGGCCGCGGCCGCGGGGCGGCGCGTGGCCGCTCGTCGTCTGTTGGCTGGTCATCGTGTGCTCCTGTGGGTGGCCGCGGCTGGCTCGCCGTGGACGTCGGTTGGCGGTCTCGACCGGCCGCCTGCTGTGCGCATCCGGACGGCTTCGGCGGCGGTCACGTGCGAGCACGAGCGCGACCGTGACAACGCCCGCGACGGTCAGGCCGAGGTCTTGGTACACGCCGTGGCCGACGGCGGCCAGGGGCGCGAGCACGGCCCAGATCGCCGGGATGATCAGCAGGTGGCGGGGCAGCGGCGGTGCCGCGAGCAGCAGCAGCCCGAAGGTGGCGATGGTCGACGGACAGGGTGCCATGCCGAACAGTGGTGCCTGCGGCCAGCCGTGACCCAGCGCCATGCCGAGCAGCGGGTAGATGACCAGGGCGTAGCCGATGGCGGTCCACCCGACCCATCCGGCGACGCCACGCCCGGGCGTGAACGTCAGGTCGCGGCGGACGATGCCGGCGCGCACGAACAGTCCAGCCTGGACGATGAACAGCACCGCGTAGACGGCGCCAAGCATCGCGTCGATCTGGCTGGCGTACCGTGCGAGGTAGACGACGCCCAGCCACAGCCACATCGCGGCGAGCAGCCCCGTGGCGAGTCGGTCGGTGGTGGGGCCCGGACGTCGGGCGACCAGCCACAGCACGACCACGACCAGCGCATAGGCGACAAGATGCGCAGGCCACACGGCGCGGTTGTAGCGGGCGAACAGGTCCAGCAGCTCGTTGGCCGGCTCCGCCGTCGGACCCGCCTGCGACGCGCCGGTCGTGACCGCCTGTGCGGTGTCGGCGAGCACGACGTCGGTCATGACCTCGTGGAAGCGCTCCGGCTCCTCGACGAACGGGCGGTGCCCCGACACGTCGAACGTGATCATCCGCTTGTCTGGGGCGTCGAGCTGCGCGTACCACTCCTGTGCCGGCGCGACGCGACCGCGTGCCTCGTGGCGTCCCTGCACCAGGTACACGGGCACCTCGAGGTCGGGTGCCGCGGTCCGCAGATCGAGGTCGTACAGGTGCGGGTACAGCGTGGCGTAGGTGTCGGCCAGGCCGGTGAACACGCTGAGCTTGTCCAGCAGGCTGTACTCAGACGCACCGACGTGCTCGTAGAACTCGCGCTTGGCCTGGTGGCCCGCGATGCCGGTGTAGTCGTTCCACTGCTGCTCGCCGGCGACAACCGGGAGGATGGCGAGCGGGTCGTCGTACGGCGGTTCGCCCAGCGCTCGCAGCGCGTCGACGGTCGCGCCGTCACCGACACGCTGCGCCCACGCGATCGTGTCGTCGGAGAAGATCCGGTCGGTCTCGACCACGTCGACCATCTGACCCGTGCCGACGTACGCCGCGTATAGGTCCGGGCGCTGCTGTGCGGCCAGGACGCCGAGGAAGGTGCCGTAGGAGTTGCCGACCAGGTAGATCTGATCGGTGGCGAACCGGTCCCGCAGCAGCTCGGACAGCTCGATCGTGTCCGCGACCGCCTGCTCGACGGTCAGCGTCGACGCGGGCTCGAACGACCGGTAGGACCCGCCCGTGCCGCGTTGGTCCCAGGTGACCACGACGAAGTCGCGTTCGAGCAGCCGACCCCAGCAGGCCATGGTGCCCAGCTCCGAGCCGCCGGGGCCGCCGGCAAGGAAAAGCAGCACCGGGTTGTCGACGTCGTGGCCGCGGATCAGCAGCCGCTGGTCGTGGCCGCCGAGCTCGACGGTCGTGACCTCCGCGATGCTGTCGGCCAGAGGTTCGCCGTCGGGGTCGAGGATCGGGTCGGTCGTCGCCAGCCGCACGATCGCGACCGCGAGCACCAGCAGTCCGAGCGCCACCGCGCCGGCGACGCCGCGGCGCAGCCCCAGCGCGACCTGGCTGCGACGGCTGGTCGGCGGCCACCAGTCTGGGGAGCGGCGCAGCGCCCAGGCGCGGCCGTACGCGACACCGAGCAGCATCGGCACCACCGCCAGGACGCCGTAGACGAGCCGCATGGCCACCGACGCGAGGAGCGCGATCGCGTTGACGGCGTTGGGTGCGTCGACCGTCGGTCCGGTCGCGCCGATGCGCACGACCTCGAAGACCGCGAGGAAGACGGCCGGGGCAAGCAGCATCGCCCACCGCGACCGCAGCACAACGCCCGCCACGAAGCCGACACCGAGTCCAAGCGCCATCGTCGCAAGCGCCTCTACCGCAGTGACCGGCCAGTGCGGCGTCCACACGCCCGCCCCTAGCCCGGCCAGCCCAGCCACTGCTACGCAGATCCCCACACTCCACCGCCGGTCGTCCCGCACCGACTCGACGATGCGTACGCGACGGCGTTGCCGTGGCGCTGCATCGTGGATCGTCTCGTTCGGGCTGCGCAGTTGGGTGATGCCAGGCATCGTCACGCCGATCCTCCCGCGGCCGTCGTCGACACTGTCGGTCGAGGGCGGGGAGGCTGCCAGGACCATCGCGCGGGCGTGGCGGGGTCGTTCGTCCCACTGCAGGCAGGACACCCACAGGTGCTCGGCGTCTCCTTGCGCAACCCCCCGGTCCGGCGACGCGACCGTGTCCCGATCCGACGCGGCGACTGATCGGTCGCATCCGTGTGTCCATCGATCACCAACGCTGCGGCTGCAGCGTCGGTATCGACGCGAGAGTCCCTTGGGTCGGGCAGCTCGGCTGGTCAGTGGGCAAGGTGGCGCTGCCGGGGCTCCCCGCCTGTTCGGGCTCGACAGTGCCGGGCCACCAGGGGCGCCGAGCGACGGCGGCGAGGTCGTCGTCGGGTGCCGGCGGCTGAGGTAGACCGCCATCGCCCACGCCAGCACCACGTCGAAGGCCCGCGCGACCGGGTGGGTTGAGACAGCATCATACGACTGGACGGCGTTGCCCCAGCCGTGCGGGACGAGATCATCAGCAACACGCTGTCAGTGCTCTTGTAGATCGAGCTGTGGACGATTGACCAGCCCACGATCCCCAGAGTGAGATCGACGAGGCTCGCGACGAGCAACACGGGCGCGCCGCCGGGCGTCGGCGATCCCCGGTCTCGGACGATACGGTCACCGGCTCGGCGCTCATCCACTCGCTGACCGTCACGCACTCCTTACCCTGTCACACGAGCCCGGCCGCGCCAACGCCGACATCGAGCGGTCGTTGCGATTCCGATGCCCAGACCGGTGCAAGCTGGCACCGTATCGTCGAACGTCAGGATCACGCGGCGGACGCGGTGCTCGACGCGGCGTTTGACACCCCGCACGTGGCTGCGTGCCATGGGCGGTCGCCCTGGGGCTTCCGCTCGCCTACCTCTCCGCGTGGCACGTCGGTCTGCTGCTGTCGGCAACGACGCGGTAGACGTGTCGCTGCGGACCATCAAGGCGGTGTCGCACGTCCCACTCGTGCTCGCGCTGAGCCTGGTCGGGGCGGGCTCAACGAGGAGCCGGGCTGGCGCGGGTTCGCCCCACCGCGCCTACCACCAGCGCGGAGATCCCGGCTCAGGCGTGAATGGCTACGAGGGCCTCACGGGTCATCTCGTCACCTCACTTTCTTGGTGCCCGCAAGAGTCCGACGCCAAGGCTGATCAGGGCGACGGCCAACACGACGGCTCCGGACCGGGTCAGCCAGGTTCCCGCCGAAGCGGTCTCTTCCGCTCCGACCAGCATGTGCACGAAGAATCCCCCCGGATTGGAGCAGGATCCCGGCGAGCAGGGTGATGCCCACCACAGCTGGGACCGGCCGGTGAAGCCGGCGCGGTCCATGAGTGGCAGGTAGACCAGAGCGAGGATGAGCAGGACGCCGGCATGCCCGTGGCCGGCGCCGAAAAACTGCTCCTCCTCCTCCTCCTCCTCCTCCTCCTCCAGGAAACCCAGGGCGATTCACACACCTGTCGGTGTCGCCGCTTGGTCTGCTGTGCGAGCACGCACCGTGCAGTCCTGCTCAGCTTCGCGCGGGTGCGCGGTTCCCTCGGGGAACCCGGGCCGACGATGGGCCGTGGCTGGGATGCGTCACTCGCCGAGTGGGCGCCAGCTGGGCGCGCAGGCGGGTGGTGTCAGCCGGCGTCCAGCCGGTAGGTGGGGCGATGTGCGCCCATGCGTCGGCGTGCTCGGTCGTGTAGATGTGGCCGTGGCCCGGTGGGGCGTTGCCGCCGAGGATCGTGTCGATCGTGGTCTGCACGAAGGTCACGACCGGCAGGTACGGCGTCTTCTCCGAGATGGTGTCTGGCCGTGGGTCGCGCAGCCACGCGGGGCGCCTGAACGCCAGGTCCGGCGTCCACCAAGTGACCGGATCGGATGGATGCTGCAGGTAGACGACCCGCGGGGCGGTCCACCGCCCCTGCGGGTGTGAGAGGTCTGCGCCGTTGGTGGCGAACCGGACGGTCCGGCCGTCCTGGTACACCGGCCGCCATTCGGGAGAACCCACGTCGCGGGCGGCGGTGAACCGCCGCCACAGGTGGTTCGCCCGCGTCGGCCCCACCCACAGCACCCCGTCGACGTGCGCGCGCACGTCGGTCACGTCGGCGAAGACCTGCTCGGAGCCGAACGAGCCGAGGCTCTCGCCGTAGATCAGCAAGGCGGGTCGGGTCGCCGGCGGCTGCTGCGCCAGCCGCCGGGTCACGGCGTCGAACAGCGCGGACGCGGTGATCGTAGCGCGGTCCTGGTTGCCGCCCATCACCACCCAGCTGGGCAGGTAGGAGTACTGGACGGCGACCGCCGCGGTATCGCCGCGGTACATGTACTCAAGCGGTGCGACCGCGTGGCGGTTCACCGAGCCGGTGCCGGTCGGGGTGATCACGATCAGCACGTCGCGGTCGAACGCGCCGGTGCGCTCGAGCTCAGCGACGGCCAGGTCCACGCGAGCGCGGACAGACGGCGCGGACCCGAGGCCGACGTAGACGCGGATCGGGGAGCGCGCCGGCGTCGCGTTGAACGCGCGCAGCTGGTGGCTGGTGGGTGCGGTGGCCACGAACCTGCGGCCCATCCGGCCGAGCGTGTCCCAGGCGACCATGCTGTCCGGCGATCCTGATAGGCCGCCGGATCGGGGCGTTCGCACGTCCGGGTCGCTGCCGGCGTCCGCGGCGACGAGCCTGTCGTTGACGGCCGCGACGAGTCCCGACGCGATCCCGACGTCGATCACCACTACGCCCAGCGCGACCGCGACGGCGGCGTGCGCAAGCCAGCGGCCGCGGACCGCGACCACGCGCGCCACCACGCCGGCGTAGGCTCGTACGGCGCGCCGCACCAGCCGGGTGACGAGGACGAGGGCGTACGCGGTGACCGCGACGACGGGTGTGACGGACACCAGGTACCGCGCCGCGCCGCTGTCGATGACCATCAGCCGGCGTACGTCGACCTGCCAGGCGTAGTTGATCAGCAGCGCCGACGACGCGACGGCACCAGCCAGCAGCAACACCCCGACCCGGGCGACCCGGGGGAGGCACAGCGGCCGCATCGGGAGCAGCCTGAGCAGACGTCCGGCGGTGCGACCGGCGCCCAGGCCGATCGCGACGGCGACCCCTGACAGCACCCCCTGGGTCAGCCACGGCCGGGGATACAGCGACGGCGTCACCGACGCCGCGAACACCAGCGACGCGACGAGCCACTCGGCCGGGGAGAGCCCCATCCGCAGGTGACGGCGGAACCACCGACGGGTGTCCCGCTCCCGTGGTGCGCTCGGCGGAGTAGGCGGTAGTGGCGACCCCAGGGCAGGCGGCGGTGCGTGAGCTTTGTCGGCGGCCGTGACGGGTCTCGGCTGCGCTGCCGTGACCTCGGCATCGCAGTCCCACCCTTGCGCTTGTGTCACGGACCGATGATGCCACCCGGCGGACCACGCCGATTGGTGGATTCGTCCCAGGATGGCCAAGGGGAAAGGGTGAGGGGACGCCCGTCGCGGCCTGACCCGTCAGGCTTATGCGACACACGCGATCAGTTCACAGCCTTGATGCTCCTGTCCGCTCACTGATCACCGAGAGCTGAACTTCGCGGACGTCGTGGCACGGACTCTGAACGACATTCACGAGAGTCGGCGCGTCCTGTCACACGCCGCCATGCGAGCCAATCGTGTGCAGCAGGCAGAATCATGATCGCGGTCACCGCCGCGCTGCCCAGGACGTGCGTCCACAGGTTGATCTGCACGCCCAGGTCGCCGAACCCGACACCGACCTGGCTTGGCCCGACGATGAACGGGACGACCGCGACCAGCCCGACGACGCCGGACACCAGCGCGGCCGTGTCCCACCACGAGTACTGCCTGTACACCGCCCACGCCGCGAGCGTGAAGCCAATCACCGCGACAAAGCACAGCACGTTGGTCAGCGTCCACGCCGTCCCGGTCGGATGACGGCAGCCGTGCCGACGGCTGCCGTCATCCATGAGAAGGTCGACCCGAACAGAAACAGGTCGACCGCCAACATGTTGGTGAACGTCACATCGCGCCTCCCATCAGGTGTGGACGTTCCTGCCGCGCACGGGCAGCGGTGGTCACCGACCCGCTGTGCTGCGCGTCTTCGCGGCGAGGCGTTCGACGCCGGCCAGGTCGAACGCGAACAGCAGCAGGCCGTCGGTGACAAAGACCGCCGCCGCACCCACGAGGAACACGGCGTCGGCCAACGCTGGTGCCGTGAGCGGCCACCCCCCGGTCAGCGTGGGCAGTGCCAACGCGATGATGGTCGGCGGCCATACCCGCCACGCGGCCGCATGCCGGCGACTCACCGCCCTGTGCAGCTGGCGGGCACGCACGGTCATCTCGACCAGCGCGGCGAGCGGCCGGCATGCTCAAGATTCACGACGCATCACAGCGCGTCACCGTCGAGCGGTGTCCAGGCGGCGACGCGCAGTACAACGGCGGCTTCGTCGTTCAAGGCCCCGCTGTGTGCGCCTGCGGGTGCAGAATGGTGGCGACAACGACCCGCGGAGGTTGTCGCTGCCGTTCGGGACCACGAACTGCGCGTAGCTGCCCAGTGCGTGGACCGCCCGGGCCGCAATCGCTCCTCTCGACACGCTGCAACTGACCGAGTACCGCGGCTATCTCATCGAATGTCCGGCGATCCGATGAGCCGGCCTGCGCATGCTAGGTCACCGATGCCCGTCGCCGGCTGCTGGACACCAACCGTCGAACTGGCCGCCCACGAGGTAGAAGAGCACGTCAGGCAACCCTGGCGCAACGCCGTGGTTGCGGGCGGCCGCCGCAAGCCCGACGCCGCCCATGGCCGCGTCCGGGCCGCGTGTTTCGTGAAGGGTGTGCTCGAGGTCGTCTGCAACGCCTACGTCTCGCTTCATCCGGAACCGGGAGGAGGCCGAGCGGCTCTTCGACGGTTGTCTCGTGCCGGCCGGCGAGATGGCCGCCGGGTGGTCACATCCTGGTCACCTCAAGGGTCACGTCGCGGTCCACGAATCGGCCGAGTTCAGCGGCGGCTGACTCCACGTCGTCGAGCTGTGCGGCTGTGAGCTGCTCGTAGGTGACCACCTCGACCGCGACGGTTGCGTCGGAGACCCGGCGACGCCAGTAGCCACCCACGGCGCCATCGAGGAGGACGACGCCGTTCGGCAGGCGGCGGTCTCTCCACGCCGCCCGTGCGGTGTCGGCGCGGGGATCGCCCAGATGGCGCGACTCGCGGTAGCCGACGACGTGTTCGTCGAACGCGGGGAGCAGGTACGCGCCCCGCACGGTTGTCGGCGTCGCCACGGTGTCCTCGGGCGACCTGATCGACCACAGGTCGAGATCACCGAACTTCTCGCTGGTGACCTCGTGCGCGAGCCCGTCCAGACCGTGCCGGATGTCGGCCAGGGTGAGACCCGACCACCAGCCCAGGTCGCGCACGGTGGCCGGTCCGTGGCTGGCCAGGTACCGGCGTGTGAGCTCGACCAGCGCACAGTCGCGGTCGAGTGGCCCCGCGCCGGGTACCTGCTCCTTCAGCGCGGCGTAGGTGTGCTGCGTGCCCTGGAGGTTCCCGCTGCAGATGACTGCCTCGAGCTCGGCATCCATGAGCAGGTAGGCCAGCCGCTGTCCGGAGGTGTCGATCCCGTCGCGCTCGAGGACGGTGGCGATTTCCTTGCGGGTGAGCCGGCGGCCTCCCTCCAGGGCGGCGGCGAGCCGCGCCCGACTGCGGGCGCGTGTGCGCTCGTCGAGACCGAGCTCGCCGTACCGCGATCGGTTCTTCGCCTGCACGCGCGGTCCGGTGAGCTGTAGCAGCCACACCAGATCCTGGCCGGCGACGAAGTGCCACGTCGGCCGCAGCACGTGGGTGCGCACGATGGCGCCCCGGGCCAGGACGCCATCCACATCGCCCTCGATGGGGGCGTCGGCGCAGCGCTGCGCGAGCGACCACTTCGCCATGCGGGGTTCCTGCGCCTGCACCGCGCCGTGCCACCGGACAGCATCTTCGATGGCGCTGAACCGCTCGCCAGCCAGACCCGAGCTGCGCAGCCGACGGGCTGGGACGTCATGGGCTGCCAATGGCAGGTCCTGGATGAGGGTCAGGCCCGGGTTGACAGACACCGACTCTACGTCGGGCGCAGAGGCCGTCATCTCGCGACGACGGTCGTACCCGTTCGGCACCGACGGGCAGCGCAGAACGGGGGAGCCTCGAGCGGACCCCGCGCGAGATCCATGATTCTGGGCGCACCCGCCGACCGGGCGATCCGCGCAAAGTCACCGAGGTGAGGTTGTGCCGATCGGGGTGTGATGGACCATCGAGCCGGCGACCTTCGGGTTGGGACAACTCGTCGGCCACGGCGTTGCTCAGGATGCGGGTTCGGTGGCGATCTGGATGAGGTTCCCGCACGTGTCATCGAATACGGCGACCACGACGTCGCCTACGTCTGTCGGGGGCTGGGTGAAGACCACGCCCCGTTGCGTGAGCCGTTCGTACTCCGCGTGAACGTCGTCCACAGCGAACTGTGCCAGCGGGACGCCGTCCTCAACAAGGGCATCCCGGTACGGCTTGACGGCAGGATGGCCCGCGGGCTCCAGCAGCAGCTGCGGCCCGTCGGGCTCCTCCGGGGACACGACGGTCAGCCAGGCGTCGTCGCCGAGCGGGATGTCGTGGCGCAACTGGAAGCCGAGAACGTTGGTGTAGAAGTCAAGGGCCTCGCGCTGGTCGTCGACGTAGACGCTGGTGAGGTGGATCTTCATGTGTTGTCTCCCGGGTTCAGCCATCGTTGGGTGATGCCTTCAAGGGGCTGGCTGTCGAAGTAGTGAAGTTTCGAGCGGCCACGCCATTCGACCGTGATCAGACCGGCCGACTCCAGCACGGCGAGATGCTGAGAGATCGCCTGCCGACTGGAGCTGACATCGTGCCGGACCGTGAGCATGGAGCAGATCTCGAACAACGTCTGTCCGTCCCGCTTCGCCAGTTCATCGAGGATCAGCCGGCGGGTCTCATCGGCCAGAGCCTTGAACACGTCAATCACACGCGACACCTTATGCAAGTGTATGCTTGCGTGTCAACGGCACTGGCCGAGCAGCTCAGCTAACCGCGCACACGTCGCAGCAGGCCGCAGGTGGACGGCAAGGAGAACGTTGATGACCGAACTGCTCGTGGACTTCATCACGTCGTTGGACGGCTACGGGGCCGCCGGAGGCTGGCCCGGGTTGTGGGGGCTCGAGGGCCCGGAGTATCTCGGCTGCTGGAGCAGCAGCCCGAGAACGACTACACGGTCGTGATGGGAGCCAACACCTATCGGCTGATGTACGGCTTCCAGTCCGAGGCGGAGGCGTCGGCGTCCGACCTCACGACCGAGCAGGTGGGCATCGATCAGCTCGCTGCCGTACCCAAGTGGTGTTCTACTCGACGCTGGATGGGCCGCTGCCGTGGGCCAACACCCGTCTCGTGAGCAGCGATGCAGTCGAGTCGGCGGCAGCGGTGAAGCGGGAAGGCCTGTCGATGCGCACGCTCGGCTGCGTGACTCTTTGCCGGGCGCTGCTCGAGGCGGGGTTGGTGGACCGGTTCCGAGTGGTCGTCTTCCCCCGATCACGGGCAAGACGGGCCGCGATCGGTCTATGACGGGTATCCAGATGTCGCACTCGACATGGTCGCAAGCCGGATCTTCGACGACCGACTCCAGGCTGCTTGAGTAGGTCCCCACAGTGCTCGCTGCCCCGCCTGGCACGGAGAACGCTCATGACTGCGGCGGCAGGTGGCGCCGTCGCGGGGTCGCCGGCTGTCCGTAGCCGTGGTTCTGGGCGCTCGTTCGCTCGGCCCGAGCGACCACAGCTATCACGGAAAAGTGCGCCCCCGAGTACTCGCAGGCGGGTACGAGCGGGTGACCGCTCGTACTGTTGTCGCCCGCGCGAGGGCGACATCGCGAGGCGACGCAGGGTAGGATCCGCGTCCAGGCGGTGTGCCCCGCCCGACCTCCTCCTCGGTGCCCGCGCTACCGAGCCCAGGGAGGCAGAGGGGACCTCGAGTGCTCGGCACGGGTTGTACGACCGTCGTGTCCTGGTGCACGTCGGCTGGCGCGGGCAGTGCGACGCGAGCACCGGTAGACACAGGAGACAGGTCGATGACCCGCAACGAATCGTTCAAGCGCCGTATCCGTGCGCGCATGGCCAAGACCGGCGAGAAGTACAACGCCGCCCGCCGCGCCCTCATCGAGCAGGCGAAGGACCGCGATGACCGCGGCTGGGTGTCGGATCCCGAACACAGCGACGAGGTGGTCCGCGCCAACACCAGCCGTGGCTGGGAGGAGTGGCGCGAAGTGATCAACGCTTGGCCCCGGCACGAGGACGGCCACACCGCGGTCGCCGCGTGGCTGCAGGATGAGCACGACGTCGACGGCTGGTGGGCGCAGGCCGTGACCGGCGGCTGGGAACGCATCACCGGACGGCGGCTGCCGTACCAGATGGCGGACGGGACGTTCACCGCGAACAAGTCGGCGACGATCACGACCAACCATGGCGCGCTGCGCGAGATGCTGCTGGAAGCGGGAGGGCGCGCTGACCTGTTCCCCGGGCTCGATCCGGAACTGCGTTCGCGGCCAACCTCGAGGAACGTCCGTATCGGCTTCGAGCAGGGAGTAGCCGAGATCAACCTGGCCCCGACGGACGACGGAAGGGTCACGGTCACGGTCGCGCACGCCAAGCTCGAGTCACCCGAGGACGTGGAGCAGTGGAAGGGATTCTGGAGCGAGTGGCTCGCGGCGCTCGGCGAGTAGTCGCCATGCGGTCGACCGGTCCGGCGCAGCCACTAATCCCGTCCGCGCGTAGCCGATCGGCTGCCTGCGAACGGGCAGCGGCTGTTGACCGGCTGTCGTCGGGCCTCGTACGGTACGCCGCAGCGCGGTGCCATCCGCGTGCATCCGTGACAGGCCGTGCGCCCACGTCGCACCGGTCGGAAGCGAGGGGGTCCGTGTCCTCGTGGCGGGTGCGCTCGTTCGGTTGTACGTGCCCTGACGTGGCAGTCGGCGGACGGTGAGCGTGGGACCGGCCGTCGCGCCCATGAAGGGACACGCGATGACCGCGAATAAGCATCTCAAGCACGTCGTCCGTGCACGCATGGCGGAGACCGGCGAGCCGTACTCGGCGGCGCGCGACCGTATGCTCGCCGCTCAGACCGACCTGACCCTGACCGACCCGGTGGTGCTGGACGTGCATGGTCGGCACGGACAGGCGGTGGCGTTCACCCCGGACGGCACCTCGGTGCTGTCAGGCGGGCAGGACGCTCGCATCGCCATCGCGAACGCGGCGGCCGGCAGCGTAGAAGGCGACCTGGTCGGGCACGACAAGGTCGTCAACGCCGTGGCCGTCGCCCGGGACGCCACGACCGTCGTGTCGGCGTCGTCGGATCGCACCGTGCGCGTCTGGGACCTTCCTGTACGGTCGCAGGTCGCCGAGCTGCGAGGCCACCGCGACGCCGTCGTCGCGCTGGACCTGGCCCCGCACGGCCGGCGGGCCATCACCGGCGGATACGACGGCCAGGTGCGGGTCTGGGACCTCGACCGGTCGAGTGCCTTTCATTGTATGAGGGAGTAGTTCGGCACCGATGTGCCCCGCGGTGGATCGAGGACGGCAAGTTCATCTGCTCCGCCGGCGCCTCGGCGGGCATCGACATGGCGCTGCAGCTCGCCACGAGACTGACCGACGACCCGACCGCCGCGAAGTGCGGCGACGCCTCGCGTACGATCCCACCCGCCGTTCGGTGGCATCGAGTACAACCGCACGGGCGCAGCTCGGCGCCTGGCGCGCCGCCGTCAGCCTGACCGCCCCGGTCCTCGCGTACAAACCGAAGCATCTCACCAGACAGGGCAGATAGCGGTCCACGCGGTCTCCGCGTCAGTTCCGCATCACGGCTGAGCAGCAGTCTGTGGCGGTCGACGCGTTCGATGCCCGTTGGAGATCCGTGGACGCCGGAGTCGGCGGTCAGCCGCTGGTTCGCCTTGTACACGGTATCGATCGGGTAGCCGCTGCGCTCGACCAGCGCGGCGCATGTATGGACCACCGCATCGGCGCACGAAGATGTCGAACGATCCCGATACGGCACGACCGTGACCGGACCCTATACGGCGAGCGAGTCGCTGCCACGGTTCGTCTTGGACGCATCACCACAAACCGCCTCTGGTCAGCGCATATGTCGAGCGAGCGGTAACGTCGGCGCTGGCTTGCGCGAGCACAGCGCTCAGCGCATCGTCTTGGCGACTGTCTTTGCAGGCCAGCGATCGTCTTGATGCACTGGTTGCTCCACGACGAGCGACCGGATGCGCTCAGCGATCAGCGCGCGCCGCACCGCCCCGCAGGGAGGTCCAGGTCGCGGTCGTCCGTGGGATGGCAAGAATCGCGTGGACGGTGGAGCGCAGTCGTAGCTCCGTGCTGAGGCGGCATGTCCGATCCGCTCAGCTGGGGAACTGATCAGCCGTGCCGTCGAGGGTGAGTAGCTCGGCCTCCAGCTTCTCGACGCGACGGCGGGCGGTGTCGGTCTTCTTCTGCTGGCGCTCGTACTCAGCGCGGGCTTGGTCGAGCTTCACAGTCAGGCGGTGGCGCTCGGCGGTGAGCCGTGCCGCGTGGTTCGGGTTAGGGTCCCAGCAGGTGGTGTAGCAGCCCTACAGTGGGTAGCTCTTACGGGGGTAGTAGTACCCGTGCGTCTGCTCACCGACCGTGATGTTGAACGAGAGAGCCACCGCGTCATCCTCTACGACGAAGGTCTTCAAGCTACGTCTCGAGGAGGACACGGTGACGATCACCACGATGGAACTGATGGAGCTTGCGCGCAACACCGACGACGCTGGGGTGGACTTCCTACGTGAGGGCGTGCGCGTGCTGGCGCAGGCGTTGATGGAGGTCGAGGTCGCCGACCAGATCGGCCCGGGGCACGGGGAGCGCAATCCCGAGGGGCGCGCCGCGCAGCGCAACGGCTACCGCGACCGGGCGTGGGACACGCGGGTGGGCACGGTCGACCTGCGGATCCCCAAGCTGCGCACGGGCAGCTACTTCCCGGGCTTTCTGGAGGCCCGCACGCGCGCGGAGCGCGCGCTGTGCGGGGTGGTGGCGCAGTGCTACGTGGAGGGTGTGTCGACGCGGCGGGTCGACGACATCGCCCACCAGATGGGCATCGAGCGCATCTCCAAGAGCCAGGTCAGGGGATGAGCAATGAGATGACCACGCGATCCCGCCGGAACGCGTGGATCGCATCGATGTGACCGTGCGGCCAGGCGCGGTCACATCGGGTCGACGGGGTGGAAGCCGGTGCACACGAGGTCGAGCCGGCTGATGCGGCCGTCACGGATCCGCACGTAGCCGGACTGCTCGATGAGGTGCCACTGATCCGGTGCCCACGCGGGACGGAGCCGGAACCGGTAGGCGACGAATTCCCGTCCGGCCATCGTGTGATGGTCGAGGTGCTGCACCTCGAACGCGGCCACAGTCCCGTACCACTGGTGGAACGCGGCGACGGCTTCCCCGGCGGTGTGCGTCTCGACTATCTGTCGTGGCAACAGGATCCGGAACCAGACGTCGTCGGCGAGTAGGCCGCGCAGGATGGCGAAGTCGCGGCGGGCGAGCGCGTCCAGGAACGCGCGGGCCGTGGTGTCTGCCTTCGGGGGTGCGTACAGCGTCGTGCTCATTGGGTTCACGTCCTTTCAGGCGGCGATGGCCTCGTGGTCGAGCGCGGCGATGGCGAGCGCTTCGCGGGACATCTCGCGGCTCTGTGCGATCAGCAGGTCGCGCAGCCGTGGCAGGTCCCAGGCGTAGGAGGCCACGGCGTCGGTGATCGCGAACATCCGCCTCGACAGCTCGTCTCGGGTGCGCTGGTAGGCGGCCAGTTCGCCCGCGGCGTCCCCGACCGGTGCGGTGATGGCACGGGCCAGCAGCTCGGCGTCGCGCAGCGCGTCGGTGATGCCGTGCGCGGTGATGGGGTCCTTCAGGTAGCCGGCGTCTCCGACCAGTGCCCAGCCGGCCCCCCACGGCTGCCGCATGTAGCCTGCGGCGCCGAGGTGTCCGCGGAGCCGTCCGTCGTGGCGGGCGATCGGGATGCGGGCGGCGAGGTCCGGTGCCGCCTGTCGGAGCAGTCGTCCGAAGATCGTCTCGAGGTCACCGTCGAGCTCGGCGCGGAACCGCGTCGTGGCGGTGCCTACCCAGACGCCGACGTGCTCGCCGTTGGTGGGGATGAGTCCCGCTGCGACGCCGGGCCGGTAGAACCACTCGTCGCCGTCGACCGGCAGCCTGGACCAGTAGCCGTAGATCATCGCGCTCGATCCGTGGCCGGTCATGTGGTTCCGTGCGCCGACGGTCCGCGCGATCAGTGAGCGTGGGCCATCGGCTCCGATCGTGATGGCGGCGTGGGCGGACCGCGTGCGGCCGTCGCGGTCGCGGTACGCGACGCCGGTCACCCGTCCGGACCCGTCGCGGTGGATGGCGCGCACGTCAGCGCCGAAGCGGACCTCCGCCCCCGCCGCGGTGGCGGCCTCGACGAGCAGTGGGTCCAGCAGCGTCCGCCGCGGGTTGTACAGCGCGTCGACACCCGCCTTGGCGCTGATGTCGACGGCCTCGGCGTCGTCGCCGTAGTGGATGATCGTCCGTCGGATCGGCGGGGTGCCTGCGTCGACGATCGCGTCCAGCAGCCCCCACCGACGCAGCTGCAGGACGCCGCCACGCATGAGGGCGTGCGTGGAGAGCGTGTCGGCGCCAGGGCGCGCGCGGTCGAGCAGCAGGACGCGGAGGCCGGCACGGGCCAGGAGCATGGCAGTGGCGGCTCCCGCGACACGGGCGCCGACGACGATGGCGTCATGGGTGGCGGGCTGCGGGCCTGCGGTCCGGGATCGCCTGATGGGTGCGACGGTCATGGTGATGTCCTCTTCGTCTTCGAGGTCTGACGTGACACTACGGACAGCGGGTCGCGCCAGCTTGGAGACCTCATGGAGACCTCATGGAGACCTCGGGTAGGGTCGTCGGTGGATGCGCTACGTCTTCGGTGACTGTGAGGTCGACACGTCGACCCGCGAGGTGCGCCGGTCAGGCGAGCCCCAGCACGTCGAACCCCAGGTGTTCGACGTGCTCGTCCACCTCATCGACAACCGCTACCGGGCGGTCTCGAAGGAGGAGCTGCTCGACGGCGTGTGGGGTGACCGGTTCGTCAGCGAGTCCGCGCTGACCAGTCGGATCAAGTCGGCACGCCGGGCCGTGGGCGACGACGGGCGGGAGCAGTCGGTGATCCGCACGGTCCATGGCCACGGGTACCGCTTCGTGGGAGATCTGCAGGTCACGGCGCCAGCGGCGGAGGACGTGGAACGCGACGGGACCGCGATGGCCCGCACGCTGCTCGGACGTGACCGGGAGCTGGCGGCCCTGCGGAGTGAGCTGCGAGCGGTGCTCGGTGGTGGCCGCGGCCTCGTCTTCGTCTCGGGCGAGCCCGGGATGGGCAAGACGGCGCTGGTCGAGACGTTCCGCGCATCCTGCGACGAGGTTCCCGGGCTCGCGGTCGGGCACGGCGGATGTGTGGAGCAGCACGGGTCAGGAGAGGCCTACCTGCCGGTCCTGGAGGCGCTCAACCAGCTGTGTCAAGGCGACGGCGGGTCCGTCGTCGCGGACGTGCTCGAGGAACACGCGCCGACCTGGCTGATGAACCTGCCGGGCGTCCTGTCCGGACGTGACCTGGCCAGTCTGCAGGTCCGCACGCTCGGCAGCACCCGCGAGCGGATGCTGCGCGAGCTGGGGCACGCCCTGACCGTGATCACGCGCCGGCAGCCCCTCGTGCTGGTGCTCGAGGACCTCCAGTGGAGCGACCACGCGACCGCCTCGATGCTCGGATGGCTCGGGAGCCAACCGCACTGTGCCCGGCTCCTGCTCGTGGGCACGTACCGGCGCGCCGAGCTGCAGGCACGCAGCCACCCGCTCGCGGGGGTGGTCGCCGAGCTGCGGGCACACCAGCGGTGCCGAGAGCTGGCCCTGCCGCCGTTGGACGAGGCGGCGGTGGCGGCGTTCGCCCGCGAGCGCCTCGGCGCTCCCGCCGACGCCGCGGTCGTGGAGGCGCTGCGCCGTCGCACCGAGGGCAACCCGCTGTTCCTCGCCAACGTCCTGCGGTCATGGGTGGAGCAGGGACTGCTGCGCACTGACGGCAAGGAGGTCACGCCGGCTGTCGGCCTCGCGGAGTTGGACGAGTACGTGCCAGCGGACCTGCGCGAGCTGATCGTGGAACGGTGGCGGCGGCTCGACGACCGACAGCGCACGCTGCTGGAGGCTGCCAGCGCAGCCGGACGCGGCTTCCCCGCGGCGGCCGTCGCGGCGGCCGTAGCGGTCGACGCGGACGCGTGTGAGGACTCGCTCGCGTCGTTGGCCCGGACGACGCAGTTCATCGACGAGCGCGACGCCACGTCGTGGCCGGCCCACGCGCCCACGGCGCAGTTCGCCTTCACGCACGACCTGTACCGCTCCGTGATCCACGACCAGATCCCCACGGGACGTCGCGCCCGACTCCACGGATCGGTCGGCCGGTGGCTCGAGGATGCCCTGGGACCCCGCGCCAGCATGCACGCGGCCGAGCTCGCCGCCCACTTCGTCGCGGCGCACGAGCCCGCGCCCGCGCTTCGCCACCTGCGCACCGCCGCCGAGCAGGCGCTGCAGCGCAACGCCTACGGCGAGGCGGTCCGGCACGCCCGCGCAGGCCTCGAACGTACGACGGTCATCGAGGACGCCACCGAGGCCGCCCGCGTGGAGATCGCTCTGCAGACCCTGCTGGCCAGCAGCCTCATCCCCCTGCGTGGCTGGGCGGACGGCGACGTGGAGCAGGCCTACGGCCGCGCATGCGAGCTCGGCGACGACCTCGGAGACGACCCGTACGCCTTCCGTGCACGGTACGGCCTGGCCACCCTCCACGAGTACCGGGCAGAGTACGAGCGCTCCGAGGAGCTGATGCGGCAGGGTCTGGACCGCACGGCTGAAGCGGACGACTCCTCGCTGATCGTCGGCCACGAGCTACTGGCGTGCTCCCATTACCATCAGGGGCACTTCGACCGGGCGTTGCAGAACGCTAGCCACGGCCTGCAGCTCTACGACCCCGACCGCCACCTCCCGTTGATGGCCGGCGCGGGCGAGGATCCGGCCGTGGCCTGCCACGCGTGGGCGGCGCACGCTTTGTGGTTCCTCGGGGACGAGGACGCCGCGCTGGACCACATCGCGCATGCGCTCGAGCTCGCGGAGGACAACCGTCGGGCGTTCAGCCTCGCCTACGCCCACGAGCAGGCGGCGATTCTCCACCAGCATCGCGACCGACCGGACCTCGTCGCCCGCCACGCCGCCACCGTCTCCCGTCTCGGCGCCGAGCACGGCTACCCTTACCGCCAGGCCACGGGCGCGGTCCTGCACGGCTGGGCGGTGGCCGCCGGCGGAGCACCCGCGCAGGGGCGCGCCGAGATCGAGGAGGGCATCAGCCGGTACCGCGCCACCGGCGCGGCGATGGACCTGGCCTACTTCCTCGCCCTGCTCACGGACGTGGCCATCCGCATGGACGACACTGAAGCGGCGAGCACCGCGCTCGATGAGGCTGACGCACTCGTCGCGGAACGCCCCGCCTACTTCTACCTCCCAGAGCTCGCACGGCTGCGTGGGCTGGTCCGCCTCGCTCAAGGTGACCTCGACGACGCCAGGGTCCACCTCCTCGAGTCACGCCGGTCCGCCCAGCGGGCGGGAAGCCCGCAGCTGCTGGCACGCGCCGAGGCAACGCTCGTCGAAGAGCTGCCCGACGCCCGCGCTGGCGCGACCGACGGGCCATGACCCCGTCGAGGTCACAGTGCGCCCGCACCACGCCTGCGCGCAGGCTGCTGGATCACCGCCAGTGCTTACGGTCCGCCAACAAGGATCGGTCACCGCGAAGGCGCAATTGGCCGTTATCGAGTTCTTCGAGATTGTCGTGGGCGCTGCCGGGTTCGTGACCGGTCAAGCGGCGGAGGCAGCGATAGATCGTCTGCCGCTCGAAGGCTACGCCGGCGGCCTGGACCTCGGCGACGATGTCGTGCCGCGCGAACTCCGTCGCGCCGGTGCGCTGGAGCAACTGTTCGATGGCGTCGAGGACGGCGTTTCTGCAGCTGGGGCGGCTGTCCGCCACTTTGGTTTGGAACGGCGGGACGGTGATGGCGGGTCCGTGGATCGAGTCGTGGCGGTTCGTACCCGGATGCACGGGTGAGCTGTTTGTGACGCCTTCTGGGGATTGAGCACACTGGGCGGCGTGATGGTTCGCCGCGGTTGACGTTTGGAGGCCGCCACGAGGGTGATGTTGCGGCGGGCTGACGCGCCCGGCGGGGTCCGGGGGGCGGCGGTGGTGATGGGGCTGTGGCGGACGAGGCCGCGGCGCGGGGGCCGGCGGTCAGCCGGGCCCGGGCTGGAGCCGCCCGATGACCTCCAGAGCGGTGATGATGTGGTCGGCCCATGGCCAGCCGGTGGGTAGCCGCAGCCGGGGTGCGTCGGTCGCTGGTGGTGAGCCGGGCGGGGACGGCGAGGACGGTCAGCCGCAGCGTCTTGGTGGTGATCCGCCCGAGCCCGGCGGCGTGAGCGGTCCACCGGGCGAGGTTGTAGCCGATCCCGACGAGGGTGAGCCAGGCGGCGTTGGCGGCGAACCGCCCGGACGGCAGGCTGACAAGCGTGACGAGCAGCATGCTGGTCGAGGCGACGAGCGCCAGCGCGGGCAGGCCGAGCAGCACCAGGCCGGGCGCCAGCATGGCGCGGCGGCCGAAGCGGGCGACCATGCGAGGCGCGGCGAACTCCGCGGCCACCGTGGCGCCCATGAGCGCGGCCGTGGCGAGCCCCGCGCCGATCTCTCCGGCACCCGCTGACGCGGTGGCGAGGGGGACCAGCGACAACAGCAGGTAACAGCTGCTCAGTCCGGCGAAGTCGACGAACAGCACCTGCAGCAGCGACGCGGTGATCAAACGGCGCGCAGCGGTTGGGACGCTGGCGGGGGCGGCGATGGTTGCAGTCGTCATGTGGCGACCCCTAGGAACGCAACCGGCCTGCGGTAAGCTCCATTTCCATGTCGATCGAGTGGGCCGGTTTGGGGCCCGAGTTGTTGCTGCGTCTCGACCGGACCAGATCGCAGCCGTTGCGTGCGCAGCTCGAGCAGGGGCTGCGCGAGGCGATCCGTACCGGCCGGCTCGCGCCCGGGGAGCGGCTGCCGTCGTCGCGTGAGCTGGCCCGGCAACTGGGGGTGTCCCGCGGTCTGGTGCAGGAGTGCTACGGCCAGCTGCACGCCGAGGGCTATCTGTCCACCCGGGTCGGGTCAGCGACCCGCGTGGCACAGGTCGGGGTGGACGCTGCCGCGCCGGTTCCACCGCAGCCGGACGTGCCCGCGGTCACACTGCTGGCGGACTTCCGGAGCGGGCTGCCCGACCTGGCGAGCTTCCCCCGCGGTGACTGGCTCTGGGCACAGCGAGAGAGCTTGCCGTCCGCGCCCACCGCGGTCTTCGACTACGGCGATCCGCGCGGCAGCGTGGTGCTGCGGGAGGTGCTGGCCGGCTATCTCCGCCGGGTGCGCGCTGCCGCGAGCGATCCCCAGCGCATGGTCGTGTGCAACGGTTTCGCCGAGGGACTCGTGCTGACCCTGCGGGTACTGCGGAGCAGGGGGATCCGGCGGGTCGCGTTCGAGGACCCAGGTTACGGCGATGGTGAAACCAGCGCGGCTGCCGTCCACTGCGGTGTCGACGCCGTACCGGTTCCCGTCGACGAGTCGGGGATCGACGTCCGCGCACTGGAAGCCAGCGGTGCCCGTGCCGTGCTCGTCACCCCGGCGCATCAGTGGCCCACTGGCGTGGTCCTCGCGCCGCTGCGTCGGCACGCGCTGGTCGCCTGGGCGCAGGCATGCGACGGGATCCTCATCGAAGATGACTACGACGCGGAGTTCCGCTACGACCGCGACCCCGTCGGCGCGGTGCACGGGCTCGCCGCCGACCGGGTCGTGCACCTCGGCACGGTCAGCAAGTCGCTGGCGCCTGCGGTCCGGCTCGGTTGGATCCTCTGCCCGCCCGAGCTGGCGGACGCCATCGTCGAGGAGAAGAAGCTGACCGACCGCGGTTCGCCGGTGCTCGACCAGCTCACGTTGGCGACCCTCGTGCGATCTGGCCGCTACGACCGGCACCTGCGCCGCATGCGCAGCCGCTACGGTCGGCGACGCCAAGCCCTCGTGGACGCGCTCGGCGCCCACGCCCCGCAGATCCGACTCACGGGTCTCGCGGCCGGGTTCCACGCCGTCGCGCACTTGCCCGCGCACCTCGATGAGGCCACCGTCATCGCCGCCGCGCGCGACCGGTCCGTCGGCCTCTACGGGATGAGCACGTACCGCGCCAGCCGATCTGCCATTCCGCCCCAACTCGTTCTGGGCTTCGGCAACCTCACCGAACGGGCCATCACCCGCGGCATCGCCACCATCGCCCACGTGCTCACGGGCGAACGCCACGACAGCGACTGATCCCTGATCGGCTAGGGCGCCCGTCGCGAGCCTGGGCCAACCGGCCCACAACTGCGCACCGACATTGGGCCTTCTCCGATGGCGAGGTCGCTCTTACGTTGACCGCGTTGACCGCCGCGCCGCACCGGCTTCACCGCGGGCCACGACGACAGGACGACAGCATGAGCAACGACACGGGCAGCTTCGGCCCGCAGATCGCCGCCGGCAAGGTGCTGTGGCACTTCACGATGTCACTCGACGGCGTCGTGGCCGGCCTCTGCCGGCCGAGAATGTAATACAGACTTGTCAATGAGTAGAGGTACGACCGTCTCGACGAGCGATGGCAAACCACAGGCCGGAGAAGCCGCATGCTAAAGCAGGTTGCGGAGGGTGTGCTGATCCACCAGAGCGAGTTACTCCAGAACAACGCCGTTGTCGTGCAGGGCCGGGCCGGCGTGTTGCTCATCGACCCCGGGATACGCGACTCCGAAATGATCTGCCTTGCGAACGATCTTCGCGAGTTGAGCCAGCCCGTTCTAGCAGGCTTTTCGACGCATCCCGATTGGGATCACGTGCTCTGGCACGCGGAACTTGGCGAAGCACCCCGTTACGGTACAGCCCGCTGCGCGGCCTACATGCGAGATGTGCTGTCGGACGCGGACTGGAAGGCTCGCGTCGCCGAGGGATTACCACCGGAGATCGCCGATGAGATATCGCTCAACCTGTTCGGCCTCATCACCGGTCTGCCTGCCGAAACTGCGCACCTTCCCTGGGATGGCCCGAAAGTCCGGATCATCGAGCATCCGGCACATGCCCAGGGCCATGCGGCGCTGTTGATCGAGGAGCGCGGCGTTCTCGTCGCCGGCGACATGCTGTCTGATGTCTTCATTCCGATGCTCGACGACTTCAACAGCACCAATGACCCGATCGAGGACTACCTCGTCGGACTGCGGGTGCTCGCGGACGTGGCAGACGACGTCGATGTCCTCATCCCCGGTCACGGATCCTTCTGCGGAGCTGATCAGGTACGCGCACGGATCGAGCAGGATCGCGCGTACGTACACGCCCTGCGTGACGGCCATGCTCACAGCGACCCGCGGATCGGCCCATCGGCCAAGCCCGGCTGGGAATGGGTAAGCGACATACACGCAGGGCAAGCCCAGCGCCTCGCCCAAAGAAGCGAGCACGACGGGACGCCCGAGTAGAGTTCCGTTTGCGACACACGATCCCGCCTGGCCTACCGAGACGTGGACGTCGTTGGCGTCGTCGTCGGCTGCGGGGATGGGGAACAGCGTGGTGATCGGTCGGGCCTGCACGACGTGGATCCGGCCGTCGGCGACGCACTACTCGATGTCCTGCGGGCATCCGTAATGGGACTCGATGCGGCGCCTGAGTTCTGCGAGTTCCAGGACGACGGCGTCGGACAGGACCGGTGCGGTGCGACGCTCGGTCGTGGCGATCGTCGTGCCGACGACCCGGTCGTCGCGTAACCCGGAGGACATCCGGGTGCATCGGCCGCACGCCGGCGGGGCGACCTTCGTGACCGCCCGGCCACCTGCCGCGTCACTCGCCGGGCGGCAGTGACCCCGATCGATCAGCCTGGCGTTGTTCCCATGTGCTGCCTCCTGTCACTACGGATCGGGCCGGGTCATCGGCTCCGCGGTTGCTGTGCGGCGCGCAGGACCCGACGCTGCCATGGCACCTCGACGGCGCGGTGGTGGTACCGCGCCCGAACCCACGCGACGGCGTCGGCCGGTGCCATGCCCTCCAACACGGCCACGCTCGCGATGGCGGTGCCCGTCCTGCCCACGCCGCCGCGGCACGCGATCTCGACGCGCTCCCGCAAGGCCCGCCCGTGCACCTCGCGCAGGACGCGGACGGCCTCGTCGACGTCGGTCGGCACCCAACGGATCCAGTACCGCTCGCAGCCGGGCGTGGGCGGGCGCCGCCGCCCGAGGTGCACCACCACCGTCGGGTCCTGGGCGCCGTGCGCGTCGGCGCGCAAGGACCGGCCGCGCACGCGCCGACCCGAGGGCAGCAGCACGACGCCGGGTGCGTCCGCCCGCCACGGCCCGCCGTCCACGTCGTCGCGCGTCACCGCTCGCGCGGCTCCTCGGGAGCGAGGCCGCGGCTCACGGAGCCCGCGGCGCGTGACCGCGCCGGGCTCACCAGCTGGGCGACGAACACCATCGGATGGTGGTGAGGCTACCGCCATCCGATCGGCGATGGAGCAGACTTCGCGTGTGTGGCATCACCGAACACCGAGCCGATCATCGCCGAGGTCCTCGAGGTCGTCGTACGCGCTGCCACGCTCACTTCCCGCGAGACGACGAAGGCAGCGAGAGATGGTCTGCCGGTCGAAGGCCGCGTCGCTGGCTCGTACCTCGGCCACGATGTCGCGGCGTGCGAACTCGGTGGCTCCAGTGCGTTGCTGCAGGCGGTCGATGGCGTCAAGCACTGCTTCTCTACAGCTCGTGCGGCCGTCGGCGAGCGTCGCCCGCGGCGGCGAGACGACGATCGGCTGGCCTTCGACGCTGTCGTGGCGGTTCGTATTGTGTAAACCCCTGACCACCGACAAATTGCCTGGTCAGCGCCCTATTCGGCGCTTCCGCAGCGCCTCGCTGGGACTCTGGATGGCCGGTTTGCAGCCACAACTGCAGCCACAGGATCTCGGCGTGCCGC
>Ga0299913_10000479_pt1 | contig 25615 bp, 25 predicted proteins | sample RVTome_9_FD_201360 | JGI IMG/M metagenome (GOLD analysis project Ga0299913, IMG submission 201360) | Soil microbial communities from uranium-contaminated site in the Upper Colorado River Basin, Wyoming, United States - RVT155D38 (version 2) ... | reverse complement strand
AGTTCAAGCGCTGCCCCTGGTGCAGCGCCGACCTGCGACCCGACGCGTGCGCGACCTGCGCGCGGCCGATGGCACGCGGCTGGGTGGTGTGCCCCGACTGCGGCACGCCGGCGCGACGGCGCGACGACGGCACGCGGCTGCCCCGCCTGCTGGTGATCGACGACGACGCCTCGGTGCGCGCGGTGATCACGGCGATGCTCACGGGCGACTACGAGGTGGTCGAGGCCGACAGCGGCGAGCAGGCGCTGGAACTGGTGCACCAGCTCGTGCCCGACGTGGTCCTGTGCGACGTGGGCATGCCCGGGATTGACGGCTACACCGTGACGCGCGAACTGCGCGCGCGACCGGTGACCATGCACCTGCCAGTCGTGTTGATGACCGGCGCCGACGACCGCGAGACCGAGCTGGAGGGCCTGCGCTCGGGCGCGGACGACCACCTGGCCAAGCCGCTGGACGACGAGGTCCTGCTCGCGCGCCTGGCCGCCGTGCTGCGCCGCCGCGCCCACGCGTGACGCCGCCGCCGCCCCTCACGCCCGGTTCTGCGCCACGGACATCCGCCGATACGATGCGCGCATATCCCTGCCACAAGGAGCCCCCGCCGTGCCGACCGCCGACCAGGTGCCGACCGCCGACGAGGTGCTTGCTGCCCTCGCGACCGTGGACGAGCCGACGCTCGGCGCGCCGATCGCGACGCTGGGCCTGGTGAACGACCTCGTGATCGACGGCGGCGTCGTGCGCATCCAGGTGCTGGAGCCCATCCCCGGCGCCGCGAGCGAGCAGCTCGGCGAGGCGGTGCGCCAGGCCATCCGCGGCGTCGAGGGCGTCGCCTCGGTCGAGGTGAAGGTCAGCCCGATGCCGGAGGACCGCCGCCAGGCCCTGGCGACTCGCCTGCGCGGCAGCGCGCCCGCAGCGGCGGGGGGTACGCCGCTGATCCCGTTCGCGCAGATGGACAGCGACACCAAGGTGCTCGCGATCGCCTCGGGCAAGGGCGGCGTGGGCAAGTCCTCGATCACGGCGAACCTGGCGGTCGCGCTCGCCCGGCAGGGCCACAAGGTCGGCGTACTCGACGCGGACATCTGGGGCTACTCGATCCCGCGCATGCTCGGCGTCCAAGGCCAGCCGGTGCCGTTCGGCAACATGGTGGTGCCGCTGCACGGCCACGGCTGCAAGGTGATCTCGATCGGCTTCTTCGTCGACAGCGAGCGGCCGGTGATCTGGCGCGGGCCGATGCTGCACCGCGCGCTACAGCAGTTCCTGGCCGACGTGTACTGGGGCGAGCTCGACTTCCTGCTGTGCGACCTGCCTCCGGGCACCGGCGACGTGGCGATCTCGCTGGCGCAGATGCTGCCCAACGCCGACATGATCGTGGTCACCACCCCGCAGCAGGCCGCGCAGCGCGTCGCCCTGCGCGCCGGGCAGGTCACCGCGCAGACGGGCATGCGCGTCGCGGGCGTGATCGAGAACATGGCCGTGTTCATCGCGCCGGACACCGGGACGGAGTACCGCATCTTCGGCGAGGGCGGCGGGGAGCTGCTCGCCAAGGAGCTCGACACCGAGCTGCTCGGCTCGATCCCGATCGACGCACGGCTGCGCGAGGGCGCCGACGAAGGCGTGCCGCTGGTGATCCGCGACCCCGACGCCCCGGCGAGCAAGGTTCTGGAGGACATCGCCCGCGGCCTCACCACGCGCAAGAGCTCGATGATCGGTCGCAGCCTGCCGCTGATGGGCTGAGCCGTGCGCGCCCTGGTGGTGGTGCCGACCTACAACGAGATCGCCACGCTGGAACGGGTGGTGCGCGGCGCGCTCGCCGCCGCCGGCGACCTCGACGTCCTGGTCGTCGACGACGGCTCGCCCGATGGCACCGGCGACCTGGCCGACCGCCTCGCGGCCGAGTCGGCGCGGGTGCAGGTGCTGCACCGCGCGGGCAAGTCGGGGCTGGGCTCGGCGTACAAGCAGGGCTTCGCCTGGGGACTCGACCGCGGCTATGACGTGCTGTGCGAGATGGACGCGGACCTGTCGCACGATCCCGCCGACCTCGCCCGCCTGCTCGCCGCGCTCGACGGCGCCGACCTCGCGATCGGCTCGCGCTACGTCCCCGGCGGCGGCGTCGTGGACTGGCCGCTGCACCGCCGCATGCTGTCGCGCGCGGGGAACCTCTACTTCCGGGTGTGCACGCGGCTGCCGGTAGCGGACGCGACCGCCGGGTTCCGCGCCTACCGGCGGCCAGTGATCGAGGAGGTGGGGCTGGCGAGCCTTCGCGCGGAGGGCTACGCCTTCCAGCTCGAGATGGCCCTGCGCACCTGGCGGCTGGGCTTCGTGATCGCCGAGGTGCCGATCACGTTCGTGGAGCGCAGCGAGGGCGCGAGCAAGATCAGCCGCACGATCGTCATCGAGGCGCTGTGGCGCGCAGTGTTGTGGGGACTGCGCGGCCCGCGCCGCGCCGCGCCGCGCCACCCCCGCTCCGCCGCCCCTTAGCGAATCCGCCCACAGTGAGCAGTTACGCCACTGGAGTAGCGCAACTGCTCACTGTGGGCACATTGGGTCAGAGGCGGAAGGGCAGCGAGACGACGGCGCGGCCGATCTTGGCGACGGGGCCGCGCCACAGCGAGCCGACCACGAGGCCGAGACCCGCGCCGCCGATCACATCCGTCGGGTAGTGCACGCCGACGTACACCCTGCTGGCCGCGACGTACGCGCCGAGCACGTCGAGCACGCCTGCCGCGAGCGGGCTGCGGGCGCCGTCGGCCAGCACCGTGGCCATGGCCGTGCCGACCGCGGCATGGCCCGACGGGAACGACGAGCCGGTCGGCGGGCGCACCAGCCGCCGCACGCCGTCGGCCTCGTACGGACGTTGCCGCCGCACGCGCGTCTTGCTCGCCTGCCCGGCGGTCCAGGCGACCAGGCCGACCCCAAGCACGTCGAGGGCCTGGCGGCGGCGACCCGCGGCGGCGAGCACCGCGGCGGCGCCCGCGACCGCGTACACCGAACCGAGGTCGGTGGTCGCGGTCACTGCCCGGTCCACCGTCGCCGAGCCCGCGTGCCGCAGCGCGTCACCGGCGCGAACGTCGAGCCGCTGGACCTCGGGCCGCTTGAGCGATGCCCACGCTCCGCCGAGCAGCGCGCCACCCAGCAGCGCCCGCCCGAACCACCCGCCGGAGGATCGTGTCGTCACGTGGCGTCGGGATCGAAGGGAGCGGGTCCGGCCGGCACGGCTGCCGGTTCGCCGCCGGCCGCCGCCGTCACCGGCGCCGCCGCGCCGAGCCCGCCCAGGCCGCGCCGCAGTTCCGAGCGCACGTCGCGGATCTCACCGGCGACGCCGCGGAAGTCCTCCAGCTCGGCGGCGCGCTTCAGCTCGTCGAGCGTCCCGGATGCCTCGCGCCGCAGGGCGCCGATCGCCTTGCCGACCGAGTTCGCCATGCCCGGCAGCTTGTCGGGGCCGAACACGAGCAGGGCGATGAGCACCAGGAACACCAGCTCCCAGAACCCGATCGACCCCACGGTGTGCTCCCGGCGGTAGCGCGGCCCGCGTCAGCGCGGCTTTTCGACGAGCGTGATCCGTGCCGTGCGCCGCTCGCCGTCACGAATGTACGTGACCTCCACGGTCGCGCCGACATCGGCTTTGCGCACCGCGAGCACCAGCTCCTCCATCGACTCGATCGCCTCGCCGTCAAACGACACGATCACGTCGCCGGGGCGCAGGCCGGCCTCGTCCGCGGGGGCGCCCGGCTCGATGGCCTGCAGGTACGCGCCGCCGTCGACGTCCAGCCGCTCGGTCAGCTCGGGGGTGAGGCTCAGCCCCTGCACGCCGAGGTAGGCGTGCTCGACGAAGCCCTGCGCGATCAGGTCGTCGGCGATGTCCACCACCGTGCTGACCGGGATGGCGAAGCCCACACCGGCGTTCGCCGCGGTCCCCGCGGTGAGGATCGCCGAGTTGATGCCGATCAGTTCCGCGTCGCCGTTGACGAGCGCCCCGCCGGAGTTGCCCGGGTTGATGGCCGCGTCGGTCTGGATCACGTTGGGCAGCACGACCGGCGTGCCGCCGGGCCCGCTCACCTGGATCGGACGGTTGAGGGCGCTGATCACGCCCGCCGTGACAGTGCTCTCGAGCCCGAACGGGCTGCCGACCGCGACCGCCAGCTCGCCGACGTGCAGCTCGGTCGAGTCGCCGACCGCGATCGCGGGCAGGCCGGTGCGCTCGACCTTCAGCACCGCGAGGTCGTTGTCGGGATCGGTGCCGATCACCCGTGCCGGAAGCCGCGTGCCGTCGGGCAGCACGACCTCGAGGCTGCGGCCGCTGGCCGCGACGTGGTTGTTGGTCACGATGTAGCCGTCCGCGCGGTAGATCACGCCCGAGCCGTTGCCGGCCCCGTCCGCGCCGGCCACGTCGATCTGCACGACGCTGGGCAGCACGGCCTCGGCGACCTGGGCGACGCGGTCGAGGTCGTCGCCGCGGTCCCCGCCGATCATCCGCCGCTGCGCGGGCGGCACGGTCGCGGAGCCACCTTGCGCGGCGTCGTCGCGCGCGCCGGTCGCGACCATGGCGCCCCCCGCGCCGGCGAGCGCGCCCACCAGCGCCGCGACCATGACCACGGTGATCATGCGCGGCGCGCGACGCGGCGCCTCGCCGTCAGGCGGCCCGTCCGGCTGTCCTTCCGGCTGTGCCGGCGAGCGCGGCAGCATGGCGGTGTGCGCCGCCCCGGCCCAGGCCGTCCCCGCCCACTCCTGTCCGCCCGGCGCCGGCTGCGGCGCAGGCGGCACCGGCGCACTCGGGGGGGCATTCCAGTCGCTCATCGTCTTCCTCGCGTGTGCTCGGCCTCCACGTGCACCCCATGCTGCCCAACCGTCCGGCCACGCACCATTCGCCGGACGGACACCCGGCGCGGTGGAGGTGAGTTTCCCCGCCGCCCCGGACGTGGTTACCTTCACGCGCCGAGGTGAGAGGAGCCTGAGGGTGGACATCGACGAGCAGAGCCGGTCGTACCTGCGCCGCTTCGCGGAGCAGGAGGACGAAGCGCTGCGCGCGGCGCGGGCGCGCAGCGAGGAAGCGGACATCCCCGCCGTGCCGGCGGAGACCGGCGCGCTGCTGCGCTGGTTCGCCCACCTGCTCAACGCCCGCCACGTCGTGGAGGTCGGCACCGGCGGCGGTTACAGCGGGCTGTGGCTGCTCGGCGGCATGGACCCGCGCGGCTCGCTGACGACGGTCGACATCGACCCGGACCGCCACGCGCTGGCGCAGAAGGCGTTCGGCGAGGCCGGGCGGCTGGACCGCGTGCGCCTGATGACCGGGCCTGCCCTGCAGGTACTGACCAAGCTTGCCGACCACCACTACGACATCGTCTTCCTCGACGCGGTGAAGTCGGAGTACCCCGCCTACCTGGACCACGCGCGGCGGCTGCTGCGCCCCGGCGGCGTGCTGCTGGCCGACAACGTGCTGTGGAAGGGCAAGGTCGCCGACCCGATGCAGGGCGACGACGACACCTCGGGCATCCGCGAGTTCAACGACATGGTCCGCGAGGACCCCACGCTCCTGCCGGTGCTGCTGCCGGTCGGCGACGGGATCCTGTGCGCGGTGTACCAGCCGGCCGAAGGGCCCGAGGGCGCCTGAGGGGGATCGCCGCGCCGATCCCGGAAGCCCTATCCTTCGCAGTCCTCGGACTCGCCTGCCCAAGGTTGCCTGAAGGAGCGTCATGGCCGCCGTCGACCGCACCGACACCTACTGCGTCATCGGGGCCGGCAGCTCCGGGCTGACCGCCGCGAAGAACCTGCGTGAGCACGGCTTCGCGGTCGACGTGTACGAGCGCGAGGACGACGTCGGCGGCAACTGGAACATCGGCGCCGAGAACAGCCGCGTCTACAACTCGACGCACCTGATCTCGTCCAAGCCGTTCACCGAGTACCCCGACTTCCCGCTGCCCGACGACTACCCCGACTATCCGCACCATTCGCAGATGCACGCCTACTTCCAGGCGTACATGCGCCACTTCGGCCTCGACGAGGTGATCCGCTTCGCGACCGAGGTGGTGACGTGCGAGCCGGTCGAAGACGGGCGGTACTGGGATGTCACAGTGCGCCCGCGCGGCAGGGCTGAGGCCGACCAGGAGACCTACCGCTACGCGGGCCTGGTGATCGCCAACGGGCACAACTGGTTCCCCAAGATGCCGTCCTACCCCGGCGAGTTCACCGGCGAGGTCATGCACTCGGCCGCGTACAAAGACCCCGAGGTGCTGCGCGGCAAGCGCGTGCTGGTGGTCGGCGCGGGCAACACCGGCTGCGACATCGCCGTCGAGGCGGCGCAGAACGCCGCGCGCACGCTGCACTCGACGCGCCGCGGGTACTGGTACTCGCCGAAGTACAGCTACGGCAAGCCCAGCGACCAGGTGTACGACCTGATGCTGTCGCTGGGGCTGCCCAAGCCGACGCTGCAGAAGGTGATGGAGCGCACGCTGCGCATGGCCACCGGCGACGTGACGCGCATCGGCCTGCGCGAGCCGGACCATCACATCCTCGAGACGCACCCGATCGTCAACAGCCAGCTCCTGTACTACGTGGGCCACGGCGAGATCGACCCCAAGCCCGACATCGAACGGCTCGACGGCGACGGCGTCGTGTTCACCGACGGCACGCGCGAACGGGTCGACCTCATCGTGTGGTGCACCGGCTACCTGGTGCGCTTCCCGTTCATCGACCACGCCCACCTCAACTGGGCCGGGGACCACCCGCGGCTGTTCCGCAACGTGTTCCACCCCAGCTACGACAACCTGTTCGTGATCGGGCTGATCCAGCCCGACAGCGGCCAGTTCAAGCTGGTGCACTGGCAGTCGGTCGCGGTGGCGCGCTACCTGGCGGCCCAGCGCAGCGACCCCGCGGCGGTCGAGGCGTTCCGCCGCTTCCGCGACGCGCACTTCGACGAGCCGCTCGGCGGCGGCGTGCACTACAAGGACTCGACACGCCACTACTTCGAGATCGGCCACTACAGCTACCTCGAGGGCATCGAGGAGCTGCTGCACGCGATGGAGCAGACGGCGCCGCACAAGACCAAAGTCATGGAGCCCCTGCGCTGGGCGTTCCCGTCCCCGGCCGTGAAGCTGGAGATCGTGACGCGCGAGCCCGAGCAGCCGGTACAGGGCCGCCCGCCGCTGCTGTTCGTGCACGGCATCGAGCACGGCGCATGGTGCTGGCACAACTGGATGCAGGCGGCAGCGGAGCGCGGCTGGGCGTCGCACGCCGTCAGCCTGCGCGGCCACGCCGGCAGCGAAGGCCACGAGCAGCTCGCCAAGTGGCGGCTGCGCGACTACGAGCACGACGTGCTCCAGACGATCGCGTCGCTGCCCGAGCCGCCGGTGCTGATCGGGCACTCGATGGGCGGGCTGGTGGTGCAGCGAGTGCTCGCGCGCTACCCAGCGCGCGCCGGGGTGCTGGTCGCGAGCGTGCCGCCGCGCCACGGCGCCGACGTGGCCCTGGAGATCCTGCGCCGCCACCCGCTGGACGCTTTGGTGCCTTTCATGGGCGGCTCGCTGCCCATGCGCCGTGACTACCTGTTCACCGACTCCACGCCCGACGAGGTCGTACGGCTGACTGAGGCGGCGTGCGGCCCCGAATCGCCGCGCGTGCAGATCGAGCTGATCGCCCCGCGCGCGGCGCGGCCGTCGAAGGCGCCGGTCCTGGTGCTCGGCGCCGAGAAGGATGGGCTGGTCCCGCCCTCGGCCGTGTGCCGCACCGCGCGCTTCCACGGCACCAAGGCGCACATCTACCGCGGCATGGGCCACGACATGATGCTCGACACGCACTGGCGCGCCCCGCTCGACCTCACCCTCGACTGGCTCGAAAAAACCCTCGCCACCTGACGTACCCATGCACCCAGCGTCGCTGGGTGCAGCCGCGACGGGATGCCGTCGCCGTTGCACCCACCTGGCGGTGGGTGCATGGGGACGCGGGGGGTCAGGGGGCGGTGAAGAAGCGGACCTTGGCGGCCATCTCGGCCGAGAAGGCCATGATCACCGCCAGGTAGAACATGCCGGTCGCGGCCTGGATCGAACGGCCGCCCTCTTTGGCGAGCTTGACCACGAAGCCGCTGATCAGCGCGCACACCGCCACGAGTCCTCCGGCGAGCAACACGCTGAAGCCGGGCACCGAGAAGTACAGCGACAGGCCGCTGCCCTCGGGCGCAGCGTTCTGCGACGACAGGAACGCCGTCCCCGCACCCGCGACGACCCCGGCGACGTACCACCACGCGCCACGCACCATCGGTTCGTTGGTGAGCTTGCGTTCCACCAGGTACCAGTGCCCTAGCAGCAGGCCGTAGTTCGTGGCGCCGAGGAACACGGCGCCGAGCAGCAGTTCGAGGACCGCCAAGGCCGGGCGATCCGCGCGCGTCAGCCCGAGCAGGACGAGGGCGACGACACCGGAGAGCGCGGCGGCCAGGCCGACCGCACGCGCCGCCGCCTGATGGACCCACAGCAGCACCTGCCACAGCACGGCCAGGCCCGCGAACACCCCCATCGCCAGGATCGCGCGGTCCGCCGCCGCCGTGGGGCGGGTGGCGAACTCTGCCGCGGCGAGGCGCCACGCGCCCAGCGCGAACAGCGCGATCGTCACGCCGATCAGCACGAAGAAGCCGCGCCGCACCTTGCCGTGCACGCCGCCCGCCCACAGCACGACGGCGCTGCCCGCGGCAGCCTCCAGCAGGATCACGGACATGATGCCGAGCGGACTGGTCACGGACAGACCTCGATGACGTGATGCGCGGACGGAGAAGGCGGCCTCATACTGCCAGCGCGCACTGACCGAACGGAAACCGGAGCCGGCATGACGATCGATCTCGAACCTGGCCGCAGCGCCACCGCCACCATGACGGTGACCGAGGCGGACACCGCGATCGCCCTGCGCTCCGGCGACGTGCCGGTGCTGGGCAGCCCGCGCGTGGTCGCGCTGGCCGAGGAGGCGGCGGTCGCCGTGGTGGCCGGGTCACTGCCCGAGGACCGCACCAGCGTGGGCGTCAGCGTCACGCTCGACCACAACGCGCCCAGCCGCGTCGGCGAGACGGTCACGGCCGAGGCCACCGTCGAACTGGTCGACGGCCGCAAGCTGCAGTTCGCGATCAGCGTGCGCAACGCAGCGGGGGTGGAGGTGGCGAGCCTGCGCCACCGCCGCGTGGTGGTCGCCCGCGACAGCTTCCTCTAGCTGCCCGACCGCGTCTGCAGCAACCGCAGCAGGGTGCGCACGCCGAAGCCGGTGCCGCCCTTGGCCACGGTGAACGCGTCGCCCTCGGTCGTGAACGACGGCCCCGCGATGTCCAGGTGCACCCACGGGACCTCGCCCACGAACTCCTTGAGGAACAGCCCGCCGATGATCGTCCCTGCCTGCATCGGCCGGCCGATGTTGCGGAGGTCCGCGACCTCGCTCTTGAGATGCTCGGCGTACTCGGGCGGCAGCGGCAGCGGCCACACCTTCTCCCCCGCGCCCTCCGCCGCCGCGCGCACCTCGTCCAGCAGCGCCTCGCCGGTGCCCATCACCGCGGCGATGTCGTTGCCGAGCGCCACGATCTGCGCGCCGGTCAGCGTCGCGAGATCGATGATCGCGTCGGGCTGCTGCTCGACCGCATAGGCCAGGGCATCACCCAGGACCAACCGCCCCTCGGCGTCGGTGTTCATCACCTCGACGGTCTTGCCGCCGCGCATGGTCAGCACGTCGGACACGCGCGTGGCCGTGCCCGACGGCATGTTCTCGGCCAGCGCGAGCAGGCCGGTGACGCGCACGCGCACCCCGAGCTCCTTCAGCACCGACATCGCGCCGACGATCGCCGCCGCCCCGGCCATGTCGGACTTCATCGTGTTCATCGACTCGCTCGGCTTCAGCGACAGCCCGCCCGAGTCGAACGTGATGCCCTTGCCGACCAGGACCACGTGGCCCTGCGCGTCGGCTGGCTCGTAGCGCAGTTCGACAAGCCGTGGCGGCGCGGTCGACCCGCGGCCGACGCCGAGGATCCCGCCGAAGCCGCCGTCGGCCAGCGCGTGCTCGTCGAGGATGGTGGTCTTCACCCCGAGGTCGCGCAGCAGCTCGGCGATGCGCTCGGCGAGCACAGGCGGGCGCTTGTCCGCCGGGGCGGTGTTCACGAGGTCGCGCGTCAGGCAGGTCGCACGCACCAGCACCTCGGCCTGCTTCACGCCGCGGCGCACCGCGCCCTCCTCGGCGCCCTCGCCGGGCAGCAGCGTGACCTTCTCCAGCGACGGCAGCTCGGTGGCCTTGGTGCGGTAGCGCGTGTAGGCGTAGCCGCCCAAACCGGCGCCCTCCGCGACCGCCTGCGCGGCCGCGGCCTGGTCCAGGCCGGTGTCCGCGGGCACCGCGATCGCCAGGGTCGAGTCCTTGAGCGCATTGCGGGCCGCCGCGCCGCCCGCCTTGCGCAGCGCCGCGAAGTCCAGCTTGTCGCGCGCGCCGACGCCGATCACCAGCAGCAGCTTGGACTTGGCCTTGCCGCGCGTGGGGATGCGCGCCACCGACCCCGCGTCACCCTTGAAGCGCACCGCCGCCAACTCCTCGGCCAGGTCGATGCCGAGATCACGCCCGGCGGCCAGGCCGTCGGCGAGTGGCTCGGCGACCGCGTCGTCGCCCGCGCCCTTCGCGGCGAACACCGCGAGCATGTCGGCGGGCACACCCATCAGCGACTTGCGGTCGAACTCCAGCTGCGGCATCGGTGCTCCTGCTCTCGCGCCTGCCCGCCCAGCCCCCGGGCGGGAGCGCAGTCTAACGACCCGCCTAGACTGCGCTCATGACGACCACGGGAAACCCTGGACCCGCCGATGGCGCCGCCGAGCCCACCACCCACGCGGTCGACCTGCGCGACTACGTCATCTTCGACCTCGACGGCGCCGCCGGGCGACGCGTGCTGCAGACCGACGTCCTGGCCGTGGACCTCGTCTGTCTGGAACCCGGCCAGCAGATCCCTCCGCGCACGTTCCGCACGGCCGACGTCGTGTACACGGTGCTCGGCGGCCTGGCCTGGGTCGTGACCGACGAGGCGCAGGTGACCCTCGCCGCCCTGCAAGCGGTGGTGATGCCCGCCGGCACCCCGCACGGCCTGCGCAACGACGGCATCGACCCGCTGATCGTGCAGGTGCTGGTGTCCCCGCCCGACGAGCTCGCGGCGCCCTCGGGCGAGCCGCTGCGCCCAGTGGTCCCCGTCGCCGAGGAGGCGCCGCGGCGGCGCTCGCTGCGCGACCTGCTCGGCGGAGCGGACTAGACTCCGCGCCGTTCGATCCACCCACGCCGGGGGAGTCCGCGCAACGGGCTGAGAGTGCGGCTGACGCGGCCGCAGACCCCACGAACCTGATCCGGCTCATACCGGTGGAGGGAGTGCGTCTGCCATGGTCGCCGCATCCGTTGCTGTCCCCGTCCTGCTCGCCGCGCTGGCGCTGTTCGCCTGGCTCGGCGTCACCGCCCGCCGCCCCGCCGAAGGCATTGACGACTTCGTCACCGCGCGCAACTCACAGAGCGCCCTGACACTGGGCATCTCGTTCCTCGCCTCGGGCATGGGCGCGTGGATCCTGTTCGCCCCGCCCGAGATCGGCGCCTTCGTGGGCCTGGACGGCGTGTGGGGCTACGCGCTGGCGGCAGGGGCGCCGTTCGCGGCGCTCGCGCTGTGCGGGCCGCCGCTGCGCCGCGCGCTGCCCGAGGGCCACAGCCTGTCCGAGTTCGCGCGCGTGCGCTTCGGCGCCGGGTTCCACCTCGCCGTGACCGCCATCTCGGTGCTGTACATGCTCACCTTCGTCGCGGCCGAGCTCACGGCCGTGGGCGCCGTGGCCGGCATCCTGACCGGCGCCTCGTCCGACCTGGTGGTGTTGCTCGTCGCCGCGGTGACCCTGGCGTACACGACGGTCGGGGGCCTGCGCGCCAGCCTGCGCACCGACACCTGGCAGGGCTGGCTGGTGTTGGCCCTGCTCGGCGCGGCGGCGGCCGCGCTGCTCGGCGGGACGCACGAGCCTGCCCGGGCGTGGCGCGAATCGGGCCTCGTGGGCATCGACCGCGCGGGCGTGGAGGTCGCGCTGACCCTGCTGATCGCAGTGACCGCGGCGAACCTGTTCCACCAGGGCTACTGGCAGCGCGTGTGGGCCGCGCGCGACGACGCGGCGCTGCGGCGCGGCGGCTGGCTGGGGGCGGCGCTGACCGTGCCGGTGATGCTCGTGGCCGGCGCGCTGGGCATCGTCGCCGCCGGCGCGGGGCTCGACCTGGGCGCCCCGGCCGCGCCGTTCTTCGCGCTGCTGCACGGCCTCGGCCCGTCGGTGGGCCTGGTCGTGTTCGTGCTCGCCGTGGCGCTGGTGGCCTCGTCGGTGGACACGCTCCAAGTCGGGCTGTCGGCGCTGGCCGTGAGCGAGCGGCCGCGCACGACGCTGACACAGGCGCGCATCGTGACCGCGGTGCTGATGGTCCCCGCGACGCTGGTGGGCCTGGCGGGCACGGACGTGCTGCGCATCTTCCTGGTCGCCGACCTGCTCGCGACAGCGGCCGTGGCTCCCGCGCTGCTCGGGCTGTGGCGGGGCGCGACTCCGGCGGGGGCACTGGCGGGGCTGGCGGCGGGCCTGCTCGGCGCGGTCGCACCCGGCGTGCTCGCAGCGGGCTCTCTGTGGGCGGGCCTGGTGGCCTCGACCTTCCCCGACAACGTGCCGACGCTGGCGCCGTTCGCCTGGTCGCTCGCGGCCTCCGTCGCGGTGACGGTGGTCGTGTCGCTTACGAACCCGGCTCGGGGCGCGGGACGAGGTCGAACGAGCCGGTGAGGCGGCCGCCCGGCAGGACCAGCCGGATGTCGCCGACGTAGCGGCGCCCCTTGTCGACCAGCCGCACGCGCACCTGCCCGTCGGTGGCGGTCAGCCGCCGCCCCGTGCCCGACTGGACGCGCACGACGGCGCGGTCGCCCACGAGGTCGCACTGCTGCGGATTGGCACAGTTCGCGCCGACGCCGAGTACCGCGCCCTCCCGCAGCACGTCGGGGTTCTCGAACACCAGGGCGAACAGCGCCCCGTCGAGGTCACGCGCCAGCGCGCACACGTCCTCGTCCGGCCCGTCGGGCGGATCGCAGTCACCGACGACGAAGTCGGGGCCCCCGTCGGACACGGCCACCTGGCGGCCGCCCAGCGTGCCGGACAGCTGCAGCCCGGCACGGCCGTCGCGAGCCTGCTGGGTCTGCGACGGCTGCGTGCAGCCCGCCAGCAGAAGCGTGGCCGCCAGCGCGGCCAGGGTGCGCCGCCTCACACGCGCTCCACCAGCAGCGACTGGCCCTGGCCCACGCCGATGCACAGCGACACCAGGCCGCGCCGCAGCGATTCGTCGCGGCGCATGCGGTGCAGCAGCGTCACGGTGAGCCGCGCGCCCGTGGACCCCAGCGGGTGCCCGATGGCGATGGAGCCCCCCTGGGGGTTCACGATCGCGGGGTCCACCGGCAGCTCACGCAGCACCGCCAGGCACTGCGCGGCGAACGCTTCGTTCAGCTCGACCGTGTCGAGATCGCGCGGCTGCCAGCCCGCCCGCGCCAGCGCCCGCTGCGTCGCCTCGACCGGCCCGATGCCCATCATCGACGGGTCCACCCCGGCCGTCCCGCTCGCAACCACGCGCGCGACCGGCCGCAGCCCCAGCCGCTCGCACGCCGCACCCGACGCGACCAGCACGGCGGCGGCGCCGTCGTTCAGCGACGAGGCGTTGCCCGCGGTCACCGTCCCGCCGTCGCGGAACACCGGCCGCAGCTTCGCCAGCGCATCGAGCGAGGCGTCTGCGCGCGGCTGCTCGTCGCGCACGACCTCGCCGTCGCGCGGCACCGGCACCGCCACCGACTCGGCGTCGAACAGCCCGCCCTCCCACGCCGCGACCGCAAGCTGGTGTGAGCGCAGCGCGAACGCGTCCTGCTCGTCGCGCCCGATGCCGTACTTGTCCGCCAGGTTTTCCGCCGTCTCACCCATGGCGATCGGCGGGTACTGAGCGGCCAGGCGCGGGTTCACGAAGCGCCAGCCGAACGTCGAGTCCACCAGTTCGGGCACGCCGCGCGGCGGCAGCGACTCGGGCTTGGCCATGACCCACGGCGCGCGCGTCATCGACTCGACGCCGCCCGCGACGATCAGGTCGCCCTCCCCCACCATGATCTGGCGCGCCGCCTGCACGACCGCCTCCAGGCCCGACGCGCACAGGCGGTTCACGGTCACGCCCGGCACGTTCACCGGGAAGCCCGCGAGCAGCAGGCTCATGCGCGCGACGTTGCGGTTGTCCTCCCCCGCCTGGTTCGTGTCGCCCGCGATGACCTCGTCGAGGGCGCCGGGGTCCACGCCCGCACGGTCCACCAGCGCGCGCAGCGTCAGCGCGAGCAGGTCGTCGGGGCGCACACGCGCCAGCACCCCGCCGAGCCGTCCGACGGGCGTGCGCACGCCCTCCACCAGAAATGCCTCAGCCATGCCGGGATCGTAAGCCAGGTGGCAGGATGTGCCGTCCACGTTCCTTCGGCGGCAGGAGCACCGCATGGCCGACTTCCCGCTGTTCATCGACGGCGAGTTCCGCGACGCCCTGTCGGGCGCGACCTTCGAGACGCGCGACCCCGCGACCGGGGAGCTGATCGGCACGGTCGCCGAGGCCGGGGTGGACGACGCCCGCGCGGCGATCGCCGCGGCACGCCGCGCGTTCGACAACGGCCGCTGGTCGGGCCTGGCGGCCACCGAACGCGCCGAGGTGCTCCAGCGCGTCGCGGGGGGCATCGCGGCGCGCTTCGACGAGCTCGCCCAGCTCGAGGCGCGCGACAGCGGCTCGGTGCTGACCAAGGCGCAGGCGGCCGATGTCGGCCAGGCGATGTCGTGGTTCGCGGCCATGGCCGAACTCGCACCGCTGCTCGACCAGCCCGAGGCGCTGCCGCCGTCGCCGTTCGGGTCCACCAACACGCTGCGCCGTGAGCCGATCGGCGTGTGCGCGGCGATCACGCCGTGGAACTTCCCCTTGGCGATGGCGGCGTGGAAGCTGTCGATGGCGCTGGCCGCCGGCAACACGGTCGTGCTCAAGCCCGCCGAGCAGACGCCGTGCACCGCCCTGCGCCTGGCCGAGATCCTGCGCGACGCGGGCGTCCCGGACGGCGTGGTCAACGTGATCCCCGGTCCGGGGCCGGGCACCGGCGAGGAGCTGTGCATCCACCCCGACGTCGACAAGGTGTCGTTCACCGGCTCGACGGCGGTGGGCCGCCACATCATGACGCTGGCGGCGGGGACGCTGAAGACGGTGACGCTGGAACTGGGCGGCAAGAGCGCACAGATCGTGCTCGACGACGCCGACCTCGACCTGGTGATCGACGGCGCGCTGTACGCGGGGCTGTTCCACTCGGGGCAGGCCTGCACCGCCGGCAGCCGCCTGCTGGTCTCCGAGGCGCGCCACGACGAGGTGGTCGAGCGGCTGCGCGCGCGCATGGCCGACGTGACGGTCGGCCTGCCGCTGCAGCCGGGCGTGAACGTGGGCCCGCTGGTCAGCCAGGAGCAGCTCGACACCGTGCTGGGCTACATCGAGCTGGGCGAGAAGGAGGGCGCGACGCTGCTCGTCGGCGGAGGGCGCCCGGCCGGCGCCGATCTCGCGGGCGGCTTCTTCGTCGAACCGACGCTGTTCACCGACGTCACCGCCGACATGACCATCGCCCAGGAGGAGATCTTCGGGCCGGTCATCACGGTGCTGCGCTACCGCGACGAGGACGAGGCGGTCGCGATCGCCAACGGCACGCCGTACGGCCTGGCCGCCGGCGTGTGGGGCGAGCCCATCCACGCGGGCGCCGTCGCCGGCCGGCTGCGCGCGGGCACCGTGTGGGTCAACGACTGGCACATGTTGTCGCCGATGTACCCGTTCGGCGGTTTCAAGCAGTCCGGCATCGGCCGCGAGCACGGCCTGATGGGCCTGCTCGGGTACACCGAGGCCAAGCACGTACACGTCGCCGCGACCACCACCGTCGAAGGGCATCCGTGGTTCGGCCTCACCGTGGCGCCGCAGGGGGCGCAGGCGTGACGCTGCGCATGGCCGGGGAGGACGCGCCCGAACCGACGCTGTTGCCCGAGGGGGACGAGCTCGCCCACCAGGCGCTCACCCAGGCCAAGGGCGGGGACGTGCCGGACATGGCGCTGCGCGAGGTCGCCGCCGCGAACCCCACCTTTCTGGAGGTGTGGGCCGAACTGGCCGAGCGCGCGCTGCTGCACGGCGACCCGGTGTCGGCCTACGCGTTCGCGCGCACCGGCTACCACCGCGGCCTGGACAAGGTGCGCAAGGCCGGCTGGCGCGGCAGCGGGCCGGTGCCGTGGTCGCACGCGCCGAACCAGGGCTTCCTGCGCAGCGTCCACGCGCTGATGCGCGCCGCGGACGCGATCGGCGAGGTCGAGGAGACGCTGCGCTGCCGCACGTTCCTGCGCGAGCTGGACCCCGAAAACCACCTCGACGTCTGAGCCGGGGCGCCTGGGCAGGGCTGTCACACCCCCTGCCTACACTGCCCCCGACGGCTGAAACGACGCGACGGGAGGCCCCACGGTGGTCCGATTCCTGCACACCGGTGACTGGCAGCTCGGCATGACGCGCCACTTCCTGGACGACGAGGCGCAGGCCCGGTTCACGGCCGCCCGCCTGGAGGCGGTGCGCGAGATCGGCCGGATCGCCGCGCGCGAGGACTGTGCGTTCGTGGTGGTCGCCGGGGACGTGTTCGAGTCCAACCACCTCGACCGCCAGGTGCTGCTGCGCGCACTGGACGCGCTCGCCGGGTTCACCGTGCCGGTCTATTTGCTCCCGGGCAACCACGACCCGCTGGACGCGGCCTCGGTGTTCGGCCACGCCGACGTCGCGGCCTGCCCGGCCGTGACCGTCCTCGATCGTGCAGGGACCTGGCCCGTCGCCGAGGGCGTCGAGCTCGTCGCCGCGCCGTGGACCTCGAAGCGCCCGCTGGAGGACCTCGTCGCCGCGGCCTGCCGCGAGCTCGCCGCGGACGGGACCGTGCGCATCGCCGTGGGCCACGGGATCGTCGACACGCTGTCGCCGGATCGCGACGACCCCGCCGTGATCCGGCTGGCGGACCTCGAGGCCGCGCTGGCGGACGAGCGCTTGGACTATGTGGCGCTGGGCGACCGCCATTCGGTCACCGCCGTGGGCGCCACCGGCCGCGTCTGGTACGCGGGCGCGCCCGAGCCGACCGACTTCGACGAGTTCGCCCCGGGCCAGGCGCTGGTGGTGGACCTCGAGCCGGGCTCGTGCGACGTGCGGGCGGTCCCGGTGTCCACCTGGCGCTTCGCGCAGCCCGAGCCGTTCACGCTGCGCGGCGCGGACGACGTGAGCGAACTGGCGCTGTGGCTGGCCGAGCAGCCCGACAAGGAGCGCTGCATCGTCCGCCTGCAGCTCGAAGGCACCCTGGGCCTGCGCGACATGGCGCTGCTGGACGGCGTGCTCGACCGCCACCGCGAGCTGTTCGGCTCGCTGCGGGTGTGGGAGCGCCGCAGCAGCCTGGCCTTGCTGCCCGAGGACGACGACCTCGCGGCACTCGACTTGAGCGGGTTCGCCGCCGACGCCGTCGAGGAGCTGCGGGCCGCGGCTCCCGATGACCCGGCCGCACAGGACGCGCTCGCCCTGCTGTACCGCCTGCACGCCGGCGCCGCATGAGGATCCACCGCCTCCAGCTCACGGACTTCCGCGGGACGGATGCGCGCGAAGTCGTGTTCGCCGACGACGGCGTCACCGTGGTGCAGGGACCCAACGAGGCCGGCAAGTCCAGCCTCGCCGAGGCACTGGACCTGCTGCTGGAGCACTACGACGATTCGAAGAAGGCCGCCGTGCGGGCGGTCAAGCCCGTACACCGTGACGTCGGCGCGATGGTCGAGGCGGAGATCAGCGCGGGCCCGTACCGCTTCACCTACCGCAAGCGCTTCCACCGCCAGCCGATGACCGAGCTGACCGTGCATGCCCCGGCGCCCGAGCACCGCACCGGCCGCGAAGCGCACGAGCGGGTGCGCGCGATCCTGGCCGAGACGGTCGACCTGCAGCTGTGGCGGGCGCTGCGCATCGTGCAGGGCGAACCGGTGCTGCAGCCCGAGCTCGGCGAGGTCGGCGCCCTGGCGGAGGCGCTGGACCTGGCGGCCGGCACAGTCGGCGGCCGCGGCGGCGAGCGCGAGCAAACGGTCTTCCAGCGAGCCCTGGACGAGTACGGCCGCTTCTTCACCCCCACCGGCCAGGAGAACGCCTGGCTGAAAGGGCTGCGCAACGAGGCCGAGACCGCCGATGCCGCCGTCGCCGAGGCAGAGGCGGCGCTCGCCGCCCTGGAGCGCGATGTCGAACGGGCCGCCGCCGTCGCGGCAGACGTCGACGGCCTCGACGCCGAGCACCGCGCGCACGCGACGCGCCTGGCCGAGCTCGAACGGCGCTGGGCGGAGGTCGCCCAGCGGCAGGCGGCGGTGGACCGCCTTGCCCTCGCCGCGGAGCGGGCCGCGGACACTTTGCGCCGCGCCGTGGAAACGGCCGGGAACCGGGCACGCCTGATCGCGGCCGCGGAACAGGCGACCACCGCGGCGCAGGCGGCCGACGCCGAACTCGCCGCCGCCGCACCGGATGCAGACGCCGCAGGCGCCGCGGCACGCGACGCGCACGCCGGGACCACCCGCCTGCGCAGCGAGCTGGAGGTCGCACGCGAGGCGCTGCGCGCGGCGCAGGACGCCGAGGCGCGCAGCCGCGACGCGTTCAGCCTGGTGCTGCTGGACGAGCGCCGAGCCCGGATCGAGGCCGCCCGTGCGGGTGCGGCAGACGCCCAGACCGTGCTGGCGGGCGCGCCGATCACGCCCGCCGACGTCGAGCGCATCGAAGCGGCACAGCTCGAGGCGATGCGGCTGCGCGGCATGCTCCAGGAGCAAGGACCGGAGCTGCGGCTGCGGGCGTCGCGGGATGCCGACATCGAGGTCGACGGCGCAACGCTGTCGCTGGAGGCGGGCGCGTCGCGCACCCTGCCGGTGTCCGACGATCTCGTGCTGCGCATCGACGGCATCGAGGCGGTGGTATCGCCCGGCCGCAGCCTCGGCGCGCTGCAGGCCGAGGTGGCTGTTGCCGAGCAGCACCTGCGCGAGGCGTGCGAGGCGGTCGGCGCCGCGGACGTGGCGGCGGCGCGCGACCTGCTGCGCCGGCGCCAGGACGCACTGCGCACGGCCGAGCTGGCGGAGCAGACGGTGCGCGAGAACCTGCGCGACCTCACCGTCGAAGAGCTGCTCGGCAAGATCGAGCGCCTGCGCACCCGCGTCGCCGACGGCGGGCCCGCCGATGTCGACGCTGCGCGCGCCGCCCAGGAGCAGGCCGCCGCCGAGGTCGCGCGCCTGGAGTCCGCGTACGACGCAGCCGAGCGGAGCGCGACCGCGGCGGACGAGCGCCGGGCTGCGCTGGGGCAGCGCGTGGTGGAACTGACGCTGCGCGCCGAGGCGGCCGCGTCCGAACGCGACGCCGCGGAGCAGGCACTGATGGAGGCCCGCACCACCCTGGCCGACGACGACGCGCGCGCGCTCGCGGACCAGGCGACCGCGGACGCCGAGCTCGCCCTGGCCGCGCTCGAGACGGCGCGCGCCGAGCTCGGCGCCCAGGATCCCGGCTCGCTGGAGGCGGAGTTCGAAAACGCACGGGCACTGGCGGACAAGCAGCGCCAGCAGCTGCGTCACCTGCAGGACGAACAAGCCAAGCTGCAGGGCCGCCTGTCCGCGCTGGGCGAATCCGGGCTGCACGACCGGCTGGCCCTGGCGCGGACCCGGCAGGAGCGCGCAGGCCACGCCTGGCGTCAGGCGCAGCGCGGTGCGGCCGCGGCCCGCCTGCTGCACGACACCCTCCTGCACCACCGCGAGATGGCGCGCCGCGCCTACGTCGCGCCGCTGCGCGACAAGCTCGACAGCCTTGGCCGGATCGTGTTCGGCCCCGATTTTGCGGTCGAGCTCGCCGACGACTTGCGCATCGTGCGGCGCAGCCTGGGTGGCGTGACCCTCGATGTCGAGCAGCTCAGCGAGGGCGCCAAGGAGCAGCTCGCGGTGCTCAGCCGCCTGGCCGTGGCTGCGATCACCTCCGCCGACGGCGGCGTGCCCCTGCTGCTCGACGACGCGCTCGGCTGGTCCGACCCCGCGCGGCTGGAGCGCATGGGCGCCGCCTTCCACGTCGCCGCGCGCGACTGCCAGGTGATCGTGCTGACCTGCGTGCCGGAGCGCTACCGCGCGATCGGCTCGGCCACCGTCGTCTCGCTGTGACGCGAAACGGCAACATGGTGGCGTCGTCACTCGCGGTCGGCCCGATGCCGGGGTGCGGGCCGGACCCGGCGCGTCGGATACGCTGACGCGGACCTGATTGGCGCTGCACCCGGCCCATCCGCCGGCGCTGCGCGCACCCCCACTGCTTGGAGTCTGCATGTTCATCGAGCTGAACGGCGTCCGTCACCACTACACCAGCAAGGGCGAGGGCCCGCCCGTCGTGTTCGTGCACGGCCTCGGCGGCACCCTGCACGTCTGGCACGGCGTCACCGAGGCGATGTCGCTGCACCACCACACCGTCGCCCTGGACCTGCGCGGCCATGGCCGCAGCGACGGCAAGAACGCCTTTTCGGTGAAGGGCTGGGCGCAGGACGTCGAAGCCCTGATCACCTCACTCGAGCTGCCCCCGGTCACGCTGGTCGGCCACTCGATGGGCACGCTCGTCGCGCAGCACCTGGCGCACAGCCGGCCTGAGCTGGTGGACAACCTCGTGCTGGTCGGCGGCATCAGCTACTTCGAGCCGCCCGTCAAGGAGGCCTACGCCGAGCGCGCCGACCTGGTCGAGGCCGAGGGCATGGACGCGCTCGTCGACGCCTGGCTGCCCGGCGCGCTCAGCCCGCGCAACGCGGCGATGATGCCGCAGCTCGTGGGCCTGTTGCGCGAGATGTTCCTGCGCAACGACCCGGCGAGCTACGCCAAGTCCTGCCGCGCGATCGCCAAGGCGCCGGCGACGCCGCGCGCCGACCTCGGCCAGCCGACGCTGCTGCTGGTCGGCAACCACGATCGCTCGACGCCGATCGCCATGACCGAAGAACTGCACCGCGAGATCCCCGTGTCCAACGTCCGCGTCATCCCCAACGCCGCCCACTGGGTGCCGCTGGAGCAACCCGACGCGATCGCCGCCGCGATCCTCGAGTTCCTGACCTAAGTCGCGTCGGAATCCACGGGCGCGTCCACCGGGCGGGTGCGCGCCCAGAACTCCGCGCCGATGGCGGCGCTGACGAGCGTCGCCGCGAGCGAGAACACCCCGGCCGCGAACCCCTCCAGCGACCACAGCAGCGGCCCCCGGCCCAGCGTGATCAGCTGCACCGCGCCGTAGAGCAGCATCGACGGCAGTCCCACGACCAGGAGCATGACGACCGTCACACCGAACGCGGGCCAGCGCTGCCCGCGCATGCGCCGCCACGACCCTCGCAGGGACGCGGCGATGCCGCCGTCCTCCAGCGCCGCGAGCGCGGGACCGACGGTGAAGCCCAGGCCGATGAATGCGGCCGGGAGCAGGCCCGCCAGCATGAGCGCGACACCCGGCAGCAGCGCGGCCGGGTCCGGCGCCGAGCCGGACAGCTGCGCGGGCAGTCCGGCCACGAACAGCAGCGCTCCGGGAACCATGGGCAGGAATGCCGCAAGGGTCGCGACCACGACGACGGCGAGGATGCGATGACGCCGGCGCATCGCGCGCCCGAGCAGCCCGTCGCGCCCGATGGCCACGCCGCTGAGCACGAGCAGGGCGACGCCGAGCACGAGGGGCGTGACGATGAAGAAGTCCACCAGGTGCAGCACCGCCGCGACCGTGGCGCGCATCCCGCCGAAGCCCGCCCGCATGTCCGCCTCCACCCCGACAGGCGCGCCCGCCCGCTCGGCGTAGGCGATCGCGAGCTGCAACGGGATCACGAGGATCGCGGTGACGGCCACCACGTCGGCCCAGCCGCGGCGCATGCGGTCCAGCGCCGAACGCACCGCCCCCACCCCGGCCGGAGGCAGCGCCGGGGCGCCCTCCCCCACTAGCGCTCCGCCTCGTCGTCGCGCGCGTCGAGCCGGCTGAGCGCCGCCTCGGCCTCGAGCGCTTCCGCGTCGGTCTCGCCCTGCTCCGGTGGCGGCGGCACGGCCGCGGCCGTGAACTCCTCGGGCGGGGTCTCGTCCGGCGGGGCCAGCCGCCCGGCGCGCGCCTCGGCACGCAGCCGCGCGCGATGGCGAATGTCCTCGGGCGCGGCGGACCACAGCGTCTCGTAGGCACGCACGAGCGCCTCGAAGTGCACGTCGACGGCGGCGGGGTCGTAGCCGGGAATGGAGAACGGGAAGGACACGCGCGCGAGGTCGGCGGGCTCGGGCAGTCCCTGCCAGCGGGGCCCGGCGACGACCGCGCCGCGCGGCACGATCGGATCGTCGCGCAGCAGCGCGACGGCGACGACGGCCAGACCGGCCAGGGACGCGAACACGACGACAGGCATGGGCCGAGTATCGCAGGCCGCGTCTAGGATCCGCCGCCATGGTCGACGATCCCGCGGCACCGCCCATCGTCCTGTCCCTGCGCGGGCAGACGTTCGACCTGTCGGCGCGGTGCTGGGTCATGGCGATCGTCAACCGCACCCCGGACTCGTTCTACGACAAGGGGCGCACGTTCGCCCTGGACGCGGCGGTCGAGCACGCCCTCGCCCAGGTCGAGGCCGGTGCGGACATCGTCGACGTCGGCGGGGTCAAGGCGGGTCCGGGCGACGAGGTCACCGCCGCGGCCGAGCTGGAGCGCATCGTCCCGTTCGTCGAGGCGTTCCGCCGCCACAGCGACGCGCTGCTGTCCATCGACACCTTTCGCGCATCGGTGGCGGCCGCCGCCCTGGACGCGGGCGCGGACCTGATCAACGACGTGAGCGGACTGGTCGAGCCCGAGGTGGCCGACGTCGTCGCCGCCCGGCCCGGCACGGGACTGGTGGTCATGCATCCCGGCGGCCCGCCGCGCACGCGGCCGTTCCGCCCCGACTACCGCCCCGACGTGACCACGGTCGTCGTGGACACGTGCCGCGCACTGGCCGCCGAGGCAATGCGGCGCGGCGTACCGCGCGAAGCGATCGTCGTGGACCCCGGCCACGACTTCGGCAAGACGACCGCGCAGTCCCTGGAGATCACCCGCCGCCTGCCGGAGCTGGCCGCACTCGGCTTCCCTGTGCTGGTGGCGCTGTCGAACAAGGACTTCCTGGGCGAGACGCTCGACCTGCCGGTCGACCAGCGCGTCGAGGCATCGCTTGCCTGTGCCGTGGCTTCCGTCATGCTCGGCGCGCGCATGGTGCGCGTGCACGAGACGGCCCAGACGGTGCGCGCCGTCCGGACGGTGGAGGCGATCCTGGGCTGGCGCCGACCGGCCGCCGAGGCGCGCGGCCTCGACTGAGCCCTACAGCAGCAAGCCGGTGGTGCCGCCGTCGACCGGGATGACCGCGCCGGTCACGTAGGACGCCCGCTCGCTCGCGAGGAATACGGCTATCGCGGCGAACTCCCCGGCCTCGCCGACCCGGCCGATCGGGACGGCCCGACCCATGGCGTCGATCGCGGCGGGATCGTTGCCCGCCAGCTCCTCCAGGCGCGCCGTGCGGGTAAGGCCGGGCGCCAGCACGTTGACCGTGATGCCGCTGCCGCCGAGGTCGTGCACCAGCGACATCGCGTAGCCGAGGATGCCGGGGCGGGCGGTGTTGGACAGCGCAAGGTGCGGGATGGGCCTGCGGACTCCCTGCGAGGTCACGAACAGGATGCGTCCCCATCCGGCCGCGCGCAGATGCGGCAGCGCCGCCTGCACCGTGGCGATCGACCCGAGCAGGTTCACTTCGATCGCGGCGCGGTAGGCGTCGAGATCGAACGCCGTGGCCGGACCGGGTGGCGGGCCGCCCGCGTTGGCCACCACGATGTGCACGGCGCCGAACGCGGCCGCCGCGCCGTCGATCCACGCCTGCACCGCCGCCTGGTCGCGCACGTCCACGACGGCGGTGTGCACCTCGCCGCCGATCTCGGCGGCGGCGCGCGCGAGCTTGTCGGCCGAGCGGGAGGCGATCGACACGTGCGCGCCCTCGGCCGCGAGTTCCTTGGCCACGGCCAGGCCGAGCCCCGAGCTGCCGCCGCCGATCACGGCCACCTTGCCGCGCAATCCCAGATCCATGGCCGTTAGGCTAGCCCCATGCCCAAGCCGCAGAAGTTCGTGTTCGTGTGTCTCAACCAACGCGATCCCGCGCACGCGCGCCCCAGCTGCGCCGCGCGCGGCGCTGGCGACGTGTTCGCGGCGCTGCGCGACGAGCAGGGCCTGCGCCGCAATACCGACGTGAAAATCGTCGCGACCGGCTGCCTCGAAGCGTGCATGGTGGGGCCGGTGATCGCCGTACACCCCGACGACGTCTGGTACGGCGGGGTCACCGAGGACGACGCGGCGGCGCTGATGGACCATTTCGAAGGCGGCGACCCGGTCACACCGTTGGTGCTCGACGGCAGCGAATGGGACCTGCGCCCACCGGCGATGGAGCCGTAGACAGCAAACGGCCCCCGGCGTACGCCGGGGGCCGCTCGCATCGAGGCAGTGGTTACTTCTTGGGAGCCTTCGACGGGTTCAGGTCACCGGGAAGGATGGTGTAGCCGGCGACCACGTCGAACGTGTCCGTCGCGGTGCCCTTGCCAGTGGTCGAGTTCGCGACCGTCTTCTCGGTGCAACCGAGGACGGCCGTCTCGCTCAGCGCCTGCACGACAGCGACCAGCGTGTCCGCGGCCTTGCCGTTGCCACTCGCGTCCGCGGTCACGACGAACGTGCCACCCACCGTGGCCTTCCAACCGAGGTCGGTCAGCGTGACGGTGTGTCCGACCGGGTTCGCGAACGTCGCGACACCCTTGCCGCCCCAGCCCTTGGTCGCGGCACAGGTCGCCCCGAGGATCTTCGTGTCCGGCGTGCCAGGTCCGGCAGCGCCGTGGAGCGGCGCGGTCAGGTAACCGCACAGCTTCAGCCCACCAGCATCGTGAAGCACCGACACCGCCGCGCCCTGAGGCGCGTTGATCCGATAGACAGCGTTCTTCGCGTCGACGACCGGCAGCAGGCCGATGCCCTGGCCCGACAGCGAAGTCACCGTTCCATCCGCGTTGCAGGTGCCAGTCTTGCCGACGTCCGCGATACCGACGAACACGCCGGCGTCCGGCGCGGCCGGGCTCGCGGCCATGGCCGGAACCGCAGCAACCGTGAGCAGCACCGCGATGGCCAGAAGCAGGCCAGTTCCCTTGATACGCATCATTCGCTCCTTCTCAGAAAAGGGGCGGGCGGGCGCATCGATCGATGTGTAGTACATCCCCCGTAACCCCCGCTTCCCCACCAGATATCCGGAAACCCCCTCCGGATTCCGTGACATTAATCCATGGCAAGAAGGTTTTCAACCCCTATAAATATTCGTATTAAGCTATTTAAAGGGTTTTAATGATTCGTACTACGTGCTGGCGGCGGCGGACTGTCATGACCGCCAGGGCGAACAGCAGCAGGCTGGCGGTCCACGCGACGGCCTGCTTCGGATCACGGGTGAGCAGTCGCAGCGCGTCACCCGGTGCCTGGACCACCCGCACGATCGTGCCGCCCACCGCGTCGGGAA
>Ga0299913_10000478_pt1 | contig 25627 bp, 25 predicted proteins | sample RVTome_9_FD_201360 | JGI IMG/M metagenome (GOLD analysis project Ga0299913, IMG submission 201360) | Soil microbial communities from uranium-contaminated site in the Upper Colorado River Basin, Wyoming, United States - RVT155D38 (version 2) ... | reverse complement strand
CCGAAGGCCTTCTGCCCGATGCCGGGCCCGGCCAGGTCGTCTTGCGCGTCGATCGCGTCGGGATGACCGCGAACAACGTCACGTATGCGTTGACGGGTGACCAGCTGAGCTACTGGCAGTTCTTCCCCGCAGCCGATGGCTGGGGCCGGGTTCCGTTGTGGGGCTTCGCCAATGTCGTGCATTCGAACGTCAAGGAGATCGAGGCGGGCGATCGCTTCTACGGCTACTACCCGACGTCGAGCCATCTCGTCGTGAAACCGGGTCGCATCAGCGAGCGAGGCTTCCGCGACGTCAGCGAACATCGCACGACGTTGCCCAACGTCTACAACGGTTATGTCGCCACTAGTGGGGACCCGACCTACGACGTCGCCCATGAGGATCTCCACATCCTCTATCGCCCCCTTTTCATCACGTCACTGATGTTGGACGATTTCCTTGCCGACAACGGCTTCTTCGGGGCAACGACGATCCTGATGTCGTCGGCTTCGAGCAAGACCGCCTACGCGACCGCGTTCTGCCTGCAGCGTCGTGAGCAGAGGCCGAAGGTCGTCGGTCTTACGTCCGCCGGCAACGTCGGGTTCACGGCGGACCTCGGGTGTTACGACGAGGTCGTGGCGTACGACGACGTGCCCGGCATCGCAGCGGATGGGCCGGCGGTCTATGCGGATTTCGCCGGTAATCAGGGGCTGAGGCTCCAGCTGCACGAGCAGTTCGGGGACCAACTCGTCTACGACGCGATGATCGGCGCCGCGCACGGTGAGGAGCTGAACGCCGGTCCGAAGGTGGCAGGACCCGAGCCGACGTTGTTCTTCGCTCCGTCCCAGATCGCCAAACGCCAGGAAGACTGGGGACCTGGCGGCGTAGCGAAGGCCTACGCCGAGGTGTGGGACGCGTTCGTGCCACAGGTTCAGAGATGGGTCGACGTCACTCACGATGAAGGTCCGAAGGGACTCGAGTCGGCATGGCTCGAGGTCCTCGCGGGAAAAACCGACCCCAAGAGGGGCTACGTCATCAACCTCTAGTCGTTGTCGTTGCCCTTGCCGTTCCTACCGCCGCCTCCGTCATCCGATCCCTTGCCATCCGATCCCTTGTCTTCCTTCTTGTCCTTGTCCGGCGTCGGCGGGGGAGGCGGGTTGATCACGATGCTCGGTTCGTAGGCGGGGGCGACGAAGTAGGCGACGTCGATACCTTCGAGGGCCGCGAGCATGTACGCGCTCCAGATCTGCGCGGGGAACGAACCACCGGTGACGTCGATGCCGTGAACCGGCCGGCAATGTGCCAGACCGCAGTAGTTCATCAGCGGTGAGATGTCATCGGCCGTTCCGGCCTTCTTGTCGGGGCCTTTCTCGACGGGGTAACCCATCCAGACGACGGTCGCCATCTGCGGCACGTAGCCGGCGAACCACGCGTCCCGGTTGTCTTGCGTCGTACCGGTCTTGCCGGCGGCAGGCCGTCCGATCTGCGCGCTCGTGGCGGTCCCGCCTTCGACGACTCCGGTCAGTGCCCGGCTGAGGACGTCGACCGAGTTCTCTTCGACCACGCGTTGGCCGTCCGTGGAGAGGTTCTTCTTGCAGTCCATCTTCTTGGGCATGCCGAACCCGAGGAGGCATTCACCCGCCCCGTTCTCGACCCGACGGATCGGCATGATCCGTGGCCTGACGCCGCGCGCGGCGAAGGTCGCGTAGGCCCGGGCCATCTCGAGAGGCGACACGTCCAAAGTTCCAAGGGCCAAGGAACACACGGGGTCGATCTCGCCGTCCCCGTTGGGTCCCGTGAAGCCCATCGCCTCGACGAGGTCGGCGACCTTGGCCGGGCCGACCTCGGTGATGAGCTCGGCATAGACGGTGTTGACCGAGGACGTGGTTGCGGCGTTGAGATCGAGGGTCCCATAGGACGCGGCCTCGTAGTTCTCGGGCATCCATTCACCGTCGGGGCCCGTGCACGCCGGGTCGTCGATCAGCTTGGGACTGTGGCCAGAGAACCGGGAAGAAGTAGAGATCCCGTCGTCGATCGCAGCGAGCAGCGTGAACGGCTTGAACGCCGACCCCGCATGCCGCCCTCCATCGGTGGCGTGGTTGAAGCCCCGGGCTTTACGGATGTTCTTGAAGCCGTCCCGGCCCCCGACCATCGCGCGAACCTCACCTCGTGCCGTCATCGACACCAGAGCGGCCTGGGGATCGGTGGGTTCGGTCAGGGTCGACGCGACGGCTTCTTCGGCCGCCTCTTGCATATCCATGTTGATCGTCGTGTAGATCTTCAGGCCGCAACGGAACAGGCAGTCACCGAAGCGGGGGTAGAGGTACTCCTTGCGAAGCCACTCGAGGAAGTACGCGGCATCCTGCCTGTGCGGGCGAAGCGCGACCGCGGTCTTGATCACGAGCTTCGCGCGGGCGGCTTTCTCTTCCTTGGCTTCGGAGATGTAGCCCTCCTCGCGCATCGCCTCGAGCACGCCGGCGCGCCGCGCGATGCCCGCGTCACGCTCCTGGTACTCCTCGGGGGCCGGGATCAACCCGGCGAGGTACGCAGCCTCGGGCAGGGTCAGTTGTTGCGCATGCTTCGCGAAGTAGGTGCGGGCCGCGGCCTCGATGCCGTAGGCACCGCGGCCGAAGTACACGGTGTTGAGATAGAACTCGAGGATCTCGTCCTTCGAATACCGCTGCTCGAGCTTGATCGCGAGGATCGCCTCGTTGACCTTGCGGGTCACCGTCCGGCGGGGGTCCTCGAGGACCGCGTTCTTGATGTATTGCTGCGTAAGGGTCGAACCACCTTGTTCGACCTTGCCGGATGTTGCGTTCGCCCACGCGGCCCGGATCATGCCGGAGATAGAGATGCCTTCGTGGTCGAAGAAGTCGCGGTCTTCTGCTGCGATGACGGCCTGACCGACGTGGTCGGGGAGTGACGGCTCGTCGATCATGAAGCGGGTGACCTCGTCGCGATACGTGGCGATCAGGTTGCCGTCGCGGTCGTAGACCTGCGCCGACTGCGGAAGCTTGACCTCGTCGGGCAGCGGGATCTGAGCGAGCGCGTAGTCGACCGCGAAGTTCGCCGCGATCAGAGCGATCATGAACGAACCGACCACGTTGACCCACCACCACGGGCTCCGCCACCGGCGCCAGGCCGGGACCCGGGGCGCGGGGTCGGTCGGGGGGTCCTGCTCGGGCAGAGGGCGCGCCTCGGCGGGGGGCTCTTCGGGGGCCATGAGTGCCTCTTACCCAGGCGGATGGTTCCTCACCGCGGCCCCCGGGGTAAGGGTCAGGAGATGGGGATCGAATCGATGCTGACGCTTGCCGTAGCGCTCGTGATCGTGGCCGCCGCCGTCGCCTTGCGGGGCCTCGTTCTCGGGCTCTACCGGCTCGGCACGCGTGCCTACCGCCGAAGCCGGGAACCGAACGGTCGCCATCGCGCTCGCCGGCTCGAGGAGGCGCTGCCCCGGATCACGATGCGAGAACGAGCTGCCGGTGTGGGCCGGGCCGTTACCGCCCTCGCCCAATACGTCGCCGCCGTGACCGCCCCGGCCGTGCGGCGCGTGCGCGGCGAGGTTCGAACCACCTCGGTCGCAACGGCTCGGGTCGCGCGTTCGGAATGGGACCGCTTCTACCGGTGGCTGCGGATCGAGACCGAGGACGCGTACTCCGGAAAGCGCGGTCGAGCGACCTTCCAGGCGATCGGCGAGTCGCCGACGACCTGGGGTGGCCGCCCCCACGCCGTCCTGGGTCGCCGCTAGCCAACCTTCGGCTACTGGCCCATCAGATCCAGCAATCCCTGGCGCGGCGGGTTGAACACGTCGATCTGTAGGCACGTCGTATCGAATGTGCGCGCTCCGTGGGGGACGTTCGGCGGGATGATCACCGCGTCGCCACGTTTGACGACTTTCTTTTCACCGCCGACCTCGAACTCGAACTCACCTTCGATAACGATCGAGATCTGCTCTTCGTCGTGCCAGTGGACCGGCGCGACGGTGTTCGGTTCGAAGCTGACGAAGTTGGCCATCAACCGCTCGCCGAGTATCGGTTGGAAGCGCAAGCCCGGAACGACCTCGATGGGGTCCTGTGCATCCCACTTGAAGAAGCGCCCCTCGCCTTCGGGGCGGGCGCCTTCTTGCTGGGCGAAGTAGCTGCTGTCGTCGGCCATCGTGGGTTCCTTTCGCTAGATTGCGCAGACCTATCAGACCACCAGCAAGGGGGATGCATGAGCGACCGAGCCCAGCACGTCGTGCTGTTCAAGTTCCCACGCTCTCTGACGGAGGAAGAAGAGAAAGAGATGTTCAGCCGCATCCGGGCGTGGCCCGAGACGATCGAAGGCTTCACCGGGTTGCGCTTCGGCAAGGACGTGACCGGTCGATCGGGCGGATACGACTATCTATTGCTAACGGAGTTCGAGAACGAAGAGGTGCACCAGGCCTATTACACGGCCCCCGCGCACAAAGAGTTCTCAGATTGGGTCCTCGGGCTCGGTGCAGAGGTCATCCGGGTCGACTACCCGCTGACCAAGCAGACGTTGATGCGCTAGCGGGGCATCAGGCGACTGAAGATCGCCAGCAGGAGCATCGCGGCCAAGATCGACCCGATCCACGCGACACCTTTCTGATCGCCGAAGATCTCCTCCCAGACGCGGCCGCCGATCGCTGCACCCGCGATCCCGATGAATATCGTGCCGATGCACCCGACCGGGTCCGCGCTCTTCAGCATCAATCTGGCCAGCAGACCCACGATCGTGCCGACGACGATCCACTCGATCACTCCCATGCGGCCAATCTACAACCGAGCCCTCTGGCAGGATGGCCCGATGCCGAAGACGCTTCGCACCGAGCTTGCCGATGGCGTGTTCTCGATCGTGCTCACCAGGGCCGAGGAGTACAACACGATCACTCCGGAGCTGCGCGACGAGCTGTCGGCCGCGATCGACGAGGGCGATGCGAACGATGACGCGCACGTGATCTTGCTGCGCGCCGAGGGTCCTGCGTTCTGCGCCGGCTACGGGCTCGGATGGTCGACCGAGATGCAGGCGACCGAAGCGAAGAGCGAACGCGTGTGGGACTCGGCCGCCGACCTCCGCGGTATCGCGACGTTCGTTGACGTCTACATGAAGCTGTTCAAGGCATGGAAGCCAACGATCGCGGCCGTCCAGGGTTGGTGCATCGCCGGCGGAACCGACATGGTCCTGTGCGCGGACATCATCGTCGCCGGCGAGGGGGCATCGTTCGGTTACCCGCCGGCGCGTGTGTGGGGGACTCCGACGACGGCGATGTGGGTCTACCGCCTCGGACTCGAGCGCGCCAAGCGCTACCTGCTGACCGGCGACGAGATCAAAGCGCCCGAAGCGGCGCGCATGGGTCTGATCCTCGAAGCGGTGCCGGACGACCAGCTCCAGGACCACGCCATGGCTCTGGCGCGCCGGATGGCCCAGGTGCCGGTGAACCAGCTCGTGATGCTGAAGCTCTTGTGCAACCAGACCCTCGAGAACATGGGCCTCGCGTCCTCCCGCACGCTCGGGTCGCTGTTCGATGGGGTCGCCCGTCACACCCAGGAGGGCCTCGACTTCGTCGCGCGCTCGGGAGAGGTCGGCATCCGCGACGCCGTCCGTGAGCGCGATGACCCCTTCGGCGACTACGGCTCCCGCCCCAAAGGTGGCAGCGATCGTTAGATCCCGCATCGCTCGGGCCGCTATCTATTCGGTCGTCGGCTTCGTGTACGAGGTGGGTTTCAGCGCCCTGCACGACCGGGCACGCGGCAGGGAGCTTCGGTTCCGGACGAGTCCGTGGATGTTCCCGATCTACGCACTGATCGCGCCTCTCTATGAACCGATCCATGACGCGATGCGCGACCGGGCCCCCGCGCCCGTCCGGGCCGCCGTCTACGGCGCCGGCTTCCTCGGCGTCGAGTACGCGTCCGGGGCGGGCCTCAGGGCCTGGCGCGGCGAAGCCCCCTGGGATTACACCTACGCCAGGATCCACCTCCACGGCTTGATACGCCCCGACTATCTCTTCCTCTGGGCCGCCGCCGGCCTCGCCCTCGAGCCCCTGCACGACCACTTGACCCGATAGCCTGCCCTCCACCTCGGGGCGGCCTCGACCGCCTAGCATTGAGGTCCAGTTAAGGCCAGGAGAAGAACTTTGAGCTCGAAACGGCGTCCTACATCCACGTCTGCCTTCGGGGTCAGCAAGCGCGAGAGCCACGACGCGTCGGCCTTCTACGATCGGTTCAGCGCGCCGGAGATCTCCGCGGACGACACCGTCAACCTCAACCCGGCCCCGGTCCTCGATCGGATCTACCAGGGCGATTCCCGCCACATGACCGAGGTCACCGACAACTCGGTGGCGCTGGTCGTGACATCGCCGCCGTACTTCGCCGGCAAGGCCTACGAACAGGCCCTCGGCGAGGGCCACGTCCCGGCGACCTATCTCGACTACCTCGAGCTCCTGACCGACGTGTTCGCCGAATGCGTGCGGGTGCTCGAGCCGGGTGGACGCATCGCGGTGAACGTTGCGAACCTTGGCCGCCGTCCGTTCCGGTCGCTGGCCGCCGACGTGACCGACATACTCCAGAACCGCTTGCGCTTGCTGCTGCGGGGCGAGGTCATCTGGGTCAAGTCGCAGGGCGCGAACGGGTCATGCGCGTGGGGATCGTTCCAGAGCCCCGCGAACCCGGTGCTACGCGACCTCACCGAGCGCGTGATCATCGCCAGCAAGGGGCGCTTCGATCGTGCGGTGTCGCGGCGTGAGAGAGCCCGGCGCGAGCCGGCACTGCCGTCCGAGGTCACGATCTTCCGTGACGACTTCATGGACGCGACGACCGACGTGTGGGAGCTGTTGCCCGAGAGCGCGCAGCGCGTGGGACACCCTGCGCCATTCCCGGTCGAGCTCCCCGAGCGGCTTATCCACCTGTACACCTACAAGGACGATGTCGTGTTGGATCCGTTCATCGGCTCCGGTTCGTCCGCGGTCGCCGCAGTTCGGACCGAGCGCCATTTCCTCGGCTACGACACCGACCCCGACTACGTCCTCGTTGCGCGCGACCGCGTGAAGGAGGCTCGAGAAGAGGCGCGTGCCGGACGCGGCGACGGGACGCGCGTGTCGATCCCCGTGACTCCGAACCCGGCCCCCGAGAACGAGGACTACCAGTCGCGTGCGGTACGTGAAGGTCAGCGCGCGAAAGAGATTGCCAAGGCCGTGCTGCGCGACTGTGGCTTCGACAAGTTCAAGGAGAACCTGCGTCTCCAGGGTGGGGTGGAGGTCAACTTTTCGGCGCTCGACAAGAAAGGCCGCAAGTGGTTCTTCGACGTGTCGGGTGCGTTCACGAGCATGCGCGCCGGGCTCAGGCGAACCGACAGTGTGTGGAAGGCGCTCGGGAAGGCTTCGGTGCTCCACGCTTCACGGGACGACGACTACCGCCTGGTGTTCCTGACCACCGATCTGCCGCCGAGGAATAGTGCCGGGGGCCTGGCCTTGAGGGCCGCGCATGGGGTCACGTTCCACGACGCGATCGCGATGCTGGGCCCCGAGGGCAAGGAACGGCTCCGCCGCTACGCCGAAGGTGAGGACCCGACCGGGGAGCTCGCGCTTCCCGGTAACGACGCTTCATGACCCCTGCCCCCCAGGCAGGTGCCTTCGCGATAGTCCGCCAGCAAGAACCACAGATCTTCCTCGCGGAGGACACGTCGGTTCTCGATCGCGTGCTTGCTCTGCACATCGTTGCGCAACTGTCCAGTGCACAAGTGTCGTCACCTGCGCGTCTCGAAGAGATGCGTGCCGCGCTCTTGGAGGAACGATGGGCCGATGCGCTCGCGGCGTGGATCGAAGAGACCGGTGTTCCGGTCGACGTTTACGACGAACGCCCGCAGGTGTGGACCGTGCAGCAACTCGATGCTGAGCAAGCAAGCATGGAGATACGCCTAGCTCCCTTGTTCAAAGATTCCTAAACCTCCTTTTTCAGATTCTTTAGTTGCGCTTGACGTGTTTCTCCACGCGCGCATGGGTATCCATCACGGTGTACCGAACACGAAAGGGGCGATACGTATGAGCGAAGCGCTCAGTCGTTTGAGTCACGAAGAGCTGTCCGCGGAAGCAGCAACGCTTCTGCCGGCCAAGGAAGTGCTGTCACTGTTGGACCTGCTCGTTGACCTCGATGTCGCGCTCGACCTTGCGGCACCGATAGACCTCGCCGTTGCTGCGAACGCGAACGTTGCTGCGCCGATCTCGGCCGCGGTCGGGGCCAACGTGCTGTCGCCGTTGTCCAGCGCTGCAGCAGTTTCGGACCAGACGGTCACGATGGACCAGCTGATCTCGGGTGAGGCGATCGCCAACGCACCCCAGACCAGCGTGATCGACCAGACCAATGACGTGATCGACGACGGCACCACCGCGCCGGTGACCGAGCCGACGACGACCACAGCCTTGCCGGACCCGACCGACCCGACCGCGGTCGTGGACCCGGCGACCCTGCTCGATGGTGACCTCCTGAACGTCGAGGTCAACGCTGCGCTCGATGCGGATCTTGCGGCTCCCGTTGCCGGGGCCGTGGCCGCTAACGCGAACGCGGCGATCCCGGTTAACGCATCCGTAGCTGCCAATGTCGCGTCGATCGGTTCGCAAGCGGTGTCGGTCGCAACCCAGGACGCGACCCTCAACCAGAACCTCGACGGGGTCGTTGCAGAGGCTACGGCCGCCCAGGACTCGACGATCGAGCAGTAGCCGACCGCTGAGGGATGGGAGTTAGCGCAGAAACACTGTCGTTGCGGGGGGGCGGCCGTTCGGCCGCCCCCCCGAGCGCGCCCGCTGCACGAGAGGCGGCCCCACCCGTCCCACCCGCGCCCACCGACCCGCCGATGCGGGCCGCCGGGGTCGAGCTGGTCGGTTCGTTCGCGCAGTCGGGCCACCGGGTATCGCCGTTCCTCGTTCGTCGGGCCGACGGGCAGATGGTCCAGCTCACCCCGGCTCTCTGGGAGGTCCTCGACGCGATCGACGGCCGTCGTGGCTACGAGGAGATCGCCGCCGCGGTAGGCCCCCGCATCGGCAAGCTCGTCGCAGCCGACGATGTCCGTTTCCTGATCGATAACAAACTGCGCCCGCTCGGGCTGGTGACCGAGAACGATGGGTCCGAGCCCATCACGAAGAAGGCCAACCCGCTGCTCGCGTTGCGCTTCCGGCTCGTCGTCACGAACCAGCGGGTCACGAGCGCGATCGCCGCGCTGTTCATGCCGTTGTTCTTCGCTCCGTTGGTGGCGTTGTTCACGATCGCGTTCCTCGGCGTCACTGGATGGCTGTTGTTCTCGCACGGCCTCGCCGCGGCGACCCGCAGCGCGATCTATCAGCCGGAGTTGTTGCTGTTGGTGTTCGGTCTAACGACGTTGTCGGCCGGGTTCCACGAGCTCGGCCATGCGGCCGCCTGCCGGTATTCCGGCGCACGTCCGGGTGCGATGGGTGTCGGGCTCTACCTCGTCTGGCCCGCGTTCTATACCGATGTGACCGACGCGTACCGGCTCGATCGTCGTGGGCGTCTGCGCACCGACCTCGGTGGCCTCTACTTCAACGCGATCTTCGCCGTGGGCGCGTTCGCGCTGTGGCGAGCGACCGGGTCGGAAGCACTGCTGATCGTCATCCCGTTGCAGGGATTGCAGATGCTGCGCCAGCTGATACCGCTCGTTCGGCTCGACGGCTATCACATACTTGCCGACATCACCGGTGTGCCCGATCTGTTCGCACACATCAAGCCGATCTTGCGCAGCATGGTGCCTACGCATTGGGGCAAGGGTGGCGCCAAGCACCTGAAGCCATGGGTGCGTTTCGTCGTCACCGCGTGGGTCCTGCTCGTCATCCCGATCCTGCTGGGCACCCTCGCGCTGCTGGTCGCCACGCTGCCGCGCATCATCGCGACCGCGTGGGATAGCGCCGGCATGCACTGGTCCAAGCTCGTCGCCGGAGTTTCCGATGGTGAGACCGCCGCCGCTGCTCTCGCCGGCCTGTCGATCCTCGCCCTCGCGGTCCCTGCCGCATCCATGGTCTATCTCGTCGCCCGCATCGCGCGCCGGTCCGTGACGCGTGTGTGGACCGCGACCGAAGGCCGCCCCGTCCGTCGTGTCCTGGCGGCGCTCGCGGGGGCCGCACTGATCGCTGCGATCGCCGGCGCATGGTGGCCGCACGGTCAGTACACACCGATCCAAGAACACGAACGCGGTGTGTTGATCGGGACCGACGAGGAAGCGATCGGCTCGGATGCGGTTGCGCTCGCGGCCCCCGACCTCACGACCTTGACGCTTCCGGTCGCCGGACAAGACGGTGCTCTCGGCGCGCCGACCACGTTCCAGCTCGTTGATCTCGGGACCGCGGCCGACGACCTCGAAGCCGCAGTCCTCGATGCCTCGCTCGAGCAGGGCGGCACGTTCCCGTTCCCGCTCCCTCCGGCTCCGGGTGAGGGCGACAACCAGGCGCTGGTCGTCAACACGATGGACGGCTCGACCCAGATCGACCTGGCCATCTCGCTGGTGTTCGTCGACGGCGACGAGACGATCGATAACCGAAACGAGGCCTTCGCCCTCGCCAGCTGCGCACGCTGCACGACCGTCGCGATCGCCTACCAGCTCGTGATCATCATCAACGGCGAGCACGTCGTGATCCCAGAGAATGTTTCCGCTGCGATCAATGCGGACTGTTTCCGTTGCATCACCCACGCGCTCGCGTCGCAGCTCGTCGGCACCGCGGTCGACCCCCTCTCAGACGACGAGCTCGCGGCCCTCGAGTTGCTGTGGTCCAAGCTCGAAGCGCTCGATCGAGCCGCCGCAACGATGCAGCTCGATGCGCTTTACACCGAGCTCGACGAGATCCAGACCGAGATCGAGGGCTTCCTCGTGGCAAGTGGGGTAATGACCGAGGCCACCGAAGATGAGGCCACCGGAGACAGCGCGGTCGACTCGGCGCTCGACGAGCTGGCCGACGGCGAGACCACAGCCCTTCCCAGCCCCACTGCGACCACGACGTACGGACCCGCGGGCGCGGGGGCAGGTGCAGACGCCGGCGCGGGAGCGGGCGCACCTAGCTCGAGCCCATCGCCGTCGAGCTCCCCGAGCTCCTCACCTAGCTCCTCGCCGAGCTCGGAACCCTCACCGGAACCAACGAACAGTCCCTGACCGAGGGCGTCGGTTAAGTTCCCACCGCTCGGAGAACTGATCTCGATCGCGGGGAGGGATGCATGGGCTGGTTCGAGCTCTTGTTGTTGATCCACATCATGGGCGCCATCATCGGGTTCGGTCCGACGTACGCGTTCTCTGTTCTCGGCCCGTTGTCGGGCAAGCTCGAAGGACCACAAGCACTCGGACCTCTCAAGGGGATCGTCGCGATCGAGCGCAAGCTCGTCATCCCGATCGCGACCGTGATCCAACCGCTGACCGGTGTGTTGATGATCTTCGAGACCGATCGCAACGAGAACTTCTTCAGCCACGAATGGTTGTGGATCTCCATCCTGCTCTACATCGTGCTGTACTACACGGCCGTCTTCGTTCAGACCCCGACGATCGAGAAGGTGATCGAGCTGGGGGAGGCCGGCCAGGCCGGCAGCGAAGAGTTCCTGGCGGGCGTCGCCAAGATGAAAAAGCTCGGCCCCATGATCGGGATCGGGCTCACGATCATCGTGTTCCTGATGATCACGAAGCCCGGAAGCACCGAGGGTTTCTTCTAGACGACCACGAGTCCGGCTCGTCCGGATCGAGACGGAGTTTGCCGGTCGTGGGCCCTGGGCCTAGGCATTAGGAAGGGTTTCATCAGCCCGGCCTCGAAGACTCCACCAAGACACATCCCGGGCGAGGAGAGGAATCCTTCATGCGGCGCTACGTCGTGTTGCTCATGGTCGTGGGTCTGGTCGCCGGCTTCTTCGCTCCGACGGTCGATGCAAAGAAGAAAAAGAAGAAGAAGCCGGTACCCGTCGACCTCACGTACCACGTCGTGTGGGACGGCGAGACATGTGCGATCTCGACCACTGCCGATCTGGCCAACGCCGAAGAGGCATGCGCCGATCCGTTCGCCGGACTGACCGCCCCCGCTCTCGGTCACGGTCCGTGGGCCATGGCCGCTCTGGACGGGCTCCCCATCACGTTCGATGCCGCGAAGCCGATCAAGGGAACGATCAGCGCGGAGAGCTTCTACCTCGTGGGCGTCGGCCCCGACATCATGGGCATCGGCCAAGCCGAGCTCGCGGTGAGCCTCGTCGGGACCTCGGGCGGCGAAGAGGTCGTGATCGGAGAGATCGTCAGCGACCCTTACACCGTGACGCCGGCGAGCGCGGAATACGTCGTCGAGTTCGAGATCGAGCCGGCAGCTGAGCTCCAGGGCAAAGTGTTTGACACGTTGACGCTGAACCTCGAGCTCACCGGCAACCAGATGTTCCACGGTGTGCTTCCCGCCGACGGAACTTCGACGATCACGTTCGGAGCGTTCGCGATCCCCAAGTAATCCTCTCGGATTGCGGGAATGTGAGCTCCTATAGGACTACCCTGAGCCGATGCAGCGTTTGATCGACATCGGCAAGATCGCCGCCATCGTGGGCGGAGTGGCGTGGACGGTCAAGGCGGGGCTGATCATCGCCATTGACGGTCATTTCCAGCCGATCGAGGGCCTCTTCTACTTCCTCGGGGTCGGTGGGATCTTCGTGGGCGCCTTCGGGCTCGCCGCGTACTTCGGGGCAAAAGCCTCGGGGCCTGCCCGCTGGGTGATCTTCGTGGTGGCCCTCGGCGTGGCCGTTGTCGTAACCGCCCTTGCCTCGTCGTTCATCCAGGAGACGGTCGCGGACTCCTACACCGGGTCGAACGTCGGCATCGAAGAAGAGATCGGGATCCTCACGCCGGGCCTCATCTGGCTGGCGATCGGCGCTTTCCTGTTGACCGTTACCCGGGGCCGGTCGGCCCCTCAGGTGGCTCCTCCCGGCTAAGCACCCCGCGGGCGATCTCCTGGGCCTCGGCCAGCCGCTTGTCGTCGACGAATAGCCGGGTGCCCTTCTCCCAGATACTCGAGAAATAGCCGGGCTGCTTGTACCACCACACGATCCCTGCGGCCTCGAGCTCGCCGGCGATGTCGTTCGCGTGCTCGTCGGTGAACTGGCCGAGCTGGACGGTCCGGATGCCCGTGGCCATCTAGTAGGCGGGGCGGAGCTCGATCGTCCGCTGCGGGGTGCGGCGCGGCCCAATGAAAATCACCCAGCAGATCACCAGCCGCAGGACGAAGAGGCGCACGCGCATCGCGCCACTCTAGAGGCCCCCGCCCTCTACGCGTGGTGTCAGAATCGAGGCCACATGGATACCTGGGAGACGATCGACTCGATCCGGGTGGTGCGTGAGTTCGCCGAGACCCCGATCGCGCACGACCACCTCGGGCGCATCCTGAACGCGGGCCGGCGCGCGGGGAGCTCCAAGAACCTGCAGCGCTGGACGTTCATCGTGATCCACGACCGTGACCGGTTGCAGCAGCTGTCCAAGGTTGGGAACTGGGCCGGTCACCTCGCGGGGGCCGCGGTCGCGATCGCGCTCGTCACGCCGGACCCGCGTGCAGCCGATTCGCCGCTGTCGGTGACGTTCGACCTCGGGCGTGCGGCCCAGAACATGGTCCTTGCGGCATGGGAGCTCGGCATCGGCAGCGTCCCCGCGACCGTCTACGACCACGACGCCACGCGAGCGATCCTCGGCTACCCCGAAGACCACCACTGTGAGTACCTGCTGTCGTTCGGTTATCCGAAGGACCCCGCGGTGCTGGATGCTCCGAAGCAAGCCGGGGGCCGCGCGAAGCTGCGCGACGTCGTCCGTCACGAGACCTGGTGAGCTAGTCGGACATCGGCTGAGGCCTCAGACCAGGGGTGTGATGTAGGCGGGCTCCTGGGTATGTATGCGTGGTGGAGCTACTCCGGTCCGTGACCGAAGCCTCGGCCCATCCCCCATGGACGATCGTCGAGGGGGACTCACCCGTCGTTGCCGCCGCGATCCACGACGGCCACGGCCTGCGGCCCGAGCTCGAAGATCTCGTCGCCATCCCCGCGGCCGATCGCCAACGGGAAGAAGACCCTCACACCGGAGAGCTGTCCGCGATCGCGCCGACGCGCATCATCGGTAACCGCTCGCGGTTCGAATGCGACCTCAACCGGCCCCCCGACCAGGCCGTCGCGCTCGATACCGACGACAGCTGGGGGTTGAGGATCTGGAAGCACCAACCACCGCTCGAGGTCGTGCGCGCGTCGCAGTTCCTCCATGCCGCGTTCTACTCGACGCTGCGAGACCTGTTCGGGCGCATCGAGGCGCGTCACGGTCGCTTCGCGGTCCTGGACCTCCACGCCTACAACCACCGCCGCGGCGGACCCGATGAACCCCCCGGCGAGCCCGAAACCCATCCCGACGTCAACGTCGGCACCCGCAGCGTCGACCGCAAGCGCTGGGGCCGTCTCGTGGATCGCTTCATGACCGACCTGTCCGCCCACCCGCTGGGGTTGGACGTGCGCGAGAACGTCAAGTTCAGGGGCCGCTACCTCGCGGCGTGGACCCAGCTCACGTTCCAAGAGACCGGGGTCTGTCTCGCGATCGAGATCAAGAAGACGTTCATGGACGAGTGGACCGGCCAGGTCGACCCCGAGCGCCTCGGCGCGATCGCCGACGCGCTCGCGTCCACCCTGCCGGGGATCGAAGAGGAGCTCGAGCGATGAGCCGGGGCGAACCGCTCGGCATCGACCTCGACGAGCTCGTCGCCTCGTTCGAGAAGGGGGTTCCCGTTCATCGCACGGTGCCCGGTGGCCACCTCGACATCGAGCGCCCCCTCCCGGTGCTGTTGCTGCACCGCTCCCGTCCGGGCGATACCGCAACCCCTCAACTGCTGCTCGGCCACAGCGCGACGTTGACCGTCGCCGAAGATGCACCGCAGGCGGAGGTTGCGGAACTGCTCCGGACGATCGTGCGCTCCCACGCCGACCATTTCGGCGCGTTCCTAGTCGTCGAGGTGTGGCCCTGCAGCGTCGCGGACGCCGACGATGGTCTCGGGTTCAGGATCGTTGCCGGCGCCGAGGAAGAGGACGCCCAGCCCGCGCAGGTCATGCGCGCCGCTCTCGATGACGTCTCCATCGGACGTGCCCGGGCCCGGGTCGTCATCGATCACGCTCCGGTCGCACCCCCGGACCGCGACCAGTTGCTGCCGGACGACGAGCTCCGTGATCTCGGGTGCCTGCTGTTGGGCCTCGAGATCCCTGCCGTCTACCGGGCCGGTGACGAAGGCCCGCTCTACCCGCAATCGCTGCGCGTCTTGCGCCGCCGGTTGGCCCGCGCCCTCCAGGAGACGTTCTTCGAGTTCATCCGGCTGAACACGAACTTCGAGCTCCAGGATCACCGTGAGCTTGGCCGCCGCAAGCTCGTCGCCGCAAGCATGGAGATCGACAGGACCCTCGCGACGTTCGGCGCAGGGCTCGACTTCCTGTTGCACATCACCCCGGTCAACACCGCGCGAGCGTTCGAGGAGTTCACCGCCTCGGGCTACCGGGAAGAACCATCGTTCCATTACCGCCTGCTGCCGTTCGATCCCGACCTGTTGAAGCGCGAGCTCTACCAGCTTCCGATCGAGGAGGTTCCCGACCCGACGCTGCAATCGCTGTTGCGCGAGAAGCGAGTGGAGCTCGATCGGATGGTCACGTTGCTGGAGGACCGCGACACGCTGCGGTTCCGGCCCGGCTGTACGCAGATCTACCCCGCGGTCGACGACGTGTTGTTGGCCGATGCCGACACGATCCTCACGAAGGTTTCTCCCGGACAGGCCGGCGATGCCTGGGTGACCCCGCAGGAGTTCGCCCGGCGGGCAGAGCGCGAGATCGCGACCTATGCCGAGGCGGCCCCCGACATGCATCTCACCGTCAACCTTCGTGACGACATGCCGGGGATCATGGTGAGCCTCGGCCAGCTGCACCTGAACGCGTCGACCAAGATCGCCGAGAGCCGCGTCGAGCCGCTGATCCACCACGAGGTCGGCACCCACATCGTCACCTACGCGAACGGTCTCGTTCAGCCGCTCAAGCTGATGTCGGCCGGGCTCCCCGGCTACGAACAGACCCAGGAAGGGCTCGCGATGCTCGCCGAGTATGCGTGCGGGGGCCTCGGCCCCGACCGCCTGCGCCTGATCGCGGCCCGCGTCATCGCGGTCGACATGATGAGCAGGGGAGCGACCTTCGTCGACATCTTCGACCGGATGCACGTCGAGCTCGAGCTCCGGCCCGAGGCCGCGTGGTCGGTGACGATGCGTGTGACCCGCGGGGGAGGCTCGACCAAGGACGCGATCTACCTGCGCGGTCTGACCGCGGTGCTCGACCACCTCGGCTCCGGCCACCCGATCGAGCCGCTCCTGACCGGAAAGATCGCCCTGGCCCAGGTGCCCCTGATCGAAGAGTTGTTGTGGCGCCAGATCCTCGAACGTCCGCGCGTGCAACCGCGCTGGCTCGAGATGGATGGTGCGGCCGAGCGTCTTCAGCGCGTGCGCGACGGCATCGCGGTCATCGACCTCGTGGACCACTGACGTGCGCATCGCCTTCTTCGTTAACGACGTCGATGCCGAGAAGGAAGACTTCACGACGACGCGCCTTGCCGTCGCCGCCTGCGGACGTGATCACGAGGTCTTCTACATGGACGCCGAGCACTTCTCGCTGGACGACTCCGACGGGATGCCCGCGGGAGCCTTCCATGCCCCCGGGCACGTGACCGATCGCGAGGCCTTCCTCGAAGGCATGCGTGCCGAGGAATCCAGGACCACCGTTCCGCTCGCCGATCTCGACCTGCTGATGCTGCGCAACAACGCCGGTGACACCGAAGATTCCCCGTGGGCGCGTGACTCCGGCCTCGTCTTCGGCGGGACCGCGCTGGAACAAGGTGTGACCGTGCTCAATGACCCGCGCGGGGCCTACAAGGCACTGAACAAGATGTATCTCTCGCTGATCCCACCCGAGGTCCGGCCCCGAACGCTCATCACCCGCGACGAAGATGAGATCCGCCGCTTCGTCGAACAAGAAGGCGGCATCGCGATCCTCAAGCCGTTGAGCGGCTTCGGGGGCCAGAACGTGTTCGTGGTGAAGCCCGACGACGGCCCGAACATCAACCAGATGATCGAAGCGATCAAGCGCGACGGCTACGTGATGGCCCAGGAGTATCTTCCGGCCGCCCAGGAGGGAGACGTACGGATGATCCTCGTCGATGGTGAGCCGTTGCAGGTCGAGGGCGAGTTCGCATGCTTCCGCCGGGTACCCGCCGGTGACGACCTGCGCAGCAACATGAAGGTCGGCGGCGAACCCGATCGCTTCGAGATGACCGATGAGCTGCTGAAGGTGGCGAAGTTGTTGCGCCCGAGGCTCGTCGAGGACGGGTTGTTCTTCGTCGGCGCAGATGTCGTCGGCGACAAGGTGCTAGAGCTGAACGTCTTCAGCCCCGGAGGTATCGGCAGCCCCGAGGTCCTCACCGGCGTGGACTTCGCCCCCGCGGTGATCGAGGCGATGGAGAAGAAGGCCCCCCTGATCGGCGTCTAGCGGGCCGCGAGCCGGCCCGGGGTGGGAAACGGACAAGCGGGCAGGAATCGGACATCGCCCAGCGAACCAAGCAGGCTAGGCGGCATCGACCATCCGGTCGCGCCTCGTTCGAAGGAGTCCTGGGGTGCGACGTTTCCTGTCTCTTGCAGCCGCGGTGGTCGTCCTTGCCACCGTGTCACCGGCCGGTGCGGTAGCCACTTCACGTACGGCATGGGTCGACCCTCTGGTTGCCGATGCCCACGGTGCGACGGGCGCCTTCGTGCACGTCCGGGCCGGCACCGATCTGGGCCGGGCGGTCGCGCGAGCCCGGGCGCTGGGCCTGACCCTCGGCACCACATACGACGAGATCGATGTGTTCATCGCCCGCGGTCCGGCAGAGGTCGTGCGCGAGCTTGCATCCATCCCGCAGGTCGACGCACTCGAGGCGATCCGGCCCGTGCAGCTATCGACCGACAGCTCGCATGTCGCGACCCGCGGTCAGGAGCTCTTGGACGGAGAGCTGACGCTGCCCGACGGCACGCGCATCGACGGTGCCGGTATCGGGGTTGCGATCGTCGACTCCGGTATCGACGGGACCCACCCGGACCTCGCGGAGCGCGTCGTCTCCAACATCAAGATCGTCTGCCCGAGCCACCCCACGAGTGTCTATATCCAGCCCCTGACTCGCCCCGACGAATGCATCGATCCCGCGGCGAAGCAGACGGTTCCGATGGAAGACACCGACACTCCCTCGGCCGGGGGCCATGGCACCCACGTCGCAGGCATCGTCGCGGGTGAGGGAACCGTGGCCGGCGGCCGGTGGCACGGGGCCGCGCCGGGCGCGTCGCTCTACGGGGTCAGCGTCGGCACCGTGGTCACGGTCGAGAACGCGGTCGACGGGTTGCGCTGGGTGCTCGACAACCACGATCAGGTGAGCCCCGCGATCCGAGTCGTCAACAACTCGTGGGGCACCGCGACCCACGCGCGCTACGACACCGCGCCCGATCACTTCCATTCGGTCACCTGGAAGATGCAAGAGGCCCTGATCGCCGAAGGCGTGACCGTGGTCCAGGCCGCGGGCAACTCCGCCGGTGACGGCACCGCGGCAACGACGTCTCCCGAGTGCGTCAACCCGACCCCGGGCGTGATCTGTGTCGCGAACTACAACGACGGCAACGACGGGAGGCGTAGCGGCAACATCGATGGGTCGTCGTCGCGCGGGAGATCGGATCCCACGTTCGTGGACACGTGGCCGGACATCGCGGCCCCCGGAACCAGCATCATCTCGACGTGCCGGGAGAGGTTGCCCGTATGTTCTGTGCTGGGCACGATGGTCGAGGACCCCGAGGATTCCTACGCGGCGATGACCGGTACCTCGATGGCCGCACCGCACGTCGCGGGCATCGTTGCCCAGATCCTCCAGGTCGATCCCACGCTCGATCCCGCCGCGATGGAAGAACTTCTCGAAGACAGCGCGCACAAGTTCCAGTGGGGGGCCCGCTACGCGCTCCTCGATCCGTCGAACCCGGATGACTCGACGTCGTTCGAGAAGGGCCACGGTCTCGTTGACGTCGCCGAGGCGGTCAACCGCCTGTTGGACCCCGAGTACGAGATCCCCGCCGATGCCGTGTGGCCGGACGATCCGCCGCCGCCGGTGCTACGAGACCCCGGTCCCGCCCAGACGCTCTATCTCCACTCGACAGCGCGCGTGAACGGGCTAGATCAGCAGGCCGGCACGAACGTGTTCTCGAGCTCTTCGCCGGGTATCGGTTCGGGCGCGGTCGCGACCGAGGAGTGGTTCAACGTCTCGGGCCCCGATCCGTCATGGACGGGTTCGATCGAGGGCCCCCTACAGGCTTTGAAGGTCAACTTCTTCGTTAAGTCGACCGACGAATCGACCCATGACGTCGGCGTGCCACCGATCTTCCACGTCAACCTGCGGGTCGGCCCGACGACCTACAGCTTCCCGTCATTCTCGCCCGGTACCTCGGCGCTCGATTCGGTGCCGCGTCAGATCACGAGGGAGTTCCGCCACTACCTCGGCCCCGACGGCCCCGACGAGGGGACGGCCGCGGATCTCGTCCCCATGGACATCGACACGACGAACGAACCGGTAACTCTCAGTATCGGTGCCGACTGGTTCCACCACGCCGGTGCGATCGCCTACGACTCGACCGAGTTCCCCTCTGGGTTCAGTGCGAACGTGTTGTCGCATCCCCAGTGCGCGGCGGATGGGGCGGGGGCCACACCCGCAACCACGTTGTTCTTCAGGTCGACGACGAGGGCAGGCAACATCGACAACGCGATCGGCCAAACGACCCTCTCACCCACTCCGCCGGTCGCGACGACCGACGCGCGCATCCAGGACCTTGTCGTTGCGCGTAACCCCGATCCGGCCGCGGCGCTCGATCCGATCTGGCGTGGGGGCGCGGCGAGCGGCACGATCTGCTCGCTCACCCTGGACTTCTGGCAGAAACAGACCCTCGACGAGGCGATCCTGAATCAGGTGCACTACCTCGTGAAGCTGTATGTGGGCTCGGAGGCCTACGTGCTTCCCAACCTCGTCGCGCCGGGCTCGCTCGCCGATGTCACCCGGGTGACGCATCGATTCACGACGATGCTGGACGCGACCGGGGCCGAGGTGCCGCTGCTCATCGAGGCCGGAGGCGGGCCGATCGCGATCGAGCTCGCAGCCCAGTACCTCGACGCCGATATCGAGACGAGCATCTTCTACGACTCGGTGGCTCGTCCGTCGTCGGTCACGCTTAACGCTCCCAGCTAGGGCCGCGCCGATCACCGCTACTCGACCAGGGCGTCGGTCCTGATCCCGTAGGGATAGAAGTAGGGGATATAGGGCTCCGAGTCACCGGCCCAGGTGTACGCGGCGATCTGTTCCGGGTTGCGCCGTCCCGACATCGCGCGGAAGAGCTCGAAGCGGGTCGCACCAACGGTTGCCGCTGGTTCGCCTTCGCCCGCGGTGTAGGTCTTGTCACCGACATCGAATGCCAGCGGGGGGAGCCCGGCCGCGGCGAGGCGCCAACCCATCGTGGCGATGTAGCCGGTAAGGCCGATCTTGATGGGGGCGCTCTCCCGAGCGCGCTCGATGCCGAGCGCACCGAAGATGTCCTGCTGGTGCACGGCGAGGTCGGTCAGGATGATGCGATCGGTGAACACGATGCTTCCATCGGGCCAGTCCTTCTCGCCGCGCATCATCACCGTCATCTCGTTGGCTGAGGTCTTCCACTCCTGGAGCAGCTCCTCGAGCGAGTGGCCGTCACGCTCTTGGAGCTGGCGAGCGGTCCAGTCGTTCACCTTGGCGACCGCTTGGGGCTCGCCGAAGGCCTCGAAGAACTCGCGCGGGAAATCACCGGCGATCACGCACGTCGCATCGGCGACGACATGGGTGACCACGTCTTTGATCTGCCACCCGGGGGTTGCCGGGACCGGCTTTTCCAGCTCGCCGGGATCGAGTCCGGCAACCAGCTCGGAGATCTCGGATCGGATCTGATCGTAGAGATCGGCGAGGTCGGCCATGTTCGCAGCCTAGCCGAGGCCGAAGTGTCCGATAGGTCCGTTTCGTGGCCCCCGAACCTTGTAGGTGACGGGCCCCGATGCGACAATCCACCTTCACGGGCAGATAAGGGATCGCGGACATGAGCCAGATACTCGAACGTTCACCGCTCGAAGCCGGGCGCGACGCCGTCGCCCAACACGCATGGCGTGACGGCTACGACTTCCTGCGCGAGGCCGATAAGGCCGAAGCCCTCGGGGCCGAAGACCTCGAGAGCTTTGCCGAGGCAGCGTGGTGGACCGGTCGACTCGACGATTGCATCGCGGCGCGCGAGCGTGCCTATGCGCTCTATCAGAGCGGGGGTCACCCACGCAGCGCGGCTCGCCTGGCGATCCACATCGCGAACGACTATTTCGCCAAGCGCGCGCACGCGACCGGTGCGGGATGGTTCAACCGCTCTCAGCGGCTGCTCGAGGCGGAAGGAGATTGCGCGGAACAGGGGTGGCTGTTCTTCATGCAGGGCATGTCGGCGATCCAGATGGGTGACTACGACTCGGCCGTCACTGCGGCACGGGCGATGATGGATGTCGGGACCCGCTTCGGCGAGCTCGATCTGCAAGCATTCGCACTCATGATGGAAGGCAGCGCGCGTGTCGCGAAGGGCGATGTCGACCCCGGTCTCGCGCTGCTCGACGAGGCAACGGTGGCCGCGGTCAGCGGCGAGATCGGGCCCTACGCCTCGGGGATCATCTATTGCGTCGCGATCGGCTCGACGGCGAAACTGGCCGACTACGAGCGCGCGGGGGAGTGGACCGAAGCCTCGCGCCGGTGGTGCGAACGCCAGTCGATCTCGGGCTTCCCGGGTGTATGCCGGGTCCATCGCGCGGAGATCATGCGTCTTCGCGGCTCGTGGGCGGAAGCCGAGAGCGAAGCGCGCCGCGCGACCACGGAGCTCGCCAACTTCAACCTCGAGTACGCGGGCGAAGGTTTCTACGAGATCGGTGAGATCCGACTCCGCATGGGCGACCTCGAAGAGGCCCGTGATGCGTTCCGCCAAGCGCACGAGCTCGGTCGCGATCCGCAACCCGGTCTCGCGATGCTGCAGCTCGCGGAAGGCAACGCCGCGCTGGCGGTGACGTCGATCAAGCGCTCGCTCGACGATCCGGGCATCGACCGCCTCCGCAGGTGCAGGTTGTTGTCGCCGTTGGTCTCGATGGCGATCGCGGCAGGCGATCTGGACACCGCGCGCTCTGCAGCCACAGAGGCCGCCGAGATCGCCGACGAATTCGGCAGTTCGGTTCTCAAGGCTTGCGCGTTGCTGGCCGCAGGCGAGCTGAAGCTGGCGGAGGGCGACGCGAACGCGTCGATCCGTTCGATCCAGGACAGCTGGCGGCTGTGGAACACCGCCGACCTCCCCTACGAAGCGGCCCGGGCGAGGTTGGCTCTAGGGGTCGCGTTGCGAACCACCGGGGACGAGGACGGTGCACGCCTCGAGATCCAGGCAGCACGGGGAGCGTTCGAGAAACTCGGTGCGGTACTCGACCTCCGCCGGGCGATGGATCTGCTCGGCGAAGCGGTCGGAGACGGGGTGCCCAAAGCGAGCACACCGGGCGCCTCGGTCACGAAGACGTTCATGTTCACCGACATCGTCGGGTCTACGAACCTCGTCGAGGTCATCGGCGACGCGGCATGGGAGAACGTCCTCGCGTGGCACGACGGGGCCCTGCGCGAACTGTTCGTGGCCAACTGCGGACAAGAGGTAAAACACGTCGGAGACGGGTTCTTCGTCGCCTTCGACCATCCCGGCGAGGCCGTCGAGTGCGCCATCGGCATCCAGCGCAAGCTCGCCCAGCATCGGCGCGAGTCGGGCTTCGCGCCTGAGGTACGCATCGGCCTCCACTCCACCGATGCAACGCGCAAAGGCGACGATTACGCGGGCATGGGGGTCCACACCGCGGCCCGCATCGGTGCGCTGGCGACGGGCGGCGAGGTTCTCGCCTCTCGGGTCGTCATCGATGCCGCCAAGGCGCGTTTCCCGGTGTCTGAGTTCCGCGCTGTCGAGCTGAAGGGTGTGTCCGAACCCGTCGAGGTAGCGACGGTACAGACGGCTTAGTCGAACAGGCGCTGGTGTGTCGCGCCCATGCACATATCCATGATCACGGTGAGCCCCTCGGCCTTCCCGATCTCGTAGGCCTCGTCCGACCAGATGCCCGCTTGCAGCCACAGCACCTTGGCGCCGATGGCGGCAGCTTCGCGCGCTATGCCGGGGGTTTCCTCGGCAGGACGGAAGACATCAACGACGTCGACCGGTTCGTCGATCTCCTTCAACGACGTCCTGACATCCTCGCCGAAAAGCTCCCCGCCCTTGGGGCTCACCGGGATGATCTTGTATCCGACGGACTGGAGATAGAGCGGGATCGTGTGGCCGGCCTTCGAAGCGTCGCTCGACGCGCCAACAACGGCGATCGTCTTCGTCTCGGCGTAGATAGCGCGCAGCTGGTCGTCGGTCGGCATCGTCGACCAGCCTAGAGCCATCCACCCAACAGCGATGTCAACTGACCGCGGTGCTCGGGTGTTTCGTAGTTGTGCAGGTGCGCGGTCGGAAGCAGGTGCTCGCTGACCTCGGCCCCCCTGCGGATGTAGACCGCAGGATGGATGTCGCCGTCCGCGTCGGTCTCGATCGTGATCGCGACCGCATCCGTGTCGTAGGCATCGACGAAATGTGCCAGGGGAACCGCGCCCGCATCGACGAAGCCCCCGCCGGCCCGGCGCTCCAGGGCCCGGGCTAGATAGGACTGTTGGTTCCACAGATCGGGGGCCCGGGTCGCAGAGGCCAGGAGGTGACCGACCGCCTCGGCCGGGGCCACCTGCGGCCGTTCCGGCGCATGGCCGAAGCGGGTCTCGGCGAGATGGCGAGCGAGGACGCGTGCGTTGTAACGGAACCCATGCACCGCCGACGACCCGCTCGGGTGCCCGTACTTCTTCAGTCCGATCGCACCTTGGGTGATCGTGCCGGCGAAGTGGACGCCCGGTACGGTGGTCGATCCCCAGAACGGCGTCTGCGAGGGCAGCCGGTCCTGATAGAAGGTCTTCACCCCGAGGTCACGGAGATCCCCCAGCGGGGTCGTGAAGCCGGTTGCAGCGATGACCTTGTCAACCTCGAACACCATCTCTCCTGGGGTGGTCGTCCCCTGGGCGTGGATATGGAAGCCGGTCTCGGTGCGCTCGACCTTCTCGATGGCGGCGTCGAGCACGCTATTGCCGCCACCGAGAACGTGATCCTCGTAGGGCTGGATGTAGCGGGCACGCGCCGCTGCACTCGAATGAACCAGGACCGACATCCGCACCGGCCGGGGCGAGGCGAGGATGATCTGGCGCGCCCACGGCAGCAACCCGTCCGCGAGCTCGAAGCCGGAGTTGCGCTTGCCGATCAGGAACACGCTCTGCCCTTTGTAGTTGTCGGGGCTCTCGAGGTCGACGTAGTGGGGGACGTCTTCGATGCCCTCGATGGTGGTCGGCTTCCATGGCTCGGCCATGCCGGTGGCGACGATGACGACGTCGGTCGTGTAGTCGCCGTCGCTGGTCGTAACGACGAAGCGTCCATCGTCGGTCTGCCGCGTCGATTCCCACGTGCACCCATAGCGACAGGCGATGCCGGCGGCGTCCGTGAACGCGACCAGCTGGTTCTCCATCTCGTCGCGCGCGGGGAAGTACGAAGTGCCGTCCATGAACGTCGGAGCCAGTGAGCGCTGCGCGGGATCGTCGGACAGCAGGCTGTTCCAGTCGTACCACTGGTAGTGCTCGTCGGTCCGGTCGGCGGGGGCATGGAGCTTCGACCACGAGATCAGACGCTGGAAGATCGGGTAGCGGCGGAACATGCCGCCCGGTGCGTCGTCCGAGGAGATCAAGGCGTGCCGGATGCCATAGCGCCGCAGGTAGTAGCTCGTCTGCAGTCCCCCCGGCCCACTGCCGATCACCACCGCTTGGTAATCACCCGGCGGGTAGGGCCCGTCTAGTTGCGCCACCGGTTCGCGGCGCGCAGCCTCCGCACCTCCGTCTGAAGGATGCGCAACATCACCTGTGGTTTGGTCATTAGCCACGCTCCGAGCTCGTCGCGTGACAACACGAGGCAGATCAAAGGAGTGGATGCCACGACGTCGGCGGATGGAGGTTCGTCGAGCAGGATCGAGATCTCTCCGAAGAAGTCCCCGCGGCCCAGGCGGGTGCGTTCCTCACCATCGATCACGACGGCCGCCTCGCCCTGGACGATCAGATAGAAGCCGGTGCCACCGAAGCCCTGCCGGAGGATCCGCTGTCCCTCCGCGAACGCCTCCTCGTCGAACGTGTGCACGACCGCTTGGAGGTCGGGCCCGGTCAGATCGGAGAACAGCGAGAAGCTCGCGAGGGTGTCGATGATCTGGTTGGCGTCCATGCGAAACGGATGCTACGGCGTGATATGAAAAGCCGCCATGAGTGAGGCCCCTTCGACCGACCAGTTCGCGAACCTGCGTGCGGTCCCGCTGTTCGCCGAGCTTCCCGACGAAGCCCTGGCCCGCGTCGCGCGCAGCGCGACCGAGTTCGAAGCGGCCGAAGGACACGTCCTCGTCCAACCGAACATGGC
>Ga0299913_10000477_pt1 | contig 25673 bp, 21 predicted proteins | sample RVTome_9_FD_201360 | JGI IMG/M metagenome (GOLD analysis project Ga0299913, IMG submission 201360) | Soil microbial communities from uranium-contaminated site in the Upper Colorado River Basin, Wyoming, United States - RVT155D38 (version 2) ... | reverse complement strand
CGCGAGCAGCTCGAGGCGCAGTACGCGCACGTCCGCCACGCGGACGGGGGCGGCGACCCGGGCCCTCGGCCGGACCGCTTCGACTACCGCACCATCCGCCGCGACTTCCGCATCTGGGGCTGGCGCGTCCAGGTCAGCCGCGACGCGCTGGAGTTCCTCGACCTGCGCGACGTGCGCTGTGACCGCCTGACGCTGCAGGGCACCGGCCAGGTCACGATCACCGTGCCGGGCGGCTGCCGCAGCGGCGTCGGCGGCGCGCGCACCTTCACCGTGGACCTGGGGCCGAGCCAGGCGACCGACGAGCCGGCGGGCGCGGGCACCAGCCGCACCTACGGCCGCACCGTGACCGTGGCGTTGTCGCCGCTGCACCCGGCGGGTTCTCGATGAGCGCCCGTCCGCCGCGCCCCGCACACACCCGGATGCGCGCCCTCGCGGTCGCGCTGTGCCTGACGGTGCTCGCCACCGGCTGCGCCACCACCGCCACGCGTGACGTGGCGATCGACGGCGCCGCGATCGACGACGCGGGCGGCTTCGCCCTCGGCGGCCAGGACGGCCAGGACGGGGGCGCCGTCAACGACGCGGGGGATCCCGGGGCGGCGGGCGTGGATGACGGCACCCAGCCCTTCGACCCGGGCTCGGCCGGCGACGCCGGGTCCCTGGGCGGCTCGGCTGGGGGATCGGGCGGCGGATCGGGCGGGCGCAGCGCGAGCGCAGGAGGCAACCGCGCCAAGCCCGCGCCCGACGGGCTGAAGATGGGCCGCGGCGTGACCGCGAGCGAGATCCGCATCGGCTTCGAGGTGTCCGAGGGGCTCAACGAGGTCCTCGGGGCCATGGGCTACAACACGGGCGGCGACGTACCCAACGAGGCGCAGATCGTCGGCGCGCTGGTCAACTGGCTGAACAAGCGCGGGGGCATTCGCGGCCGCAAGGTCGTGCCGATCCTGCACCCCACCAACCCGACCTCGGGCAACTTCGCGACCCAGGCCCAGGCGGCGTGCTCGACGTTCACCGAGGACAACCACGTCTTCGCCGCGGGCTCCGCACCGGCGGCGGGTAGCGAGATCCTCGCCGCGTGCATGGCCGAGAAGCGCACGCCGTTCCTGGCGCACAACTACTGGCCGTTCGGCACGGAGCACTTCCGCAAGTGGGCGGGCTACTTCTATCAGCCAGGCCGCGCGGGCGGCGAGCGCCACTGGGCCGCCTCGATCGACGCGCTGGCGGGCGCGGGGTTCTTCAAAGGTGCCAAGGTCGGCCTGGTGTCCTTCGACGCGCCGCAGTTCCGCCACCTGACCGACGACGTGGTCAAGCCGCGCCTGGCGCGCCACGGCATCAAGCCCGCCGCCGAAGCGGCGGTGTCGACGATCTACCAGGCGTCCGACGTCAGCAAGGTCAGCGCCGAGTCCAACAGCATCATCCTGCGCTTCCGCGCGGCCGGGGTGACCCACGTCATGTTCGTCGAGTACCAGGGCACGATCCCGTTCTTCTTCCTGCCGCAGGCCGAGTCGCAGAACTACCGTCCGGCCTACGGGCTGGTGTCGTCCAACAATCCCTCGACGGTGGCCAAGCAGTCCCCGGCCGCGCAGCTCGAGCACGTCATGGGCGTGGGCTGGAACCCCGGCGGGGACACGCTGCGACAGAACTACCACCCCAACGCCACCGCGGCGCTGTGCGAGCAGGCGATGAAGGAGGGCGGCTACGCGGTGAACTACGCGGCCGCCGGGTTCTACATCTACCCGCAGTGCGACACGCTGTTGTTCGTCAAGGCGGCGCTGGAGCGCGCGCCGGAACTGACCACGGCCGGGCTGCAGGCGGGCATCGCGGCGCTGGGCGACAGCTACCTGTCGCCGCAGGGCATGCTGACCCGCTTCGGGCCAGGACGGGCGGACGGCAGCGATGCCTACCGGCTGTTCCGCTTCGACGCGGCCTGTGCCTGTTTCGCCTACACCGGCCCCGTCCGCCGCTTCCCGTGAGGGCGCGGCTGGACGAGTCAGGCCATGCAATGCTAATCTCGACTAACATTCGTCGCACCCCAGGTCGGAGGCCCACGTGACCGTCGAGAACGTCGCCCTGGATCGCGGGCTGGTCCTGCCGCATCTGATCGACCGGCTTGCGTCCGAGTCGCCGGACACGCTGTTGGTTGAGGACGTCGAGGACACCGCCGGCGGCCGCGCCTACACCCGCGCCGAGCTGCAGGACGCCTATCGCCGCTGGGCGGGGGCTTTGCGCCGGGCCGGGGTCGCGGCGGGCGAGCCGGTGCTGACCATGCTCCCCAACCGCGCCGAGGTGTACCCGGTGTGGCTGGGCGTGTCGTGGCTGCGCGCGATCGAAGCGCCGATGAACACCCAGTACAAGGGCCCGATGCTGCGCTACGCCGTGAACTACTGCGAGGCGCGGATCGGCGTGGTGGACGGCCGCTTCCTGCCGCTGTTCGCCGACCTCGCCGGCGAGCTCGGCGGCCTGCACACGCTCGTGGTGCTCAACCCGCCCAAGAAGCTGCCCGACGTCGGCATCGACCTCGTGACCGCGGAGGATTTCCTCGCCGGGGCCGAGCGCGCGGACGACGAGCCGGGTCCGGAGTACCACGACATCGCCTGCATGATCTTCACCTCGGGCACGACCGGCCCGTCCAAGGGCGTGCTGATGCCGTGGGCGGAGCTGTACGAGTTCCCCGCGTTCCAGAACCCCACCGAGACGCTCGCGCCGGGGCAGGGCATGTACCAGGTCCTGCCGCAGTTCCACGCGGCCGGCAAGGTCGGGCTGTACATGGCGACGCTCGCGGGCGCGCGCACGGTGTGCCGCGAGGTGTTCAGCATCACCGAGTTCTGGCCCGACGTGCAGCGCTACGACTGCCACGCGGCCGGCGTCGTCGGTCCGCTCGCCGAGATCCTGATCCAGATGCCCGAACATCCCGCCGAGGCGGACAACCCGCTCGAGCGCGTGATGATGGGCCCGCTGATCGCCGACGTCGAGGTGTTCCGCACGCGTTTCGGCGTCGAAGTCGTGACCGGCTACGGCATGACCGAGATCGGCGTCCCGCTGGCCAGCGACGGCTACCGCCTGGCGAACAACACCAGCTGCGGACGGGTGCGCGACGGCTACGAGGTGCGCATCGTCAACGACGTCGACGAGCCCGTGGCGGTTGGCGAGGTCGGCGAGCTGATCGTGCGCCACCGCTACCCGTGGCGGCTGAACGCCGGCTACTGGCGCATGCCCGAACAGACCGCCGAGGCGTGGCGTAACGGCTGGTTCCACACCGGCGACGCGTTCCGCTGCGACGCCGACGGCAACTTTTATTTTGTGGACCGCATCAAGGACGCCATGCGGCGCCGCGGAGAGAACATCTCGTCGTTCGAGGTCGAGATGCACATCGCCGAGCACCCCGACGTGTTCGAGGCTGCGGCGATGCCGGTGCGTTCGAACCTGGGCGAGGACGAAGTCGGCGTGGTCGTGTCGGCCGAGGAGTCCCTGACAGCCGAGGCGCTGCTCGAGTGGCTGATCCCCCGCATGCCCCGCTTCATGATCCCCCGCTACATCAAGCTCGTCACCGACGAGCTGCCCCGCACCGCGACCATGCGCGTGCAGAAGTTCAAGCTGCGCGAGTCGTTCCCCGACGCGGACACGTTCGACCGCGAGGCCGCCGGCCTCGTCCTGCCCAAGGACGCCGAACGATCGAGAGGCGCATGACCGCTCCTGCCACCCGCCCCATCACCGACGGCCTGTTCACCTGGCCGTCCGACGAGCCGCAGCTGATCGGCGGCGAGTGCGCCGCGTGCGGCACGGTCGGCTTCCCGCTGCGGCCGTCGTGCGCCAAGTGCGGCGGCGCGGACATGCGGGAGCGGCTGCTGTCGCGCGAGGGCACGCTGTGGACCTGGACGACCCAGGGCTTCTTGCCCAAGGCGCCCTACGCGGGCAGCGAGACCGTCGAGAACTTCCAGGCATACGCCCTGGGCTACGTCGAACTGCCCGGTGAGGTGCGCGTCGAGACGCGGCTCACGGAGAACGACCCCGAGCGGCTGCGCATCGGGATGAAGATGCAGCTCGTCGTCGTGCCGTTCCGCACGGAGCCCGACGGCACCCAGGTCGTCTCGTACGCCTTCGCCCCGGTCGAGTAGGAGCCTGTCATGGACGTCGCCGTCGTCGGCATCGGCATCCACCCCTTCGGACGCCACGACGCGTCCGGGCTGCAGCTCGGCGCCCACGCCGCGCGCGAGGCGCTGCGCGACGCGGGCGTGGCATGGCCCGACGTGCAGTTCGCCGCAGGCGGGAGCCTGGCCTACGCCCTGCCCGGCGGCGGGGCGATGCCCGACACGCTCGTGAACGAGCTCGGCCTGACCGGCGTGCCCTTCGTGAACGTCGCGAACGGCTGCGCAACCTCGGCCACCGCCGTGCTCACCGCCGCGAACGCGATCGAGGCGGGCTCGTGCGACCTCGCCCTGGCGGTCGGCTTCGACAAGCACCCGCGCGGCCACTTCAACGCCGACCCGGAGGTCAACGGCCTGGAGCAGTGGTACGGCGCCATGGGCTTCATGGTGACCACGCAGTTCTTCGCCATGAAGATCAACCGGTACCTGCACGAGCACGGCATCAGCGCACCGACGCTGGCGAAGGTCGCGGCCAAGGCGTTCCGCAACGGCGCGCTGAACCCCAACGCCTGGCGGCGCGAGCCGTTGAGCGAAGAGGAGATCCTCGGCGCCCGCATGCTCAACCACCCGCTGACGCAGTACATGTTCTGCTCCCCCGACGAGGGAGCGGCCGCCCTGGTGCTGTGCCGCGCCGACCAGGCACACCGCTACACCGACCGGCCCGTGTACCTGCGCGCGGTCACGCTGCGCAGCCGCCGCTTCGGCACGTTCGAGGTGTTCAGCCCGTCGCTGGCGCTGGAAGAAGCCGACAGCCCGGTGGTCGAGGCGTCACGCGCCTGCTTCGCGGAGGCCGGCATCGGCCCGGAGGACATCGACGTCGCGCAGATCCAGGACAGCGAGTCCGGCGCAGAGATCATGCACATGGCCGAGAACGGGCTGTGCAAGGACGGCGAGCAGGAGGCGCTGATCGCCGAGGGCGCCACCGAGATCGGCGGGCGCATGCCGATCAACACCGACGGCGGGCTGCTCGCCAACGGGGAGCCGGTGGGCGCCTCGGGCATGCGGCAGTTCTACGAGACGGTGCTGCAGCTGCGCGGCGACGCGGGGGCCCGCCAGGTCCCCGGCTCCCCGCGCGTGGGCTACACCCAGGTGTACGGCGCCCCCGGCATCGGCGCCTGCGCGCTGCTGACCACCTGACATGGGCGCCGCCACGGACACCGGCGCGGCCGCCGCCGAGCGGGTCGTCCCCGGGGTGTGGCAGATCCGCGTGCCCGTGCCGTTCGGGCCCACCGGCGGCACCCTGGTCTACCTGATCGAGTCCGACGCGGGGCCGGTGCTGGTGGACACGGGCTGGGACACCGCGCAGGGCTGGCGCGCGCTGACCGACGGCATCGCCGCGACCGGCTACGACGTGGCCGACTGTCACGGCGTCCTGGTCACGCACTTCCATCCCGACCACCACGGCATGTCCGGGCGGGTGCGCGAGGCCTCCGGGGCCTGGGTCGCCATGCACCCCCTCGAGGCCGAGACCGTCGTGCGCCAGCGCGCCGAGGGCGCCGCGGAGTTCACCGGCATCGCGGCGGCGTTCCTGGCCGCGGGCGCGCCGCTGGACTCGTTCGCCGACGTGCCCGATGCCCTGCCGGTGTCGCTGCCGCCCCCCGCGCTCGCCGACCGCATGCTGACCGACGGCGCCTTGGCCGACGTGCCGGGCCGCACGGTGCGCGCACTGTGGACCCCCGGCCACAGCGCCGGGCATCTCAGCTTCCTGCTGCCTGACGAACGCCTGCTGATGACCGGCGACCACATCCTCCCGCGCATCAGTCCGCACGTCGGGCTGTGGCTGCAGCCCGCCGACAGCGACCCGCTGGGCGACTTCCTCGCCTCGCTCGAACGGCTGCGCGACCTCGCGATCGACGAGGTGCTCCCCGCCCACGAGCACCGCTTCGCGGGTCTGGACCGCCGCATCGACGAGCTGTGCCTGCACCACGCCGAGCGACTCGACGCGGTCGAGGCGCGCCTCGCCGCGGGCCCCGCCACGTTGTGGGAGGTCGCGGAGTCGCTGCCGTGGGAGGTCTCGTGGCGCGACGTGCCCGCGATCATGCGCCACATCGCCCTGGGCGAGGCGGCCGCGCACGTCCGCCACCTGGAGCAGCGCGGCCGCGTCCGCCACGACGGCGCGACCCAACCCCGCCGCTATGCGCTCACGAGCTGAACAGCAACAAAGCACATGGTTCTGAGCGAATAGTAATTGTGCGATCACGCAGCGCGAGCACGGCCGGAAAACCCAGCAGCCGGGCGGCCGTTGGCCACGCACGTAGTGCGCGCGTGCGAAAGAAATAGCCACAACGGATGGTGGCGCAAAGACCGTAAAAAGCTACTCATTGACGTATGAGTATTTTTCTTCAGCCCGCCCTGGTGACGGCCATGGCCGTGGGCGTGATCCTTGCCGGCGGCGCACTCGACATCGACCACGCCTGGCCCGTCCTGCTCGCGGCCGCCGTGGGCCTCGCGGCCGGGCCGGCACGGCCGGGGCGCATCGCCGCCTACGTCGCGGGAGCGATGATCGCCTGGGTCGGCGCAGCCATCGGCGCGGCGGCGCTGCCCCAGATCGCGGGCGCGCAGGCGCTGGTCGTCGCCGGGGCCATCACGGTCCTCGCCGGCGTCGGCGCCGCGAGCCGCGGCCGCATGCCGCTGTGGGCGGGCCTGGCGGGCTATGCCGCGTTCGCGGCGTTGTACCAGCCGCTGTACGCCGCGCGACCCACCGCGTTCTTGACCGAGTCGCCCGCCGCGCTGCAGACCATCCTGCTGGCTGGTGCGCTGGGCTTCCTCGCCGCTCTTCTCGCCGACCTCGCGCCCGCCCGGCGCCAGGCGACGGCGACCGCCGCGGCATCAGCCGACGCCACGGTCCCCCTGTGGAGCGGCGCCGTCACAGCGCCGCCGCCTGCACCCGCGCCTGCCGCGGTGCCGGTCGCAGTACCTGCCGCGGTACCTGCCGCAGTGCCTGTCGCGGTGCCGGTCGCCACGCCTGTCACCGCCGCCGCGGCTGCGGCCGCAGCTGCGGCCGACCCGATCCAGGTGGTCATCGACCTGACCAGCGGCGGCGAGATCGCGCCAGAGCCCGCCGATCACGCGCCGCCCGCACGCAGAGCACCGGCGAAGCGGGAGAAAGTCTGATGCGCGCGCCCGCCCGCCTCCTGCTGACCCTCGCGGTCGCGACGACCCTGGTCTTCCCCACCGGGGCCGGCGCCGCGACGGCCACACCGGCCGCCTCGGCCCTGCGCCAATCCGTGCAGGCCGAGCTCACCCCGACCGGGGAGGTGGTCCGCTCGCGCGTGTTCACCCAGGTCTCGGTGCTCGGGGAGGGCCCGGCGCGCGTCGTCCTGCCCGCCCAGGCGACCGACGGCCTGCGCAACCTCGACAGCTTCGACCGTCCACGCGTGGACGGCGGCACCGTGACGTGGTCGTTGCAGGGTCCCACCGCGGTCCGCACGGTCGCCGACCACGACCGCGCCCTGCCCGTGCGCTTCGCCATCTCCTACACCCTGGACGGCGAGGCGGTCACGCCGGAGCAGCTCACGGGCCGCGACGGCGAGCTCACCGTGACCTACCGGGTCACCAACGTCAGCGGCGAGCCCCGCACCCTGCGCTTCGTGGACGGCAAGGGCCGCGCGCACACCACGATCCGCGACGTGCCGCTGCCGCTCGTGGCCTCGCTGGCGACGACGCTGGACGGCCGCTTCGCCGAGGTCGAGGCGCCGGGCGCCAGCGTGGTCGGTGACGGCCGGGGCAACACCGTCGTGAACTGGTCGCTGCTGCTGTTCCCCCCGCTGGGCGAGGAGACCGCCGAGGTCAGCTACACGACGCAGGTCCGTGACGCCGTCGTGCCCGAAGCCGTGTCGCAGGTCGTGCCGGTGAGCTCGACGTCGTTCGGGTCGCTCGCGCGCACCGAGAAGGCCTATCGCGAGGCCGCCGCGTCGACCACCGCGCTGACCGAGGGCGCCGACGAGATCGACCGCAACCTGCTGCGCCTGGCGGCCGGGACCACCGAACTGCTCAGCGGCATCGGCAAGCTCGCCGACGGCGCCGGGCAGCTCGAAACCGGGCTCGGCGCGGCGAAGACGGGCGCAGGCCAGCTCGCCGCTGGGCTGGGCAGCGCCCGCGGCGGCGGCGAGGCCCTGGCCAAGGGCCTCGGTGACCTCGCGGGCGGCGCCATGCAGCTGTCCCAGGGACTCGGCGCGGCGCGCGGCGGCGGTGAGCAGCTGCGCGACGGGCTCGGCAAGCTGCGCGACGGCTCTGGCCGCCTCGCCCTCGGCGCATCCGAGCTCGCATCGGGAGCCGGCACGCTCGACGCCAAGGCGTTCGAGCTCGCGACAGGGGCGGGCACGCTGCGGCGCGGCGCCAAGGATCTGCTCACCGGCTTGACCCAGTTCCGTGACACGGTCGTCGGATCGGACGGCCTGCCCGCCGCGCAGAGCGGCCTGGGCAAGATCATCAAGGGCGTCACCAAGATCCGCCGCGGCGTCGGTGCGCCGACCACGCCCAGCACGCTGATCAACGGCGTCGCGCTGCTGGCGCTGGGCGTCACGAACCCGGCCGCGCTCGACACCACCAACGCCGGCTACAACCCGGCGTGCCTGGACACCGGCGACGGCGACCCCGGCGAAGGCCTGGAGCCCTGCGGCGTGAAAGAGGGGCTGACGCTGGTGGGGGCCGGAGTCGATGCGGTGCGCGCCGGCCTGGACGCCCTGGACGAAGGCGTCACCAACCCCGCCGCGTTCAGCGGTCCGGACGCCAACCCCAGCTGCCTCGACACCGGTGACGGCGACCCCGGCGAAGGTCTCGAACCCTGCGGCGTCGTGCAGGGCGTGCAGCTGCTCGGCGGCGGCGCGGACCAGCTCAACGACGGCATCACCGACCAGGTGGTCCCCGGGCTGTCCGCGATCGAAGACGGCGCCGACGAGATGATCGACGGCACGGACAACGTGGCCGGCTGCGACGTACTCAGCTTGCTCACCCCCGCTGACGACACGCCCTGCGGGGCGCTCGACATCCTCGAGTTCGTCGCCGGCGACGGCCTGGGGACGCTGACCTTGAGCCCCGCCTACGCGGGCCTGCTCGCGAGCGTGATCGACGGCATCGGCACGACCGGTGACGCGGACACGCTGCTCGGCGGCCTGGCCGCGATCCGCGCCGGCGCGGGCCAGCTCGTGGCCGGCATGGGCAGTGACCTCAGCGGCGCGAGCTGTGCGGTCGCCGAGGCGACGGCCGCCGCCGAACTCACCGCCGTCGGCTCGAACACCGTGCGCACGGCGCTGCGGCTGATGTCGTGCGGCGCGGAGGAGCTCGAGGACAGCATCGGCGCGCCGGGCGAATCCGGCACGCTGCGCGACGGCATCGCCCAGCTCGCAGCCGGTGCCGAGCAGATCGACGACGGACTGACGGCCATCAGCGCGAGCGTGTCCGACCCGTCGGGCACGGTCACCGAGACGCTGGCGAACGGCCTCGGCCTGCTGATGCGCGGGATGGACAACCCGGCGGCGTTCGCCGACGGGTCGAGCAGCAACAAGACCTGCATCGACGCCGAGGACGCGATCGCGCGCGGCAAGGAGGTCTGCGGCCTGAAGCAGGCGCTGAGCCGGCTCGACGACGGCCTCGACGAGCTCGACGACGGCCTCGACGACGCGGTGGAGAAGATCTCTGCCGCGCTGGGCGACACCGGCACCGAGGGCGCCACCCTGCTGTACGGGATGGGCCAGCTCGAAGGCGGCTCGCGCCAGCTCGCCGACGGGGCCGGGCGCCTGCAGAGCGAAGGCACCGCCGCACTGGCCGCCGGGGCAGCCGAGCTCGCCGGTGGCGCGACGCAGGTCGCTGACGGCACGGCGGCGGCCGCATCGGGGTCCGACGAGCTGGCGGGCGGCCTCGCCGCGCTTGACGTCGGCGGCATCGGCCTGGTCGACGGTTCGCGCAAGGCGCAGTCCGGCGCCGGCGAACTGGCGGGCGGGCTGGGACAGCTCGACGCGGGCGGCAAGCGGCTGTCGGACGGGCTGTCGGACGCCGCCGGCGGGTCCACGCAGCTCGCTGACGGGCTGTCGCGCGCGGCTGACGGCGGCAGCGAGCTGAGCGGCGGCGCGACACGGCTGCGCGAGGACGGCACCCGCGTGATGGTCGACGGCGTCGACGACGCGGCGGCCTCCGCGTCGCTGCTGGTCGCCCGCGTGCAGGCGGTCGACGAACGCGGGCGGACGGAGGGCCTGCCCTACGGCTCACCCACCGGGACCGTCGCCAGCGCGGTCTACAAGTTCGAGATCGCCGGCGCGGTGGCCCAGGGCGCGCTCGCCGGCGCCGGGCGGACGGTCGCGACCGCCGCGGCACTGTCTGGCGTGATGCTGCTCAGCCTGTTCCGCCGGCGCAGGACTGCCGGGGCGTGACCCTGGCGGCGACGGAGCCCCCGGCCTGCCGGGGGCTCCATCCATTTCTGGCGTCAGCCGTTGTAGGCGTCCAGCTCCCACAGCACGGCGTCCGATACGGCACCGGTTCCGCCCAACACCACGATCTCGTCAGGACGCAAGCGATCGAGTTCGCGCGCAACTTCTTCGGGGACCGTGTCGCGTCCGACGAACAGCAGCGGCGCCTGTCGGGCACCCGCGGCGGCCCCACCGGCCAGTGCGTCCGGGAAGTCCGCCGCCGTCGCGATATAGACAACGCTCGCGGTCTGGTAGGTCGCACGGGACAGCATCACCGCAGTGCCATAGGGCGCGTTGCCCATGATCCGCGTCGTGGGAGCGATCGCCGCAAGGGCATCCTCGACGGCCTCGCCGACCGATTCGTACCGGCCCACCAACACCACGGAGGCCGGACTCAGGCGGCGGAGCTCGTCGACGGTCGCCTGCGGCAGCGCGTCAGGTGCGCTGAGCAGCAGGGGTACACCTCGTGCGCCCGCGACCGCAGCCGCTGCCAGCGCTTCGCGGTATTCCACGCCGGACGCCACATACACCGTGGCGACACCCGGACTGAACCGTGCGCGGCTGACCGCCGCCGCGGTGTCGTATCGATCGCGGCCCGCGTAGCGCACGGTCGGCGCGATGCTTCCGAGTTCGTCGGCGACGGCGCGGCCGATCGACGCCTCGCCGCCCAACAGCACGATCGTGTCCACACCGAGCCGCACCAGTTCGTCCCGGGACTCCTGCGGCACGCGGTCCGGGCTCACGAGCAGCACGGGAGCACCGAGGACCCCGGCGGCCGCACCACCGGCGAGCGCATCGGGGAAATTGCCGGCCGTCGCCACGAACGCGGTGTCCGCGCCTGCGGGATACGCGGCGCGGCTGACCTGGGCGGCCGTGGCCATGCGGTTGCTACCGGCCTGCCGCGCGGCGTACGTCGGCGTGGGTGTAGGTGTCGGCATGGGTGTCGGTGTGGGTGTGGCGGTCGCCGTCGGCTCGGGCTCGGGCTCGACCGTCGGTTCCGGCTCCGGATCCGGGTCATCACCGCAATAGGTGTCGTAACCCGTGTCGCCGCACTCGTAGGAACCACTGTCCGACGGACACGAATGCCACCGATGGCAGCCGTTCTGATGTGCGGCCGCCGGCAACGGCGACACGATCGCCAACAGCAGTGCAGCGACCATCAACCAGGATTTCCCCACGTGCGCCCCCGTTCGTTCGTACCGTCACGGTACTGGGGCGCACGGATCACGCCAAACAGGGTCAGGCGGCCGTCATCGTGGCGGGGTCGATGCCGCGCGACTCGCACCACGCGCGGTAGGCGATGGGGCTGATCTCGCTGGGCTTGATCTCGCTGCGCCCGCCCCAGAACACGTTCGTGTATCCCACGGGGATGCCCTCGGCCTCCAGGTGCGCGTCGATCGCCGCCTTGTGCGCGAGCACGCGCTCCTTCTCGGTGCCGTGCGACACACCCATGATGTTGACGTCGGCGAACTCGGGGCCGCCCTCGCGCCAGTAGGCGTGCGTCATGCAGTGGAAGCGGCCGACCTCCCGGCCTGCGCGCACCTCCATGCCACCGGGCACCCGCCAGTGAAAGAGCGCGTTGTAGCGCGTCACGCGCGTGCCGTCGACGTGCTGCTTCACGTGCTCGAGGAACGTCGAGAAACGGCCGATCACCCGGCGCTCGTTGAGCGACTCGGCGATCGCGCAGAAGTCCTCGATCGTTTCGCCGGCCTCGGCGGCGCGCGGCGCCCACAGTTCGGCCTGCAGCTCGTCGGGCGCGAACTCGCGCTTCAGCGCCACGATCACGCGCCATTCACGCTCGGTCAGCTCGACCACGAGCGTGTCCTGGACCCGGCCCGGCTCGTCGGTCTTGTCGCCCGGTTCGATCGTCCGACGCCGCACGTGGCCGACGCCGAGCGTGAACAGGTTCTTGGCGGGCAGCAGTTTGTAGGCGGTCGCGCCGGTCTGCGCCATCAGGTAGCGGCAGTGGGCGTCCATGTCGAACGGGTGGGGGACCTTCACGGTGGTCCACAGCCGGTACTCGCTGCCGGGCGTCTCCTGGTCGGTGGTGCGCGTGACCACGTGGCCGGAGAACGGGTCCTGGGTGAACATGAAGTCGAACGCGTCCTTGACGCGATCCTGCGGGATCCGCCACGCCACCAGCGCGCCAGGGGCGAGGCTGGTGGCGAGCAACGTCTGGCGCACGCGCCGGATCGTCCCGGCCTCCAGCATCGCCCGGATGCGCGCGATGACGGTGTCCAGGTCCACGCCCGAGGCGTCTGCGATCGCCTGCAGCGGACTGCGGTGGAATCCCTGCACCTTGTCCTCGGACACGGCCAGGATCTGGGCGTTCACGGGGTCGTCGATGTGCGTGGGCACGGCGGGGGCGCTCATGCGAGCCAGTGTAGGCCCTGCCCGCGCGCCCTCCCGCAGTACCGTGGGATCCCCGATCCGACGGCCCCGACGACCGATGACGAGGAGCCCGTGAAGGCGCTGGCGGCATCACCCCTGGGCTTCGTGGTCGGCATCGCCATCGGCGCACTGGGCGGCGGCGGGTCGGTCATCACCGTGCCGCTGCTGGTGTTCGTGGTCGGCCTGCAGCCCGCGGCCGCGACCACCGCCTCGCTCGTGATCGTCGGCGTCGCCTCGTCCCTGGGTGCCTACACCCACTGGCGGGCGGGCCGCGTCGACGTGCGGCAGGGAACGATCTTTGGCGTGGTGGGCATCGCCGGGTCGGTGGCGGGCAGCACCCTCAACCGCGCGCTGGACGGCGACGTGCTACTCAGCGGCTTCGCCCTGCTCATGCTCCTGGCGGCGTGGCGGATCCTGACCGGCTGCCCGAGCTGCACGGCCACGGGTGAGGCCGAGGCGCTGGCCGGAGCACGCGAGCCGTCGCGGACGGGCCCGCCACCCACGCGCCTGCGGCGGATGGCGACCGTCGCAGCGGCCGGGACCGGAGTGGGCTTCCTGACCGGGCTGTTCGGGGTCGGCGGCGGCTTCGTGATCGTGCCCGCCCTGACACTGGCTCTGGGCTTCAACATGCCGCGCGCCGTGGGCACGTCGCTGTTGGTCGTCGTGATCAACATCGTCGTGGCGCTGGGCGCGCGCGTGGGCGCCCCCGTCGACTGGGGCGTGGTCCTGCCGTTCGTGGTCACGGCCACGGCGGGCGTGCTGGCGGGCAAGCGCATCGCGGACCGCATCGCGCCCGCCGTGACCCAGCGCTGGTTCGCCGGGCTGCTCGTCGCCATGGCCCTGTACACCGGGGCGCGCGGCCTCGCCGGGCTGTGAGCCGGCTCAGGCGCGGGCGCTGGTGTCCGCCGGTGCGAAGTGGGCCGCCGCCTCGGTGAACTCGTCGTCGATCAGCACGACGCGGCGTCCGGCACGCGACAGCAGCGAGGCGGCGATCGACGCGCGGTACCCGCTGGCGCAGTGCACCCAGATCTCGGTGTCCGCCAGCTCATCCATGCGCCGCGCCAGCTCGTGCAGCGGGATGTGCATGGCGCCGGGCAGGTGTCCCTCCTGCCACTCCAGACGGAGGCGGGCATCAAGCACAGCCAGATCGCGTCCGGCGTCGATCGCCTCGCGAAGGCCGGCGAAGTCGCTGACTTCGTAGCGGCCGCGAGGAGCCGCCGGGTCCAGCGCGGCGACGCCGCCGGGGAAACGCCCGGCCGGGCGGTCGATGCCGATGCGCACCAGCTGGCGCTGCATCGCGGCGATGTCGGCCGCCGTGTCGGCGATCAGCGTCACCGGGGTGCCCCAGGGAATCGTCCAGCCGAGATAGGTGGACGCGTGGTCCTCCAGGCCGATGTTGATCGTGCCGGTCAGGTGGTCGCGCGCGAAGCTGCGGCGCGTGCGCAGGTCGACCACCCACTCCCCGGCGTGGATGCGCCGCAACAGTTCAGTGGTGTCGACCAGCGCGGCCGGTGACAGGTCGATGTCGCCGGGACCCTCGCGGTTGATGGGACCCATGTGCGCGTAATAGGCGGGGTGGTCGTCCAGGCCCGCCACGATCAGGCGGACGAAGGCGTCCTCGTCGTCGATGGTCAGCGCCTGGTTGGTCCTCCGCTCGATCGCAAGGGTGGATTCACCGCGGCCGGAGGTCGCACCTGACGAGCAGAAGCTGCCGAACCCGTGCGTGGGGCGGACCTCGACGTCGCCGGGCAGCTCGTCCGCGAGCCGCCGCGCCGAGCGGTACTGCAGCCGGGTCAGCTCCTCCGTGCGCTCGGCGGCGATCAGGTCGCTGCGCCCGACCGAGCCGTACAACAGCGACCCGCCGGTGAACACCGCGATGTCGCGCGCGCCGTCGGCGACAACGTAGGACAGGTGTGTCGGGGTGTGCCCGGGCGTGTGCAGCGCGCGGACGCGCAGCGCGCCGACCGCAACCACGTCGCCGTCGGCCAGGGGCGTGAACGCGAAGGTCATGCGCTCCGCGCCGTGGAGGTGGTACGACGCCCCGGTCCGCCGCGCCAGCTCGAACCCGCCGGTCACGTAGTCGTTGTGCACGTGGGTCTCGAACACCGCCTTCAGCTCAAGGCCGCGCTCGTCCAGCACGGCCATGACCCGGTCGATGTCGCGCTGCGGGTCGATGACCGCGGCGACCGACCCGTCGTGGACCACGTAGCTGCGATCCCCCAGCGACGCGGTCTCGATCGTGACGATCTCCATGCTGCGCACCTTTGCTCCGAGCCTGGCAGAACCTTCCCCACATGGGCCGTGCCCTGCACGCTGATACCCCCCAGGGTATAGTGAAATCCGTACTCGTCCACCGGGAGGCCGCATGGAGATCCCCGTCACCGTCGCCGACGACGTCCGGCGCCGCATCGCCCGCGCCGAGGGTCAGCTGCGCGGCGTCCAGCGCATGCTCGACGAGCAGCGCGACTGCCGGGACCTCGTGTCGCAGCTGTCCGCTGTGGAACGGGCGGTGCACCGCGCACGCGTGCGGCTGATCGCCGCCGGCATCCGCGACTGCGCCGAGGACCCGCTGCGCGCGATGGATCTCGACGCGTTCGAACACCTGTTGCTGCGCAGCAGCTGACACCACCCTCCAAGGAGATCGACACGATGTGCAGTCCCGCCACGTGCCGCCGGTGCGGCAAGACGACCTGGAGCGGCTGCGGCATGCACGTGGACCGCGTGCTGGCCCGCGTTCCCGCAGCCGACCGGTGCACCTGCAGCCCCGACCGGCCCGCGTCGCCCGCCCGGCCGACGCGACGCGGCTTGGGCCTGTTCCGCCGCTGAGCCGCTGCTCGAGCTGCCCCGGGATTCACAACCGGGATCCCAGTCATTCATCCAAGATCAGGATGTTTTCCTCCCTCATCCCTGGGCATCCCCTTCTTGCCGCGATTTAATGGCACACGAACACGGTCGTCCGGATCGCTCGCCACGCGCGGTACACGGTCGGATCACAGGGGGATGTCCAACATGTCGGGGAGCAAGTCACCGCCTTTGCGGCGGCATGCGCAGAAGCCAGATCGCGCCGTCCGGACCATGGCGTGGATCTGATCGTGGTCATGACCCCGCAAGGGGAGATCCGCTATCTCAGCCCCGAGCTGCGCCGGCTGCTCACCCTGCCCGAGGCCGCGCAGAGCAGCGACCTCGCGGAGCTGTTACACCCCGACGACCTGCCCATGCTCCGCGCGCTGATTCAGGAGCACGACGCCGACTGGCCGCGCTACGCGCGAGTCCGCATCGGACCGGGCCCGGACTGGCGCGAGCTGGACCTGGAAGCCGAGGACCGCCGCGACGACCCCATCGTGCGGGGATACGTGATCACCGCACGCGAGATCACCGCCCCGCGGAGCGGGCCGGCCCGGGTCGACGCGCTCACCGGCTTGCCGGACCGCCAGGTCTTCATGGATGGGCTGGCGGAACTACTGGCGGACGCGCGCGAGGGCGAGCTCGCGGTCCTGATCTTCGACCTGGACCGCTTCCGCACCGTGAACCAGAGCCTGGGGCACAGCGTCGGCGACGCGCTGCTGGTCAAGGTGGCCGAGCGGATGCGCCAGGCCACCGCCGGCAGGCAGTTCATCGCCCGGCTGGGCGGGGACGAATTCGGCCTCGTGTACCGCTACGACACCCCCACGACGTCGCCCGAGGAGCTGGCGGCCTCGCTGCTGCGCGCCATGGCGCACCCATTCGTCCTCGGCGGCCTCGAGGTGTCCGTCCACTGCAGCGTCGGCATCGCGATCGACCGGGGCGGGCTCAACGCCGAGCAACTGCTCCAGGCGGCGGACACCGCCCTGTACGAAGCCAAGAGCGAGGGCCGCCACCGCATCAGCACCTACACGGCGATCATGGGCCTGGCCGTGCGCGAGCGCCACGCGCTGCGCAGCAGCCTTCCCCGGGCGCTCGCACGGGGCGAGTTCGAGCTGTGGTACCAGCCAATCGTCGAAGTGGCGTCCGGCGCGCTGCGCTCTTTCGAAGCCCTGGCCAGGTGGCGATCACCAGAGCACGGCATGGTCGCGCCCGCGCGCTTCATCCCGCTGGCGGAGGAAACCGGCTTGATCGTCGAGCTCGGCCGCTGGGCGCTCGACACAGCCTGCGGCCAGCTCGCCTGGTGGCGGTCGGAATCCCCGGGCGCCGCAGGGGTCTCGGTCGCGGTGAACGCCTCGGGGCGCCAGCTCGACGAGGACCGCTTTCCGTCTCAGATCGCCGCGTCCCTGCTGTCCGCGGGCCTGCCCGCCGACTGCCTCACCATCGAAGTCACCGAGAGCCTCACCTTGTCCGACCAGGCCATGCGCCGCCTGGGCGTCCTGCGCGACCTCGGGGTGCGGCTGGCCATCGACGACTTCGGGACCGGACAGTCCTCGCTCGGGCGGCTGCAGCGGATGCCTGTGCACCTGCTGAAGCTCGACCGCTCGTTCGTCTCGCCGATGGACGCACGCGACCAGGCCGGCGTGGCCTACCTGGAGGCGATCGCACAGATGGCCACGAGCCTGGGCCTGCGCACCGTGGCCGAAGGCGTCGAGACCCACCGACACCTCCAGCTCATTCGGCGCGCCGGTCTGGACACGGTCCAGGGCTACTTGTTCGGGCGTCCCGCGCCGGCCACCGAGTTCACGGACATGCTCTCCGCTCGCAGGCCAGTGCTCGAACCCTCGCGCTGGGACCAGTCGGCGTCCGGCGCCTGATCGGCGAGACGCTGTTCGAGCAACCGAGCGATCGTCGACCTGGCTAGTAGCTGAAGGTGGTCGCGGCCTCGTCGCCGATCCAGTTCCACATCGGGATCGTGCCCTGCAGCTCGGCGCCGGCGATGAGGTTCGCCTCGTCGAGCTGCTTGGCGTTGAAGCAGATGGGGCAGACGTAGTAGCGCCCGCCGGCGGCCTCGTAGCGCTTCATGAGGTCCGCCAGTGGCGGGCAGCCCTCACAGGCGGTGCCGATGGCGACGCCTTCCAGCGCCAGGCGCACCGCTTCCTTGGTCAGGAACATGAGCGTCGGGCGCCCCGTCTCGGCGGCGCCGACGGCCACCAGGAAGGCGACGGTGACCTTCTCGGCGTCCTCGAGCCCGGTGCTCAGGCTGATCACGGCCTTGTTCGACATGGCGGTTTCCTTCTGTCGTTGTCGGTGCTGCCTCAGGGTTTGCGGGCGAGGAAGGCGTAGCCGAAGACCTCGTAGGCCCGGGCCTTGTCCTCACCGCCTGCGCCGCCGAACGTGTCGGCGGCCGGTCCGATCGTCACGTCGACGAAGCCGACGTCCTCGAGCATCTTCTGCCAGCCCGCACGGGGCAGCCCTCCGGCAATTCACCCGGTCCACAGATCGATGTCGCGTAACGCGTCGGGCGGAACGGGCAGGCCGTTGGCGATGTCGGCGAACTGCAGCCATCCGCCGGGCCGCAGGACCCTGCGGATCTCCTCGAACACCGCCTTCTTGTCGGCGCACAGGTTGATGACCCCATTGGAGATCACGACGTCGGCCCAGCCGTCCTCGACGGGCAGCCGCTCGGCGAGGCCATCACGGAACTCGACGTGGGCGAGACCCAGTTCCCCCGCGGTCGCGCGCGACTTGTCGAGCATCTCCGTCGTCATGTCCACGCCCACGACCCGGCCGGTGCCCCCGACCTGGCCCGCGGCGACGAAGCTGTCGAACCCCGCGCCCGACCCGACATCGACCACGCGCTCACCCGGTTCGAGGCGCCGCAGCGAGAACGGATTGCCCACACCGGCAAAGGACTCGACTGCGCGATCCGGAAGCGCGTCCACCGCCCCGGCGTCGTACCCCAGGCGGGCCGCGAGCGGCCTGCCGATGTGGAAGTGGAAGGCGCGGTGCGGCTCGGCGGCCACCTCGCGGTACTTCTCGCGTACCTGCTCGCGCAGGGCCTCGGCGTCGACCAGCAGATCCTCACTCATCGCGGTCACCTCCCGGCCCGGCCGCCACTGGCAGCCCGGCTCGCCTCCATTCGGGGAACCCGTCCATCAACCGCTTCGCGCGGAAACCCTTCTTGTTCAGCTCGCGCACCGCGTCGTCCGCGTACACGCAGTAGGGGCCGCGGCAGTAGGCAACCACCTCGGCGTCGCTGGGCAGCGCGCGCATCCGGCGGCGCAGTTCCCCGATCGGCACCGAGCGGGCGCCCGCGATGTGGCCGGCGGCGTATTCGGCGGCAGGCCGAACGTCGAGCACGACCACCTCGCGGCGCTTCAGCCGTGCCGCGAGTTCCTTGCGGTCGATGACCTCGACCCCGTCACGGTCCCCGAGATAGGCGTCCGCGAGGCGCTCGATGCCGGCGACATGGTCGATCGCCACGTCGCGCAGGGCCGACCACAGCATCCCGACCCGGTCGCTGGCCAGCGCGTAGTAGATCCGCGTGCCGTCGCGGCGCGTGGTGAGCAGTCCGGCGCGGGCCATGGCCCGCAGATGGTGCGAGGTGTTCGCGACGCTCTGTCCGAGCTCGCCCGCGATCTCCTCCACCGATCGTTCGCCCTGCGCCAGCAGGTCGACGATCTCGGCCCGCCGCCCGCTCGCCAGCGCCTTGGCGACCTCGGCGAAGCCCTCGAACAGCGCGTCCTTCGCGACTCGATTCCCCATGGGCGCGATCCTGAGCGCCCGCCGGGCACTTGTCAAGTATTCAAACGACTTCTTTACAAAGGCGAACGCTGGAAGCCCGTGGCTGAGTTGGGTCGAGACAGGAAAAGCGAAAGCCCCCGCCATTGGCAGGGGCTTTCGATCGGTTGCGAGGACAGGATTTGAACCTGCGACCTCCGGGTTATGAGCCCGGCGAGCTACCGAACTGCTCCACCTCGCGTAGGAAACGGTAGCAGTGCCCCCCGCGCCCTGCAAACCCTGAGCCGGTTTTGACGCGTATTTGCGCTGGTCAGGCGGCTGGGGCGGGGCTCGGGGACGCGGCGGGCTGCTCCCCCGCGCCACCCGGACGCATGCGGCGCTGCGCCTCGCGCAACAGCCGCTGCGCCTCCAGGGTCTCGCGCCGGTAAGTCGCCAGATCCCCCTCGCGCAGGGCACGCTCTGCGGCGTCGAAGTGCGACAACGCCTGGTCGATGATGCGCGCCACCGCGGGATCCATCTCGCCCGCGGGTGTGTCCACCTCGGGCTGCGCGCCGTCGTCGGGCGGCGCCGCGCCGAACAGCGCCTGCAGCGCCCCGGCCAACGTCTCCTCCATCACCACGCGGTCGCCCTGCACCAGCACAATGCGACGCAACTCGGGGATCTCGCTCGACTCGGCGCGCAGGAACAGCGGCTGCGCGTACAGCAGGCTGTCGCCCACCGGGATCACCAGCAAGTTGCCGTAGATGACACGCGAGCCGCTCTGGTCCCACAGCGTCACCTGCGAGGCGACGCGGTCGTCCTGGTTGATGCGCGCCTGCACCTGCGCCGGCCCGTACACCGTGCGGTCCGGCGGCATCGCGTACGCCTTGAGCTGGCCGTAGTGCTCGCCGTCGCTGCGCCCCGCGAGCCACCCGGTCAGGTTGTTCTTGCGCGCCGGGGTAAACGGCTGGATCAGCGCGAACTCCTCGGTGTCCTCGCCCGGCAGCTTCATCAGCAGGTAGTAGGGCCGCAACGGGCGCCCGGTTGCGCTCGCCGTCACGCTCACCTCGGCGGGAATCGCCCAGGCGTCTTCCTTTGTATAGAACTCGTCCGCCTCGGCGATGTGATACGTCTCGAACAGCGCCGCCTGCACCCGGAACATGTCCTCGGGGTAGCGGAAGTGGGCGCGCAGGTCGTCGCTCGCTTGGGACAGGGGGGTGAGCTTGCCGGGGAAGACGCGGTCCCACGCCTTGATCAGCGGGTCCTCCTCGTCCACCACGTACAGCGTCACCGTGCCGTCGTAGGCGTCCACCACCGCCTTGACGCTGTTGCGGATGTAGTTCGCGCGGCCCTCCAGGCCCGGCACCTCGACCGCCTGCTCGCGCAGCTCGATGCCCTGGCCGGTGTTGACCGGCACCAGGCGGCGCTGCTCGTTCAGCGTCAGCCCGCCGAGGTTCACGCGCTCGGCGTACGGGATCATGTCGCTGATCGTGTAGCCGTCGAGGATCCACTTGATCCGCCCGTCCACGGCCACCGGGTAAGGGTCGTGGTCGAGCTGGAGGTAGGGCGCGACCGCCTCGACACGCTCGCGGATGTTGCGGCGGAACAGCACGCGCGAATCGTCGGTGATCAGGTTGGACAGCAGCACGTTCGGCTCGCCGTAGCGCAGCGCGAACGCCAGGCGCCGCCCCATCGAACCGACGGCCACGCCGTCCTCACCGTCATAGGTGAACAGCTTCGGCGTCCCGTTCTCGACGGGGTAGTCGAGCTCCTTCTCGCCGGTGCCGACGATCGAGTACTCCGGCGGGTTCTCGCCGAAGTAGATGCGCGGGTTCTCGATCGACAGCTCCGGCGCGCCCTTGGGCGGGATGTCGCGAGCGAAGAACTCGGGCTGGCCCTGGCCGGTGGCGCGGCTCACGTCCGAAGCCACCAGACCGAAGCCGTGCGTGTACACCAGGCGGCGGTTCTGCCAGGTGCGCGCACGCTCGGGCAGGTCGCGCTCGCTCAGCTCGCGCACCGCGATCATGGTCTGCTCGAGCTGCCCGCCCAGGCGATAGCGGTCGACGTCGACGTCGCGGAAGTCGTAGTAGGGGCGAAACTCCTGCAGCTGCTGGTAGGTGCGCTGCAGCGTCGCCGGGTCCCACAGGCGGATCGAGTTCAGCGTCCGCTCGTTCGCGGCGACCGCCCCCGGCCCCAGCCGCTCAGCAGCGGGAAACGCCTCGAACTGCACGTTCTTGTCGATTGACAGCCCGAAGCCGAAGCGCGTGAACTCGAGGTTGCGCCCGATGTAGGGGCCCTCGCGCGACAGTTCCTGCGGGTCAACCTGCAGGCGCTGGATCGCCGCGGGATAGATGCCCTGGAGCACCGCCGAGGACACCAGGAGGATCGCCACGCCCGCCGACGGCAAGAGCCAGCCGCGCACGCGCAGGTTGACCAGGAACAGCACGACCACCACCGCCGCGATCACCGCGAGCAGCGTCAGCGCCGGCAGGTTCGCGTGCACGTCGGTGTAGGACAAGCCGGTGACCTGACCGCGCTCGCTGTAGGACAGCAGGTAGCGGTCGAGCAGGTAACCCCACGCGCGCAGCCCCACCAGCACGGCGAGCAGCACGGACAGATGCGCGCTCGCGGCGGGCGACAACTTGCGCCCGGGCGCCTGCGGGCGGATGCCGCCGAACAGGTAGTGCACCAGCGCCGAGGCGATGGTCACCAGGACCATGGTGGTGAACAGCCAGCCGTTGAGCACCTGCCAGAACGGCAGGCGGAACACGAACCAGCCGACGTCGCGCCCGAACTGCGGGTCGGCGACGCCGAAGTCGACGGCGTGCGACCACAACAGGTAGGTGCGCCACATGGGCGAGATGGCCAGACCCGAGAACAGACCCACGACCACCGCGCCGGTTACGAGCAGCGGCCGCGCGAACGGCTCGATCAGCTCGCGGTAGCGCTCGACGACCTCCTCGCGCGCCGACGGCATGCGGTAGGGCGGGGCGAGTCGGCGGGCCAGCAGCAGGTTCGCGCCGAGCAGCACGGCGACGACCACCGCGGCGACGGTCCCCAGCAGCACCCGCGTGCCGAGCACGCGCCACAGCACGTCGGCGAATCCGACGCTGTCGTACCACCACACGTCGGTGACGAAGCCCGCCACCCGTGCGCCGAACAGCACGGCGATGGCCACGAATGCGACCAGCAGGAGCGGCCAGCGCCGCCGGAGGGTGCTCACGCCGCCGACTCTACCCCGTAGCGGTCAGCGGCTCCGTCGTGCAGGTGCACCCCATGTGGACAGGCGGATGGGCGTGTCCGCTGGGGAAGGGATGGTCGAGCGCCACCGGCCCGCCCTGGTCGTTGGTGCGGCAGCGCCCCTCGGGGCAGCGCGGCTCACGGCCCAGCACCCAGCGGCGCGCGGTCACGCCCGCGGCGGACCAGGCATGGTGCATCCCCGCCTCGAACGCGCCGAGCAGGTGCGCGCTGGCGAGATCCTCGGCCGCGGACTGGCGCAGCTCGCCGAACACGCCGCCGACACGGTCGGTCAGCGCGGGCAACGGCTCGCGCGCGGACACGCCCATCCGCAGGGTCGCGCTGAGCGGCTCGTTGACCTGCGTGCTGATCTCGGCGAGGAAGCCCTGGCGCAGCCCCGCGGGCGGCGCGGCGTCGGGCGCCGCCACTCCCGCCTTGGCCGCCCCGACCTGCAGGCCCGCGAGGTACGCCTGGTCCAGGAACTCCCCCGCGCCGTCCACCAGCGCCGCGAACTCCTCGTCCGGCGGCAGCAGGTCGGCCGGCTCGCCGACGCCGTTGGAGGAGCGCAAGCGCTCCAGGGCGATGTTCTGGAGGTCCTGGAGGCCGCGCTTGACCTTGCGCACGATCTTGGGCTGCAGGTTCACCAGCGCCTCGCCGCGCACGTCGCCAGGCTCGGGGACGGCGGCGTCACCCGGCCGCGCGCGCTCGTCGTCGCGCACGCTGGCCTGCGGCGCCGCGTCGTGCGACGGCTCGACCGCGGCCTCGGTGTCCACGTCGGTGTGGTGCGCGGGCGGGGCCTCGGCGGCAGGCTCGGGGCGCTTGGGCTGCACGGCCCGCTCGGTCGCGGCGCGCGCCTCGTCGACCATGGCCTCCCGCATCGTCGCCCCAGGGGGTTCGTCCAGGGTGAGGTCACGCAGGCTGTGCTCCAGGCCGCGCGCGACCGCCCGCAGGCTGGTCCCGACCTCTTCGCGCTTGCGCGCGAGCTCGATCATCCCGCGCTCGAGCTCCTCGCGTCGGCGTTCGCCCTCGGCGACGAGCTTGTCGGCCTGGCGGCGCGCCTTGCGAATCTCCTGCTCGGCCTCGCGCTTGGCCTGCGCCTTGATCTCGTCGGCGGCCTGCGCGGCGGCCTCGAGGATGCGCTGGGTCTGGCTCCCGATCTCGGCGAACAGGCCGGCCGCATCGGCGGGCGCGACCACGTTGGGGGTCTGCGCCTGAGCCTCCTGCACCTTCTTCGTCGCCTGGTCGGCCCGCTGGCGCTCGCGCTCGGCGCGCGCCTCGGCCTCGGCGACCAGGTCCTCGGCCGCCCGCTGCTCCAGCACCGCCCGCTCGGCCTGCTCGTGCAGCGCCCGCGCGGCCTCGGCGACCTCGCGCAAGAACGCGTGCACCTCGTCGCGGTCGTATCCGCGGACGGAGACCAGGAATTCTCGGGACTCGATCTGCTCGGGGGTCAGCACGCCTCGGGCCTCCAGACGGTGTGGGGCGGGTCGGGCAGCAGTCTACGCGGGGGTCCCTCCGCCGCCCCGGCGGCGCGACGGACAGCGGCCGCGCGCGTCGCCCGAGCCCAGCGCCTCATCCCAGGATGTCCTCGATCGTGTCGTCGATCACGCCCTGCGGGTCCGGCGTCGTGGGGCTCGGCGACGGCGTGGGGGACGGCGTTGCGGTAGGGCGCGGGCCGGGCGTCGGGCGCGGTCCCGGCCCAGGTCCCGGCCCAGGTCCGCCCGTCGGGCGCGCGGTCGGCCGCGCACCGCCCGGGGTGGCATCGCGCGGGACGACCGTCTCGCGACGTTCGCGCGCCAGGTCGACGGCGTCCGCCAGCTCGGGCGTGCCGATCTTGGCCTCGACGGCGATCAGCCCCCAGCGGGCGCCGCGGCGGCGCTGCGTCGCCACCTGGCCGAGGGCGTCCTGCAGCGGCTCGGCGCGCGCCTTGGCCACCGCCGAGGCGACGAACAGCGTCATCAGCGCGTCCGACGGCGGGCCGAACGCGCCCTGCGGGGTGGACTGGCGCGCCGTCGAGGCGAGCAGCGGCACCGCCTCGGCGGTGACGGCGGCGAAGCTCGCGTAGAAGTCCTCCGGCTGCGGCTCGCGGCCGTACTCGCGGTCGATACCGCGCGCGAGGCCCTCCACCTCCTCGTCGAAGGCGATCGCCGCGGGCAGGAGCTCGCGGTCCCACGAATCATCGAGCACGTAGAACAGCGGGTCGGGCTGCGCGGCCAGGCGGCGGGCGGCGAGGCCGAGCTGGCGCAGCGCGGGCAGGGCGCGGCGCTCCCCCGGGCGGCTGACCACGACGTCGCCCCGGTACACCCCGACGCGCGGCGAGGCGCCCGGCACCATGCGGTACACCGCCGTCCCGCTGACCGCCGCCGTCCCGAAGCGCGCGCCGAGCCCACGGCGGCTGTCCACCACGATCTCGCCGCGCTCCAGCTCGACCACTTGCGACGCGAGCCGCACGGTCGCCGAGGGCCCCAGCCACAGCTCGCCGCCGTCGAGCTCCAGGCGCGCCGCCGCCACGCCGGTGCGGACCCGACCCTCCGCGGGCACGCGGTCCCCCACGCCGACGGCGTGCCAGTCGCCGTCGCGCTCGACCAGGACGGTGTCACCCTCGGCGACTCGACCCCCGCCGTTGCCGGTGAGGCCCGACGAGGTGCAGCTCGCCGCCAGCAGCGCCAGTACGCCCAGCACACCGCCGGCCCCCCTCACCGCGCGCCTCGCTTGCGCGGCTCCTCGGCCACCGGCAACACCAGGTGCACGTCGGTGCCCTCGTCGGGCGCGGAGTCGATCTCGGCCTCGCCGCCCACGCCCTGCACGATACGGCGCACGAGCGCCAGGCCCAGCCCCAGGCCCCCGTAGTGGCGCGTCTCGCTCGCGTCGACTTGATAGAAGTCACTGAAGACGTGCTCGGCGGTCTCGGGGTCGATGCCCACGCCACGGTCGCGCA
>Ga0299913_10000476_pt1 | contig 25678 bp, 21 predicted proteins | sample RVTome_9_FD_201360 | JGI IMG/M metagenome (GOLD analysis project Ga0299913, IMG submission 201360) | Soil microbial communities from uranium-contaminated site in the Upper Colorado River Basin, Wyoming, United States - RVT155D38 (version 2) ... | reverse complement strand
AGCCCCAGTTGCGCGGCGCGTCGAGCGCGTTGACGGGCATCACCTCGACGAGGTCGACGCCGAGGTCCACCAGGTGGTCGAGCCGGTCGATGGCCGCGTCGAAGGTGCCGCCCGCGGTGAACGTGCCGATGTGCAGCTCGTAGACCACGCCGCCGGCGAGCTGCCGCCCGGTCCAGTGCGCGTCCCGCCACCGGTACGCGGCGTGGTCGTAGCGGCGCGACGGCCCGCGCACCCCGCCTGGTTGGCACACCGACCTGGGGTCCGGCAGCGGCAGATCGTTGTCGTCGAGCAGGAACGCGTAGTCGGTTCCGGCGGCCGCACCTGGCACGTCGCCGCGCCACCACCCGCCGTCCTGCGGCCGCAGCTCGTGGTCCACCCCGTCGGCACGCACCCGCACCCGCCGCTGTGCCAGCGGCGCCCACACCGCGAACTCCGCCACCATGACACGCCATCCTGCCTGGTTTGGCGGGGTCGGGCCGGCCTGCCCGGCGCAGCGGTGTCCGGCCGGGAGCGGCGGTGGCGACCTGTCGCCAACCGTTGCGCCATTCCTTGTCGCCGCGGCGTGTGGTCAGCAAACTCCGGCGGGTAACGAACTCTCCATGTTGCGGCGATTTGGCCCAGGACAGCGGGCCATGTTCATTCGCATGGGCAGTTTGTGGGTGCCCTATTGCCTAAATGCGGGCGACTCCTCTGCGTTATCCAACTGTTATATAGCCTTGCTTGCACGGGTGGGGCCACATGCTAGAGTGCGTGATTATTACGATCACATAAACTGGAATTAGCGATAGTCATAAGACTCGGCCCATTTAGGAGGTCTGTAGTCGATGAAGATTGCTGCCCAAGACGGCATGAAAATGGGCGCATTTGTCTGGGACTTCGATGCCTTCACGGCATCCGAGGCGGACCTGGCCGCGCTCAAGGAGGCGATCTACACCGAGCAGATCGTAATTCTCAAGGATCAGCACCTGAAGCCGGCCGAATTCGTCCAGCTCGGTCGGCTGATCGGTGAGGTCGAGGCGTACTACGAACCCATGTATCACCACCCCGAGGAGAAAGAGATCTTCGTTTCCTCGAATGCCTCCGAGGTGACCCACGACGGCCGGCAGGTGGGGGTGCCGAAGACCGGAAAATTCTGGCACGCCGACTATCAGTTCATGCCGCGACCGTTTTCGCTGACGCTCATCTACCCGCAGGTCGTGCCCAAGAGGAACCGCGGCACGTATTACATCGACATGTGCGAGGCGTACGAGAACCTACCGGCCGCGCTCAAGGAGCGCATCGAGGGCACGTACTGCCGGCACAGCCCGCGGAAGTACTTCAAGATCCGCCCGTCGGACGTGTACCGCCCGATCAGCGAGATCATGGAGGAGATCGAGCGGAACACGCCTCCGTCGCGGCACCCGACCACGTTCAAACACCCGATAACCGGGCGGCAGGTGCTGTACCTCAGCGCCGGCATGACCTATGCCATCGAGCAGGCCGACGGCACGCCGCTGGATGACGAACTCGTCCAGGAACTGTTCGCCGCATCGGGTCAGCTCGACGAGACCTTCACGCACGACTACATCCACCTGCAGACGTTCGAGGAAGGCGATCTGTTGATCTGGGACAACCGCAGGCTCATTCACCGGGCACTGCACACGGCAACCCCCGAACCAGCGGTGTCGTACCGGGTGACCGTGCACGACGACCACCCGTTCTACGACGGTATTGCGGCCTGATTGCGGCCTGATCGGGCTGAGAAAGGGGGCCGACGGATGAACCGGTGCCCGGTACACCCGGCTCACCTGATGCCATTCGACGCCGAGTACTTCGCCGACCCTTATCCCACGTACGAGCGGCTGCACGCGGACGGGCCGGTGCACCGGATCTGCACCCCGGACGGCTCGCAGCTATGGCTGATCACCGGATACGACGAGGTGCTGCAGTGCCTCATGGACCAGCGGTTTGCCAGGAATCGCTGGTACGCCGGCGCGGACTACCTGGGTGACAGTGTGCTGCCGGCGACCGTGCGGCACGGCAATGTGATCATGGAGGACCCGCCGGTGCACACCCGGCTGCGGCGGCTGATGAACCCCGCGTTCCTGCCGAGCCGGCTGGAGCGGTTGCGCGGGCAGATCCGGTGCGAGGTCGACGCGTTGCTCGATGCGATGGTCGAGGACGCCGAACGCGCCGAGCGCGCCGAGCGCGCCGAGCGCGCCGAGCGCGCCGAGCGCGCCGAGCGCGCCGAGCGCGCCGAGCGCGCCGAGCGCGCCGAGCGCGCCGAGCGCGCCGAGCGCGCCGAGCGCGCCGAGCGCGCCGAGGACGCCGAGGACGCCGAGCGCGCCGAGGGTGCCGAGGAGAACGGCCGCAGCGCGGACCTGATGGCCGCGCTCGCGGTGCCGCTCACGGTCACGGTGGTGGCCGACATCCTCGGCGTGCCGCGCCAGGCGCGGGCGAACTTCCGGAAATGGGGCGACGCGGTCTTCGGCGGCACCCCGGATCGGGCACAGGGCGCGCTGGCGGGGCTGTTCGGGATGGTGTCCGAACTGGTCGCGGCGCGCCGGGCGGAACCGAAGGACGACTTCACCTCGTACCTGCTGACCGCCACCGACGCCGAAGGCAGGGGCCTCGACGAGGATGAAGTGCTCGGCATGGTCTACTTCATCATTCTCGGCGGGTTCGACTCGACCGCCGGCACGATCGGCAACACGGTGCTGACGTTGCTGCAGAACCCGGTCCTGACCAAGGAACTGCAGTCGAATCCGGACACGATTCCCAGGGCGATCGAGGAATTGATGCGCCTGACCGGCGCGCTGCAGACGAGCATCCGGCGGTTCGCCACCGAGGACATCGAGCTGGGAGACGCGAAGATCAGGGCGGGGGACACCGTGGTGCCGTGCCTCGCCGCGGCCAACCGGTCACCGGACAAGTTCCCCGAGCCGGACACCGTCGACATCACGCGGCCCAGGGGCGATCATCTCGTCTTCGGTAAGGGCGCGCACATCTGCCCGGGCGCCGATCTGGCTCGGATCGAGATGTCGACGGCGGTCGACGCATTGCTCCGCCGCTTTCCCGATCTGGCGCTTGCCGTGCCGCCGGAGCAAATCGTATGGCGTCCGTCCCATGTGGTCCGCGCGCCGGTGAAACTGCCAGTCACGTTCTAGGTTCACAGAAGGAGTGCGGCATGACAGCGGTCGTCCGATCAGCGGTGCGGTATGAGAACGACACCGAGCTGCTGGCCGCCGTGCTGCGCGTCTACAAGAGCCACTGCCGGTACCTGACGTCGGCAATCTTGACCGACGATGACGGCGTGCTCGGCGCGCGGTGCGAATTCGTCATTCCGGAGTCCTGCTACATCGACGACACCGGCCATTTCAATTCGGTCGAGTTCAACATCTGCTACAACCAGATGATCTACTACGTGGTCGCCAAGGCGATCAAGGAACGGCTGCTGCCGGTGTTCCATACCTGGACGATGGACGACTACTGGGCCAGGCAGCTGCCGGACTTCTTCATCGCCAGGTTCGAGAGCGTCTTCCGCACGCCGATGCGCGGGCGGCACTTCCATGGCGAGATCAAGCTTCGCAAGGTCAAGGAGCACAGGGACATCCCCGGCCGGCAGCCGTTGATCTGGCTCGACACCACGTGCGGCTACTGGGAGGACGGCGGCGGCCGGTGCGACGGCCAGGTGCGCATAGCCGTGCGCACGCCCGACGACGGGGCGGAGGGCTGACATGACCCAGCTGATCGAGCGGCTCAGGGCGCTGCCGAGGTCGGAGCGGCTCAGGGCGCTGCAGGCCGCGGTAGAGGTGGAGTTCCGGCAGACCCTGCTGATGACCGACGACGAGGAGCTGCCGCTGGACCAGAGCTTCGTGGAGCTCGGCCTGTCCTCGCTGGGCCTGATCGAGACCAAGGAGCGGCTGGAGGCGCAGCTCGGCCAGAGCATGAGCGCGGCGATGCTGTTCAACCACCCGACGGTCGAGGCCCTGCTGGACCACCTGACCACCGACGTCCTCGGCGAGCTCTTCGGAGTCTCCCTCCACCGGCCGGGGGGCCGCACCCCGGCCAAGGCCGCGCCGGCGGCCACCGAGCCGGCGGACCTGGTCGACGACCTGATGGACGACCTGCTCGGACAGCTCTACAGCGGGCGGAGTGCAGCCGTCCCGCAAGAAACGGAGGCCGGGGCGTGACCGACGACACCGCCGCACGCCAGCGCGAGCTGCTCACCGAGCTGCTGCTGGCGAAGTACGAGCCGATCGCCATCGTCGGTGCCGGCCTGCGCTTTCCCGGCGGCAACGAGGACCTCCCCGGCTTTGCCGAGTTCCTCCGCAACGGCCGCTCGGGGACCGGACCGGTGCCGGCCGACCGCTGGGACGTCGAGGCCTACTACTCGGCGGAGGCCGACGCCAAGGGCAAGGTCAGGACGCTGGGCGGCGGCTTCCTGGACGGCATCGACCGGTTCGACGCGAAGTTCTTCAACATCTCGCCCAAGGAGGCCAACTGCATCGACCCGCAGCAGCGGCTGGTGCTGGAGGCCTGCTGGCACGCGCTGGAGCAGGCCAACCTCGACCCGGACCAGCTGCGCGGCGGCAGCGGCGGCGTGTATCTCGGGGTGAGCGCGGTCGACTACCTGATGGAGCTGGAGGCGCTGCCGGACGAGGAGCTGGAGGGCCACCTCGGCACCGGGGGCGCGCACAGCGCGGTGGCCGGCCGGGTGTCCTATTTCCTCGGCTGGCACGGGCCGTGCATCGCGCTCGACACCGCGTGCTCGTCGTCGCTGGTGGCGCTGCACCTCGCCGTGCAGGGGCTGCGCGGCGGAGAGTGCGACATCGCGCTGTGCGGCGGGGTCGCCGCCGTCCACCACCCGCTCAACCACGTGATCCTGTCCGACGCCGGGATGCTGTCCCCGGACGGCAAGTGCAAGACGTTCGACGACTCCGCCGACGGCTACGGCCGCAGCGAAGGGTGCGGCGTGCTGGTGCTCAAGCGGCTGTCCGACGCCAAGCGCGACGGCGACAACGTGCTGGCCCTGGTCCGCGGCACCGCGATCGGCCAGGACGGCGCGAGCGGCGGGCTCACCGTGCCCAACGGCACCGCCCAGGTGGCGCTCATGCGCTCCGCGCTCGCCGCCGCCAGGCTTACCCCGGGCGACATCCAGTACGTCGAGGCGCACGGCACCGGCACCTCGCTCGGCGACCCCATCGAGCTCGGCGCGATCCACGACGTGTTCGCCGAGTCGCACGGCCCTGGCACCTCGCTCGGGGACCCCATCGTGGTCGGGTCGCTCAAGACCAACGTCGGGCACATGGAGCCGGCGGCCGGTGTCGGCGGCGTGGTGAAGACCGTCCTGCAGCTGCGCGAGGGCGTCGTCTACCCGCACATCAACCTGCGCACGCCGTCGCGGTACATCCCGTGGGACAGCTGGCACGTCACGGTGCCGACCGAGTGCCGCCCGTGGGCTGGGGCGCCGCGGCGAGCCATGGTCAACTCCTTCGGCTTCCAGGGCACGCTCGCCTCGGTCGTGCTGGAGCAGGCGCCGCCGCTGCCGATGCCGGAAGCGGACGGCTCGGTGGACCCGGGGATCTTCACGCTGTCCGCGAAGGGCCGGCGGTCGCTGCGCGACCAGGTGCGGCGGTACCGGGAGGTCGTCGACGGCTTCCAGGGTGACGTGCGCGACCTGTGCTACACGGGCAACGTCGGCAGGGCCCACTTCAGCGCGCGCGTCGCCGGCGTCGTCCGCGATCGCGACGAGCTGCTGCGCCTGCTCGACCGGCAGGCCGCCAAGCTGGAGGACGACGCGGCCGCCGGCGACTTCCGGGGCCAGGACGTCGCGTTCCTGTTCACCGGGCAGGGCTCGCAGTACGCCGGCATGGGCCGGGCGCTGTACGACCGGTTCCCGGTGTTCCGCGAGCACGTCGACGAGTGCGACGAGCTGTTCGCGCCGCGCCTCGGGCGGTCGATCAGGTCGATCATGTTCGACGGCCGGGACGGCGCCGCGGATCTGGACCAGACGCTGTACACCCAGCCCGCGCTGTTCACCCTGGAGTACGCGCTGGCCAGGCTGTGGATGTCGTGGGGGATCCGGCCGAGCGTGCTGATCGGGCACAGCATCGGCGAGATCGCCGCGGCGGCCGTCGCCGGGCTGTTCGACCTGCCCGACGCGGTCACGCTGGTGGCGGCCAGGGCGCGGCTCATGCAGTCGGTGTCGACCCCCGGTGGCATGGCGGCGGTCGCCGCACCGGCCGCCGACGTCGCCCCGCTGCTCGGCGGGTTCGACGACCTGGCGTTCGCGGCCATGAACGCGCCGCGCCAGTGCGTGATCTCCGGCGGCGTCGGGTCGCTGGCCACGGTGACCGAGCGGCTGCGGGACCGCGGCGTCCAGGTGCAGCAGCTGGTGGTCTCGCACGCATTCCACTCGCCGCTGATGGCCGAGGTGTTCGACGCGTTCCGCGAGGCCATCGCCGGCCTCCGGTTCCACGAGCCCGAGCTGACCCTGATCTCCAACCTGACCGGCCGGGTGGCGACGTTCGCCGAGCTGTCCACGCCCGACTACTGGGTGCGGCACATCGGCGAGCCGGTCGACTTCGCCGCCGGCATGGGCTGCCTGGAGCGGCGCGGCCGGCACGCGTTCGTCGAGGTCGGCCCGTCGGCGGCGCTGACCAACCTGGGCCGCCGGTGCGTCGCCGCCGCCGGCGACCAGCTCTGGCTGACCAGCCTGCACCGCCGCGACGAGGACGGCACCACGATCCTGGAGTCGCTGGCCAAGCTGTACGCGGCCGGCGTGCCCGTGTCGTGGGCGGCGTTCCACGCGGACCGTCCCAGCCGCCGCAGGGTCGACCTGCCGCTCTACCCGTTCGAGCGCAAGCGCTACTGGCTGCCGCTCGGCAGGGCCCGCTCCGCCGGCACCCGGCAGCTTGCCGTCGCGCAGGAGCACCCGCTGCTCGGCGGGGAGGTCAGCACGCCGGAGCAGCTGCGCGCGGGCGTCCGCGAGTTCGCCACCGAGCTGTCCGCGACCCACCCGGCGTACCTGGCCGACCACGTCGTCATGGGGCACGTGGTCTTCCCGGGCGCCGGCTACCTGGAGATCGTGCTCGCGCTGCAGGACGCGCTGTACGGCGAGACCCGCCGGCCGATCGAGAACGTGCGCATCCACGAGCCGCTGTTCCTGACCGCCGAGCGGCCGACCGAGGTCCGCACCCGCGTCGAGCGCAGGGCATTCGGGGCGTCCGTGGAGGTCGTCAGCCGGGTGCCCGGCGCGTCCAACGGGGCGGCGAACGGGTCGATCGAACGGCTGCACGCCACGGCCGTCGTGGGTCGAGCGGCCCACCGGCCGGTGGAGGGAGTGACAGCCTCGCCGCTGCCCGAGAACGATCTGGTCGAGCGGGTGGAGCTGGCCGGTGAGCCCGAGCTCGTGCGGCACTCCGGCGACTTCTACGCGCAGCTCGCCGGCATGGGGCTGAGCTACGGGCCGCACTTCCAGCGGCTGCGCACGGTGGCCAGGCATGGCGCGGAACTGGCGGCCGGCGAACTCGCCGAGTACCACGCGGCGGCGGTCGAACACCTGCCGCCGCCGGTGCTGGACGGCGCGATGCAGGCGCTGGTGGCGGCCGGCAGCGGCGGGCAGACGTACCTGCCGGTGCGCTTCGGCCGGCTGCAGCTGGTCAAGAAGCCCAAGGGTGAGCTGCGCAGCCTGGTCCGGCTGCGCGCACCCGAAGGGCCGAGTGACGTCGACCTGGTCGCCGACGTGGTGCTGCTGGAGGACGGCCGGGCGGTGTGCGTGCTGTCCGAGCTCGGGCTCAAGCGCGTCGCCGACCCGGCCCGCCGGTCGAGGCAGCCGCTGTTCCACGAGCCGCGGTGGCTGAAACGGTCCCTACCCGCTGTGGATACCGCCACCCAGCCACGTCACGTGCTGGTGATGCGCCGCTCGGAGGCCGACTTCGCGCACCTCGCCGACCGGCTCGCCCAGGCGAACGTGCGGCTGACCTTCGCCTCCGACGCCTCCGAGGTGGACATCCGCGGCCTGGTGGACGACCCGACCGTCACCGACGTGTGCTGGTTCTGGACGCCCCAACCCGGTGCGGACGTCAGCGCCGAGTGCGAGCGCAACCTCTGGGACCTGTGCGAGTTCACCCGCATCCTCGACCAGGCGACGTTCAGTCCGCGGGTGTGGCTGGTCACCGCCGGTGCGCAGTGGCTGCCGGGCGACGCCGCCGACGGCCGCGCCGTGGAGGACCTCGCGGCCGCGACCCTATGGGGCTTCGGCGCGACGCTGGTCAACGAGTACCCGCGGTACCGGGTGACCCTGGTGGACCTGCCGGCCGGCGCCGACGACCACGAGTGCCTGCTGGACGAATGGCTCGCCGCCGGCGCCGGCGAGCTGCAGATCGCCTACCGGGCGGGCGGCCCGCACCTGCGGCCGCTGCGGCACGTCAAGCGCCTGCGGCCGAGCACGCCCGACGACGGCGCCAACTACGAGCTGGCCATCACCGAGTACGGGCAGTTCTCGAACGTGCGGCCGGTGCCGGTCGAGGACGTGGCGCCGGCCGGCGACGAGATCCAGGTGCGGATGCACGCCGTCGGCCTCAACTTCAAGGACGTCGTGAACGCGCTCGGCCTGCTGAAACAGCACGCCGAGGACACCGGGGTGCCGCACCGGCCAATGCCGCTGGGCATCGAAGGCGCCGGCACCGTGATCGCCGCCGGACCGGATGCCGAGTTCGGCGTCGGCGACGAGGTGCTGGTCGGCCAGCCGGGCTGCGCCATGCGGCGCGTGACCGTCCCGTCGGCGATGGCGGTGCGCAAGCCGCCGGAGATCGGTTTCGCCGAGGCGGCCGGGCTGGTCAGCACGTACGGCACGGCGCACTACGCGCTGCACCGGCTGGCCGGGATCAAGGCTGGCGACCGCGTCCTGATCCACGCGGCGGCCGGCGGTGTCGGCCAGGCAGCCGTCCAGCTCGCCATGCTGGCCGGCGCCGAGGTGTACGCCACGGCCAGCCCGTGGAAGTGGCCGCTGCTGCGCGCCAAGGGCGTGCGCCACGTGATGAACTCGCGCACGCTGGACTTCGCCGACGAGGTGCTGCGCGCCACCGACGGCCGCGGCGTCGACATCGTGCTGAACAGCCTGAACAAGGACCACATCGCGGCCGGCCTGCGGTGCCTGGCCGAAGGCGGCCGGTTCGTGGAGCTCGGCAAGATCGGCGTGCTGACGCCGGCGCAGGCCCACGAGCTGCGCCCCGACGTCAGCTACCACTGCTTCGACCTGAACGAGCTGGACGAGGACGCCCTCCGGGCGAACCGGACGGACCTGCGGTCCATCCTCGACCTGGTGGCGCGCGGCGACCTCGCGCCGCCGACCACCACCGGCTACCGGCCCGACGAGGTGGCCGAGGCGCTCGGCGTGCTGAGCCGCGGCGCGAACGTGGGCAAGCTGGTCGTCAGCCTGGTCGACGACCAGGCCCCGGCTTCTTCGGGGGCCCGGCTCGTCGAGGTCACGCCGGACCGCACCTACCTGATCACCGGCGGGCTCGGCGCGCTCGGCATGATCGCCGCCCGCAAGCTGGTCGAGCTGGGCGCGCGGCACCTGGAGCTGATGACCCGGCGCGCGGTGTCCGCCGAGGAGGCCGCGGCGCTGGCAGGTCAGCTGGCGGCCGAGCCGGGCGACGGCGTCACCGTGACCGTGCACCAGGGCGACGTGGGCAGCGCCGAGGACGTCGACCGGCTGATGGCGGCGCTGCGGGCCGGCGCGCACCCGCTCGGCGGCATCGTGCACGCGGCCGGGGTGCTGGCCGACGCGCCGGCCGCCGCGCAGACCTGGACGCGCCTGGACACCGTGTTCCGGCCAAAGGTGTACGGCAGCCTGCTGCTGCACCGTGCCCTCCAAGCCGGGGCCCTCCAAGCCGGGGCCCTCCAAGCCGGGGCCCTCGACGACGGGGCGCTGGCCGGCGGCGCGTTCCCCGACGTGCGGTTCTTCGTCGGCTACTCCTCCGTCGCGTCGATCCTCGGCAACACCGGGCAGGCCAACTACGCGGCGGCCAACGCGTTCCTGGACACGCTCATGCAGTGGCGGGCCGCGCACGGGCTGCCGGGCCTGAGCGTCAACTGGGGGCCGTGGGCCGGGGCCGGCATGGCGGCCGAGCTCGACGAGCGGCTGGCCCAGGGCATCGCGGCGCAGGGCATCTCGTTCCTCGAACCCGACGACGCCATGCGCGCGCTCGTCGAGGTGATGGGGCGGCCGGTGGCGCAGAGCATGATCTGCGAGGTCGACTGGAAGCGGTACACCGCGGCGCGGCTCGCCGACAACGCGCTGCTGGAGCTGGTCGCCCAGGGTGGCGGCGGCGAGCGCGACCTTGGCATCGACCTGGACGCGCTGCGCGGCAAGCCCATCGCGGAACGCGAAGAGATCATCAACGGCTACCTGCGGGCCAGGGCCGGCGAGGTGCTGCGCTTCGACTCGGCGGACGACATCGACCCGGACGCCAAGTTCGCCGAGCTGGGCGTCGACTCGCTGATGGCCGTCGAGCTGAAGAACAGCCTGGAGGCGGCGTTCGGCATCCCGCTGCCCACGTCCGCGGTCTTCGACTACCCGTCGGTCCCGCTGCTGGCGCGGTTCATCGGTGAGCAGCTGGGCGCCGAGCCTGCGGAGGAGTCCCCGATCGAACTGATGGAGGTGCACGACCTGACGGACGCGGAGGCCGAAGCGGAGCTGGCCGCCATGAAGGCCCTGCGATGAAGGTCCCCGTCATGAACGTACTGGGCTGAGGGCGGCCATGCGGTCCTACATCGAGTCGCTGGAGGGGCTGTCCAGGGCGCAGCTCGTCCTGATGCTGGCGCGCAAGCACCAGGAGGAGACCGGTGCGGTCGCCGTGGTCGGCATGGGCTGCCGGTTCCCTGGCGGGATCGACAGCCCCGACGAGTTCTGGCGCGCGCTGCTCGACGGGCGGGTGGTGCCCGAGGAGTCGACCGGCCCGCCCACCGACAGCCTCGGCCGTCCCCGCTGGAACACCGGCGCGCCCGACCTCGCCGCGCTCGCCGACGTGCTCGAAAAGGGCAGCTACCTGGACGCCATCGACCTGTTCGACGCCGGCTACTTCGGCATGCCCGACGAGGAGGCCGCGCACCTCGACCCGCAGCAGCGCCTGCTGCTCATGTGCGCCGCGGAGGCGCTGGCCGATGCCAACCTGACCAGCGCGGAGCTGGGCCGGCGGCGGGTCGGGGTGTTCGTCGGCATGAGCGCCGTGGAGTACGGGCTCGCGCGGCTGCGCAACGGCCCGCGGACCGGCGGGCTGTCACCGCACGCGGCCACGGGTGGCGCGCTCAGCGGCGCCGCCGGGCGGGTGGCGCTGGCCATGGGCCTGAACGGCCCTTCGATGACGGTGGACACGGCGTGCGCCTCGGCGCTCACCGCGCTGCATCTGGCGTGCACGGCACTGCGCCGGCGCGAGTGCGAGCTCGCCGTCGTCGGCGCGTCCCACCTGCTGCTCTCGCCGTGGAGCACGGCGATCTTCGAGACGACCGGGGTGCTCTCGCCGTCCGGCCGGACCCGCCCGTTCGCCGCGGACGCCGACGGCTACGTACGCGGCGAGGGCTGCGGCGTGCTGGTGCTCGCGATGGCCGGCGGCGGCCTGCCGAGCACCCCGTACGCGCTGGTCAGGGGCAGTGCCGTCGACCAGCAAGGTGAGCGGCTCGCGATGACCGTGCTGTCCGGTGCCTGCCAGCAGCGGGTGATCACCTCGGCGCTGGAGCATGCCGGCGTGGACCCGGCATCCGTGGCGTACGTCGAGGCGCAGGCCAACGGCTCGCCGCTGGCCGGGCGGGTCGAGCTGGAGGCCATCGCCGATGCATACCGGCGGCGGTCGCCGGACGCCCCGCCGCTGCGGGTCGGCTCGTGCAAGGCGAACCTCGGGTACCTGGAGACCGCGTCCGGCATGGCCAGCCTGATCAAGGCGGTGCTGGCGGTCGGGCGCGCCGAGATCCCGCCGCAGGTCGGCGTCGACGAGCTGGACCCGGCCGCGCCGTGGGACCGCTGGTCGATCGAGGTGCCGCGCAAGGCCACGCCGTGGCCGGCGGGTGGGCGCCGGATCGCCGGGGTGAGCGCCGCCGGGTTCACCGGCACGTGCGCGCACGCGGTCGTCGAGGCGGCACCTGAGCCGGAATCGGCGCCAGGCGAGCCAGCCTCGGGGTCGGCACCGGTCGAGTCGGCCCCGGAGTCGGCGCCAGTCGAGCCAGCCCCGGAGCCGGCCCCGGGGCCGGCGCCGGTCGGGCCGGACGGTCCGCGCGGCTCGTGGGATGGGGAGCCCGCGCTGCTCGTGCTGTCCGCGCACACCCCGACCGCGCTGCGGGCGACCGCCGCGCGCCTGCACGCGTTCCTGCTCGCCAGGCCCGACCACTGCCACACCGCGGTGTGCCGCACCCTGGCGGTGGGCCGCGAGCTGCGCCCCGTCCGCCACGCCGCGGTGGTCACCGACCGCGAGACGCTGCTCGCCCAGCTCGCCGCCGCCGCAGCCGCCGCCGACCCCCAGCGGAACGTGGGCGTCCCAACCTCCGTAACACGAGCCGCGGGACGCCCACGTGCCGCGCCGGAGTTGCGGCCGGGGCTCGCGGTGGAGGAGTTGCAGCTGGTGGCGGAGCAACTGCGTGGTGGCGCCCGGCCACGGCTTGCCGCGCTGTGGGAGCACTCCGGCGACGGGCTGTACCGGCTGCCGCCCAACGCCTTCGACTGCCGGTCCTACTGGCCGGACGAGTACAGGTGGTCATGAGGAGAGGTCGACGATGAGTCTGTACTACCCGGAACTGCGGACGGCCACCGACACGGTGACCTTTCACGCCAGGCGCACTCCGCAGCAGGTGGCCATCGTGTGCGAGGAGCGGGAGGTCAGCTACGGCCGGCTGCACGCGGAGAGCAACCGGACCGCGCACGCGATCCGCGCCGCCGGGGTCGCCAGCGGCGGGCGCGTCGCCTACCTCGGCAAGGAGCACGAGGACTACTACGACATCTTCTTCGCGTGCACCAAGAGCGAGGCGGTGCTGGTGCCGATCAACTGGCGGCTGACGGCCGCCGAGGTCGACCACATCCTGCGCGACTCGGCGAGCGAGCTGCTGTTCGCCGAGCGGGAGTTCCTCGCGTTGGCCGAGCAGGTGAAGCCCGACCTGCCGACGCTGCGGACGATCATCCCGCTGGACGAGTTCGACGAGTGGAAGGCCGGCCGGCCCGACACCGACCTCGACCCGCGGAACTCGCCGGACGACCCGGTGGTGCAGATCTACACCAGCGGCACGACCGGCCTGCCGAAGGGCGTCGTGCTCGCCCACCGCAGCTTCTTCGCGGTCCGCGACACGCTGGCCGTGCACGGCTGCGACTGGGTCGACTGGCACCCCGACGACATGAGCCTGATCGCCGTTCCCGGCTTCCATGTCGGCGGCCTGTGGTGGGCCATGCAGGCGTTCAACGCCGGCGTCACCAACGTCGCGATGCGCATGTTCGTCAGCGAGGACGCCGTCGACCTGATCGAGCGATGGAAGATCACCTTCACCTGCATGGTGCCGGCCATGTTGCAGATGTGCCTGAGCGAGCCGAGGGCCGGCCGCGAGGCGTTCCACAGCATGCGCAAGATCACCTACGGCGGCTCGCCCATCTCCGAACCGCTGCTCAAGCAGTGCATGGACGTCTTCGACTGCGAGTTCGCACAGTTCTACGGGCTGACCGAGACCGGCAACACCGCGGTCTGCCTGCCGCCGAGCGACCACGTCCCCGGCAGTCCGCTGATGAAGGCCGCCGGCCGGCCGTACCCGGGATTCGACGCCAAGATCGTTGACGAGGATGGCCGGCAGCTGCCACCCGGTGAGATCGGCGAGGTGTGCCTGTACACGCCGGCCCGGATGCTCGAGTACTGGAACAACCCCAAGGCAACCCAGTCCACCCTGGTGGACGGCTGGATCCACACCGGGGACGCCGGCTACCTCGACGTGGACGGCTACATCTTCATCTGCGACCGGATCAAGGACACGATCATCGTGGCCGGCGAGAACGTCTACCCCGCCGAGATCGAGGGTGCACTCGCCAAGCACCCGGCGGTGCTGGAGGCGGCCGTCATCGCGGTGCCGGACCAGCGCTGGGGAGAGGCCATCCACGCGGTCGTGGTGCGCCGGCCCGACCACCAGGTGACCCCCCGCGAGCTGCGGGTGTTCCTCGGCGACCACATCGCGTCGTTCAAGATCCCTGGCCAGTACGAGTTCATCGACCGCCTGCCGCGCAATCCGAGTGGGAAGATTCTGCGGCGCGAGCTGCGCGAGAAGTACTGGCGCGGCATGGACCGCCGGGTGAACTGAGGGGTCGTGCGATGAACCTGGTGCTGAAAGCGGTCGCCGCCGCGCTGCGGGCGCTGTCCCGCGTGTCCACCCGGCTGGCCGGCCGGGTGGCCTATGCGCTCTTCGGGCGGGCCATCCGCGCCAAGATGCGCGATGCGGAGCGGGACGTGCACCTGCGGGCCAGGACCAAGACCGTCACGGTCAACGGCCGCAACGTCGCCGTCTACTGGTGGGGTGACGGCGCCAGTCCGGTGCTGCTGATCCACGGCTGGGGCGGCCGGGCCTCGAACTACGCGGGGTTCGTGCCGCGGCTGCTCGATCGGGGCATGACGGCGATCGCATTCGACATGCCGGGGCATGGGGAGTCCGAAGGGAAGTCCACCGACCTCCTGGAATGCGCCGAGATCATCCGATGCATCCAGGAGCAGCACGGCGCGTTCCACGCCATCGTCGCGCACTCGTTCGGGTCCCTGTCCGCGTTCCAGGCGGTGCGCGGCGGCGTCACCACCGGCCGGCTCGTGTCGATCAGCGGGGTGTGCGACATCGGCTACCCGTTCGACAACTTCTGCCGCACCCTCGGGCTGGACGACGGCGTGCGGCAGGACCTGCGCCGGCGGGCGGAGTTGCACTTCGCCCCCGAGCAGGACATCTGGCTGCGGTTCTGCGCGAGTTACGACCCGGCGGCGTTCGACCTGCCGATCCTGGTGATCCACGACGAGAACGACGAGACCGTCGACCCGGAGCAGGGCCGGCGGCTCGCCGAGGCGCACGCGCCGCGGGCCACCCTGGTGACCACCACCGGGCTCGGCCACCGCAAGATCATGGCAACGCCGAACGTGATCGACTCGGTGGTCGACTTCGTGGCGGCGGGCGCTGCGGAGCCGCGGCGATGAGCGCCTCCTCGGGCTCCAGGGCTGCCGTGCTGGCTGGGCTCGGCACCTGGTTGCCGCCGCGGCTGGTGACCAACGAGGAGCTCGCCGAGCGGCTCGACGTCACCGACGAATGGATCCGCAGCCGCACCGGCATCACCCAGCGGTACATGGCCGAACCCGGCATGGCCACCTCGGACCTGGCCGTCGAGGCCGGCCGCCGCGCGCTGGCCTCGGCCGGCACCGATCGCGTGGACGCCGTGGTCGTCGCGACCAACACCCCCGACTACCCGACCCCGCCCACCGCCACCGACGTAGCCACCCGGCTCGGCCAGCCGTGCGTCGGCGCGTTCGACCTGACCTCGGCGTGCAGCAGCTTCGTCTACGGGCTGACCGTGTCCGCCAGCCTCGTCGCCGCGGGCACGGTCGACTCGGTGCTGTACATCGGCGCCGACACCTGGACCTGCCGGGCCGATCCGGGTGACCCGCGCAGCTACGTGCTGTTCGGCGACGGCGCCGGTGCCGTGGTGCTGCGCGCCGGCCACCCGGACGAGCCGGGCAGCCTCGGCGCGTTCCACCTCGGCAGCGACGGCCGTGGACGGGAGCTGTCGATCATCCGCGCCGGCGGGTCGAGGCAGCTGCTGTCCGGCAAGCCACCGGCCGAGGCGGACCACTACTTCTCGATGAACGGCAAGGCGATCTTCAAGCACGCGGTGCTGCGGATGGCCGAGACGACGCGGACCGTGCTCGACAGCGCGGGCTGGCGGCTCGACCAGCTCGACTGGCTGGTGTGCCACCAGGCCAACCGGCGGATCGTCACCGGGGTGGCCGCCGAGCTCGGCCTGCCAGTCGAGCGCTGCGTGTGCAACATCGACCGGGTCGCCAACACCGTATCGGCGTCGATCCCGCTGGCGCTCGCCGACGCGGTGGCCGCCGGCTCGTTGCGCCCCGGGCACCGCGTCGTGATCGTCGCCTTCGGCGGCGGACTCACCTGGGGCGGTACCGCGCTGCGCTGGCCCGAGATCGAACTGGCTGAAGATTGAGGAGACCATGGACGGCATCTACGAACGCCTGAGCGCCGAGCTGACCGGCCGGTGCGGAGTCAAGGCCGAGCTGCTCCAGCCGCTGGCCACGCTCGAGGAGCTCGGCCTCGACTCGATGGACTACGTCTCGCTCGCCCTCGGCCTGCAGAAGCAGTTCGGCGTCGAGGTCGACGACGAGGAGCTGGCGCCCGCGTCCAGCCTCACCGACACCGTGCGCCTGCTGGAGTCCAAGCTGGGCCTCGTCCCCGGCGACTGACCCCCTGCGGACCTGCCGTCAAGCCAGGCCGAGGACAGTTCGCAGGGCAGCGTCCACCTCGTTGAGCTCGTGCAGTGCCAGCCGGCCTACGCATTCGCCAAGCCGCTGTGGATCGACGGCCGTGGTCTGCTCGACCAGTACGCGGGTCGAATTGCCGTCGATCTCGATCTCCGGTCGAAACGATGCCGAGCGCGCCGAAGTCGAGGTCGGCGCCACCAGCCAGGTCGACAGCGGCAGCAGGTCGGACTGCACGACGACGGCATATCGCCGGCCGCGTTGCTCGTGGCCCCGAGCGTCGCGCGGCGCCCGCACCCAGTAGATCTCACCACGCACGCAGCGGCTCCAGGTCCGCAAGGACCCGCTGGGCTTCCGCGACGTCGTCGGGGTCGGCGGCCAGCGCCGTCGCCTCGTCGCGCAGCCGTTGGGCGGTCTTGGCGCGCGCCGCGGAGATCAGCGCCGCGCGAATGGCGGCCGACGTGCTGGTTCCGTCCGCGGTCAGCTCTTCAAGCGCCCGCTCGCTGTCCGGGTCGGGGCGAAACGTAATGCTGGACATACGACAAAGTGTATTACAGGCGGGCCCGGGCCGACGCTCGGACGTCCAGGGCAGCGGCTTGGTGTCCTGGCTCTGCTCCAGGACCGGTGGCAAGTGGCTCGGAGTCGCGTCGCCCTAGCCGTTGGTGGCGAAGTAGACGCCGGTCAGCTTGCCGCCGACACCGCCGGTGGTCGTCGAGTCGGGACTGGGGTAGCTGGCCCGTAGCTGGATCTTGTAATAAGCATGGCCCTGCGCGAGCGTGGTCGTTCGGGGCACCGGTGCGAACCAGTTGTCGAATTTCCCCGGCATCGACGTGAAATGCTTCCAGATCTCGCTTTTCGACGCCCCTGGCGGCGGCCGCCACACCGTGGCCTCGGTATGTTGGAACGGTATCCACACCTGCGTCCATGGGCCGGTCGCCGACGGTCCGCCGTACACGTACGCCTGTAGCGTCATGCGGTGCATCACCCAGTGCATGAAGAACTTGAGCGTCCGCTGCTGGCTGCCAGCCGCCACCACGGTATGGGCCCTGACCTCGATGTTCGGGTGGTACTCCGGTGTCTGTCCCGAGTTTCGCGCCCAGCGCAGCGTGAAACTCGTGCCCCACGGAGCCGGTCCGGGGCAGTCCGGCTTGGCGCTCCCGGTGCCCCAGCTCGGGCTGCCTTCGAACACCCAACCGGTGGTGTCCAGCTTCAGCGTGCCACCCACCACCTTGGAGAACCATGGATTGCCTATGAGGTTCCCCGATGGCAATGAGGCTACCTCGTGCGCCATTGCCGGCGTGGCCCGTGTCAGCACGAGGGCGGTGGTCGCGCCGCCGATGAGTGCAATTCTGCCGAAATCGCGCCGACTCCATTCTTGCATTCCCATGTCTTGTAATTCTACGGCCGGGCGCGTCCATATCGCTAGCGCGTTATGGGCGATTCCCGCTACGACGATTGCCCGGCCGGCCGCGTCGGTAGGATCCGGCGGAGGATGCCGTGCGGGTGGCCGCGCCGCCGCCACTCGTGCGGGTAGCCCAGCGAGACCTCCTCGAAGCGGACGCCGTCGTGCCAGGTGATCCGCGGGATGTGCAGGTGCCCGTAGACCATGACGGCGGTGTGGAAGCGGTAGTGCCAGTCGGCGGTGAGCTCGGAGCCGCACCACTGCGCGAACTCCGGGTAGCGCAGCACCCTGGTCGGCTCCCGCACGAGCGGGTAGTGGTTGACCATCACGATCGGGATGTCGGGATCGCAGTCCGCCAGCCGCCGCTCGGTGTGCGCCACCCGCGCGCGGCACCAGGCGTCGCGGCTCGGGTACGGGTCGGGGTGCAGCAGGTACTCGTCGGTGCACACCACACCGGCGGCGTGCGCGACGGCCAGCGCCTCTTCCTTGGTGGCACAGCCGTCGGGGCGGAAGCTGTAGTCGTAGAGCACGAACAGCGGCGCGATGGTGACCGGGCCACCTGGCCCGCGCCACACCGGGTACGGGTCCTCCGGGGTCAGCACGCCGATGCGGCGGCACACCTCGACCAGCGCCAGGTACCGCTCCTCGCCGCGCAGCTGCACCGGGTCGTTCGGCATCGTCCACAGCTCGTGGTTGCCAGGCGCCCACACCACCGTCGCGAACCGCTCGCGCAGCAGTCCCAACGCCCACTCGACGTCCGCCACCTGCTCGGCAACATCGCCAGCGACCAGCAGCCAGTCCTCGGCCGACCGCGGCCGCAGCCCGCGCACGACCTCCCGGTTCTCCGGATACGACACGTGCAGGTCGCTGACCGCGATCAGCTCACCCATCCGCGCCGCCCGTCACCCGCACTCGCCGCACCACGCCCCGCACTCTGCCATGCCCCTGTCACCCCCGACGTGCACGCTGCGGCGCCAAGCCGCCGTGTCGTTCACCTGGCGGGCCTTATGCTGAGCGGGTGAGACTTGAGCGAGTCACAGTGGATCACCGCGTCATGGGCGGTGTTCCTTGTGTCCGCGGAACGCGCATTCCGGTGGCTTGGATGCCGGTGCAATCGTCGTGATTGCGGAAAGCCGGGTCAGGGTGCGGCTGCTACCCGTGGAGCCGAACCGCTGAGATGTCGGCGATGACGTTCCTGCCCTCGGCAACGTCGTCCGGGTCGGATGGGTGGACTTCGATCGCGGCGTGGCCCTGAGTGCCGGTCTCGGTGTCTCCGACGGACTGGAGGGGTATCGCCATCACAGGATTCCGGGATTCCGGGAATCCTGTGGAACGCGGGCATGCCCTGGGCGCGCGGCGCGGCGCCGATGATGCCGCTTCGCGAGTCGTGAGTGGCGATGGGTGCTATGGCACCTGTCGGCACTCACGGGCTGCGCAGCAGCAGGGCGACGGGGTAGTGGGCTAGGAGGTCGGCGAGCCGGGGCGTGGGGGTGGCGACGGGGGTGCCGGTGAGGACGTCGGTCCATCGGGCCGACGCGGTGCCGGCGGGCAGCGGGAGGACGGTGTCGCGCCAGCCGCCGGTGGTGGTGAGGCCGATGGGGAGGCGGGTGGCCACGGCCACGAGCGTCTGCCCCGGGCCGCGGGCGAAGGCCAGGGCGTGCGCGGCGGCGGGGCCCTCGGCATGCAGGGCCCGGTAGCCGGTGAAGAGCTCGGGGCGCTCGCGGCGCAGCCGCAGGGTGCGGGCGACCACCAGCAGCTTGGCGGCGCCGGACTCGTCGACGGGCGGCAGCCACCCCTCGTCGATGCGGCGCAGCAAGGAGCGCCGCGACGGGAAGTCCACCGGCCGGCGGTTGTCCGGGTCGACGAGCGAGTTGTCCCACAGCTCGGTGCCCTGGTAGACGTCGGGCACCCCCGGCCCGGCGAGCTGCACGAGCTTCTGGCCGAGCGAGTTGGACCAGCCCGCGCCCTGGATGGCCAGCACGAACGCGGCCACGTCGCGGCGCAGCGGCTCGTCGGTGACCACCGCCTCCGGCCACGACTCGACGGCCGCGTCGAACTGGGGATCCGGGTCGCTCCAGGTGGTGCGCAGCTTGGCCTCCTTGCTGGCCTTGCGCAGGTAGTCGCGCAGCCGGCCGGGCTCGATCGGCCACGCCCCGACCAGGGTCTGCCAGGCCAGCAGGTCGAGGGTCGGCTCCGGCAGGCCGCGCCGCCGGGACCACACCCGCATCCTGGCGGCGAACTGCGGAGCCACCTCGGACAGCACGGCCAGCCGGGCCCGCACGTCCTCGGAGCGCTTGGTGTCGTGCGTCGACAGCGTGGTCATGGTGGCCGGCCAGCCGGCGTCGCGCGCGGCCGCCGCGGCGTGGAACTCGGCCGGGGTGACGCCGAACCGGTCGGGGGCGCCGCCGACCTCGTTCAGCGCGACGAAGCGGTTGAACCGGTAGAACGCGGTGTCCTCGACGCCCTTGGCCATCACCATCCCCGAGGTCTGCTGCACCCGGATCGCGAGCTCGCCGTCCGGGTTGGCGAGCAGTTCCTCCGCGATCGAGTCGAGCACGGTGGCCAGGTCCGGGCGGGACTGGCGGGCGTCGGCGAAGGCGCGCTCGGCGACCGCCCGCGCCTCCGGCAGGTACGAGCGGTACACGGGGAAGGAGCACAGCAGCTCGGCCACCGCGGCCTCGGCACGCTCGCCGCGGACACCCGGGAGCAGCCGGGCGATCCGCCGGACCTCGGCGCGCAGCATGGTGGCGGCCACCAGCCGCCGGCAGGCCGCCTCCGCCACGCTGGCATCGCCGGCCGCGGCGTGCGGCACCTCGGCCAGCTCGGCGTACAGCGCGGTCAGCGGCCCCGCGCCGGCCGGGTCGACGAACACCCCGCACACCTCGCGCAGCGCGTCGTAGCCGGTCGTGCCGTCGACGGGCCACGACGCCGGCAGCGACTCGCCGACGCCGAGGATCTTCTCGACGAGGATCCACTGGTCCGGTGCCGCGGCGCGCAGCCGGTGCAGGTACTCACCCGGCCGGGACAGCCCGTCGGGATGATCGATCCGCAGGCCGGTCACCTCGCCCGCGGCCACCCAGCGCAGCAGTTCGCCGTGCGTCGCGCCGAACACGGTGGGGTCCTCGACGCGCAGCGCGGCGAGCGTCGAAACGTCGAAGAACCGCCGGTAGTTGAGGTCGGTGGGGCCGTGGCGCCAGTGCACGAGCCGGTAGTGCTGCCGCTCGTGGACCTCCTGCGCCGAGGCGCCGGACGGCGCCGCCGAGCCGTCCCCGGTGCCCGGCGCGATCGGGAACTCCAGCTCGCCGTAGCGCAGCACCTCGCCGTCGAGCTCCAGCTCCGTGCCGTCGTCGGTGAGCACCGGCAGCAGCACCGGCCCGCGGTCCCAGTCGATGTCGAAGTAGCCGGCGTAGGGCGACGCCGCGCCGAGCCGCAGCACGTCCCACCACCACGGGTTGGCCCGCGGTACCTGCACGCCCATGTGGTTGGGCACCACGTCGACCACGAGGCCCATGCCGAGCTCGCGCAACCGGGCGGCGAGCTTGCGCCGGTCCTGGTCGCCGCCGAGCACCTCGGACGCCCTGGTCGGGTCGACCACGTCGTAGCCGTGCGTCGAACCGGGGGCCGCGACCAGCATCGGCGATGCGTACAGCGCGCCGGCGCCGAGGTCGGCCAGGTAGTCGGCGAGCGTGGTGACGTCCGCGAAGGTCTGGTCCTGGCCCAGCTGGATCCGGTACGTCGACGAGGGCACCGATCGACCCGGCTGGCGGGTCATGGGGGCGGCCACCAGTGCATCGTGGCCGAGGTTGCCGGTCGGAGTCCATCACGGGGGCGCTAGCCTGCGCGCGTGAACGTCGTCGCCAACGTGCTGGTCGGCCTGGTCGCCGTCATCCACGGGTACTTCCTCGTGCTGGAGATGTTCCTGTGGAAGACGCCGCGCGGTCGGGCGATCTTCGGCACCGATGTCGAGTTCGCCGAGAAGTCGGCCGTGCTGGCCGCCAACCAGGGCCTCTACAACGGCTTCATCGCCGCCGGGCTGGTCTGGGGCCTGATCGCCGGTGGCTCGGTCGGCTTCCAGGCCAAGGTGTTCTTCCTGGCCTGCGTCGTGGTGGCCGGGTTGTACGGCGCGGCGACGGTGAACCGCCGGATCCTGTTCGTCCAGGCGCTGCCGGCCGCCTTCGGGCTCGCCGCGGTCCTGCTCGCGCACTGACCTCCTCCGACACGCTAGGCGTTGCCGTAGACCGGGATGGCCGCTCCGCTGATCGGCGCCGCGTCCGCGGAGCACAGGAACGCGATCATCTTGGCGATGGCCGACGGGGACACCGCGCGGGCGAGCGCGTCGGCGGACATCCAGGTCCGGTTGGCCGGGGTGTCGATCACCGAGGGCAGCACGCAGTTCGCGCGGATGCCGTCGGCGCGCAGCTCGGCCGCCAGCACCTCGGTCATCCTGATCACCGCGGCCTTGGCTGCGGCGTACGCCACCGGGCCGCCGCCGAGGACGCCGGTCCGCGAGCCGACCGTCACGATCGCCCCGCGGCCGGCGGTGCGCATCCTGGCCGCCGCGGCCTGGCAGGCCCACAGCGCGGTGCCCAGGTTCGTGTCGACCATGGCGGCGAGCGTCGCGCCGTCGGTGTCGGCCAGCCCGCCGCCGGCGAACCCGCCGGCGATGCACACCAGCCCGCTCGGCACGCCGACCGAGTCCACCCGCCCGAAGCAGGCGTGCACGTCCGCCGGGTCGCTCAGGTCGACGGCGAACGGGTGCACGCCGTCCAGCCCGGCCAGCGCGTCCAACCGGTCACCGGCCACGTCGAGCGCGGCGACCGACGCGCCCCTTGCGAGGAACTCGTCGAGCACGGCCCGGCCAAGCGCGCCGGCGGCGCCGGTTATCACCATCAGCTCGCTCATAGGGCCATTGTGCTCGGTGCGCGGAAGGTAGCGATCATTGGCGACCTTCCGTGGAGGATCATGCCCGGAGGCGTGGTGCGGACACGCGGTGTTGCGAACACGCCTCTGATCAGGGCTTTTGCCCTCGCTCAACTGCCAATCGGCGATACGCGAACGGCCGCTTCCGCTCTTGCCGATCCGGCGTACAGTTACCCTTTGCATTCAAACCATCACCCACAGCGCGGATCCAGTGCACGCGCGCCGCCGGAGAAGGTGAATCAGCAGTGACCGAGCTGGCCGGGACCCAGTCCCGCCGGAGCCTACTGGTCGAGCTCTTCTGGACACGGACGGGGCTGTTGCTGCTCCTCATGCTGCTCAGTTCGAGCGTGCTGCTGCCGCTCGCGGGCCGCATGGAGCAGGGGGCGCTGCGCAACGTCGTGACGGCCGTCGGCACCGGTCTGCTGGTCTCCGCGCTGGTCACGTGCGCGCAGACCCTGCTCACCGCGTCCGCCTCGCGAAGGGTGCTGGTCGAGTCGCTCGTGCAGGAGAGCCGCGCGGCCATGCGCGAGCTGACCCAGGAGTACCGCTCGCTCAACATGGAGTTCTACCCGACGCACATCTTCGAGCCGACCGACGAGCCGGACCCGGCGCTCAACCGGCTGATGATGTCCGACCTGCAGGGCACGCGGCAGTACCTCTTCCGCGGTTTCTCGGCGCGGCACGCGGCGGCGAGGCTGCTGCTCACCAGACCACTGGAACGCGAGATGCGGGTGGTGATCGCCGACCCGCGGGACCGGAACTCGATCAGCAGCAGGGCCCGCTACCTGCTGCGGCGGACCGGGATGGACGGCAGCTACGCCGACGTGCAGGCCCGGCTGTACGAGGAGATCTGCGTCGGGCTGGTCGGGCTCTACGTGGTGCGGGACCGCTGCACGCGCATCGACGTGACGGTGATGTCCAACCCGCCGGCGGACCGGTACGAGCTGTTCGACGACAGCATCTGGGTGGCGCTGTTCAGCGACGCCGCGGGCACCACCACGCTGTACCCGCGCACCCTGCGGTTCCAGCGCAGCTCGTTCATCTACAGCATGGAGCACAGCGAGTTCGTACGGACCTGCAACTCCCGCTCCGCGCTGCACGTGTGCATCTACCCGGACACCGATCGCGACGAGTTCCTCGCGCTGTTCGAGAAGATCACCGGCCGGCGGCTCACCGCCAAGCGGCTGGAGCTGCTGGAAGAGGTCTTCCACTCGTTCCGGCGCGACTTCGTCACGAGCGCGAACCTGGACGGGTGACGCACGTGTCCGGCACGCGGTTCCCGGTGCTCGCCGACCTGGCCGACAAGCTGTCCGTCGAGGCCGACCGGCTGGTCGAGCAGTGGACGCTCAGCCACCTGTTCACCACCGAGTGGGTCGCCGGCAAGCCCGACCTGCTCGCCGCGCTGCGCGTGCAGCTGCGGGCGCTGCCGCCGCCGGCACGCGCGGAGGTGGCCGCCGCGTCGAGGGAGACCACCACGCACTTCGCCTGGCAGCTGATGGGCGACCACGACCTGCCGTTCTCGTTCTGGCTGCACGAGTACAAGCCGCAGCGCGACTGGTGGCGCGGCTACGCCAACTCGGTGCACAACCACCGCTACCACTTCTGCAGCGTGATGCTCGCCGGCGGCTTCCAGCACGAGTGGTACGAGGTGGGGCTCGACCCGACGGGCGAGCTGGTGCGCACCATCCGTCGCCTCGGCTCCGAGGCCTGGCGGCCGGGCGGGCCGGTGCGTGCGGTGGCCGCCGAGGAGTTCCACCGGGTGGCCAGGGCCATCGACGGGACCGTGACGTTCGTAGTGAAATCCCGCCCGGTGCGGGGCTGGAGCCTGTCCGTGGACCCGGACACGAAGGTCAGCCGCCGGCACATTCCAGTGGAGGACAGTATCGAAGATTTGGCCGATCGGATTTAAGCTCTCTCCGACCCGCCCTCTCGACCGGGGCAGGGATCGGAGGGGGTTGTGCCGGACGAGCAGACCGCGGCTCGCACCTTGTCCGTGGTTCCCGTGCGGGTGGTCGACGCCCTGACGAGGGCGGTCCGGCGGCTCTACGCCAGGTACGACTCCCGGCTGCCGTTCCACGGCTGGCACCACGTGCGTTTCGTGCGCGACAAGGCGACGGAGTTCGCCGCGCTCAACGGCTCCGACGTGCGCTTCGTCCAGGTGGCCGCGCTCGTGCACGACGTGAACTACATCGTGAACCGCAACTCGTCCGCGATGGCCGGCCGGCAGCTGCGGACCGACCTGCTGACGGGTGCGGGGGCGTCGGCCGAGCTGGCCCGGCGGGTGGACTGGGTGGTGTGCGAGGCCGAGATGGCCACCAGGCACCGGGAGATCAGCCTGGAGGCGCAGGCGCTCTCCGATGCCGACACCCTGTTCAAGGCGCTGCCGATCACCCCGGTCGTGCTGGCGCCGCGCTATCTTGCGGAGACGGGAGTCAGCCTGCGCGACCTCGCCCTCAAGATCTTGAATGAGCAGCAGCCTGCCTACGACCAGGAGTTTTATTTCTACAATCCTGATGCGGCAGTTCGCTACAAGGCGTGGACGCAGGCGAATCTAGGACTATGGCAGTGCATTCTCGAGTCGTTGGACGACCCAATGGTCAGTGATCTGGTCCGTTCGCTTGGCCTCGGCCTGGATGAAAGAAGCGCTTGATTCCTACTCGTAAGGGTCCGATGTCCCGCGCACGTGGACGTCGGTCGGGAACGTCGACAGGTACGCCTGGGTGAGGTAGACCATTTGGTGTGAGGCCGCTACCCTGCACGTGCAGGTCCTCTTGAACGCCGGAACTTGCAGCTCGTTCCTACAATCGGTATGAGTTGAGTGGAGATTGGGCTTGTCCGCATCCTGCCGCCGGCCATCGGAACCGACTCGTCGGCGCTGCCACCGGGT